>Ga0179593_1631299_pt1 | contig 20058 bp, 29 predicted proteins | sample CZODoug2_1_08_16_FD_185931 | JGI IMG/M metagenome (GOLD analysis project Ga0179593, IMG submission 185931) | Vadose zone soil fungal communities from Angelo Coast Range Reserve, California, USA - CZODoug2_1_08_16fungal (PacBio error correction) | ecosystem: Environmental > Terrestrial > Soil >...
TGACGACCGAATAATGGTTCAAGGAGTAAGAAAAACCAAGACGTGGGGGAGGAAGGGAGCTTCGAAGAGAAGGAAAAGAAGGGAAAGGTCAACGGAAAAAAAGAGGGATTACTGGGGTCGAACATAAACAAATCCCACATACCGTAAAAGAGGGTTTGGAGCAGAGAAAAAACAAAGGAAGGACATAAATGGCAGAGGTCAGGGAAGGGAGGTATAATTGAAAAAAAAGACGAAAAAATTGGGGCAAGCGGCGAATTTAAGGACAAGAGAAGAAAATGGCCCGCAAGCACTAACCAAGGAGCGGGGAACACACGCCTAAACAAGATCGGGAGACAGCCAAAAAGAAGAAGAAAAAGAAGCCGGCGAGAGGGAAGAAGGACTAACACCCAAAAAAGGAGCTGCAGAGCCCGATTCCGCTGTCATTGGGGACCCAAACGGAAAAGCAAAGAGAGCGGGCGCGAAGAGAAAAGGGAAAAACGGACGGGGAGCAGGGAGTCGAGACTGACGCACAAGAAAGCATGCAACGAGCAGAAAAGAGAAATGAGTCCGTGCGAAGCATAGAGGGACAAAGGCGTAAAAGAGCTAAGACCATAGGGGAAGAAAAGAGGGAGGTCAGAGAAGGGGAAAGTGACCAGCTTCGGGGCCCAAAAAGAACGAGGAGGAATAAAGTCAGACCACAGAACCAGAGAGACGGCGAGAAACGCGCCCGAAATAGAAGGCCTCAACAAAAAGCACAGCCTGTTAAGATAGAGAGGAGTACCGAGGAAGGCTAAGTAAAAAGACGGCGAAATGCAAACACCTAAATGCCGTAGGTTCAAAAAAAGAAAAAAGGAAAAAACGAGGTGCGTACCTCGGGGAATTGCAAAATAGAAAAGGGAGAGTCACGAAATAGACTTTTATAGGCAAGTAAAAGAGAACAATATGAAACAAAAGAGAAAAAAGAAAACAGAGACAGAAAAGAAAACAAAAAAAATTATACACACACAAGGAAAAGGATCAGGAATCTTGATTTGTTAAAAGGAGATCAGAATGGGTTGAAATAAGGGTCAAGACGAGCCCAAGTGACGCAAGCAAATCTTAGATCAACTCAATCCATCAAATCTTGGAAAAAAGAAAAAAATATCAGATCTAATAATCACGAGAAAATTTCCGAATGGAAAGAGCAGAAGAAGAAAAAGGGGAAAGATAAAATGTTGGGGAAGGTCCAAAAAAAAGCGGGTAAGAAAAAGACCACGACAAGGCTATAAAAAGGAGAGGAAAAGAAAAAGTCTACAACCCGGGCGTTGAGGCCCCCTGGGCAAATAGGATCAAAGGTTAGAGGGAAAAATAACAAAATTACCTAAAAGAAGGACCACCAACGGGGAACCAAAGAAGGTATTTGACCTGGGAGGGAAATCGACGAGCCATCAAAAGGCGGAGAACCGGAGCGGTTTTAGGGGGGGCAGAGGGGAGGTAGGGACACTCGAGAAGAGAGAAAACAAGGGAAGATGAAGAGGAAAAAGAGCGGGGGTAAGACTGCAAAAAGGAGAAGATTTAAAATTAGGACATGTAGGCTGACAGAGAATAACGATCCACAAGAGAGATGAAGTTTGCTGAACTCACCATCGGCATAAGGAGGAGAAGAGATCAAGGACGGCAAGCACGAGAGGGAGAAGAGATAAATCACATTTAGGGACTCCGCTGCATCAGCAAGGAGCTTGAATAAGGGCCAGTGGATCATTCGGAGAGGGATCTGGCTCTTGGCGTAAAAAAAGGGATCATGAGAGATCCAAGAAATAAACGTAGAAAATGCGCTTTGAAAAAGCGAATGGGGGAGGTCGGGGGAACAAAGGGTCGAGGGTATGGAGAAAAAAAATGAAAAAGGAAAGCAACATACACGAAAAAGGGAAAGATTTGAAAAAGGGTTTGCTCCGGAGTGTCGGAGATAATTTGAAGCAGGCTAGGGAGACTTTAAGGAAAGAGAGAACTCAGTGAGCTAAGCTTTCCGTGTTAGAGGAGGAAATGGAAACCCAAAAGGGCCATGGGCAGGAGCCAGTATTGGAAGGGGGTGTGGACGGTCGGAAAAGTCAGGAAAGGATTAGAGGAGCGAAAAATGAAGAGGTTTGGATGGGGGTGGAGGGGAGGAACTTGAAAGTAATGAGGAGGGTTTCGCAGATAGAGGTCGGGCCTGGCGGTAGCCGGAAAGATCGGAGGAGATTTGCGAAAAGTGGGTTCACTGGCGTTGTCGAAACAGGTTGAAAGGCGCAGGGGACGGACCTCTGAAGGGAAAAATGGGAAAGAGGGGCAGTACAAAGCGGGGCGGTGGAAGAGGGCTAAATCACTTCATTGAGCGAACTTCTGCAAAAAAAAAGAAGAGGGCGGGGGCGAAATGTAACTTCGGGAAAGCTTCAAGAGTCGAGTCCGCAAAAGAACGGGGGAAAAGGGATGGAAGAGTTCTGAAACAACGGGAAACCAGCGGGGGAAGCCTGAGAAAGTGTTGTTGGTTGGTGAAAAAGCCGCGGACCGAGAGTCAATGAGTCTGAAAGAGTATCAGCGGAAAGAGGGGAGGGGGGGACCTGCGAAGGGAAGGAATCAGCCTAAAACGTGAAGCCGCTCTCACAAAGGATTGAAGGTTCGTTAAGTGTCGTCGCTGGCCGAAACTGCAAAAGAGGAGGCCTTGGGGGAAGAAAGCTCTGCGTAGGCCTGGGATGAAGGAAAAAAGAAGGGATTAAACGGAGAATTGAAAGAGAAAATTAAAAAGACCGGGGTGGAAAGATAGTTGGAAGGAAGGACCCGTCAGGAAAAAAAAAAATCGCTGGGCCGAGAAGATGAAGGAAGGAATGAAAAAAAAGAAAGAAAAAGGGGAATAGCGGATAAAGAAAGGGCAACATAAAAGAATTTGAGAAGCTTTGCGAGAGAGGGAACGACTTAAGACGAAATGGCAAAGGGGAGAGGGACGCAAAGAAAAAAAAGAGAAAAAAAACACAAGGGGAGAGAGCCAAGGTGAGGGGAGGGGGGGAGAAACAGAGATTGAGGAAAACCAAAAAAAGGCATGCCTTTGAAAGAAAGAATTAAAAAAGGGGGGAAGATCGCGGGGTAGCAGAAGAATCCTGAAAAAAATTTGGTCAGCAAAAACGACGCGGGAAAAATCATAAAGGGTGGGAAGGAGGTGGGGGGGAAAAGGCCATCATACGTTGGGAAGACGAAAGGAACGATCAGCGCGAACCGAAAAAGAAAAAAAATCGGGCATAAATTCGAAGAACATAGGGGCCGGGAAAGTAAAAAAAAAAGGACGAGGGGGGCATGACGGCCAGGCCCGAGGTCGAGGGGAGAAGTTGCAAAAGAAACAAGACCACTGCTAAAAGAAAACCGGAAAAAAAATGAGCTTAAGGATATGAAGGGGATCACTGTACCAAAAGATGTGTAGAAACCCGCAACGGACAGTAATCCAAGGAGGGCAACTCAAAGAGTTGGAAGTGGAGAGAGAAAGAGTTTCGACTACGAATGAAGCAAGAATGCCAGCAGGCTCCCGTAGTAACTGAAGGAAAGACGGGGAAAAGGAAAATCCGGGGACCTAAGAAACTTTAAAAAACTCAAAAGAGAGCCTAAGAGGAGTGACCTAAGAAAAAGAAAAATAGTAGACTAATTCAAGGAAATATAACTAAGGAGGATCCCAAGCAAAAAAGAAAGAAAAAACTCAAAAATCGTGGATCCCCAGGTCTAGGCAAGAAGCTATGTGCCGGGCTTGGAAAAAAGGTCCCTAACCCAAAGAAGAGGAGAGGATCAGAAAAAAAAGTGACAAACCGGGGAGAAAAATAGCAAACGTGGATTGAAAGGCAAAGATCCTGGAAAAACTCGGGAAGAAAGGGTCCCGACCGCCTCGTGAAGGGCTGGAAGTACCTGAAGAGAAGAAAGGAATTAACCAAGCCGATTGCTCGTGGAAAAAAACCATCGAAAAGGAAGACAACCTCAAAAAGCTCAAAGAGGGGGAGCTCAAAAAAGGGACATGAAAGACGCTAAATCCTAAAAAAGGGAAGCTTCACAAGGTTACAAAAGAGGGACCAAACTAAAGGGAAAACACAAAAAAAAGGAGGAGTTTACAAGACACGCAGGTGATCAAAGCGGCTCGAAAGCAAAGTCAGCTTTAAGAAAAAAACGGAAAAATGACTTAGGAGGGGAAGAGAGAGGGTATCAACTGGGCTATGAGCGGCAGTATGAGAACGCCAGAAAGGATCTCGGGAGAAAGCGGGCAGCAGAGAGAATAGAAAAAAAGAACGTGTCTGCGAATCGGTCGTCTCAAAATTCAAAAAGAAGCGTCGCGGGAAAGAGGGGTTGAGGAAGCAGGAGTGAAAGTGGACCGGGGAAGAGCAAAAAAAGAGCATTTCTTAAAGGCTCGTGTCCACAGACAGGGGGATGCATGTCAGAAAGTGCGAGAAAGGAAGAGGGAAAAAGAAAGAGGAACAACCGACAGGGAGGGGAGGGAAAGAGAAATAAGAAAGGGGGAGCATTTGGTCACTTGTAAGTGACCCAGAAATCTGAATTGAAGAAGGACAAGAATAGAAAAAGGAAAGGTCTTCAAGAGGCAACAATGCCTGCGAAAACCCGAAACCTCTAACAAAAAAATAACCGGGACTGGGGGGGAAAAAACTTTTCCTGAACAGATAGAGGAAGGAGATGCGCAGATAGAAAAAAGGACTGGGAGCCAAAAAAAGGTACGCGGGAGGGGGGGCGTAAAGGGAAAGACTCATTTGCAGTCCTTGGCAAAAAAGGAAGGAGATGTAGAAAAAGGCGCAGAGACCGAGAAGGTGGAAACAGAAGGGGGCACAAAGGGAGAAAAACTTCGGCAGGAAAGAGAAGAAATTCGCGGCAGTAAGGAAGGGGGAAGTCGAAGGGAAGAAAGAAGAGACTCTAGGGGGAAGAAGGAAGAGGTGGGTGGCCGCCGGCAACGGCGAAGCCCAGAAGGGAGCACCTCGGAGTTAGTAGGAAGTGACCTAGAGCGAGGGGGGGAACTTCGGGAGGGGGGAGGACTAAGTGAGATGGGATGGGGCTAATAGAAAAAAGGCGGACTAGAGAAAACGGACGGGGAGGTTTAAGGCGGGATAGACCTCGAAACCACAACGCGGTTCAAAACTTAGTCGACCTGGCCAAGGTCGGGCAAACTTCATCGTGAAGGGGGGCATCAAAAGAGGGGCGAACGGTGAAAAAGCTATGACAACCGCTAGAAGGGGAAGCCAAGTCAGGGGTTCCTAGGAAAAAAAAAAGCAAGGCGATAAGAAAAAGGGGAGCTGGCAAGCACACGGTAGCAGAGGGAACGCTTGAAAGGACAAAAGATGGCCAAATTGGAACGACAAGGAAGGCTGGTTACACAAAACTGGGGGAGGAGGAGAATTAGGCAGGAGAGTTTAAAGAAAGGGAAGTGCAAAGGCCGGAAAGAAAAAATGGCAAAAGTAGAGGACCCTGCAGCGTTACGGGAGGAAAAAACGACGCTAGGAGATGAACTATGACAAATTCCGGGGGCCAGGATAAAGGTAACGCCAGAAAAGTTGGATCGATCCGTCGCGACAGGGGAATTGATAAAAGCAGGGCTTAAAGTCCCCAAAGAATTCAAGCGGAGCAAAGCCGGGCCGATTGGGGCACGTTAGAGAGAGGAAGGGGTTAATGCCAAGTAAGAAGCTAAGAGGAGAGTGTCCTGAGAAGAGGGAACCCACGCACCCCTGACAAGGCAATGGGATGCAAAAAGGCAAAAGCAGGTTGGTGAAAGGACGCCGACGGCCGAAAGCGGACACCACTCCAAGGGCACCGGCTGATAACTTACCACCCGTCGCAGACGTACCGAAAAGGAAAAAGAAGAAGTAAGGACAGGGGACGAGAAACGGGGACGTCGCAGGCAGTCAGGGAGAGAGAAAGATGGATGAGTTCGAACAAAAACGTCCAGGAAGAATAAAAAAAGAAGAGGAAAGATCCTTCCCGTCAAATGAACTCCTGGGGTTAATCGGATCAAAAAAAAAAGAGGCCAGGGGTTCCTAGTCTGTGAAGGAGTTTTAAATCCCAAAAAAACCGGGGTCTGTGGGACTAGAAAAAAAGACAGTTTCCAAAAGGGAACCCACCCGTGTCCGCATTAGGGGAGAAAGGACTACGAGGGAACAAATCGGGAAGAATTATGAGGAAAGAAGGGAAACTCAGAAAACTCGATGGGGGAAAGGAAATCAGTGATTTTTCAAGGGGAAGGAGAGGGTTAGAAAGGGAAAGAAGATGGGAGGGGTCCCAGTATTCGAAAAAAAAAATAGGAAAATGGAAACACTCATCCCGCAGAGGGGAAGAAAAGGGACTCGTGGGGGCTCAAATAATAAAGGAGAGGGGGTGGGGGAGCGAGTGGACAAAAAAAGAAAACACTCGAAAGCCAATTCATGACGCTGGGGAAGAGAAAGGAGGAGACTGAGGCGAGTCCAAGAGAGAGAGGGTGAGGGAGGATGTCTTATAAAAGAGCCCGGGGGCGAGTGGGAAGAAAACACGTACGGACAAAGGAACCCCGTCCTCACCAGAAGAAGAATAATACCGAAAAGGGAGGGACAAAACTGAGCTGTAAAAAACCACAAACGGAGAGAAAATGGAGAACTATTCAACCTTAAGGAACTCGAAAAAATAGAGAGAGGATTCCAAAATCAGAAGAGAAAAACTCTGGAAGACAAAGAACATGACTCGAAGAGGGAACGTACTGGAAAGATGCTGGGCAACATTTGTACCTGAAAAGGGTGGCTCAACCTCGGCAAGAGAAGAGTCATAAACTCAAAGAGGTTGAAACAAAAAAAGAAGAACATCAACGGACTAAGCGAGGGACGGGAGAAGCCCCTCACAGTACTGAGCAGGAGACTAAGAGGTCCTAAAAGCCTGTGGGAAGAAGGAAGCCTGTGAAAAAAAGAAAACTTCGAATAAAAAACCGGGAAAACAAGAGCAAATGATGGGGAAAAGGACTAAGATCAAAGGGGGACCTCTATAAAAAAAATCAATGGAGGCTGACGCGGTGATCGGGGATCAGGAAAAGGCTAAAAACCTCAAAAGAGAAAATGCGGAGGGAAAAGGAAGGAAGTTCGCAAACATTCTTGGTGGAAGAGAGGTTGGGGACCAGACCCAAAAGTCGGCGGAAAAAAACCAAAATCTAGGGGGGGGGGAATAAACAGGCAGAGGGATCCTATCAAATCGGGGTTGAGGCCGGAGATCCTAAAGTAAAAGAGAAAAAAAATGCTACGCAAGAATCCTAGCATCGCCAATATCAGTAGCCTGGAAAAATCCAATTAGGAAACTCAGCCGCTTCCTCTTGTTGCCTGTTGGAGGAAATCTTAAAGGTCTCAGAAAAGGAGAGTAGCCATCTGCTTGGAGATTCCAGGAGCCTCTAAAAGAAATCTCACTTCTTCCGGCTTTCGCCCTTTTTCTTCAGCAAGTGTCTGAGAAAGTCGTTCATACATCCAACCCCCAGCTATAAGAACTTCGCGGTGTGACTTCTACGAAAAAGAATTGTTGGTCAACGCTTGGATTAGCGAAAAGAAAAACGGAAAAGCCTTCAATACCGGCGGAACTACAAGGGGTTGGGGGAAGTCAGGAGGCTCAACGGGCGAAGTGGGGCATCGAGGGAAGCTCAAAAAGGGGAAAAGGGAAAAAAGGAGTCTCAGGGCGGGACTTTTGTTGTAGACTGGGGAAGAAGGGTCACCAAAAGGGGTCTGGAAAGGCGTCAGTCGATAGAAAACTTCGAATCCAGATCTGGTGCGGGAAAATGCCAAGAGATAGGGGGAAAAAACGCCGACATGGAGGGATGAAAAACCGGAAAAAAAGGCTGTAGGAACAACATCAACGATCCCGCAAGGGCGCTTTCATAACGGGAGATGTGATGCTGCTTGATTGCAGAAGAAGATAGTGTGCTGGAAGTTCGTCCAAGGGTAGAAAGGGAAGTTCAAAAGGCATGGGGAAGCGTCGAATTTGGGGGGTTGCGTCGCAGGATTCAGGAAGGTCAACGGAGGGAAGAGGGAGGGTTGAAGAGTCTCGGGAGGGCGCCGCCAGGAGAGCGGGGAGGGGGGGACGAAGTCGATCTTTGCTGAGGGGTTTCAAAGGGGGTTGGAAAAAAAAAAATGGCGGGGTATCCGCCAAGGGGCTCGGGGGGACCTATGGAAGAAGCTTCAGGAGGAGGAGGAAAGCCTCAAAGGAGGAGGAAGACGACTTGGGAACAAAAAAGAAAACAATCAGGCTGTGAGAACTCGGCTGTGTGGACTGGAGAAGAAGAAGACGAGGGGAGGGAAAAGGGATTGGAATTTTGAAGGAACCCGGCAAGGAGGACAGAGGGTCCTTTGGGGGGGTTCTGGAGCCGAGTTTAGGAGGAGGCGGAGAGGGGGGAGAATCTCAAGTGCGTTTAGGGAGGCCAGCAGATTGTGGAGCACAAGGAAAGGAAACAAGGAAATTAGGAAAAGGAGAGAAGTTCAGTTTCTGTGGGGAGAGAGCTAGCAAGAAGGGATGTTCCTTGTGGGGGGAGGGATTAGCAACAGCTAAATAAAGTGGGGCGCTGCCCCCAGGAAAAGGGGAAAAGATACCACACAGACTGGGGTCTGAAAAAAAGATCCGCGGGGGCCCTCACGAATATCATCAGGAATCCCGTCAAGAAGAGGAGAGGTCGGCGCCAAGGAAGTGAGGGAAGCTAGCATTAGAGGCAAGGGAGAGAATCAAGACAAATGCAAATTTGGAAAAAGAGAGAATTCTGAAAGAAGAATTAATTGGCGTAGGGAAAAGCTTGTGCAAAAAAGAAAACCGGGGGTCTGGGAAACACAGTGGATGGCGGAAAAACAAGGGAAAAGGGAAAAGAGTAAACGGAGAATCTGAGGAAAGGGAAACTTAGAAAGTGGGAAAGATCGAGGCCGGAAGCACGGGTTCCAAAGGCAGGCAAAGAGAATGTAAATCTGGGTGGGAAAGGGATCCTCAGGGAGAATGGACTCATGAAGGAGATGCGAAGGGGAAGAAGCCAGGATCTGACAACTTTAACCGGAGAAGAAACCTCAAAAAGATCTCCGTGCATATCATAGGGGGGGACCAACCGCAGAAGAAGAAAAAGTCTGAAAAAGGGGAAGAAAGGTAATCAAACTTTCAGTCTGGGCCCTGTGAATGACCCGGGGTGCTAGCGCAAGGCAAAGGTAATAAGGACCGTAGGGGGGTCTTAGGAGAGGATTGGGAACTCCCTAGGAGAAGAGGAACTGTCCAGGGGATTTCACTCGAGAGGGGGTCAAGAAGGGGATAAAGATGAGTAATCGGTACCAGAAATGAGGACCAGGGGACCTGAGACTCAAAAAAAGCTCTTGAAGATGACATTTGGCCGAGAGTGTAGGAAGATTCAAGGACTGCCCAGCTGATTAAAAAGAAGGTACTCGAAATCGGCCTTTCGGACCCAATGGTAAAAAAGCGGCGTTAGGAAACCCAGAAAAAAGGATTGCAAGGGGGGAAAGAAAAGAAACCACGTCCATACAAGAGGGATCAACATACATGTGGGAGAGGGGGAGGAAGTGATGGTAGTCAGGGCTTAAGGGAAAGAAAGCGCAAAGGGCATGAGCTAGAAATCAAGAGGAACTGGACGCGCACAAAACGAAAAGCCCATCAAAGGAAATAAGCAGGAAAAGAAGATTCAAGGCGGAAGGGGATGGAATAGAGAACGTCCTGCCGTTTTACGCGGAGGGAGGATGGTGACAAGGCACCAGACGAGGGGACGGTCCATAATAAGCAGGTGATCTAGAGGGCTACAAGAAAAGAATCCAAAAACACAAGAGAGGATGGAGAAGAGAGGAGGAGAACAATAAGACCATTAACTTTAAGGAGGCGCAAAACCTCAGGAGAATGACGCCTGGGCTCCATAAAGAGGGTTACCAAAAGCCGTCGGACATATAAGGCAACGAAAAGGATTGCGAGGAAAAAAAGAGAAGCTTATAGGGGTGTCCAGAAAAAAAAAGTATGAGGGTGAAAGGGGAGTCATTGAAGGTCCTCTCAAAAAACGAGCTCAAGGGCCGAGCAATGTTGGGCAAGGCTCTCTCAACAAAAGGAAAAGAAAGACTCAAGCGAAAAAAAGGGCAACAGGGGACCGGTTTAAAAAGTGGGGAGGACACAAGGGGGGAAAAAAGGTAATGGAAAAACTTCTGGAAACTCCTGCACGTCAGGAGAGAAGGGGGGAAGGCCGTTTTCCGTAAAAAAGAAAATGCCAGGCCCTCGCGCGAGGGGAGGCGAGAGAACGAGGAAGGATCAAGGGAGGAATTCGTGAGAAAGCGCCAAGGCACCAAAAAATCAATATCGACTAGGCTTGTAATCAAAACTTGAAGGAATGCCAGGTTGAAGAAGCGTCGAGCAGACTGCCGGAAGGTAGAATTGGAAGGAAAGGAGTCTAGGGGGGCTCTAGGAGTTCAGGGGGACAAGATGGGTTTCTGAGGAAAAAAAAAGAAGCGGCAAAAGTAAAGAAAGAAGCGGGAGAAAATGAGCTCGGAAGGGAAGATCATGAGGGAAGGGGTTTTGAGTTCGGGGAGGAAAGGTTCAGTGGCTAATACTCGTAGGGCTCACGGAAGAAGAGGATTTTCGGGAGTCCGGAAAAAAAGAGGGAAACCTGATACTATATCGAAGCTCCACTGGATTCGGCACTGGCGAACAAAAAGATCTGAAGAAGGGAGGAGTAGGGAACCCAAGAGGAGAACCGCAAGGAGAAAACCGAGAGCAAAGAGAAAACGGTACATCTGGGAAAAGAGATTGGAAGGACCCAACCTTGCAGAGGTGAAATATCGGAGGGGAAATCAGCGTTCGGTCCTTGGAAAGAGGTCCAGAAGGGGGGAGACTGGAAGGAAGAGTGAGAGTCTCGGGGGAGGGGAGGTTTGGTGGTGAAGGGATAAAAGTGGATGACCGTCCTTTAAGAGAAAGAGGAGGGGAAGTTAAAGAGAATCGACCATCCGGCAGGGAGTCTCTAAAGGGGGGGAGAGGAGAAACTCATCGGCTACCGCACGAATGATGCGGGATTCTATCAACTGGTAAAGGGAGGTTGGAATAGGACTACAAAACTTTGACGGGGGAGTTCTTCTCGTGCAGTAAATCCGGGTATGGATAGGCGCAGAGCAAAATTCTTAAAAGGAAAACATCTGCGGTTTGATAGCGACTGAGGAAGGTCTTTGAGGTGGGGGGATCGCAAAGACCTGGGGGGGCGCAAATGTGCGCCGTTAATCCGAAAAGGACTGAAGGGGGGAATGCAAGGGGAAAGGCTGTTGGGAAAGAAGTTTGAAGTAGGGGGGGAAAGTTTCGAGCGCACAAAGAAGAACTCGCGAGACTCAATTATTCCAAGAAGGTGGTGCGACGAAGTGGAGCGAAGAGAAAAAACTCAAAGTATGACTTCTAGGAAATCTCTCAAAAAGGGATCTATGGGGGAAACCTGAAATTTGAAGGGGGGTAGGGACGGAACTTTCTAAGAGAATGTAAGTCTCGGGACGGACAAAAAGAAAAAATGGGGAGGGGGATTCGGAAAAACGTCAGAATCACCGGGAGGTTTTTTAAGGACAAAAAAAGAACGCGATGAGTTGTTTGGTCAAAACCAAGGAAGAAAAGGCCTGGAAAGCGAAAGGGACGAAAGGGGGATCCGTTTCGAAACTGCAGGTTGGGGGTGGAACAAGAAGGCCCGTCTTCGGGGGCAAATACCAAAAGAAGAGAATAAGGAGAAAAGAAAAAAGGCAGGTAAGAAGCGGTATTCTCAACCGCACCAAAAACCCCAAAAAAGGAAAGGACGGAGCCCCGGGAACAGAAAAACAGAGATAGGAGGTGAGCTCCTCAAACAAGCAAGGGAAAAAAGAGGCAAAGAGTACGAATACCGCACGGAGCTGATTCGTAAGAAAGAATACAAGAGAGAAAAAGCACTGAAAAAGGGTCAAGCAGCCGAGAAGAATCAAAGGGAGGATGGCCTCTTATGCTATTCTAAGAGGGAACTAAAGGAAATAAATTCGGAAGCGGGGAACCCTCAGAGAAAATAGAAATACGCGCCCGCCTGGAGATCAAGAGAAACTGTGAAAAAAAGGTTCCAGAAACCAAGAGACGCTGCAAAACTGCCGCCGAAAAAAACAAAAATGACGTCGAGAGAGGCAATGGTTAACACAAGGGACCCCCCCAGAAGGGGGGGAAGATGAGTGGGTATGAAAATCCGTCGTCTTGGGGAAGCCCTGCCAATCAAAGAGGGAAAAAATAAAAGGAGAGGTCTCGCTAAGGAGAATTTGGTGGGGGTCTCCACTCAGACCCATTAAAGGAAGAATAAACGGAAACACACAAGAAAAAGGGAAAGGGATGAGCTGGAGGATTATGAGAAACTAGGGCCTTCATAAAAAGGTTAATGAAAAAACTTAAGGCCTTAAGAAAATCTCAGGAAATCATTCCACTGGGACTGAGCAGTCATCAGGCACGTCTTGCCTGGACCGGAGGCTCACAGAAGAGCAAGCGCGAGAGAGGTCATACCACGTAAGGTTGAATCTGGGAAGTCCTGGAGGAAGAACGCCAAGAAACTAAAGGAGGGGGGCGAAGAGAGGCGGGTTTGGGGAGATCCCACAACCCAATAAGATCGATAAAGGACTCGAGGGACCACTTTTTCCCAAGCATTAACCGATTGATGCAGAGGACGATCGAAGGGGGGAGAAAGGAATCGAAATTGGATGAGGGTTTAGAGGGGCGGAAGAAAATGGGTGTCAGGCAGAGTTCCTTGCTAGGAGAGAGGGTGAACGAGGGGGATTCTGGAGGACGATCAGAGTAAGGGTGAGGGTCTTCACACTCGAAGAAGAGGTTTTGCGGGACGGCAATGATCAAAAGGGGGGAGCCTCAAAAGAAGACTTGAGAGGTGTGGTTCTTGATTTCAGAAGGTACTTGGGAGTACAAAACAAAACATATTAGGGAGCCACCATCACATGAATAATTTGGGGAAGGGGGCAGGAGTACGGGGGAGGTAGGCCTGGAGAGGACTAACATAGGTGGCAACTGAAGGGGGGGGTCAAAGGGAAACCTGGATGGAAGGACACCCAAAAGAAATTAGAATGTTGGGGAGAAAAGGAAAGGCTGGAAGGTGAGGGCGACGGGGGGAGAAGAGAAAAGAGGTCGGAGTAAGAACGGAACTGCCCACAGACTTCGGGATGTGGCCTAAGGAAAAAAAGGTCATCGTCAGGAAAAATTTTGAGCTGGTCGAAGACTCAAGAGGGGATGAGCCGAGTAGGACGGAATATGAGACGGACGAATCAGGACTGCGACTAAAAGGAGATCAGCGAAATGAGGGGAAACTGAAGAGGAGGGGGGATTGAGGGGGTCGCTTCGGAGGCAAAATCCGTTGCTGAAACTTTGAAGGGGGGAGGGGAACTACAGAAAGACGTGAGGGGGTTGGGTGATTAAAAATGGATGGGCAAGCTGCAAGGTGCAAGGTTGTAGAGTCCGGATTGAGGAGCCGGAGCAAAAACTCAAAGGGACTGAAAGGAGACGCTGAATAGATTCATGCCATTAGGGAGTCCGAGGGACAGAGAAGGGGGCGTGGAGAAGGGGGGGAAATCGAGAAGAATGGTAATTGGGGAACACGAAAAAAAAAACCAGAGAAAGGTAAAAACTGGGGCAAAAGTCCGACTGATTGAGGTAACCACCAACCCACCCCCCCCCCCCAGCAAGTACTCAAAAACGTCACACGGAATGAAATAGCAAACGGAGGTAGAGCTCATCAGCACATAAGAGTGCCGACGCTTTTGTGAAAGAAGGAATTCGGCAAAAAAGAAGGGAATAGGGCGAGAGGGTGTGGCAAACTCCCGGAGAAAGGTGATTTGAGGGGAAAAAAAAAGTCAAACCCGCATTTGGGATACGCATAACAGGGAGCGGGAGGAATTGAGGGAAACAACTTAGACAGGCGCGACACCAGGAGTTTGTGGGCAAAAATCTTTGGAAAAGAGAAACGGTTTAAGGTTTATTACTGTCGGTCAGAACGCACTAAGAACGATAAATTCAGGGAGATCATAATAAACGTGACGATAAAAGAAAGAAAAGGTTTCTGAAGAGGGAAAGCCCGAGGTGGGGCTCCGCCAAAAGAGCACAACAAAAACCCTGAGAGCCATCTTCGGGAGGGGGGTTCAAAGAGGCGATCACCAAAGACGCTAGAAAAAGAGGCGAGCGCGAAGTTCGGTAGTGGCTCGAAAGGAGAAATCTTGGAAAAGGGAACGGGAGAATCAGTAAAAGAAAAGGGAGCCGGAGAGGAACTCATAGGTCAATGATGAGCCCAGGAAGAAGAGCACAGAAAAGGAAAGGAGCCATTTGGGAAATCCCAAAGGAAGTCCGGAGGGGGACCTAAAGTACCGGGGATCTGAATTAACGGTAGAGGAGAGCTTCCGAAACTAGAGCAAAAAGAGAGGAAAAACTACAACAAAGTGCCACAACGCCATACTGAAAATATATTTTTAAAGGGAGGGAGGTCCTGGAAAAAAAAAGGCGCAGTATTCAAGGAGGGAAGTTCTCGTAAAATAACATCGAGGCGGGAAAAAACCTCACCAAAGAAGCTGACCGAAGAAAGAAGGCAAAAGGAAAAGAAAATGGGAATGTCGGGGGCTTAAGGCTGAGTGGGAAGGGGCCAAGAAAATGAGGTCCTCCGGGAACGGGCCTGAGTCAAAGAAAGGAATAGGGAAAAAGGATGAATCTGCAAGAAGGGAAACAATCACACCCTTGAGGAAAAGAGAAGTAAAGATCGTGTTGCCAAAGAGACGGTGGATAAACTAAAAAAGCGACCAATTCAAGGGAGCTCCCGTCCAGGCCCTAATATCTCGGCAAGAACCGGAGAGAGGCATCGTTTCGAAACCTATTAAGTGGACTCAGGGGGGGTATAGGGACAGTAATGGAGAAATGCCAGTTGAGCTTCGGCGAAGGGGAGAAGTTTCCAAAGGGAAATGTCCGCGTGTCCGAAGGTGTCAAAAAAAAGGGGGGGTGCCCCGTCAACAACGGAGAGCGATCGGGACGAAAACATTGGAGATGGTTTTGGGAAAAAGAAATAACGGAGAGGGGAAGACAACTGTTAAAAAGCGAAATCAAGAGGTCCAACAAGAACCCTCAAAAAAAATACTGTCAAAGAAGAAAGACTCGTCTTTGCAGGCAGAGGAGAGGGGGACTGCAGGGGGCGGCGGCTCGTAACTGGGTCGAGTTCAAAGGGGAAAGACGGGAGAAGGGTCAGGCAGAAGAGAAACTAGGCCTTTGAGATTTTATGGCCTTTCAGGAGCAGCTCCAGAAAGTAAGGTCTTGAAATCATGGGTGAAAGAAAATGGACATCGTAATAGATGCGGAAAAATGGAAGGGAGATGGCCTAACGTCTCTAGGGTCGGACAAACTTCCGGGAAACAACGAAGGGGAGAAGGCAAAGCCGCCCAGGAAATTCCCAACCAGCAGCTTGGAAAGACTGATCTTCAGACTGTTGCGGTTAGAACACGTGCGAATCAGATGGGAAGGGAATGGCTACGAAGAGAAGGAAGGGGAAAAAAAGGTAAGGAGAAGAGCCCGGGACACCTATGCGGGGGAAGATGTGCTAGGCAAGGCCTGCAGAAAGTTTCTGTGGAAGGGACCACGTGGGGGGTCGAAACGAAGCAGATGCGAGGAGGTTCGAATCGAGTGGGCCGGGTGAACATCGGAATTCGTGGGACCAAAGAAAAAGTTATCCAGAAAAGAATCGATGAAGGGGAGCCTATCGGAAGCGCTTTTATTTGGAAACTGGGGAACGAGGGGGAAAAATTGGAAAAAAACGAGGGGAACTCGACTTACCTTGGAAAGGATGTAGAATGATCTTGGGTGTTTAGAGGTCTCAAAGAAATCGGCCCCTGGGAGGGCGCGGAAAGTTATCGGAGATTTTTCCTTGGGAGAGGGAAGGTTTTGATGAATCGCCCAAGGGAAGGGAAATGTGTGGTGGTCTACAGACTAAGAAGGGGTAATGCGAAGGGCGAAGAAGAACATAATACTCTCGAACAGAATCTGAAAGGGGGATAAAAGGGTGAGAAAAAAAATTGTGAAGGAAAAAACTGTGAGGTTCGGCAAAGGGGAATTACGAGGGGGGAAAAGGGGTCAATAAAGGAGCGAGGAGAAATGCTGAGAAAAGAAGATTGCGGTCAAGGGACGGGAAAAAAAGCGAAGCGGATATTTGAAAGACTCAATCGATCGCCTCCAATGAAAATGTGAGGAAGAGAAAAAAAGTTTTTGCAAAAGAAGGAGCGGGAACTGGTTTGAAAAAAGGGGGGTCCTCCAGGGACTCGGGTTCGTAGGGGGGGAAACGCCAATGGGAAAAATCAAGTAAGAGTGTGAAATTTCAAGAGTCACAAAGGCATTCATAGGATGACCTCACTACTAAACATGAAAGAAATCCGGAAAAAGTGGAGGCCTAAAAAAGGGCATTGACGGGCGTCGATCCAAAAACGAAGAGAACTGCTGAAAAATCCAGATAAGAATCAGGCAAGTTATAATCACGTCGGGGAAGGGATCGGCACGATACCCCATAAAGGGAAAAGGTACAAACCCAAATCCCGGATAACCGCGGAAAGCGAAAGGTTAAAATGCGAAGCAAGGTCGTGGATTGGACCTCAAAAAAACAGAGAAAAGGCGCAAGGAAAGACCACAGCAGCAGAAACCGCAAAAAGAAGAAGGGCGCTGAGTTAGAGGAGAAGAAAACCACCAGGATCAAAGAGAAAAATTAACTACGACATCAAAGATCCAAGAAAGGATGCCGAGGAAAAGGCGACCAAAATTTTGAGAGCGCAAAAAAAGGAAAGCTGCTGGAGAGAAAAGAGAAGTCAGGGCTGATGCCGAGAAGGCAGCGGAGGGACAGTCCACAAATCAAAAGAAGAGGCGAGGTAAAGAATCCTAAAGGACGATTAAGGGGTCCTATCCTGCGGGAGGCCAGAGGGAGAAGAAGCTGAGGAAGGTCCAGAGGGCTAATTTGTAAGAGCAAGAAACTCCTACCTGCGGAAGCACAAACCAAAGCAGTGGGAGTTTCACCCTCAAGGAAAACCTTGTAGAAATCCGTCAGACCATCGGAAAAAAGGAGGCGGAACTGAAGAAGAAGGGGAATTCAAGAAACGCCAGAAGGAGAGCAACCAATCAGTTCACATCGGCAAAGTCACTCAAAGTGAGGAGGGGGCCAAGAACCCAACCAAAACGCCAAAAGGATGTTAAAAGAGGAAGCGCAACAGAAGATCAGAAAGAGTAACCGGGGAGGGCAGTCGGAATCCTATCCGACCCAAGAAACGGGTGGTGCGAAGAAGGAGGAGGAACCGGGAGAGAAGAAAGGCTAAAAAAGACTCGCCCAGGAAGGAATAAGAGAGCTTAAGAGGTGTCTCCGGGCACGGAAAAGTCCATCGGGAGACATTAACAAAGATCTGGGAAACTCAGAAGGAGACCCCAGAAGATGGTGGGAGAAAGCCGGGGAGAGCGGGGAGGTAAGGAGGCGGGACTCCTAAATGAAACCGGCACTGGAAAAGGTTTGAAGGACAGTTCGGGAAGGGAGGAGGGGAGGAATCGATCAGAGAGAGGCTGCTGAGTATGGTTCGGGAGGAGGAAGAAGAACCTGGGATTGCCAATTCCCAGGGATGGGGAGGAGAGAGCGTAAGCCAGAGGTTCAAATAGGGGGGGGAGACGAGAGTTCTAGGAGGGGGAGTATTCTGATACGCAGAAAAAGTGGGAAGGACTCTGAGAAGGGACGTAAGGGCCCAAATAAAACTGAAGCTAGACTTGGGATGGATCATAGATTGTCGTGGTGGTTAAAAGAAGAAGAGGTTGCGGGCAATGTTGATCAGATACGCCATCAAGGCCAGCGGGGCGCGGGTACGCTTGGAGCGAAAAAACTTTGCAAAGGGGAAGAGCTCGACCCCAGAAGCGCCATGATTTGGTTCGATGGAGAGTTAGAACTGGCAGGTCGGCACGAGTAAAATGAGCCGGAAACGAAAACTGGATGGAAGGGCCCTTACCCCCTTGGGGTAAAGACCTGATGCAGAGAAAATGAAAGGGAAAATTCGGCGGCCGGGACGCGACTGCAAAAAGAGGAACTAAGCTTGTAGAGGAGTTAGGCGACGCGGAGGGAAAAGCCGCCCGGGCCAGAGAAAGTAAAATTTCATGGGGGGGGGCGCTTGAGTCACCCATTTAGACAAGGGGGAATCTCGGATCGGGATATTTTGAGGACTGGAAAAAGTAGTGAAAAAGCACGACGCTTCTTCGCAGCGAAAAACTCGGCCTCGTCGGTAGATTTCTAACTTACAATGAAACGGGCAGACCAGGAGTGGGGTCTTTGCTGCGACGACAGCCGGTGTCAAGCCGGGGTGCGAAAGCGGAGGTTCAGGGAGGCTCTCGACTGCTGAGGGGGGGGGTCCGGGCGAGGAGGAAAAAAAGGGAGGGGTGAGAAACGAAACGTGAAAAAAACCTTTCAGAGAGTTGCAAATTCATGAGGAAGAGGTATTGAAGTGGGGTGCTAGCGCAAAATGGGAAGTAGATATGAAAAAAGAAAACAAAAGTCCATATTGATTAAACCGGAACGTGCACGGCAAAGAAAAACGCCCTCGTTCTATTGACTTGAGTCAGCCTTGTTCCTAGGAAACGCGGACACGTGACAAATTTAGGATCAACATGACAGCTTTTGGAATCAAAAAACAAAGTGGAGGATCTAGGACGACCGCGCACTTCCCGGCACGAGGAAGAAGCCGGAAGGTGCAAGGAATACTAAACAGAAGAAAGGCCGAGGAGTAAAGAGAGGAAGAAAGTGGAAAAAAAGGGAAAAGGGCAGCAAAAATTCGATCTATCCGATACAGGGGAAAAGGAAAATCTACCAGGGAAATCGAGAAGGGAAAAGAAAAAAAACTGTTCAGAAGATAAGCTGAAAAATTGGGATCAAAAAACAAATAAAAAAAAAAGATGGGGGGCACGTCAGAAGGCATTCACATCCTAAGGCGGACGCGCGATTAAGGAAAAGGATTAAGGACGAAAAAAAAGTCTTGGGGATTACTGAGGGGCCAGGCGATGTTTGCAGAAGCGCAGGAGATGGGAGGAAGTCGAAGAGAGAACGAAGGGGGAATAGGGGATCGGGGGTTCGCTGAAAACGAGAAAAAGTCGAAGAAGGCAAGCAAGAAAAGCGGGGAAGGCGCGAAGGAAAGAATACGCCTCGATAAGTTAAAGTCTCTTACGAGAAAAACGGCCAGGTCCACACCCAGGGGCTGGAAAACCTTTCTAGGCAGAAAGGGCAACCTCTTCAAATCGGAAAAAAGCGTCCGAGACCGGGAAACTTAGAGAAAATCTGAGAAAAAAAGGGGAACACAAGAAGGTACCACTTGATATCCGGGACCAGAGAGCCGGTTGGAGATCGATGGAGCTTGTCGAAAAAAAATGTTCGAGAGACTGGGAAACTTTCGAAAAGAAGTGGTATGAGAGGAAAAAAAGGGAAGAGACAAAGACAGGGGGGGGTAGAGAGGGAAGAGAGGGGGGGAATAGGTGAAGAAAGGGGGGCAGGGGGCTTAAGGAAGGAGGCCCAACAAGAAAATATTCAGCGAAGAAAGAAAAGCTTGAAACCATAAAAGTCGAAAAGCACAAAAGAAAGAAGAAAATCAATGAAGACAACTGATGAAAAGGCTGGCGTCTTTTCAAAAACAAGATCCGGGTTTAAGAGACCCACCTCGTAAAAGGGAAGATGTTCTCAAAGAAAACCAAAAAAACCCAAAAACAAAAAACACAAGGCGCTCCTTCGATTACAAGGCGACAAAGAGAAGACGTCACGAGAGCATCAGATCAGTTCCAAAAAACGTACGGCAGGCATGTGGAAAAAAAGGGGCAGGCCCGGTACAAGAGGCGTGGAGGGGACCTAAGAGGGCGACAGTAGAAAAGAGCCAAAGTCCCCAAAAAAAGGAAAGAACGGGAAGGAAGAAAGGAAACCCAAAACGCGCGATCCGGAGATGCGCGCGATGGAACGGACGAAAAGGTTGGGGAGGTCACCCCGGGAGGACTTAGAGGGGTTGGGGGGAAAGTACACACGTAAAGAAGGTCCTTCAGGAAAGGAATTAGGCTTTAAAA
>Ga0179593_1449229_pt1 | contig 20056 bp, 18 predicted proteins | sample CZODoug2_1_08_16_FD_185931 | JGI IMG/M metagenome (GOLD analysis project Ga0179593, IMG submission 185931) | Vadose zone soil fungal communities from Angelo Coast Range Reserve, California, USA - CZODoug2_1_08_16fungal (PacBio error correction) | ecosystem: Environmental > Terrestrial > Soil >...
AGGGGCAATACTAGCGGGATGCATCGGGGTGGCCGTAACTCAACTTACCGGTTACAAATAAAAATGGGGAAGAATTTGGGGCGTAGGACCAGGGAACTTCCTGGGCAGAGATCGAAAAAGAGCAAGAATCGGTAACAGAAGAAAAGGAAGCTTAATTCAGAAAATAGAAAAAAAAAAAGGAGGATTGGAAGACGATCCTGCGAAAAGAACTCCGAGGCAAACACCAAAATCAGTGGGAAAGGGAAGATCAAATGCATAGGAGAAGCACGACGGAGGACATAGTTCGATGAAAAATCAAAGAGGAAAAGCTCTGACAAACGATGGGGGCGTACGGGTCTAAAGGAGGTATCGAAAGGGAAGATGGACCTTAAAGACAGGGGACAGGCAATATCTCTATCTAGGGGGAAAAAAGGTCTACGAACTCTGAAGATAAAACAGAAGAACAGGGAGGAGGGTTGGGGTCAGCATCCGAACAAAAAGAGGGAGCCCTTGGGGGGGGGGGACCGAAGTCGCAAACAACAAGATGGAAGGGACAGCGGATGAGAATCTCGAACAAGAAGGGAGGGAGCAAAGGGGATCAAAACAAAAGTCAGTGTGAGAGGGCTCGGTGGTAGGACTGTGGACTAGCCTGTGGGGGTGGGCCAAAGAAGAAAGAACGGGAAATACGGTAGAAAGCTAAAAAACTACATCAACTGGATCGGTCTCAGGGTACACAAAACCACATAATGGGGGGGACGTGAAAACAGGGCGGGGACACGCTGACCATGGAAAGGATGGCAGGATGCCTTACACAACAACGGGATATCCTGCTGAAAGGTTGAGCCGTGCGATGCAGTGTGCGGAAAAGATGGGAGAGGCTTCCTGGGGTGCAGAAAAAAAAGAAGGAAGGGAAGAGAGTGTGTAAAAAAACCGTAAAACGTCAAAAGGCCAGACATGACACGGCAACTAGAATGACGGAAGGGGGGGGGGGTTCCCCCAGTGGGAGGTGCGAAAGCTCGTCGAGGAGAGAAAAGGAAGCTGGGAATAAACGAGGGGGCGAAGAGAAGTGACAGAGGGAGGAACAATTTGTGGGGTAAAGAAAGGGAACAAGGGAGAGGGAGGGGGTACATGAGAGGGCAGTGTGCGTGGGACGCAGGAAGACTCAGGTTGTGGGGGGTACCGGGGGGGAAATTATTTAAAGCCTGACGCAATAAGTGGGAAGGGGAAAAACGATTTCCCATAAAAACGAGTAGCGTGACACATGGAAAAAAAAGAAAAAAAGTAAAACTCGTAAAAAAAAACTGGACCAAGTGGCAAGCAAGGGGACGCTGAAAAAGCAGTCTAGGGAAAAGGCAGAGAAGGGGGGGGGGGCGGTGGGGGGAGGGGGGGGGGGGGGGGGGGGGGGGGGGGGGGGGTGGGGGGGGGGGGGGGGGGGGGGGGGGGGGGGGGGGGGGGGGGGGGGGGGGGGGGGGGGGGAGTGGGTGGGGGTGGCAAATAGGGTAACAGTATGTGAAGGGGAAATGGGGTTCGTTGGGTAGGGGGAATAAAAAGGCGGAGCAGGTGGGCATTCTGGGGGCATACCGGATGGAATGCGTTGGGGGGATGGGGGGGAGGAATTGAAAAGGAAATAAGTTATCACAGGGAAAAAACAACAAGATCAGCACAATCGTAAGAAGGAAGAAACAAATCTTCGGTAAGAAGAGAAATCTTGAAGAAAAGTTGCAACCCTCACAAAAAGAAAAAGAGAAAGAAACACTAGACAAGGGAAACTGACACAACAAAACAAACGCCAAGGAAAAAGCCCACCAAACAACAAAAAAACCAAACCAAAAAAAGAAAAAAAAGGTCAACAGGTCAAAGGAAAAACAAAAAAATGGGGGCTATTGCATGACAGACCAAAACTAGACGGGGCCAAAAAAACAACAAATCAACAGGGGGAGCATGGGAAACCGAATTATCCAGGGGAGGGGGAAAGAGGGGTAATGTCTATCCAATGTGACCTCTCAATTCAAAAACAACGGGGGGAAGAGTATTCAGGGGAAAAAATAGTTGCGTAGAAAGATAAAAACAAAAAAACAAGCGGCACAATAAAAAAGGGGGACACCTAAGTCTAGATAGACCCGGGAAACGAATAGGGGTCTGACATGTTACAAAAAGTAAAAATCAACTAGGCCAAGGGAGTACAAACTGACCATTAAAAAGAGTGGGAAAGATCTTGTAGAGAAGGGAAAACCAATGAGTCAGTAAAAAGAGGGGAGGAAATCATTAGTAAGAAACTATGGGTCAATAATACTGACAAATGGGAAAACAATCAGAAGTTACTCATCACATAGGGTTAAATAACTAGAAAGAAGATAGACGCTTGTAAATTCAAAATAAACGAGAAGTATCGAACCCAAATATAAAAGGGGCGGGGGGGGGGGGGGGAAAATAAGAGAATATACGAAGCAATAAGCTGAACGATCTGCAAGACGACCCACCTTATAGATGCTAGCGCTGAGACTCAGAAGACTTTGGAGACATGCATCAGAAGTGGGTACTAAATCAATCGGAATGTTACACGCCGGTTAGCTGGACGGGAAAGAAGCTTGGACATTCCTAAGTCATTGAGGGAACGGGTTGAAAGAGTGATTCAAAGGAGGGCCCGGTCAGACTGGTCACTGGGGGAAGCTGGCAATAAAGGAAAAGCATGAGAAGTCAAGAGATGGAAGGGCATGATCGAAAATAAGAAAGGCGAGTTTGCTCACTGAAACGTCACCATCAAGAATAGGGAGGGCATCGGGGGGGGGCGCTGCAAGGGGGTGGGGATCCTCCTTGGGGCTTGCTTACAAAGAACTTCATTTCACAGGATGTGAACACCTGTGGGAGGCATTTCACTCTCCGAAGATGAGGACTAATCAAAAACTACACAGGCAAGATAAAAAAGAAAAAAAAAAACACCTGCACAATGGAACTAGCAAGCTGGCGCTCAACCAATGTAGGGGCAGCTAACATACGGGCTTCGAACACCAGAACTGAACGGCGGACCTCCGTGGGTGGGGGGGGCGGGTGGGTAGAAGGGGGGGGGTTGATGGGGGAGGGGGGGGGGGGGGCCCTCATCAATCCCACAACTTTTCTTCCGCCTGAAAGACGAGGAACGAGCCAAACACAAATGCGGTGAGGAATAGAGGAAGCGGCCTCGGTCTGCCTTAGGGGAACGAGAAACAGGGATCTCTGGATGGGAGGGATTGGGTTCTCACTCTTTATATCAGAAGGACCAAAAGGGGGAGGGGGGGATAGCCTGAGCTAGCTTACCGCCCGTTTAGTTTACCAATTTTCAAGGCAGAATCAACCGGGAATCTCTTGCTAAGGGTCGAATAACTGTGGGCATCGCCCAAAGCTCAAAAAAACAAGGGTCCTAGACTATGGCCAACCGGGTTAACCTGGTTACGATAATGAGGAGGACACGCATTTAAGGGTTCAGGAAATCAAAGCTCTAAATGAGGAAGGACGATGGCTCTACAAAAAATGTACGGATGAAGGCGGGTCTTACTAAGCCAACCTTAAAGAGCAAAAAGTCTGTCGTACTTCTGAAGAGCGACGACGATTGGCATCGATCAGGGAGGTGTCATTCGGTAGATCGAGGCCTTCAACGGAAAGGGGGGGGGGGGGGGGGCTGGGGGCTCCCATTCAGGGGGTGTTCGATACGGACGGTTTGTAACCAAGCAAGACGCGAACGCCTCGACGCGGGATTTCGACGCGTTGTTTCGTGCTGTCCACGGATTTATCGGTGAGGAAACGTGGTGACAGCGGGGGAGCTCCACAGTAAGAATAACCACTTGAAGGTGGAGAGTCCTTTAAAATAGGGTCTTTTAATGATTATCCGTGAGAGACTGTGTTTGAGGGTTTTTGATAGCGTCTCTATTTACGAATTATCGGGCAAAGTGCCGCCTGTACTTCCTCCGAGAGGCCGTCGGAATAACGTTGGTCTCTGGGGGCAATATGGATACGATTTGGTCCAAACTAAACCTATAGAGCATTCGAATCAAAAGGCGTGATTCGGGGCGGTTGTTCCACATGGTCGGATGCTCAAGTCCGTTCCGGTTACGCGAGTCAAGCCAGGCGCGAAGGCAACTACATCGAAAAATACAGGCGGGAACGGAAGGGCGAGCGACACGGTTACTGGAGCTAGTGATGGAGTTATCGGAAATGCGCCATAATTGGCTAAACCCAGCCAGCCCCGAACCATTTAGGCCTCGGCCAACACCCCGGGGGGGCCAATGAACCACATCGGGCATTTGAGGACTCACAAGGGGGCCGAAATTCACAACCGGGCGGGGCAGGGGAGATAACGCAACTGACGTTAAAAACGCATAAAGTGAAGGGACGCCACATGAGTTAACCCCGGTATCGCAGACGGAAGGTGTGAGTAAACCATTGGGGATGGTAATCGGTTGCCCTGATGAGGGAACATCACTTGGACCGGGGGGGGGCACTAGCCCGATAATTGGAGAGATGGATAATTGGTAAGGAGGGATGTTTCGTGAGGTGGGACAATCAGAGCGAATCGTTATGTCACCACGAGAATAGCTTGCCACGACAAATGAGTTAGCGGAAAAAAGGAGGATGCGATTTTAAAACAGAATCAACTGAGGGTTAAGTTAAGGGGAGAGGGGGGGGAGCATTTGATGTCCTCGCTAAACAATGCATACATGTGGACTGACTAAGATTGGGTAAGAAAGGCCGATTTCGGTTTCAAACGCCGGAGGCCAGGGCAAAACTTAAAATGATAACGGGTAGGGGATTGTCACAGACATGGTTTCGTAGACAGCCGCCTGCCGCATAGAACCTTCCGGACGACTTAAATCGGACGAGGCCACCGGATCGTGTTAAGGGCTTACCCCCCTAAATCAATCGGGACCCTATCCCGGGAACAGGTCCGCTCAATCTGACCGACGGTGCCAGGTCCTCAGACTTGTACAGGTGCCCAGCGTTGCCTCAGGTGAACCCGAATGATCTAAAAGGAAGATCGGGCCGGAGCGTGGTAACGCCTTAGTTGGGTCACGGTCCCCCGAGGGCCGTTTTGGCTCACTGTGGGAGGGAGGGGTGCGAGCGGGGAGAGAAAGACCGAGAAGGGGCAGAGCGCCTCAGGGCCAAAAAAGGCGAGCCCCAAACGGAAGGGTAAGAAAGGGCCGGCAATCGACGAGGCAGGGAGAGCAATGACCCTCCGCTATAGGGTGTCGCTTGTGTCGCAAGAATCGCGGTGACGATATTGACTCCTCCTGGAGACACCGGAGGTGCAATGCGAGGACTGAGTCAAAAAAAGAAAGGGGGGATCCGCACTGGAAAGGTCGGGCCATGGATGGCTAAAAATCGGGAGATTGATGGGGATCTGCCATCGGAAGGCGAACGGACTCCAAGTAGAAAGGTAGTGGGTGTACTAGGACAGTGCCGGACATCTATGCGTGAAGGGGGTGATACGGCGACAGGGTGAACTCAGGCAAGGAAGAGAGAGTTTTACAAAGGACGCCTCAAAATCCAAAAGATAATTCATGATAGGCTCCGTAGGTAAAAGCGGGGTAATCGGGACCGCTAGGGAAGGAAAAGGGCGGGGGGGGACTGCGCGACTAACGGGGTCACGAGTCCTTTTGGAAAGAAGCTTGATCAGCGACAAATCGTGAATTCAAGTTCACTGTACCTCGCCTAGTTCGGACACCCTTTGGGATTCCATCAGGATTGAAGTTGGAAAAAAGGGAGGTTCCAAGAAATGTCAATCACAAAAAAAAGAAGAACCATTTAAACGCTTCCCTCAGAAAACATCCAAATTCCGGAGAAGGGCTGGTCCATTCCTAACAGCAGGCAATTTCTTCTAGTGAGGCGATGGGAATCAACTCGTCCCAGCCCTCATTCGTAAGGAATTTGTTGAAAAACCTCAAAAAATTTTAAGGGGGGAGGGAAGTTGTTCGTGATCTAACTCAACAAAAGAGGAACTCCCCCAAAAACAACGTATGGGTATAAACTCATCTGGGTGACTATAAAGGGGGGAACACATACGCAGACACTACACTGGGGTGGGTGTCCGCCCCTCCTTCAACTTGTTTACTTGACGTAAATTTTCCCATCTCTTGACTCAGGAATGATTCTAAAGTGCCCTGAAAGTTACGCGTGCGCCGTTTGGTACGGGGGTCGATTTTACGTCTTCCTCCCTTCTGAAGTTGCTCCCCTTCGTTCAAAAATAGGCGTAGTCCGAAATAGGCTATAAAATCTCTGATTCGTAGGTCATTAAGAGGTGGGTGGAGATCTACTAAGCAGTATGCGGGGGGAGGACTAGCTTGGGCGACTCTGGTGCAGGGAACTGGCCTCAGAGTCCAAAAGGGAGATTTCACGTATCTCTTTTCCGGGAGGAGTCGACAGATGCGAGATCGGAATCGACTGGACCCACGATTTCTGGTTGACAGCGAGAACTCGGCAGAGAAATGCGTGAAGGCGTGCGGGGGGTCTTCGTAAGGCGTATTAAAACTTCTCGTCCTCTCAATTGGGATGCACCCCGACTAAGTTATTGGGAATTCGTGCTCATGGTAGTTTTATGTATGGAGAGTGATAGCTCCCTAACCTGCAACTTCTCAGGGGTGACTCCAGTCCCAGAAAGGCGTGATCGGTCAAAGCCGTACCGTGTCCCCTGTACAGTTGTGGACAAAGTGGGGAGCGGAGGAGGGGAGCGAGAGCAAGCTCTTAAGAAACTTACGAGGAGCTCTGACTCCGCGCCAGCCAAGGGCGGCAGAGGTCACTTTTGGTTTAAGCCAGACCTCGGAAAATCTTTTTTAGCGCCGGACTTGCCACGTTCAGGGAAGTGTGCGGTCGCATGTGATATTTCGAAAATGAAAGAGCAAGAGTGGGGCAATAACAGGGAAACCGTGAGGAACCGTATTCTTGGCCATTGTAACCGGGGTCGCTGTGTCTCAACGACGTCTAAGGGGCGGATTGTGGGAAAAAAACTCTTGCACCAAGCAAAAAAAAAAAAAAAGGCACAAATAGTAAAAGCAGCCTTAGGGAATGGGAGAGGGCCACAGGCTCCATACGTAATGAAGGGCAAGAACAGTGGATGCTAAGGATGGGGGGGAAAGAAGCATGCCGCAGCGTGGGCAAAAGCGGGACTCATGTTTGGTGAAAATTTCAAAACCACCAGGGCTAATTCTCTGGGGGGGGGAAGAGCTCGGAAGTTGCAAACACAAATCTCCTACCACTTTATACATCACTTCATTATCGCGTTAGAAAAAAAGGGCCATCGGTTTCGCAGAAGGACTCTTGGAACCAAATCGTTACTACTGACGAACACTATCTACCTTCTTGACCGTTGCCTAATCGGGATGCGTAGAGACGGTCGGACGGTGTGAAGCACTCAGGAGGACATCGGGACTCCATGAACTTTAAGGTTGGGAGGGGGAGGTAAAAATAGGGAGATCACTTCACATGGACCAAGGGAAGTGTCGAGGGTTGAAAAGAAGGGTCAGAGTGTGAGGTGGAGGGACTGAGAAGAGGCGCTGGGATCTTGCGGGGGGGGAGCCGTCGGAGGGTGAAGAAGGGGGCGCAAACGAACTACCGATTTCCGAATAACGTATCGAAATTAATTAATTAGGCCACGGGAGGGTCAAGCGCTTGGGGGCCATTCGCTCGAAAAGCTAGGAGTATAAGCCTCAAGGGGTGGAACAGACGGAGGGAATTGGTCGACGACTGCAATAAGTCGGGTGTTCTGGGGAAAAAGATTTAGATTGCAAATCTGAACTCGTGGGGTTCTATGATCTCTACGGGAAAGGATCAAGCCGGAGCAATGGCATCGATTGGGGCAAGATGGAGATCTAGAAAAGACGAGCACGACCACAAAAAAGTCGACTTGATGCAAGAGATCCGTAATACCCAGGGGCCCGAGTCACCGCGTGAAAAAGAAGCTCCATAGTGAGCAATTAAGGATCGGGAAAAAAGCTCCTCGTCCACACGGGTAGACAACAAAAGCCATCGGTGAAGCAAATAAGAAAAATACGCAGGCTCAAGGGGGGCTATATCTGGCTGAAAAGAGATGATAGGAAAACCAACCACACCCAAATCTCTCGGCATCCACGGTTAACAGTGGGATGGTAGGGGGAGGTCGACTTAAATAACTATACTGTATAAAAAAATCCAACATAAGCTAACTACCCAAAACGACTTGCTCAAAAAAAAGCAAAGTAGGTGGGGGGTGGGGGGGAAGGGTGGGGGGCTGGGGGGGGGGGGGGGGGGTTAACGGAGAGTGACAAGGTCGGTAGTGAGCGGTACGTATGTCATTAAACAGACATAACTCAGCGCAGTAAAGAACCGCAAGCCTAAGTAGGTGCAGAAGGGGCTAAACTGAGGGGCAGCAGGCTACATAGAGGCTCATACAAGGGACCAAACACGAGCGGGAAACTGCTTCTATCAGACGGCACCGAGAGGGCAAAATTCTGCTCGTGAGTGGCCCTCCATGTGAAACAGAAAGGGGGGGAACCTTGTGGGGGGGGGCAGGGGGGGAGGGTGTGTGGGGGGGGTGCAATTGTTGTTGAACAACGAAGTGAGGGATCATTTGATGAGTACTAACAGGTATATGACAAATTTCTGAGCTCTGCCATAACGAAGAAGAAAGAAGTAAACCTCAAGAAGAGGGGGGAGAAAATACGTCACGTGCGATTACTGAGGGGAAAGGCCAGGGCAAGTAACAGGTCTCTCCAGCGCACTATCAGCGTGGGTGGCAAAAGTTCCGCCAGAGAGCTAAATCGGAGGAGAGATCAGGCTGCGGGGAGGGGCGTAGACATGCGTGTGGAGTATCGAAAACTGTAAAAAGGCAAACTAGTATCTACATAAAGGAGCATGCTGGCAAAGAAGACAAAAAGTACGGTTGCGATCCGTACGCGCATAAGGGACTTGCTTCGCAGGGGAAATAAGAAGAAATGGAGACAGCACTAAGAGGTTCATTTTGAGGGGAAAAGTTTTCGCCGTAGCAACAAAAGCGCGTAAGAAGGAGGTGTAAAAACATGAAAGCAGTCCCGATGCAGTTTCGACGTGGCCCACAAGAAGGGACGAGGAAAATTGGAGAACTGGGTAACGGCACGCATTTGTAAATCTGGCGGAACGCGTCACAAGTCTCATACGAAAGGGGGAGACTGTAGAACAACATAATCATGCTGCAGCCTATATCTACAAAAATGCGAGGGGGAGGGGAAGGATTACAGAAGGGGACGGGGGGAGGCAAAAGATGAGCGGGGAGTAGGGGGCAGATGTGCTCTCGACGGCTTGAGACCTTCTCAAAAAACAGGAGTCGAGCAAATTCGTTTTGGAGAAAGGAAGAGGTCCACAAAGGGAGGGAAAAAAAACGGGGCGTATTGCATCCGACCTAGAGATTTTATGGGCAGAAAAGCTCTGTTTCAAGGAGAGACCAGCCAATGGAAGGGACGCGGGCTGGGGGGGGGGTGGAGCTGACTGACGGTGCTATTAGCACAGGAGGAGGTTTGATGGAGGGGGGGGGGTGGGGCGCTGCATGCTGCTAAACGAGCAATTGGTTCTCTTTTACGAGGAAAGAGGAGAAACAGGAGCACAGAGAAGCCGGCACAGAGAAGACGAGAGGGCACGGAGAAGTACGGAGACAGTAAAATCGACGGAACTGGAACGGAAGAAAGGACGACACACGGCTTGGCTAGAAAAAAAAAAAAAGGAGACTCGTACGAGTGTCGTAAACGAGCTCACTGAGCACAGAGTCAGGGGGGAAGTTCCAACGATGGAAGCGACAACTTTGGTCGACAAGGGTCCTATTGGAACGGCATGTACGGGAGGGGGGGGGGGGGGGGGGGGGGGGGGGGAGTGTGGGGGGGCGAAGAGTCATATTCTGCGTCGGAAAAAATCGGCAATGTCTGGGGGTGGTGCAAAGGAATCGTTGGTTGGTGACAGTTCCAGCGATGCAAACGGGGAAAGACAAGAGGGCAGAGAGCAGACTCGAAAAGACAGGAGGGGACTGCTCGTGCGCCTGAGAAATCAGTCAAGAAGCGGACAGCGAGGGATGAAAAAAAAAAAAGTTATTTCAAGAGGGGAGGACGGGAAAACAACTTGTGCAGACTCCGACGCGGGGGAACCTATGGGGAGGAAAAAAAAAATCATAGAAAGAAAAGGAGTAAATCACAACGCAAGTTACAGGGGGTCAGTGATCATGACTGCTCGGGGACTACGGGGCGAGGTCAAGGCAAGGGGGTCCGAGTCACAGCGTGATGGGAAAATGCGATTTCAGTGTATATTTCTTTGGCCAAAGCTTCAACACAGGGGGGTCTTCAGGAGGGACAAACAGGGGTGTTCCATAAGGCGGTTCCAAAGTATAGCGAGAGGGAAAAAAAGGACGTGATTGGGCCGAGCCAAAAAAACTGGAAAAAAAAATGGGGCCAATGGTTTGAAGGGGGGGGGAGGGGGTAGATGAAGGCCAAAGCACGTCTCCCGGTGCAAAAACAGAAATTCTTAAAAGCAGAGTAGGAAAGACGAAAAAACCCAGTGAGAAGAAAGCTCTGATAACGGACTAGAAGAAGGAGGAACTACCAGCTGGTCAAAGATGGCGCTGGCCACAAAAAAAAGGGGGGGGGAGTTTAAAAAGGAGGTGATAAGACGCATGGGGGGAAGAGGGGGGGGGACCAAAGAACAAACACCCACAAAACAAACAGGGGGGACTGAGTGGGGGGGGGGGGATGCAAAGGGGAACTGTAATGTGTAGGGGCATTGGCGTTGTCACTAGTCGGGTCACCGAGCTCGAGGTGCGGAGATATTGTGTTTGAGGTTCTGTAGGGAAATGCGCTACAGGGACGGGTCCAGGCATTAAGGCCATTGTCCCGCGTGTCCGTCCCAAGGGTACGCCTGCCCTATATTACAGGGAGAAAAATATTTTCCGCTCACTTTCCGAGAATCAATAGGGGGATCAAACGCAAAACTCGAAGCCGCAAAGCGGCCACATAGGCGATCTGTCCCATGTTGGAAGAAGAATTCTATGTCAAAGACCAGGCGCGAAGTAACTAGCGCGAAATACAGCGGAGTCGCACGGCGTAAAAGGGTCTGTGAATCGGGATGCGGGTTGACGAAATTCGCACGCCGACGGAAAAACCAGCCAGATCATCGAACTCGAAAGGGGACCCCTCATCCACTAAGGAATACGGGGAACGACCAGTCAACTGGAAATTGTGACGTATGGAAGGGGGTTCAAGAAACAACCGGCGGAAACAAGGGATATCGAAAGGCGACTGCGTGTGTAAACGCAAAAAATGAAGACCTGACTTACTCACTCTCGATTGCTTAACCCGGGACAACCGAAAGCTTCAGAGGTGTGGCATTAGTGTAGGTCCACATCATTGATTGGGGTGTAAGCTTTTCAAGTTCTTCGAACAAAACCCTTTTCCAGGTCTACTCGGAAACCGTAGAAGAGGAATGTCTTAAAAACTGGGTCTTTGATGTTGAGTGGACACCACTTGACGCTAAGGGGAACAACAGATATCGCGAGACTACTCAAACATGTTCAGTGAGGAATTGAGTCTTGTAAAATCTTGGAAAACACAGGATCAAAGTTTATTTCGGGGACCCGCTTGAATTACGATGAGCATTTTACGTCCGCAAACCATTCACTAACGTAGGGAAACGGACACATCTGTTTGGCCATCACGCGATCAGCCGGCTAAGGGCGTCGCTCCAAGAGTCGGTGGGAAAAAAGGTCCATATCTGTGCACAAGTACGGTCAAGGGGCTGGGAAACTGGCAGGAATGGATGGACGATCGAAAAGCAAAAAGGGTTCAGTCATAATGACGCGTGCTGCGAAACAAGATTTAAAAAAGTACAAAATTAAGATGACAAGGTGGACCGAGGGCTCTGTACGGTTCCTTGAGCAAAGGACTATCGGTCAAAGGGACACATGGAAGTTGCAAACTGATAATGGAGCACTCAAGGCATTAGGGAGGTCTCAGAAACAGGAACACGGGTGCTCAGAAAGGGGTCCCATTTCCAGGCAATAAAAAGAACACTAAACAGAGCAGAGGACCTCATCATACTGAATGTAGGTCGGGAAATACGGATTAAGCACGGGACTAACAGAGAGGGAGGAAATCCGAAAGCTGCAAAAGAGCTTAGATTGACCCGGGATCAAGTGTTCCGAACTAAGCAGTGTTGCAATGGCAAAAGAGCGAATGCTGGGAGTGTAAGAGCAACGCGATCGTTTGAACACACAGGAAACTATTGCCGGACGCCTTTGAACAATGCGCAATGGTCAGTGCTCCGGACGGAACCGGAAGCAGTGATGTGCCGGGGTTAGGGGGAAAGGGTTAAGGAATATCGAAATATAAGATGTGGCAAGTGATCGAAGAGGTCGGAAAGGAAGAAGGGGGAATTGAATGGGGCGCAGTCACACGAGAGGACGGAAGAAAAGCTCCAAAAGGAAAGAACTACCAGGTCCTCAGCGCTACCCAGCATTTCGGGAAGGGGGGGGCGGTCTACTCATCACTCCATGATCCGGTGGGGTGCCAGAACTCAGGGCGTGCAGATTTATGGGTCCACGGGGGGGAATCTAAAAACTCGCAACAAACCCGACTTCGGGGAGAAATAAAGAGAGATGGTGGCGATGAAAGGGAAATTTAATAGTCACACTGCGGGTGCACAAGCCCGGCGCCTGAGGGCTGCCCGCACGGTGCCCACGCACGCTAAGAAAATGCTAGCAGGAGAAATGGTTCGTCTGGGGAGAAAGCGGTAAGGAAAAACGGAAGGTAAGGGCAACAGAATTCCCCAAGCGGTCGCTGGCCTCCCTCGTGCGAAGACCCTCATCTGGATTCTCGCGGGCATTACCCTTTTTGGACAGAGGCTCTAAGACCATGCCTATGACTTAGAAAGGGGAAGAGAGAAGAATGCGAAGATCCATCTGTGTTTAAACGGGGATCGACTTCCGTCACCTGACCTCACTACCATTCGCTGGCGAGACTCTCCATCAAACGTCTTGGGGGTAAATCAGTGCTCGGCGCACTAAGGAAGGGGGCCTCGTGGCGGGGGGCTGGCGATAGGTGTGGACAGGAGGAACTTAAATCATATGGCAACACATCAGGGAGAGGAGGTCCGTGACGGTGGAGTTGTGTCGGGGTCGCCCGAAGAAATATCACCGGGGTACAGTTTTTCTAAAGCAACGAGGAGCTTCAAGAATCATTTGTAACTTCCCTGGTACGAGAGAGGAGCTAATTAAAAACAGCGGAACCCGGGATGATTATTTCAAGGGGCTCGCACCATTGGACGCCGTAAGAGTTCCGTGTCTACAGGGGGGGTTGGGGGTTGCTTTCTGGGGGGGGGGGGGGGGGGGGGTCGTCGGTGAGCTGGGGGGGGGGGGGGGGGTGGGGGGTGGTGAGGGGGCGGTGGGGGGGGTGGAAACTCGGGGGGGTGGGGTGGGTGTGTCAAGGGGGGGTGGAAGGGGGGGGTGGGGGGAGCCGGGGGTCTTTCAAAGGGGGTTGAACGGGAGATGTGGGGTGGTCTGAGGTAGAAGTCTGCGGCGCATTCAATACAGAGGGACAAGACAAGGAAGGAAAAATGAGGAACTCAAATGCGATCAGGAGAGATCCCAGAAACTAAATTTCCGGTGGTTTTGGGGAAAGTCATCCTAATCGGTGTGGAACTACCATAGAAACCATTGTTTGGAGCTAGTTCAGGGATCTCTCTAGGTTAACGAGTTCCGGCCAGTTGGGCACGAAAAGGCTACTGAACCACAGTTAGAAATCCAATCTTAAAAAATTGAAGGTCTAGTCGACAGGGTCCCATGCCGGTGTTTAAAACTGGAAAAAATTGGTCAGTCACATCAAGGGGAGGGGGAAGCGTCCCCCAAGCAGAATTCGCATGCTCCCTGGTCGCAAGGGAATAAGCGCCTGGAAGGAATTTAACCACACAATGCATTGCAGTTCTCGTATCCCAGAGGCTTCAGCCGTTTGTTTAATGTCTTGAAAACTCGGTGAAGACCGGACACCAATGAAGGGAGTTCAATGATTTTAGGGGATTTAAGGGGTACGAGGGCATGGATGCAGGGGTTTCCTTCTGGTGGGTTGCGAGGGAGCAACCGAAAAACAGGGAAAAAAACTTTCCGTGCGAGCTACAGCCGGGAGGTCTGAGAGCGCTAGTTAAAGGAACGCGACGGGCTGACAAGGGAGGGAGGAGGGACTCTCAAAGGGGTAACAGACTCGGAGAGGTGCAGTCTATGAGGGAATTCGGGGTGAGTGGAATTGGGAGGGACACAAGAGGAGATGCACGCAAGGAAAACCAAAAAATGGATTAAGGGGCTCAGGACGGGTCAGGGAAATTGCTGCAAACTGCCTTTCATCATGCTGGGGTCGGCCATTGAGTTAATCCCAGCGAGCCCCAACATCAACAATTCGTTGTCGGGGGACGCGGCAGGACACCGCCAAGAACTAGTCCCAACGAAGAACATGGAGCTACATGGAGGGAGACCCAGAGCAGAGAAAAAACTTTGGCGGGTCGGGAAATGGGGGGGTGTGGAGAGGGTGTTGAAGGGGGGGTAGTCCCTGGGGTGTGTCGGGTGGGGGGGGGGCGGGGTGGTGGGTCGTAGGATGGCGAGTGTCTGTCGGGAATGGAAGGCGGCCACTCGGGAGGAGTGGGACATAAAAAGATGAAGAGAAATGGGCACTCGTAAGGTAATCTGAAAGAGGAAAGACCACGACAGAATCACAGAAGTCGGGGGGGGGGGGGGGGGGGGGTGGGGGGGGAATAGGCCCGACAAAAAGAGAAGGGGCCTAAATATAAAGAAGTTGCATACAGGAACAAGGGTAGACGAGACATAGACTGATAATCTCCGCTGCTCTGGGTCTTCAGTAAGAAAAACTTAGTTCAAGGACCACGCCGAGGGGAAACTTGGGTTTACACCCAACTATTTTCTGGGGCAGAATTGCCAAGGTGCAAAAAGGGTGGACCTACACAGATGTAACAAAGCTTAGGCCAAGGCTATTAGCTTCTTCATAGAGCACGTTTGGTCAGCCTTCCCATTTCACCGCTTCAGCAAAATTCACAGGAGAAAAACAAGCCTCACTGAATGTGGGAAACCAAGAAAAATTTTACTCCTGAAAACGACGCGATAAACAACGGAACCCGCGACAAAGCCTATCACGGGTGGTCAGACGGGCCTGAATAAGGAGGCGAGGCCGATACTCACAGAACAAAAGCCACCGGATTGAGGATTAGATAGAGATATGCACCTTCCGAGCGCAGAAAACGAAAATGGGCTCTGGCTTCGGGGAGGGGTTTGGGACCGCGCGGTAGGTAGTGAGGTCCCCCAAGGTCGGTGCTACGCATAGCGGAAGCGGACCTCCGTTGAGGGGTAAACGCGGGAAGCTTTTGAGAATCCGCACAGAGGGTGACTGGTGCCCGGGAAGCGAAGAGGACGTGTGTTCAAGAAGAGAAAGGGCCCAAGATAGGGAACCCGGGACGACTGGAAGTCGGCGCAAGAAATTTTTAAATTTCGTCGGCTCGGAGGAAAATAAAACATTTTGTTAAGGTTCACGGTCAAAGACACGTGAGTCGGAAAGCAGGGAGAGGTGTTCATCCGCGCACAGACAGGCTGTCTTCGGGACACAATTCTGAAATTCAGATATGTCGGGCTCGAAGGAACGCAGCGCCCGGATGGGAATGCCAGGTCTGGGGAGGGTCAGGTCGTTGAAGTATAGAGAGGGAAGAAGAACTTCAAGATTGGGGGGGTTAACTACGAAGCACTGGCACCAAATCTACGCGATTGACTTGGGGTGAGCGAGATTAGGAGACCCGGTAACGTTACTCGACTCGTTCGACGGTTGTCGGAGCGTGGTATCGCATCACGAAAGGAGACACGGACTGGAGCGGTCGCTGGGCCGCGGTTTGGTCCGGGAGTGTCTGCAAAGATTGCGATCAGAAGGGGGGGGGTAGTGGTTCTCAGAAGATGCCAATAACGGGCAACCCGAACGAAGAATGAAATGCGTGTCCTCCTTTCAGACTAAAAATAGCCCAGTATTAAGCCACGATTGCCGCGCTGCGTGGGCATCACTCCAGCTGGGGGCCCCCCACTCAATTAAAATAGGAGCCACAATGCTTACCGCGTGTAGTACATGTGAGGGGAGCTTACGAATACCAGCCGCAGGCCATTGGCACTTAGACGGCGAAATACCAAGAACAGGCCCAGGAAGGCAGCTGCAGGCGGGGGAAATTGAATGCGTTGAGCACAGTGACACGCAACACGACGGGAGAAAACAGCCAGAGAACAACAGAGTATCAGTCCCCGCAAGCGACAAGAGGAAACAAAAAAAAATCCTTGACGGAGGGGAAAGGGATTTTTGGAGGATCGGCAGTTGGGTGGACGAAACAGAATGTGAAGATGGACAATGTGGATAGGCGGACGTACTCCTGAGGTGGTGAAAATGACCGTCGCTAATACAAAGATTGGCGGCCAAATAGAAGGAGAAGAGGGTGTGAAGTATTACCAGAATGGAGGGTGTTACGAGGGGCCGTGCTGCAGAAACACAGGGACGCCAGGAGAAAGTGGGGTCAAAAAAAAAAAGAACGAGAGTTTGAAGGAAGATAAACGTGGGGGCTGTAGAATTGTTCTGGTGACACTGCCCCGAATCACGTTAACACGGTCCCACCATAGAGAGAGAGCGTCTCCCGCGCACAACATGAATGGGAGTGACAACAGGATAAAATGATTGGAGGGACAAAAGATGAAAACGGTTGGAACAGAGTTGATGAGATGTCTAATGGGCATGGAACAATCACTTACTAGTTTTCCTGTCAAATACTTTATGCACGGGACAAGGCTCTGACTGTCTCGTTGCTCAATCCCACAGCGGGTTCCAATTGGAAAACATTCGGTCAGCGGTCAATGGTGTGAGGGTCTGTTCAAAAGGGCAGAATGGAAAGATGACAGGGCGACGCGGGACCTGTCCTGAATAGGGGCGGCGAAGTAACGCGGGCGGCTTAAATAAAGAGACGGGGCCAGCTCTCTCAATGGTAAAGTCAGCTCTGGGGCCTGCCAATGACGTTGTGCATGATGACTGATAAGTCAACATGCAGGAGGTTTGCCAAACAATATAAAAGTTTGAGCATACAGTGGGCGGTACGTAAAAAATCCGAAACCACTACGACCACAGTAAAGAAGGAAATCCCGTAGGTGATGTCGGGCAATACATATATTCATGAGCGTCACCTAACGAGGAAGAAAACGTCCAAGAGGGATGGAGAAGAGCGATTAGGACAGCAAAGTTTAAAATGTGGCATAAAAAGGAAGGAAAGGTGAGGGGCCTCAGAATAGCGAATCGTTGACCAACAATGACCATGAGCCTCAGGCAAAAAATAGAGTCGTCGTCTCAGACTTCGAAGGTGGCTTCGAGGGAGGGTGGAACGAGGGGAAAAGAGGAAGAGCAAAATTTCTTCGGAGACAGCCGGGTGAGACGACATGGGGGGAATTCAAAGATTGAAATTCCATACAGACCGGATGGGGCCAAAAGAACGATTCAGGCAAAAAGAAACATTTCTTCCTCCGAGAAGCAAGTCTGTAGTGGTTAGATTGGGGGAAAACAGGGACAGTTCCTAATCACTAAAAAGTCGTGATTGACATAAAAGTGAGGAAAAGGGGGCAGTCAAATTGTAAAAAATTGTGCTAAAATAACTCTCTCAAACAAAAAGGGGATAAAGGGGGAGGGATGGTGTAGAAGGGAAAAATTGTAACGGGAAGGACCCAAGGGGGGGCAAAAGAAAGTAACTGATTAAAGACGTTGAATAGGCGAAAAGAAGAATGCGAGCCTGGGTAGGCTGGCCATTGGAAAATAGGTACGGACAATCAATGAGGGGGGGAAGTTAAAGCCAGGTAATTCCAAAGGAGGGGGCTGGTCCGATGCAAGCTCTTATTCTAGGGCAGAAAGCCTTTGGTTCACGGAAGAAAGAACGGCAAGTATTCTGATACAAATTCTCAGGGGGGGGTCCAGGCTGAAAAAAGGGGCCTTGTTTGTAAGGGGTCGCTGCAACGGACGGACCTAAAACGAATTCTATCACGAGGAAAGGAGGAAAATGCCTTAGGGTGACTAGAACTGCTCTGTCTAAAGATAGAGGCGGGGAGGGCGCGGGAGGTCAGAGGCTGGTGTGGGACTTAGGGATAAAATAGGGATTGACCACAGAGAAATCATTGGGGGATCAACTTTCAAGGAAGGGTTATGGGCGGAAATATTTGCGCAAACCAGTAGCACGGGGTCTCGGGAGAATCGAGATTCAGGGAGCAGACATCATTTCAAAGGCCATGGGATGGGGAAGATCAGGAAGATTAACGGGGGACCAGGCTACGAGTGAACAAGCCGGAATATATTGGGTTTAGCGCAAACTCTGGTTGACGCATGACAGAGGGGAAAATAGTGGGGACGTCAAGGGTAAGGACGGCGAGGGGATCTGGCGAAGGCTGGCAAGGGGGGGGGGACGAAAAAAATTTACCTATATAAACGGTGGGTGGGGGGGAAGGGAACTCGGGGCAAGAACACGAGGGGAGGGAGCTGCAGTACAATGGACTCTTTTGCGAACTTAGGGGAAATTGATAACTATGGGCCAGCATGAGCAACTAGAATGAATCGAAAACGAAGGTGACAGGTTGTGGAACTCATCAAGGGAAATAAAATCGTGGTTGTACCTCAAAGTAAAGAGGTTGGGGAGGGAGGGAGGACATGGAGCTCACGGTGGAACGAAGTCTCTGCCTGTGTCCAAGAAACATCAAAGACTTGGGGATCCAGAAACCTGGAGGAATTAGCGGGGAGTACTAACATTGACAATTGCTTTTTGAGGGAGACTTCAACGGAAAAATAAATTAGGGAAAGTTTCACACAATATACAAGTATCCTTCTTAAGGGTTTCATAGGCAGAAACGGGAAAGTGGGTGGACAAACAGAATGATAAGTTTCGATCTCCACATGCCAAAAGAAAAGCGGAAGACGGGGGTGGATGGAGGGAAAAAGATGAAGATAATTCCCCATGTCCAGGGGAAATGTTTCGGGACGGGGTAAGAGTGGGATTTGGATGGACTGTACGAGGGGGTCGCGAGCTGGTTGTTGCCCTCTGGCATCTCTACAGTGGGGAGCAAAACCTAGGCCCCTTCCAGAGTTAGCGGGAGAGAGAAATGCAAGGGTCCGGGAGTCGCGCTAGTCGAGCATGGCTGAATGGCTCAGGATTGGGGGTACAGACCTCACTGGAAAAAAAACATTAAGAAGTTGAAGAAAAGGATTCTTGGCGTGTGACTTTTAACCAAGTATTGAAATGAAGGGCACGCAGGAACGTTGAAGAGGACATAAGTAGACATAGATGAAGGGCCATGCTCTAGTTGAAAGAGGTAATAGTAGAAGGGAACCCATGCCAAAAGGATAACGGACGCAACTATAGATGAAGGCATGCCCTAGGACAAACGGGCAAAGTCATAATACGACATAAGTGGAATCTATCCTGAGGAAGCGAACACTAGGGCAATCGTCCAACAAAAGTTGACTAAAAAGAAGGAAAGAGGTTTAGCAATCGAGACTAACGGCGAATCGGTCTCTGAACGAGAAAAAGTAAACGTACCACAGAAGAAGCTGGTAGACTGAGACCATCATAATTTACATCCAGATCAAGACACAGATCAAGATGCACTCCGTGAGGAGGTAGAAAGCCGGACAAGGGCGCGGTTACGAATTTGGAAAAAATCATGAATCGACGGGGGTAAAAGACTACTCGATCTTACTACGCGCCAGAGGGGGAGCTGGGGACGTTAAAAAAACGTGAGGAATTGTCCTCAAGCAGGAACGGAAACGGGGCAACAGGAGTTTCGTGAGAAGTAACGAAGCCAGTGCCTACGTCACACTAGAGGAAGGGAAAAGGAAGTATTCGAGAAGGGAGCAGCCTAAGCGGGGGGCATCAGGCCCCGTAAAAATCTGCCACCGGAACGGGTTCCTCTCATCTGCTCGAAACATCACTTGGGTTACACCTTACGACCTACACGTAGAAAAAAAAAGAGAAAAAACCGGGCAGGGGGCAAGTGCCTCGCTAAGGAGGCCGAGGA
>Ga0179593_1373306_pt1 | contig 20052 bp, 21 predicted proteins | sample CZODoug2_1_08_16_FD_185931 | JGI IMG/M metagenome (GOLD analysis project Ga0179593, IMG submission 185931) | Vadose zone soil fungal communities from Angelo Coast Range Reserve, California, USA - CZODoug2_1_08_16fungal (PacBio error correction) | ecosystem: Environmental > Terrestrial > Soil >...
CCTCCATGCGACGAGATGAACTTCAGGACCTGACGCAACCGAACCAGGTAGCGGGGACGACGGAAAAAAAAAACGGTTCACAGAGGAGACGGAACCCAGAGTTTATTCGGCAAAAAACAGCAAACCCAGCGGTCAAGCGACAGACTTTTTGTTAGGGGGGAAAGAAAGAACAAATTGATCGTCGCATTTCTCGATCCCTATACATGAGAGAATCAATTCCACTATTCGATCCGTAAGGCTGGCAGACGAAACAAGAAGGCCTTTGGCAAAAACCTGTGCCTACCGCGCAGCAGGGTAAGCACGACGACCGCCGAAAAGGCAGCGAGGCGCACATCAGCCCAGAGCCAAGGAAAACGTCAAGTTCAAAAAAACAGCAATGGGGAAACGGGATTTGGCCTCGGCCTGCAGTAAACAGATCAACGAATGCATTAATTGCTCGTGATGAATCGAAACGGCCGCCTAGTGTAGAAAAGAGGGGGGGGAAAACTGGGTTGTGATTCCGAGGAGGGGGTCGGAGGTTCTATAAGCAGAATCCACTTCACGTGGGTTCTAGCGATCCTGCTCGTAAAAAATCGGTAATATGGAGTCGTGCGCGATAAAGGGGGCGGAAAGGCTCGCCCACGCCGATTTCCTGGGAGGGGGGCAGCTCTGTTAGGAAGCAACAATATCGCTCAGCAGGAAAACTCTCCAGTTATCTTCAGAACAAGTGGGAGATTGTAAGAGTGACTAACAGTTGGGGGGGAAGCGCTCTCAAAGCAAGGCCGGAGGGAAGCAAAGCCACAAACAGAACGCGAAAAAGGAGGGACCTTCTATGCCGACGAAACAAAGCTGTCACGGGAGGGGTGCGCCCGAGAAAAGGTCTTTGAAGACGAAGGGGGGATAAATACCTGATACCGGAAACTCCAGCACGGATGACGCTGGAAAAGAAGGCAGGGGGAGGTGAGACTAGCCCCTGCAGGCCGTCCGTTGGCGCGGGGGCGTACGCTGAGCTTAAACGGTATGAGACACGCTTTCCATGCGGGGAAGGACGGTCCTGAATTTGTATCGGAGAGGCCTGTAACCCCCCAGAGAGGCGGACCACAAAGCGGAAGGGGGGGTTGGATCTGCGGGTTAGGTGACGTCCGCCACGCTGAAGAAATAGGCCTCAGGGGAGACACTAAAAAAAACCGAACAGAAAAACTCAGCTCGGCCCGATCCCCAATGACACGACAGGAGAATGATGGGTCGGCCTGCAGCATCTGATGAAGATGGATTCAATAGCACATAAAAAACTTGCGGCGAACGGCCAGGCATCTGGTTGGACCAAAACCAAAAAAAGCCGCGATTCCTGTGTCCAATGGGAGGAAAGAGGGGGGCGGGAGTAAACAAGCGATCGCGAGGAAGCAAAGACTGCGCGACAGCCAAATGGCTAGGGCATCAGAAAATCATGCCAAATAAGGGAGAAAGAATGAGGTGCCCAGCAGCGTTCCAGGAAACAAACGTCAGCCGGGTGCCACCACCACGCCAGCACGAGAAAAAAGGGAAGACCATCACCATCGTCCATTGCAACTCTTCGACGGGAAAGGATCGTTTGTAAAGACGCCGGAGACGAAAAAGATACAGGCTGGCACCAAGACGGAAAGCAAAAACAGGACAGGCAGGTGGGACGATGCAACAGGGAAAACAAAGTGCGGGACGTACGTCAGGTGGAGGCAATCAAACTACGAACCCGAAGAAAGTTCACCAGAGAAGGAAGAAAGGCGCAAAAAAGGAGGTAGAAATTGAAAAATCATCAGGCACGTGGAATTCACCCACCACCAGACCCCACTTGGGCGGGCGGTCTATTGCCAATCAAGGTAGCAAGGCGAACACACCGGTTACCCAACCCCCCCCCCCCCCCCAAACCCCGCAAACCAGAACACCCCCCAACCCAACAGACCCCAAATACGGGGATAGAAAATGTGGGAGAACAAGTTGAGTGGTTCTTAGAAAAAGACAGCGGGACCGGCATTAAGGGGGTAAAGGTGTGACGGAACACTTCAGCAAATAGAGAGAGACAATCCACACATAGGAACTCCCAATCACCAAGACACACAATGGATAAAAACAAGGTAGGGCTCAACGGCTCTGTAAGTAAAAGAGGGGACAAAAAAAAATGTCCACGTCACTTGGGACGCATGTACTAGAAAGAGTGGCCGATTAGTATCTGGCATCTGAAGGGGGTGACCATGTCTCGGGTCAGCCGGGGACTTGCCGTATAGCTGGGAAAGGAGAAAGGATCGATTCCAGAAAGCGGGTGTACACGGAAGAACAATGACGAAACAATAAGTAAAACCGTAGACAAATGAAAAGTCGAGTAATGAATAGTAAACGAGGAAGAGCAGCTCTCGGAGTCAAACGGAACGTATGGATTACAGGACTTGCGGACGAAAATGGGTGGAGAAGGGAAAAGGGAGAAAGAGATCAAGTGTTTTTGGCTGGGGGTGTATAGGAAAAGGACGAAAAAACGCCTTCCAAACAGGAGTACACTAGAAACCCAAGGAAAAGCAGGAACATAACAGACGCGAGAGAAGCGGAGAGGGCAGATTTTAGGGCTCGCTATCCATCTAATGGACAGAGAAGGTAGAGGACACTTCCGTTCAGGAAAAGCAAACGGTTTTTCCCGTCTCTGAAGGAGCTGACGCGACAAAGAGGTCGCGCTTTTGTTTAAAAGGTTTTCCGCGGACAAGGAAGAATGCGGGGAGGGGGGGACCCAGTCGGGGGAAAGAAAACGTTAAGGGAAAGTAGTGGGTAGAAACGTGCACGTACGCTACAAACAAAAAGCAGCTCACAAAACGGAGAAAGAGGGGGAGAGGGGGGGGGCACGCTGAAGAAAGGGATAACCCTACTAGACAAATGGGGCATTTTGAAACTGCAGGTACTGAAACCAAACACGAACGCAAGTACACAGGGAGACTAAATTTAAATATTTACCTTGCAGGATGGGGACCCAGCAATTCTCGAAGGGGACAGACACGGCGGAAGGGATTCGGGGTCCGCTAACGCCAGCTATATGGGTATCGGACCACCTAAATGACGCGTATGAACCAGCAGATATTGAGCGTATCCGCGTAGAGCGTGAGGACAGAGATAGCGTAGGGAATATGAAGGAACAGAATAGGGTGGGAAATGAAAAGTCCTCTACTTGGGGGTATGGTGCGTGTTCAGATGAAAACCATAGCAAAAACGTTACCAGGGACAGAGGCAGAATCACAATAGCCCTGCAACCATCTGAATTCACAAGAAAAAGGGAAGGAAAATACAAAGCGCGGTGACGCTAGAGGGAGACTACGGAGGAAAAAAAGGGGCCTCAAACCGTTACTAGCGGTGGGTAGGCCTACAGGAAGGAACCGTGATGATGGGGGACTGACGTAACTTGGCTTGGGGAGGGGAAATGGACGCAGAGAGTTTGGGGGAACAACTGACGTAACACTGGGACAAGAAACAGAAAAATGAAGGAACGTTTGGGAAAAGAAAAATTTCCTAGAAACAGGCACCGGAAGCACCGGAGGGCGGCAAGCTCGTACACAGAGGCCAAGGAAGAGAAATACATGGTTTAATAGCTTCATTTTGTTTGGTTGCGGAGCGGGGGGAGGGGGAGCGGAACGTTGTTGCACAAGTAAGGAAGACGAGGGGGGATGGTTCAAAGCAGCACGGGTCAAGCTGGACCACGGGCAAACAGCCGATTATGTAAACAAATGGGAAGGGGCCTCGGGGGGAGCGCAAAAGTGCATACTGCGTCTCCTCAATGGAGAAAGAAATATCCCGTGTAAAAAAGCTCACCAAAGTATAAGGGGGACTGCATACCCTTCGTAGACCAGACACGGGAAGGGAAAGGGCCTTCTTCACGTGCCTGCCGGTGGGTGGATGAAGAGTACGACCCTCGTAGAAGGGAGTAGACTGTTAAACTGGAAAACGCGTTGGCACCAGGGGGGTATGCCCTAGGAGGGGGGGACACTAACCAATGATGCATATGTTGGGGGGGGAGAGGGCCGGTGCACATATTACAAACACAGGAAGGCCGGGGGGGCGGGAGGGGTCTGGTTTGGTCGGGCGTAGGGAGGGTAAAAACTATTGAGAGGGTGGAGAGAGTCAGCATGTGTCGAAAGGGAAAATATGAGATTTTGAAACGTGCTGTAGTGGGGGACAACCACTGAAACAGGTAAAGAGAGGGTATCAAGTATGAAATGGTAGGGGATAGGTGTATGTAAACGGAGAAGTGGCGGATAGAGCCAGGGCGTCGCATCAAAAATGGATGGTCAGAGGGGGGAACATCTCCAGCCATAGAAAGAACCTGTGAAAAGGGAGAGGAAGCGCTAGAGCTTGGTGTTGTACAGGGGGGGGGGTGGGGGGAACAACATAGGGGCAGTTGTCGCAAGGGGTTTGTGATAGATCAATGCGTGTGGCCAAGCAAGCCGAGAACTGTCGGCCTTGGGGTCGGGAACCTGTCGATTGTTGGAGGGGGAGGGGTAATTAGGGAGAAAGAGAATCGGGTTATGACGCGAGGCAATAATTGGAAGACGGTACAAGCGCAAAAACAAATACCAGGCAGAGGGCACGCCGGCAGAGGGGTTCACAAAAGCAACCAAAAATAGACAAGGATGATGCGAGGGAACATGATCGAAAAGGAGGCGCCTCCATTACACGCCATAAGATAGAAGAAGTCACGAGGGCAATGCCCCGAATTGGTGGGAAAAGCCAACCGGTTTTCCAGTCGAATCACTCTCGGAGCAGGGTCACGAGGGGGGTTGAGACGCTGTCTGGATTAAAGGAGAAAAAGAAGGAGAGGAGGCTCCAGCGACACGAACCACATGACAACGATGGTTGCGTGGCCTGAAACAGGGAGAGCAACGATGGCGTCGGGAAAAAAAAAGGAGGGTATGGCCACTCCTCATGGCGAAGTGCGACGCAAACTGGAGAACGAGAGAAAAGAGGGACAAAGTTGCAGAAAAGATTAAAAGGAGGAGATTGCCGCTGAGCATGAACGAATGGAGGAAGGAACAGAAGGATCAAACTCAAGGAAAACGAGAAGATAGGGATCCAGGATGGGAGAGGGGCCTCCTGGTATGGCGCAAGAAAAGTCAAGATCTCAAAAACTGAGGGAATGGCAGAATTCGCGCAGAAGATTGGGGGAGGAAGTTCAAGATACGCCGCCTAGAAGAGAAACACGAAACGGGAAATCACCCATCTGTCACCTTCTGAAATCTGAAGCCGAAAGAAGCAACAGCAAGCGAGGCAAGCGAGAAAAGGGGGATCCCAGTGAAGGAAGAAAAGAAAAGTTTAGTGCGGTTTGAGGGGAGCGGGTGGTAAGTGGGGTCCTGAGTTACAGGTGTTTACGAAAAAACATGCTGGAAGGGGAGTCACCGAAAGCGGAGGCAACGGCCAAGACGGTCGGGGGTTTTCTCCAGGAGAATGGGGGAGCGCGGAAGACGGATCAGCTCATATTCTAATGAAGGAGACACAAGGAACGAGAATAAGCACTTGGGAGGAAGAGGATAAACCAGAAGTCGACGCAACAAAACTGGGAATGGGTAGGGTGCAAACCATCGAGAAAAGGACGGGTGGGACAGGAGAAAGCGCGGACCTACTCTGTGGAGTCTGCCGGGAGGTAAAATATATTTACCTAACCGTGTTTTCTCGGGAGAGAAAAATAGAATTGATAAAGAACACAAGCACATAAAAATGACTCTAAGAGGAAAAAAACGGGTGATGATCCACTGAAAAAGGAGAGGATCCAAGAGGGGCTTATCAAAAGTAGATCCTGCTTGCCTGTACGTTCCCCCGGAGCGGAAACTATAAGGAGGCGCCTAATCAGGTCGGAAATGCTCGTTCGACTGGCCAACACAGGCTCCGAACGATGATTGTCTTGCACCCCAACACCCCGGGAAAGAGGGGACGGTAAGGGAGAGTGGGGAGGACTAAACAAATGCTGACGGAAAGAGAACTGGACAATGATAATATAAGATAATTCCGACAGTCTATCAACGACGCTAAAAAATTAAGTGAGTACAAAACTGAAAAGGAAGGGGAGAGGCGCATCCTAAGCGGGAGAGGGGAAAACCAGGGGTCATCAAAGAGCTGGGTCGCAAAATCAGTTAAGTCCGGGTACAACTGCCAATGCGCCTCAAAGCACGCGAGGAAAAAAGCCTGGGGGAAAGGCAAGGGACGTCACCCGCTCCGAAACTCGGAGAGGCACGGTAGGGGGCTGATCACAAACGTAGCAGGAAGTGGAAAAAAATAGTGTGAAACAGTGTGTGGTTACCAAGGCTGTGGGAGGGGATAGGTCAGGGAAGTGGGAAAGCGAACTACCCAGTTTTCGGTCGCGTGTACGACAATAAAACATCCTTAAACAGAGCAAGAGGGACATAAAAAAAAAATTTCTTGAACTGCTCGAATCCACGGGCGGAATAGTAGACCAAGCCGTGATGTACTTGAGGGCATCAGGAAAGGCCGAGGGAGAAGAGATCGCCACAAAAGCGATACCATGGGGTAAGTGACCCTGAACGAATCGGCAGTCGGGTGAAAAACGAATGGGGGCCGGGCCTCGACGTTGTCAAAGGAAAAAAACATCACACGAAAAGTCGTGCTGCGAAAAAAAATACCAACCGATCGAGGGGGTAAGCGGGTAGGTTTCGGAATAGAAGACTAGATGCTACGCGGGAACCCCCGGGGAAAAAAAGAACCAAAAAAAAGAACCCACGGTTCGCAAATGGAATAATAACCGGGGCGGGAGACAGTTCTGCATGCATCGCTGAGGAGATTGGAAAAGAGGGGAGAGCCATGGTAAAGATTGCGTGCAATACGATAAGCATAATTACATTGGTAGAGCTTCATAACTGAAAGAGGCAGGGACCTTAAAACCGCGGGGGCGGAATGGGCTGGGGAGGGGGAGCTGCTTGACTATATCTCGAGAGAGAAGAATGAGCGCACAGTAAGGAAGAGGGAATCCAGACCTACCATCAGCTGGAAAAACAAATCCGCCAACCTAATGAGGACGCAGGCTTGCGGAAGTAAGACATCGTAAAATGAAGGGATTGAATATAAAGGGACCGACGTACGCATCATGGGGGTGCCAAAGTACACAACAGAAGAGGACAGGAGAGGGACCTAAGGTCCCAATGTCTAGGGGAAAGTTTGGGCACCGGAGGGGAAACGCAAAGCTTGCTCGGGCCTCAAGAAGGTGCGCAGCAGACCAATGAAGGGTTGCAAATAAGTGCTAACACTAAAGAGAGTGATAACAAACGACAAGCGTTCCCAGAGTGAAAACAGAGAAAAATCAGTCAGGAAGGTATGAACGCGAAAACGAAAATAAACGATCAAAAAAGGAAAGAAATTGCAGAAATGCTAGGCGAGCAAAAAGCGAAATTCGGGGGTGACCTCCGGTACAGAAAAACCAAAAAAAGACGACCGCCGCAACAGAAAAGCAGTCGAGAAACCCACCGAGTGTGTCAGTAGAGACACAGGGACTCGGCACAAATATTCGGACGACCGTTGGGGAGGCACGCTTAAGAGAAAATCCACAAGGAAGGACGAAAACCGAAAGTAACCATATCGGAAAAGCGCACCCCTCAGTATGGAAAAGTCAGAAAAAATCCGCAGACACAGGTGTAAGAAGACAACCCGTGACGAGAGTTCAACATGTTGGGGGCTCAGAATTCTGGTAGCCTGCTCAGCTGTAACCAAAAAAAGAACAGGGAGAGAGGAGGAAAAAGGGGGGGGGGAAAAAGTCATGTCAGGCACGTGGCCAGCCAATGCCAGAACGAGGAAAAGGACATGCAGGACCTGAATCGCGTTCGGAAAAGAGGTGGACAGCGTGACCGAGCAATCAAAAATCTTAACTTCTCAAAAGGGAAAAACTGAAAGAAAGAACACCAAGAGAAGGAAGAGAAGTAGTAAAATGCCTCTGGGAAGAAATGGAACAGCGCCCTCAAGAAAACAAGGGTGACTACAAGGGGATGCATCTACGAGACCGGGGGTCTTGGTAAAAAACATCTCATCATCAGGATCGAGGAAGAAGTGGAATCCATTCCCCACAAACAAGTTTCGGTAAGTGCGAACTCCACCAGGGGCAATAGATTACGTCCTGGGTAGCTACCAACGAAAGGGGAAAGAGGTTGAGATTGACTTTACTCAGAGTCAAGCTCCGAGAAGCTTACGGGCATGATTAAAAAACAGATGGGGGTTGAGGGAGGGGAAGGGGAGAAAGAGTTTGTTTGCGGGTTGTAAGAGGAATAACAACACTAACGGGTCCAAAAAGTAGAGGGGGACTTACTATTGACCTACCCCGAATATAGAATCAACTACTAAGATCTTACGAAACCGACGGATACGCAAACAGAGACCAAGGAGAGAACGGGTAGGGGAAAGATACCCTCCTAGCGGCTATTAGGAAAAAGTCCCGGGAAGGAACCGTAACCGTCTATATTCTCGACAGGAGAAGTAAAAAAAACGGGTAAGATGTTTAAGTGAGGCAGGGACAAGAAGGAGTTTTTGCGACCGCGTCTTGGCTCAACAAAAAACGTCATGGACGAAGGGTAGACGGCCGGTCAACCAACCACCAAGAGAGAGAAAAAAAAGAAACAACGTAGAGGAACGCAGAGAGAGGGGGTAGTGGGGTCGGCTGAAACTGCCACGTGAGCTTGAAGTGACGGGGGGGGAATCCTGCTCCAAAACAGAGCGGCAAACGGACTTGTAACGGTCGGAAAAAGAAGCTGGAAAGAACTCTACGCTCCTCGGGGTGAGAACGCACGGAAGGTCTTGACGGGGAACCGCACGTTGCAGGAACGGAAGGCCGCTAAATATAAAGGTATCAAATAGAAATAAAAGGGATAAGAGACCTCGCAAAGGAGCTCGTCCCATATAGCAGAGAGGGAACTGCTCTGCATTCGTGGTAGGGGAAAGCAGAGAGAGTCCGACTATCGGGGAATAGAGGTGTCGGCAGGTCGCAAACCAAAAATAACAACTTTGGACGGAAAAAATTGTGAAAACACATGAACCTGCAACAGCTTGTCAAAAAAAAGGGAAGAAATCAGGAAAAGTTCGTGTAAGGAGGGGCAGGGAGATAAGTCAAAAAGGCCCGGCGTATCAAACTGGGGGGGGAAATCGAAAAGGGACTACAGAAGGAGACAGTGCGAAAAACTGGGGGGAGGCGTTCGAAAAAAAGCGAAGGCAGGGGGGGGAAGGAGTTGGGATCCACCTCTTGCGGTGCCTTCGCGATGGACGCCTTACGGAAATAGAGTCGGGGGGAATGCCGCCGGACAACTGTTGGGGGGGGCTAGCACACATGCGTAACATGTGCCGGGTACGTGTTTCGACTTCATTACAGAGCCAAAGGCCCTCACCAGGGGGGGGATCGTTACATGGAGGGGGGGGGGGCTTGGTATGGGAGCTTTATGGAAGGAAACTTGGTAGGAAGTCAAGGACCTTTCGGGTTTTCTAACGGTGAAGAGGGTAATCGAGGTACAAAAACGGCAAGATAAGCGGGGAAGAGGAAAAAAGGGGAAGGTATAGCTGTGCTATATTCAAAGGCAGCAGGAAGAGTCCAGTGTCCTATTCCGTGTAGCAGAGCAAAAAGGTCGCTTAGGGCGGAGCCGCTTGAAGGGGGGCGAACCAGATACGAGAAGGCTGCGGGAGTACACTTGACTGCGGATTGTGGCGATAAGTACCCGCCTCGGTTTTCGCGCCTCAGGCCTGGTGAAAAGGTTCGACTAACCGGATGGTTACTCGGCAGCGGTTTGGACTACAAGGAAAGGGCAGGAAGGGGTATTTGTTACTTAAACGGCATGAATGAAAAACTGAATGGAATTGGGGGCTGGAACGGTGGGACTTTGGTTGCGTTGCGGCAGAGGGCTTTTGTAAAAAGTCGCAGATGGGAAAAACGGAAGGAACGAGGGCTGTAAGTAGTGGCATGGGAGACCAGGGCAAAAAGTGGGGCGACGTGGAGGAGGTGGACCTGTAATTCAAAACTGACGATAATTGTGGAGCAGAGGGCGGGAACGCTGCAAAGTATAGCCTCAAAAGGAGGTGGCGACTGTACTTGCGTGAATGTCGACTGATTAAAGGCGGGCGGGGGAATTGAGGGTTAGTCCAAGGAGTCGAGGACTGGGGGCGTCGAGCGCATTTCTTTTACCAGAGCCAGCGCAATTTAAGACCCAGCTGGGGGACCCTTTCTCCTGGACTTCTTTACTGTGGGAGGTTAACTAGTGAAAACCGTCGGAGTGGTCAGTCAAATGGATAGTAGCCTTCACGAGGAGGAGAGTCTTCGGCACGCACGCTGCTAATAGGGCGGCCTTGGGGAGGGCTCTGTATAGGGCTTTGTCAATGGGAAAAAAGAATCGTGAGAGGAAGTAGCGGAGGCGTGCTGCTAGCCGGAGAGGAAAAAAGTACGTCGAAAAAGCACCCCTAAAAAAAAACTCAGAAGAGTCAATGTCCGCCGTGGTGACCATGTCGTTATCCAGAAGAGAACACACGCAATGCAGAAGGAGGGGAGTGGAGGACTGAACTCATCGAAGGAGCGGAGCCGAAGACCGCGCGCCTCAGCGAAAGGAAGGGGAAGGGGCAAGTGCCTGAAGTCCTGCTGAGTTGATCATCCGACGGGGGAAAGGATTTGAAGAGTGAGAAGCCCGAGGAGGCGGTTCTGGTTTCGCGGGTCACGGGGATTCCGGCAGAAAAATCTATAGCGCTCGAAGGCAACACTCCAACGCGGAAAATCGATTGGGGTTGTACGATGGCCTGGCAAAACAAACGGGCAACATGTGGGGCGTCGGGTGGAGGTAGGAGAGGAAGAATTGCAAAACAGTGGCAGGACAACAAGGGAAACCGAAAAATCGCGCAACACAAACAGCAAAAGGAAAAAAAAAGAATGTAGCTGGAGGGCGGCTTGGGAAAGGAACTTGACGCAGGGCAGCACGCAGAAACAAAGGGGAAAAAAAAGAGAGCTCTCTTGAGGCTTCGAAAAAACAAAACGAGGCAAGGAGGACACGCGCTACGTCGGTTGAGAACTCATGATTCGCGCATTAGCATGGTGGGAAAAGGGCCAGAGGGAGGAGACGGCGCCAACAAAGCCTCGAACAGAAAGTAAAGAAACTCGGAAAAGGGGAGTTTACTAGAATATGCCCGGGACCTTGGGGGGGAGGAGCAAAACCATTGAAGCAAGGGGGACGGGGGTGATGCCTGGAAGTCCCCTAGTCAAAGACGTTCAGCTGGGGGGGAGGGGCAGTGTTCACGGCGAGAAGGATTGGTAGAAAAAGAGGATGGCGGAACCTTTTCGAAGCCAAAGGATCTGAGAGAAAATTCCGGAAAAAGTCTTTTGCTCAAAATAGAATTGGGGGGACGGATATACGGGAGACGGCGGTCGCAGGAAAGGCATAGGGCTAGATATGGGCAGGTATCCATAATGACCGGCAAGGTAAACGGGTATCAAGGAAAAATCAAAATACGATTGAGAGGGGGAAAAACGAGGCAAAACGCCTGGGGTTGGGGGTATTGTTGTCCATAAAAGTCTCGGGAAAAAAAGGGGTTAGGGGGGAAAGAAGGCGGAAAACCGAAAAGAATATCGACTCCTTATAAGTTACGGGACCGGGGGCGGGGGTCGTCCCGGGAAAGCGTTAAAATTGAAAAAGAAGGCACATTTATAGAAGATTCCTCAAAAAATAAGGAAGGAAATAGAAATTATTGCAAGGGCTTGGGCTTCTTCATGACTACGGGGGGGGGGAGTCCAAGTGAAACCCCCCGCACCGGGAAGGGGTACGTAACTGATCGGACGCCTTCATGGGGTCTGTAAGTGAGCGGCTCCGCCACAAGACTGGAGAGGGTTTCTGCCTACCAAAAAAACAGGAAGGGGTGAAAGTCCAGCCTCCGTGGTATAGGAAACAACTGATGACCGCGGAAAATTTGAGGAAAGGAAAAGTATCGTAGAAGAGGAATGCCCGTTGCATCCGCCGTCTTAAAAAAAAAAGAACCAATTCGTCAGGTGAGCACCTGTCCATCCGCCTGGGGCCCAACCAGGCTCAGACGAAGGGGAACAGGTGAAGAGGACGCGGACAACAATCCTTGTTGCACACGGGACCAAACGCTCAAGAAAGACCGACCATGAAAAAAAAAAACACGGCAAAAAATGGTCGGCAATTGAGCTCCACCAGAGGCACATAATGGGACATGCACGGGAGCAGGTACGGGGGCTCAAAAGATGTATTTAGAGAAGGGGAGGGAAACAAGGGGTGATCTCCGAGGCGTGGGTGGTATATTGTAAAAAATTTCATTAGCACCGTTGAAAACCATGTCTCTTTACCGAAAGAATAAGAGCGTAACCCGAAATCGTGGGCCAGCGCGAGTGCATTCGGTGTCCTATGAAGGGGGGGGCGGAATCAAGACCCGAGTTAGGTGGACTACTGTTGCATCTGCTGGGCTGACGTCGACTGGGGGGAAAAAAGCATGTCAAATGCGAGCAGCAAACGGAATTGATCTTTTACAGCCCACTTGGAGGAATCAGGGAGAGATGGGAGTAAAAGTCAGCGCAGGCGGAGATTCCGTGAAAAGGGACATTATCTCCACCTCCCAAAAAAGGAAAAAGGGGAAGGTCATTCAGCGCCAAAAAAAGCATCTTGGGGGGGGGGACGCGAGCCTGCGGTAGCGCCGTCCACAGACGGGACGAATACATACACAACCGGAACGCAGCAAAGATGAGCAAGGGGGGGAAGGAAGGGACGGTAAAAAAATCAGAGCAGGTGCGCTTGGGGAAATACCATCGGGAGGAGCTGGTGGGGGAAAAAACCAATGACCTTGGAAGATCAGCACGCACAACAAAACCTTAGGAGGTCGCGGAGTGTACTTTGAACCACCAAAGAAAGACAGGGAACCATGAACGGAAAGTTCAAGTTTTCTTTCTCGTGCGAATGGCAGGGACACTGCAGCGGGGAGAGAGGAAAATGGTTAGCATCGCACAGAAGTGATCCGGACCAAAGTAAACAGAAAACAACCGCGCCTACAGATCCAAGCCGGAAGATTCCAAGGTAGGCTTGCCTGCATGCATAGCGAAAAAAGAGGGGGATTAGAAAAATAAAAGGAAACCAAAACTGCCGCCTCAGTTGGGCAAAGGGAAACCACCAGCAAGCGCCCGGGAGGAAGGAAAAAGGAAGGGGGGGAGTTGATTAGGTCTATGTCCAACGCAGGGAAGGATCGCGCAAGAAAATACCCTGGAAAACCCGGTTCCGCCCTCCCAAGGAAGTGCCATAATAGGGAGACGGGACGAGCGTTTCCCGTGTCCCACCAGGAGGGAGGGCGAGGAAGGTGCCCAAGCACAGGCCCTCGCTCAAACATACCATGTTCAGAAGTCAAATGTACCAGGACTTCCGCAAGCGAATCGTGTAGACGGGGGACCCCAAACCGAACGCCGCCCCAACGGAACGTCAAAAAAAAAAAGGACCGGCCGTGGGGGGCGGGAGAAAGAAAAGACACAAGATGCACGAGCTCAGTTAGTCTTGGAAAAGGAGTATAAGAATAACAATCCCGCAATCGAAAAGAAAGGAAACACAATGAAGAATTCTCACGACAAAGGGAGAGGAGAGATCAGAAAACTTAAGAAGACTCAATGGACAAGGGGGCTGAATGTCCGGAGTCAGAGAAAAGACGGGAAAAACTGATCCGCGTACAAGAGCTCTACCAGGGATCTAGAGGGGGGGGGGAGAACCTCATAAAAAAGGCCTCTTACAGCAGAAAAGAACGAGATGGGCGTCAAAAAAAGAGTCTTAAATGTGACGAGGCTTGGAAAGCGGGGACCAAACGACAAAACATTAAATTCTTGAAGGAATGGAAATTCATCACCGGAAAAAAGAACAAAATCCAAACAAACAAAAATTGAAATCCGCCAAGTGCGCGAAAGCCGGTGAGTAGCGGGAAACTCCTTCTCGACGGGCCCTCAAAGGAATGGGGATGACTTTGTCCGCCTAAACTACGCGAGCAGGATGATGTTTAAGGGAGCAACGCATAATACGGCAAGTTCGGAAGACCAGAGGGATAAATCCGTCCAAGCCAAGAATAGGGACTGGAAAAAAATCCATTTCTAATCTGGATGAAAAAACGGTAGACGATAAGACAAAAGTGCCTTGATACGGCGGAAGTTGGGTTAAAGAAATCGCCTCGGGGAGCGGAAAGAGAATTTCTGAAGAAGATGCGGGAAGGAAGAAATGGGTGAAGGGCGTGGGTGAAAATGGGGAGAGAGAAAGTGGGTTTCTGCTGGGGTGTAATGCATCGGAAACTACACACGAAGGGCTCGTTCAACCAGGATGGAGAGAAGGATATGCCCGAACCAAGTAGAGCATCACAGGTCACTAAGGAAAGAAAAAATGAAGCTCAGTCGGTCGACCTAGGATGAATTTTAGGAGAAAGAACAAAGACATGGTACGGAAAAAAGGAAAGTAGTTACCGGGAACGCCGGGGTGGACCCCTGGAGGAATTCGCAGAAAACAGGGAGGTGAAGATTATGTTTACGATGGTCAGTTCCCTGTAACTTGCAGGGGTTCGTTGTTTGGGGCAGGCACAAAACCGTAAAAGTAAGGGGGGAGAAAATCTGGAAAACAAATAAAACAAGAGCACTCAGAAAAAAAAACTGAGAAAAAAGAAGGGGGAGTTACGGGAGTGAACGAGCACTTTATACACACCCGGAAAAGAAAAGAGGAAGTCCTGACTTTTTCTCCACTGGTCTGTCAAACACGAAGAAAAGTACAGAAAAAAAAAAAGAAGCGCATAATCGAACAGACAAAGGTGAGAGGAACAGCGATTCTGAGGGGATGGAACACGGAGTTCAAACAGGAACACGGAAGTCAATAATGAAACAGGAGGGGTATCGGGAAAAAAAAAACGGGACCTAATTTCTCACGACTTCTCAAAAAAGTCTAGTAGGAATCTCTAATGAGGGGGGATAGTAGAAGAAGGGGGGGGGGAGAAGAGCGTGTTGCTTGATTCAAGAAAAATGAAAACAATAACTTGTCTTCTCGGACAGGTTGGCCAATGCCACAAACCCTGTTGAATTCCGACGTCATGAAAAAGTCATAAGTTTAAAGCGGACCGAAGGAGGACCTTGAAAAAAAAGGACGTGAAAGTCACCGGCGAGGGCTAAACCGGGAACTAAGGGGACGAAATGGGAGATTCGGTCCTAATTAAAGGGCAATGGGGCAGGAGCTACCGCCTCGGTAGTCCATCAGGGATAATAACGAGGAAAGGAGGCCTAAAAAGACCAGCTTTTAACAAAAAAAAGAGAAGGGCTAAAAACTGCGTTGAGGTCGGAACGACTGTTAAAGAAGGGACGTAACATGCCCTAGCGGCAGAAAACTCCTTGGAGAGCGCTTCACTGAGGGTTGGGGCGGGTGGAGGGTTAGCTTCATAGGGGCTGCATCTTGCGCATCCTCCTGAGGAAAAGTTCGGAATGGTGCCCGGAACTGGGCGAGGCGAACGCCGATGAATTACAGACAAGGCCGGTAACCAGAGGATGGCGAAATGGCACTTGAAGGAACCGGAAGCTCAAAACTTTCTCCTGATGGGCCTTTGGAAGGCAAAAAATAAGGGGAAACGGGTGCATCGAGGGGTGAAAGACTGACACAGACCGCACCGTCACGTATTGAACTGTCAACGTTCAAGGCGGGAAAGGAAGACCGGGAACATCAGTGGTGAGCCTCTGAAAGCACTGGGAGGAGGGGTCAACTGCCGCTTTGTTATTCTCGGCAGTTGCCAGAACAATCGGAAGACCCGCATAGGGACGGAAGTTTCACTCTCCAAACCAAAAAGGGAAGGGTCAGGGCGGGTTGGACGTCAGGACGGGCTTCTTGGTGAGCGTGGAGATAAACTCGGGCGGGATCGCGCGATGTACCAACTATTCCCGCGGAGCGCGGAAAATGGTGCAGGGCGAACGGAAAAGGAGGAGTGTGCCGAAAGCCCTGGCGTGCCGGCAATTCCTGTACGACCACAAATAACTAAGGGGGGGGAACGGCTGGAAGATTACTGTGCACTATTATCTTTACAGGGGGGGCAAAGGGCAACGAGCTAAACGGAGGAGGCTGGAAGCGTCGAGGTGATGACGTGATGAAGAGGAAGAATCACCTTGGAAAGAGGACAGAAAAAAAAAAAGGTATCAACTCCAAATATAATTTAGCGTCAAGGGAGGGAAATAACAGCGGGTGGGGGACTTGGTCCAAAATGATGCACAGGTGCAATGGGGTATGTGACTCTAGCATAACGATCTTCGCGGGGGGTACTGGGAAAAAGCAAATCCCGCGAAGACAGGGAGGAAGGGGGTGGAAGCGGCGAGGACGGCGGAGGTTGGAAGGGGAGGTCTGGAGCTCTTCCTTGAGAGGGGAGGAGGTGGAGGGCGCGAAACGCTCTCAAATACTACCCAAGCTCCAAGAAAAAAAAAAAGGTCCAGCAAGATCCTATGCAGGGGGTGGGAAAACCGCGACCAGAGAAGGAGTGGCATAAAAGCAAAGGAGTAAGAGACATACCAAGGGACCTCAGCGAATGAACTCAATGCAGTTCAGGGAACGGCCTAAGAGGAGGTAACTCAAGGATTATTTAACGGTAAGCCTGAGAAGAGGTAAAAGGTCTGGGATCAGGAGAGAAAGAAAGAAACTCGAGAACCAGTCCGCACAGATGGGGGGTTTGACAAGGGGAAGAGCACTAAAGGAATTTTGTACGCGTAGTAGGTGGAGCAAGCAAAGACTGAAGCGATGCCAACCACCGCCAGACTTATCACCCGATTGTCGAAGAAAGCGTTAAGGAAAAAGATCATGTAGTGCCAAGGCCTGCCTGACGATCGCTGAAACTTTGCTCGGCAACCTTTAAAGCCTCTGCAAGTGCAAAAGCGAAAAGAGAGACCAGGCCTAGGTATAGCTTGAAAGCCAAAAGCTAACCACAAACGCGCTGACTAGGGATGGTTGGTGAAGCGCGGGTCAGAAGAAGGACGCAGGAGCAAAAGAGTGAAGGAAATCTGATGCCTAAGCCGTACACCATTCCGGGAAAAAGAAAGAGGGAGAGAAACCCGGTCACATAGATTTAGGGAGAGAAAAGGGACGAAGTTGATCGAAGACAACAAAGGCAAAGGCAATGTCGTGGAGCTTGCAGCTAAAAAAGGAAGGGGAAAGCGGGTGCAAAGGGTTGGGGAGTTGGTGAGGGAGGCATGTGGAAGGGCGGGGGTGCGAAGGTGAGGATTGGGGGAGAAAAGCGCGGTGGCACGGATACCTTGTCCAATACGAAGGGGGAGGAAGCGGAATGAGCTACTTTGAGCAGTTCGGGAGTGGGAAAGGCAATTTCAAGGTGGGTGGAGACCGCGGAACCTTCTCGCAGAATGAAGGCAACTAGGGGATCAGGGATCGTACTGACGAAAGAAAAAAGGCAAGGGTCTTACCCTTAACCAGAAATGACGGAAAGCTTCAACAGGGGGGGAGGGTTAAGAAAAGTGCATCGTCGAACGCTGGGAATGTATAAGCTCGCCGGGGGAACGCAGAAGAACCTTGTATGTACCGGGTAGGGTCTTCCAGGAGCGTTAGAATTGTAGGAAACAAGCATGGGTATCCTCTAAAAAAAAAGGGGGGGAAGCGAGGGGAGATAGATGATACTAAAAAGCATCTGTCAGTCAGCCAATGAGACCCAAAAGCCCCCGCACCTGTCTCAGGAAATATAAAAAGGCGGCGACGGAAGGGAGGTGAAGACGAATTCTCACCAATGCTGGTGAGTTAAAAAAGACAACCATGTGTGCCAACCGCCTCTCGACTTGTATACGGGAAAAAAAAAAAGGGAGCAAAGAAAATTCCGATCACTGATCCTTCTAGAAAGATGAGAAGAAGGACATCATCCAGAGTCAGAAACCAATTCGCGACGTCCAAAACAGTCAGCCAAACTGGCCGTTTGAGGAAAGCGTTCGCACCAGTTCAGAAAGAGGGGGCGCAAAAGAAATCGTTCATCCGGCACAGGAACCAAAAAACGCAAAGTGAAAAGAGGACTGCACTCGTAATTTCGGAGAAGAAAAATAAGATGCACCACCACTTGCATCCAGTCTCGGTGCTATAAAACGCCGTGCATATCAAAATTACGGTGAAATGCTCAGCTGGGGAGTAGAGGGGTGCGGACTAGAAAGCTTCACAGTCAACAGTTCTTCGGACGAAGACATCTGCGCGTGAAACCCAAAAGAGAAAGAGCGGTGGGGGAAAAGTCACAAAACTGCGCGAGACCGCTTAAATCTCTCCAACTGCGGACGGAGATGACGATTGGGGGGAAATCTGCTACTGCAGGAGGGCATTTCGAATAACAGGCAATCGGAGCCGATAGGGGAGAGGCAGAAGTCGGCGAATGGGTAGAACCCCCCAGGGAGGGAGCGCTAAAACGGAAGGAGTCGCATGCTTAAAAATCCGAAAAAGGAAAAGCAAAAGGGACCTCGGCAAACAAGTCGAGAAATCTGCAGGTCTCAAGAGAGACGTCGCTGGACCGGATCCCTGACCGAGAAATACCCCAGAAAACTGCAAAAAAAAGAGGGGTATTCGCACAAAGAAAAAGTGGGCGTTAAAAAACAGCCCAAATAGGATCGTAATTCTGAGTTATGTGCTCGGTAGAAAGGGGCGCGCAGAAGAGATGGTACGAAAAGAAAAATTCTCTTGGGCGGATCAGTAGGGGGGAAAAAACTGAGAGGCGGGAAGGGAACGGAAAGGGGGTGTGGTGGTCTTGCTGGTAAAAGGTAGCTGGGAGAATCGGACTCGCGAACGAACGAAAGAGGGCCATTATAGAAAAAACAGGACTAAAGAAAAAACACGCCGGGTGCGGGGGGGGGGCCAAACACAGGGAGTCACCAGGCTAGAAAATTCATGCAAGAGGGCATTGAGCCAAAGACGGAGATTTAATGGAGTAAGTAGAAATAAACGTGAGAAAGAACTCCTTCCTGTGCGCCAAAGTACCACACCAGCAGCTAGCGAGGAGAGGAAAGGGACACAAGTGGTTTGCTATTGGTCGCAGGGAACTAGAAAGCACTATATGCTCCCCATTCCACTGGCAGCTACGGAAATGCAGGGAAAAGAAGCCAAGTAAAGGGGAAAAAGGGATGTGGGACCGACTCGTACCAGCAGCTCCCATGATAGCAAAGCAACCGCAAACAACAAACAAAAACGGCCCATAGAAGAAAGGGGCAAACGGGAAAAAAAGCCCGAGGGGCCGAAGAATTCGTTAGCGCTGCACCAAAAGAGTAAAAAAACAACAAGAAGACCGGAAGAAAACAATAAGGTACAAGGGAGTGGCATTCGATGCAACAAGGGCGCGCACAAATAGGAGCGGACAGGCCCATGGGGAGGCACCGTCCCGAGAAAGGAACCATAAAAAAACAAACCGAATGACAGATAAGGGAAAAAAGGCGCGCTACCATATAGAGTCACACAACACACACACGTGCAAAAAAAGGGGAAAGGATTGGGAAAGCCAGGTAGCGACACAAACCGTTGTGGAGTCTCAGGAAGAAAGGGGAGAAAGGAACCGAAAACCAACTGGGGAGAGGAGGAAGCCAGCACGGAACCGGCAAAGGTCGAAAGCGTCGGCGTTTCAGCAAGGAAAAAGGGCCCCGCCAAGACGGGATAAGATGGTCAGAACTGCGGCAAGATGAAACCATGAGGACAGAAACACAAATCCACAATAAAATTAACACAAAAAATATCTAAAGAAAAAAAGCGAAAACCCTCTGGGGAATAAATGTGGAACATAACGTTCCCAGGGAACTCACCAGGTGCTAAAAAAAGGCCGAAGCCTAAACGGGAACCGAAGGTCTGTTTCCGTCCTAGTAGGCCAAGATCAGACAAAAGGCGGAAATCCCCCACAAAGGATAGGAAAGAACAAGTCGCAATCTGGATTCAAGACCCTAGACGAGGGACCCGGATTAACATACGGGGACTCGTCGAAGAGGAAGGGCAACAACTTTCTGACGGCAGGGAATTGGTCAATTGGAAATATTGGAGAGCTATTGAAAATTTCTGAATAGAAAAAAAAGTTGTGGAGGGGGTGGTCTAAAAAGCA
>Ga0179593_1485862_pt1 | contig 20052 bp, 38 predicted proteins | sample CZODoug2_1_08_16_FD_185931 | JGI IMG/M metagenome (GOLD analysis project Ga0179593, IMG submission 185931) | Vadose zone soil fungal communities from Angelo Coast Range Reserve, California, USA - CZODoug2_1_08_16fungal (PacBio error correction) | ecosystem: Environmental > Terrestrial > Soil >...
GACGATTGACACGAATGGTGAACGGGAAAACCAAAAGGGTAATGGTCGAAAGAAGGGAAAGAAGAGGACTTCATCCGACCGGCAGGAAAAGGGGGAACACACAGAAATCCCAAGACCCACACACCGGCCTCGGAAAGTCGGCGAGCGAATGGGGAAAAATGATGAAAAAACCGTATGAGTAAAGTGTCGGGAGCGTGCTCCTTCTCCAGATCGAACTTTACGGTCACCCCCGCGGCGGGGGGGGGCAGTCAGGTCTTCCCAGGGTTGAAAGAAAGGAAGGGCCACGCAAATCCTGTCTCAATGTCAAATCGAAAAGCGGCTTGACAAAAAACATTCCTTCCGCCAACGCTCCGTTTCAATAAAAGCAGGGGGGAAAAAATTGCGACGATGTGAGGAGAGGGGGAAAAAGGGGGAAAGCGAACCTAACGTTGGTTGTAAAAATTTCATCGTGAGTACTGACAGTCGCTGTAAGGAAGCAGGGAACGATTTTGGCTCGAGCAGACGACGGTTCACATAGAAATGGAAAAAGATAGAAAAGAAACATTGCACGCGAATCCGGCCCATTTTTCCAACCATAACTGAAGGAACGAGTCTTCAGCCGGGAAAACACAACAAGAACATGAACGAAGGTAGGGGGGGCATTTTTTATGAGGAAAAAAAAAGGAGGGAAAGGCTCCGACTCCTTCAACGAGTGGACTGCCGCAAAGGAGAGCACAGGGGGGGGGGGGGGAAAGCACAAGAATCGTGCTCACAAAGAGAGGAGAGAAACTGACCTGAATGAAAAAGTGAGCCCCAGTAGCCAACAAGGTTGGTGGATTTTCCGTTCCCGTGTTCGAGCACGAGGCGTCGTAGAAATCAGGAAAAAAGATAAATGCACAGCGCGACGACAGACGGAAAAACATGGGTTGAGCCAGTTAATTTGTTGGGGAAAAAGAGTTTCCAGCCAAAAGGGGACCAAAAGAAGACTTCTATACGGGGGGACCACAAATGAGGATAGCGAGGGAAAGCATAAGGGGACTCTTGTACAATAACGGTCGAGGAGGAGGGAATTTACGAAGAACCAACGCAATGTTTCCTCGGAGTCAAACCCGACTACGAACAAAGAAAAAAAAAAGGGGGGAAGACTGGGGGCGGGGGGTGCCCCGGCGAAAACATAACACCCGAGTCCGCGGTCAAACCAAGAACAAAACCCACTTGTTGGCAAAGGGATGGGGGGACGGGGAGGAATCCTTTTATCGAACGAATACGATTGAAAACTGGGTACCGACAGCCCACCCCCCAACGGGCAGAGGGGGGAGGGAGTTGGCAACGCCAAAGGCCAAGAAGTTGTGCATACAGACCGAAGGGGGGGGATTCTTTCGGTAAAAACGACAAGAGGAGACGAGAAGAGGCACTATGTCAACTCCTGGAATGGTCATGAAGGGAGCGACGTGAAGAGAAGGCAGAATCAAAGGAAATAAAACCTCAATCGGAATCTTGTTGGTGTGGAGGGGAAAGAACAAGAAAAAGAAAAGGGAAAAAGAAGGGGGGGAAGGCAAGGTAAAGAAAATCAACCTACTCCACATGGTTGGGTAGGAAAAGTACAATGGTCCTCCTCACTGGGGGGGGAATTGATACCGGGAAAAAAAAAGAGGGAAAAAAAAAAACAGCAGTTTTGTCTTTACCGAACGGGGGAAAAATCTTACCACAATTGAAGGGTGTGAGAAAGGGGAAAAGACAGGTCGGAACATCTGGAATGGGGAAACGGGGAAGGGGGGAAGGGCCTAAAAAAAAGGGGGCCGAGGAGGAAAAAAGGAGAGACCGTTTAACTATTTCCTTGGTCACAGTATTAATGCGGAAAAATCTACGCAAAAAAGCCAAGAGAAGAAGGAAAAAATCTGGTTGTTCAACTTGCAAACCAGGGAGAGAAAGGTAGGGGAATCCTAAATTTAAGGACACCCCCATTGGAGCCTCACAGAGAAAAAAAGTGGGCCGCAAACAACAAAAACAAAAAATATGAAAAGATAGAGAGCGAGGGGTCAGGCGCAGGGAAAGCCAATTTGCTAGGCGGAAAAGGTCGGTAACTGGGGGGGACCGGGGGAAAAATTGACATATTGCAGGGAGGGACTGCAGTGCGTTAAGAGAGTGACCAAAAGTAATACGGAGGAAATAGGGGGAACAACGAGACCACTCTGTTTATGAAAAAGAAAAAGGGAAAACGCAGTACCAGTCCCAACAGATGTTTCACCGAACAAATGAGAAAAAATGGGGCCTCCAAATGAAAAAGACAAAGGAGATTTGGGTGGAACAGGATAGAACAAGTTTTACCGCAAAGAGTTTGCTGGCACCAAAGAGGTAAGAACATGAACAACCGAAAAAAGTGTAGGTAACAATTCCGGTTCCTAAACCTGTTGCATGGGAGGGATATCCCACACCGAAAAGAAGAGTGGGGGTTAACCAAAAAAGAAAGAAGAAAGGACCGATTGCACTGGTAATGTCCCAGGGCTGTCGGCGGGGGGACGGAGGCGCAGAAACTGAAACTTAAGGGAAGGAAAGGAGGTCCGATAGTCTGGGGGATTGGGGGACTACACTAATAAGCTTCCTGTCCTTATGCACAAGTGCAAAAGGGGAGGGGCCTCAGACCATCTCTTTGAGCACAACGGGGTTCGCATAACAAGGGGAGAAAAGGAGGGGGTTTCAGGGATAATCGGCACAGAAAAAAGTGGGGGGAAAAGTTGGGGTTTTCTGTGCACCCACCCTACCGAACCGTCAGATACGGGAAGGCGAACCTTAGTCGCCCAAATCCAAAAAGGGTGACCGGAATTGTCCAAAAAAAAAAAAAAAAAAAAAAAAAAAAAGGGGGGGAAAAGGCCTTGCAGAAGTAAATGCGAGGTTTCCTCGGAAAAAAAGAATTAGAATTCTGTAGGAAAAGGCATACCGGGAATAATCTATAGAAAAGATCCAAAAGCTCCAAAAAAGAATAAAAAATTCCCAGAATTTGTACCACAGGTGGGAGGGGGAAGTCAAAACACATTCGACAAGTAAAAGTGGACAGTTATCCATATTGAAAAAAGTGTTAAAAAGAAAAAGAAGGAAGACTAGCGGTCGAGATGGTGTCTTGGAGAAAAAATACCTCAATAAAACGCACTCAGGCAGAAAGAGGACAATTGCCCCGACAATTACCCCCAAAGGACTGGGGTTTCTAGGACGATGGCACAGTGGGGGCAAAAAGCTGGGAAGGTTAATTACCCTCTCGTTAAAAAGAGTGTCCCAGTCAAGGGGAGAAGTTGGTTCCAAGGGGAAGACCGTCCCAGGTGGTCAAATGGGGGGTATAAGGAGGGAGGCCTGAAGCGAAAAATGCGCAAAAACCAGCTTGGCGTCTGGTTGACCTAGAGAAGAAGGTCAGTGGAAAAAAGATTGGGGAAAAGAGAATGTCCTACTTCTTACTACCGAATGTCTTCGTCCGCAGGAAAGGAAGGAAGGAGTGTTCAGGAGGGAAAGTCGTAGGGGAGGGAAGAAAAAGGAAAGAAATGATACTACACGCCTTAAAACAAAGGGGGGGGGTAGGCGATGGTTTTTCGAAAAAGTTTGCTGAATCAAAGGAAACACCCGGACGGAAGTGAACCCCCAGACAATGCTAAGGAACAGAGAGTCTCAAGTAGCTTAGGCCGCGGGGCTTTCGGGGAACATAGCAAAGGGGGGGGACCAGTACAAAATGACCGGGACCCACGGACGGGACGTGGATGCAGCGACCGGGGGAAAACGGTGGAACAATTCGCGGCCGCAAGAGACAAAGCACGTTTGTCCCCACACTTATTACAAGGGACGTAAAAGAGGGTTCTACTGAAGTCCATCCATAAATCGCAACACAGAATGCTCTGCCACGGGGGGGGGGGGGGGGTAGGGGGTCAGGGGCGACCCGGTGGAGATGATAAGCGCGTGGCCGCGGGGGCAGATAATCTTATGGAGGGGGGGGAAAAATGCAGGCAAGAAAGTTAATGTCTTAAACTAAAAAAAGAGGGAGATCCAAAATGAAAAAAAGAAACAGGTAAAAAAAGTAGAAAGAAAAAATGGCGTGAATCATGGTGGGGAAAGGCCTACTCACCAAAAAATGAAACTGAATAAAGAAGCAAAACCTCGTCAACGCGAGGAGCAAGAAAAAAACAAGACCACCCGGCTGCGCGGGGACCTCCATCACAACGGCACGTCTCTGCGGACGGGGGGGGACCAGAAGGGAAGTAGATGAAATGAATAAACAATCCGGTCCGCCCCAAAACCAGGTAATAGGCTGGGAAAAAGGACTTGGGGGGGAAGATTCTCCGAAGGAAAGTCAACGTCAACCCGACCCTTCATAATTACGGGACCTGCAAGGGGGAAAGAAAAAAGTACTGACAATAAACATCGCATGAGAAACGTTTGTGGGAAATAAATCTTCTTGACAAATAGAATTCATTCTCCATGTCTAAGCTTCAAGTCAAGAAGGGGAGACTGGAAAAAAGCTTGGAAATGTGGCCAAACGGGCTGGTGGAAACCTCGGAAGTAACAACTTTTTGGTGGAAAAGGGGCACAATCTGGGGGTTTAGGTTGAAAAGAAAATTCTCTTGTAAAAAACTCCATGCGATTTTTACGAAGAGAAAAGAGCTCATAAGAAAGAAGAAGAGTCGAGTGAGAAAAAGCGGGGACAGAAAGTTGAAACCGCATACTTCAAAAAAAGAAAGATGATCGACAGGGGGGGGGGGGACATCCGCCGAATCCGGGGGGGGGAGGAAAAAATTGTCAGTAGCGACCAGCGAAAAAGAAACCAGAACGTAAGGGAATAGGGGTTCAATTAAAAAGAAAAGGATTGGGAAGTTTTGCAAAATACGCCTTCCGGGGGGATGGGGGGACGAATAGATTGGTAAAGAAAAGGAATCAAAGGGAAATAAATAGCACCGAGAAGAACTGCACACAATTGTTTGGGTAATTTTCGACCAAATTGAAAAAGGCAGGGGGGGCCTATTCATTCAGAGAAGGGGAGAAGGAACAGAGCGAACACCGGACAAACAACGTTACCTTGTGGAGGCTTTGAGGGTACAGTGGGAAAAGCCACGAACGACTAAGAAGGTCATAGAAGTCTAGTAACCAATGGTAAAACGCGGAAAAACAAAAAGGACGCACAGTTTCCCTCCCCAAGAAAGATTAACTCATATGGGGGGAGGGCTAAGAAGCTCTTGGATATCCAAGCAAGCAGTGTGGGTGGGTCCCGCTGAACATAATGAAGTAAAAGGAAAAGGAAAAACCTTGAAGGAAGGGGGGGTGGCTAAAAAAAAGGGTGAAAGCTAAGAACAGTTAGACGGCGGCACCCGAAAAAGCACTGTTTTACCTGTTGAGAAGGTAACAGGGAAAAAAAGAAAAGGGGTATCAATAGCATGTTGGTTTAACGTGTGAGTCCTAACAGAAACACGAGATTTCTCAGCAAAAAGAACCTTGGGGAGAAAAACCATCCCATGAAGATTAAGAACAAAAAAAGGGGACCAACATCCCAAAAGGCCGCACTATGTCAAAAAAAAAGGACTGTGAGAGGGTCATGGGAGTACTCCAAAAAAAGAAAAACGCCCCTAAAACAAAAATGGGGAGGAACATTACCTCACAGGAAAATAAAAGAGGGGGTTGTCATGGGTTTCTGCGCCAATCCATATAAGTTGGTGGCGACTTGGGCTACCTACATCCAACAAGGTTTTTCTTCATTAAATCAAAACTGGGGTTTCCCCAAAGGGGGGGTGGGGGGGGGGGGAAGTTGATGAACGTCGACCGACGAACAGGGACCGGGGGGGGGACAATTTACCAAACGGGGCGATCGTCAAAAAAAAAGGAAGGGAGTTGGTCATGAAAACCCCATGGCCACTTGGGAAACACGGAAAAAAAAGTTAATTGGGAAACTTGCCTTTCAGCCGGAGTGGAAAAAGGGAGCCACATAGTAGGTCCTAGGGGGTAACGGGGGTACGGAGGGAGGAAGGGGGGGTGTCAAGACTTAAGCAAATAAAAAAAAGAAAAATACCTGAATCTTTTGACAGCAGTTTCGACAGTGACACAACAAGAGAGGGGGGGGACATAAGGTAGCACCAAAAATTGGCTAAAGGGTTTAGCCCTACCGAGGGATAGGAATCAGAAGAACAACAACAACAAACTAAATGAAGAAAAGAGAGAGAAAAGCCGAGAGGAAGGGGGGAGGAGGCAGCCGCTCACCAATTTTCGCGGAAACAACAAGACTTAAACCTTCTTCACGGTATTAGCACGGGCTCAAAAGTAATAAAAAGACTTACCAAATTTGGCAAAGAAGAGGGAGGGGGGGGATGGTATGGGGCTGAGATTTACACAAGAAAATTGGGAGAAAAAGGGGCGTAAAAATATGAGGGGAAAGAGCACTGCATGGGGGGGTAATACTCGGGGGGAAAGAAAAGGAAAGGAAAAAAACTTAAAAGTGGAAAACACGAAATGTTTCCGAAAAAAACCTGGGGTTGTCCATTGAAGGAAAAACAGGCCAGTTATGTGGGTAAAACGCAACTGGGGTAACACGGGGGGTAGAGTCGAAAAGGGGTGCGCATCAACAGGGGTACCGGTCCTCCAAAAAAAACCCACCGGGGGAAACAAGGGGAATTGTTAAAACCCGGGGGTGTTGCGTCGGGTAAAAAAGAGGTCAAAAGAGCCACAGGAATGGGATTTGTCCCTCTAACTGACATAAATACCGGGAAAGGAATTTGGACCTAATGTCAGGCCATTGGGGGGGAAGGGGGAGGAGGTTATGAAATAGAACCACCTGAACTGAAAAAAAGAAAGGGAACAGGGGGGGGGGATGGACATCCTTCGGGGGGGTACAGGACTATTGGCGATACAATAATGCTTCAGGAGAGGAAAGGGAAACAAAGGGGGGGGGAGGCCTGTCAACGGTGCCCTACACAACGACCGCGTTTGAAGAAAAATGTTACGGAAACTTTTCCCCTAAAAGGAGGTTCCGGGAATAAAACAAGGTCCAGGGCCAATGAAAAAAAAAAGGGGGGGGGAAAAAACATGGGGGTGGGGGGGTCGGGTGAAAAAAAGGAGAATCTGGAAACGGGGTTCAAATATCCAATATCAGTTTGCCAGAAGAGGACGGGGCAACGGGGGGAATGGGGGGCCTTCGAGGAAAATTTATAGGTGGGGATACATTCAAACGCACATCGTCATTGCGGACGACGGCCCTGGGTGTACAAGGAAAGACCTTTAATTAGCATATAGTGAAAACGGAAGCCATGTTGGGGGAACATTGTAGAGGGGGGGAAATGTCGTCGGAAAGGTTTTGTAGGAGCAGGGCACATAAAGTGTTCCTGAAAAACGAGGTACGAAACAAAGAATCACAACCTGGACACGGGGGGGGTTCAGCGCTTGGGTGCTGGCGGGGGTGGGGCAATTCGTGCCAGATCTAAATAACAGAGGGGTTAGTGACAAGCCGCCGAGACAGGGGGTGAGCCCATGGGAAAACTAATAACCTTCCCCGCCACGGGGGTGGCAGGTGGGGAGAGGCAGAATTGGGGATGAGAAAGGGGGAATTGGCAAACCGAGGAAAGAACCGAAAAGAAGGGGTCAGGGCTTTACTGGACAATCATAATGCAAAATCAGGGGCAAAGTAGAAGGAAAAGGGCTGTTGTCATGCACACTCGAAAAAAAAAAACGCCACCAGAAAGAGTTACAGCCGGCTTAAAAGGGGGGAGGGGAGAAAGAAAAAAATAGGGGGAAGCGGTTAAAAAAGCCAGTGCCCGAGGGGCCCTGAACGGTCCACTTCTTCGTCGCGGAAGGGATAAGGAGGGGCGAAAAGCGAGGGAAAGACGAGAGGACGGAACAAACGGGACTAGGGGCGAAAAAAGTGTTTTAAAAGGTGGACTCAAAACGGGGGAAAAAACGTATAAATAATTGAAAGAAAGAAGGAAAGTCATAAAGAGGGGAGGAAAAACTGGGAAGCAGGAGGGTATATTAACCACTTTCGGGGGGAAAAACCAGAAGCCGGTTGAAGGGGAAGAGATCACCGGGGAAGGACGGACGGCGGCAGGCGGCCTGGTGGAATTCCAGGGGCCTTGCAAGGGAGTCAGAAGTGGGAAACGGGGGAAAAAGGGACAGGGCGGCGGGAAGAACGACAGGTTTACTTCTTCTGAACAGAAGGCAAAGACAGCCAGGAGCCCAGATGATAGGGCCAGAAAGGGGGGTGTTAGGGGTAACCCCAAGGGGGGAAGGGAGAGATCTCGGGGTGGGCTATATAGGAAAACGGCTGGTGAGTGAAAAGGGCAACTGCTTGGGCACGGGGAGGAAAGGCAAGAGGGAAGGAGGACTCTCAAAAAACTGGGAGGAGGAGAGAAGGGAAATGGGTGCGGGGGGAAAAGGGGGGCAGGGAAGCGGGGGGGGTGCGACTCAAAAACAGACATACTAAAGAAAAAAGGGATCAAAAACAGGACTCAAACGGGGAGGGGAAGGAGAAGAAAGACCCCACCCCCAAAACCTCCTTCTGCAGGAAAAGGTGGAAACGCCGCCATTCAAAAAAAAAAAGAAAAAGGCGGCGAAACGAGAGGGAACGATGCTATATAAACTTATGCAGAACAAGGGGGGAAAAGTATAAACTAGAAAAGGGAAATATTGGGAAAAACGAGGGGCACAAAAAAGACTGAAGGGCAAGGGAAACTCACTGGCACCACCCGCCGGGCTGGAAAGAGAAAAGGAAAGGAAGGAAACCGGTTTCAATTAACTGGCAAAAGAAAAGTAAGGTAGTACTGTGAAAAAACTCGAAAAAAAGCGGGAACTCGGGAAATTCAAAGGGACGGAAAAGCGAAGTGTTGGAAGGGGAAATTACAGGAGGTTTCAAAAAATAAAAGTCCACCTTGGACGGGAAAGGGGGAAAAAAAAAAAAACCGGCATAAAAAGTTGGGGGAAGGTTGTAAAGGAGGGGGTGGGGGGGTGGAGTACTAAATTCCTCTGAAGAATCCTGCGATTGTCGGTCGTCAAAAAAGCGGGGCATCAGAAAAGCAAAGTACTTTAATACAAAGAATTAAAGGGGGGCCGGGCCTAAGAGAACATTCAATTGGGTTGAAAAAAAAAAAAGCTTCCTGCCCTTGAGTAGCCCCGTAAAAGGAACGCATGAAAACGCTCCAGTAAAAAAATGGGGGGGCTAGGCCAGGAGGGAACTGAAACTCACTCTTCCACGGAAAGGGGCACGGACTGGGAGGGAAAACATTTCCAATCGGAAAGAAAAGAAGGGGGACTAGGGGAGGAAAGGAGTGAGAATGGGGGACCGCTGAAGTACCAAGAAAAGGGGAGACCCCGCTTCTCAGCAAAGGGGTGGGTGGGGTGGTAATTGTCCAACATGGGTGGGGACTGGAAAAAGGGGGAAGGGAGGGAAAAGTCGAGAGCAACGAAAGCACGCACTCGAAAAACCCTCTCTTTGACAGGTGGATAAAAGTTCTAGGGAGAACAGCAGGGAAAAAATAAGGGGCCGTGAAGTCAAAGTCAAGAATAAGAGAAAAGACTAAAGCAAACCATCTTCCGTCACCGGGAGCCATAGGGGCAAAGAGGTGGGAGATATAGAGGATGGGAGAAGGGGGGGGGAGTCTTGGGACGATCCATGAAGGGAAAAATTTGTTCAAAAAAGGCTTGCCGAAACTGTGACAAGTGAAGAGGGGGGGAAAAAAAAGGGGAATGACTTTTCATTGCCCTTCTAAAAGAAAGGGAGACTGAACTGAAACAAAACCAAAAAAAAGAAAAAAGGGGGGGGTCAAAAAAAGGGGGGGGGAGGGGGGGAAAAGTGGTTCCCAAAAGTCAAAAAAAAAGGTTTTATCAAAAGGAAACTACTTTTAAGAAACCCTGTAATGGCCGAAACTGGCCCAAAAAGAAGGTGTGTAGGGAACGACAAGAAGGAGGAAAAGGGGGGCGTAAAAGAAGAGAAGCAGGAGGTTTGAACGGTCGCAAAATAGAGACAAGTCCACTAATGCTTTAACAGAGCCAAAGATGTCAAACCAGGGAAGGGTATTTAAATTCTACCAGGGGAAAGAAAAGAAGGAAGAAAAACAAAAAACCATCTTAAGGCGGTTGGTGGGGATGTCACTCCTAAAAATCCAATGAGGTGGGGGGGAGGAGGGATCGTCAAACAGCCCAGTGGGCAGACCGACAAGTGGAAAAGAAAAAAGGGGGGGGTGGTGAAAGGGGAAAAAAATGGTGGAAACACACAAAAAAAAAAAGAAACGGGGTGCACCTGTTAAACTGTTCGATTGAACAACGAACAAAAAATTCCATGGACGGGGGGCATTCCAGGAAAGGGGGGGGGGGGGGGTCGACAGCGTAGGAAAGTTAGGGTCTCAATTCAAAAAGTTTGGAGGGGGATGACGATTCCAGAAGGAAAAGGGTACGGGAAAAACAATAAGTGGGGTTCAAGAAGGGACTAATCCCAAAAAAAAAAAAAATCCATAAGTCAAGTGTCAATCCTGGGAAAAGGAAGGGCAAAAAAAAGGAGAAAGGGGCGAATGTACGCAAAAAAGTGGAGGGAATTCGAGTCCAAAACCTCTAGAATCGGGAGAAGGACAAAAAAAAAACTGAGGAGAATAATAAGAGAGGGGAAAGGGGAGACTCATGAAGAGGCCCTTTCGACACATCTGGAAAACGCTTCAAATGGGAATATCCAAAAAGGAGGAAAAGGAGGAAAGGATAAGTGATGTAATAGGGAGGTGCAAGTTTAAGCCGAAGTGGGGAACAACAAATAATTTACTCGTAAAAGAGGGGAAACACCGCGCGCAAAACGAGTGGAAAAAGAATCAGGAAAGAAAAGGGGGGAAAAAAAAATTGGTAAAGAAATACGATGGTTGAAAAGACACAAAAATTACCATTTGCATAGTCAATGGGTGGGGGGGGGGGGGGGACGCCGACCCAACAAGTGGGGAAAAGTGGGAAACAGGCAAAGATTTTGAAAAAGCGGACAAAGGGTCCATGGGAAAAACAAAAACACCGCAGGGAGGTAATTTAAGGGGGTCTAACCTTTGGGCTGAGGGGAACGATAACTCAAACGCATCTGATGAGAGAAAAGGGGAAGATAAAAAAAGGAAGGGGGGGGCGAGGATGGGGAAAACTTGTGGCTTAGGTGGGGGAGGGGGGGTGTACTGGGTCGCAAGGGGAAGACTAAAAGAAAAAAAGGCAAGGGGTGACATAGTGCGGGGAGAGGAGGGAGGGGGAAGAAGGGGGAAAAAAAAGACAAAAAGAGGGTGAGTTTCGGCACAAAAAAAACAAGGTTGGGGAGGCGGCGGAAAGAACGGAAAAAGAAAGGGTTTGGGAGAACTGGAAAAAAAAGAAAAAAAACGGGGACAAAAAAAAAACGGTGGTCAAGGGATAACAGGGAAGTCCGCAAAGCCCGGTTAAAAGTGGGGGGGGGGGGGGGGAGGGGTGAAAAGGACGGTGGAGGAAAGCAAAAAAGAGAAAGAAAAAAGGGGGAAAGGAATAGGTAGGGCAAAAGGAAAAACAAAGGAAAAATTGCGGGGATGGGCTCGTGCAACAAACGACCTTAAAGAAAGACAGGAGAAAGAATTAACAAAACGATTGAACATAAAGAAGAGGGAGAAGAAGGGGGGGAAACAATGAATCAGAAGGGAGGCTTTCAGGTTTTTTTGTTAGGAGAAAAAGGGCTCACGAAGGGGGACTCAAAAAAAGGACCAAAAAAGGAAAGGTTCTCGGAGGTGGAGGGGGGAAACGACGAATTAATCAACGACGCCTCGGCAAAAACACCAGGGGGGGACACCTTAAAAAGGAAAAAACCTTGCTATACTAAGGAGAGAGGGGGAGAAAGCGGCTGGAATCCCCGCAAGTTAACAGAGGCCGGGGGTAAGGGAAGGGGGAAAAGCAAATACGGGTAAAACTCCGGGCAAAAAAAATCTCTTTGAGGGAGGGTAAGGCGTCCCCCGAGCTTTGACAGGAAGGGGAGATGCTTGAAAAAAGAGAGGGGGGGGAGGGGATGGGGGGAAGGGAAGAAAACCGAAACAAGAGAGTTCATTCCTTAAAGAAAAAAGGAAAAGTGTAGTAAGGTCTCTTCAGGAGAATGAGGAGGAGGATTCCCAAAAAAAGGGGGAGGTACGATGGAAAAAGAAAAAAAGGAATGACGGAGGTTGAAGGGGGGGGGGGAAAAGCAAAAGAGGAAAATCAAACACACCGGGAAGGAAAGTGGGAAAAAAAAGGGGGAAATGAGTAGGGAGGATTGGTTTCTCTGAATCCAGGAGAATGCAGAAAACACGATTTTAAAAAGGGGAACGGACAGGGAAAAAAAGAAAAAAGGGAAGTACTGAGGATTAGACGGCAGGGGAAGGGGGAACTCTAGACAAGGAAGCCCAGCCCGTTGGGGGACAAAAAAGAATAAACCGGCGTAGGTCAGTAAAAGAAGCAACAAAAATAAAAAATAAAAAAAGAGGGGAAAAAAAGGAAGGGAAAAAGAAACAAGGGGGGGGAGGTCTGGGGAAGAGCCAGAAGTGTGGAGGGGAGCCTAAGGCGTTCGAGGGGGGAGGATACTTTGCTGGTTGAGTAGGAAAAAGGGTCACCCAAGGGGGGCGGGCAAGGAAAGTATAAATCAAGACAAGGGGAAGGGGAAGAAAGACTTAAGGGGGGGGAAAAAAAAAAAAAATTGTGAAAAGCGGAAACTCAAACAGCCATTAACGATTATCGTCCGCCAAAGCGAGTAAAAGAAGAAAAAACAAACCCGGCGCCGAAGCCATCCGACAAACTTTAAAAATTCAGGTGCAGAATGATGGCCGATTCGGAAAGAAAAGGGGAAAAAAAAAGAAAGAAAGGGGGTGAAGGAGAGGGAAAAATGCGGTGGGCCAAAAAAAAAGGGGCTCAAAAACGCGGACTGAAAAGCCATCCGCGGAACAGAAGTCCCGGGGCACACGTGAAAAAGGGGGAAGGCAAAGACAAGAGGCGAGAAAAAAAAGTGGGTGTCAATAAAAGCAAAGCCAAAAAGGAGGAAGGGACAGAAGTCTGATCCTACAGGGTCAGCGAAGGGGGAGACTTCAGGAAAGGGGGTGGGGGGTCAATTGTGGATAAAAAAGTACTTGGGCAGAAAAAAAGAAAAAGACAACTAATAAAACGTGGGGGTTGGGGACCTTTCACAGGGAAAGTTATCCTTTATGACGCCAAGGAGCTGGGGTAAGGAAGACGGAAGGTGAAAAAAGGAACTAAAACAAAGGAAGAAATATACGAGAAAAGGAAAAAACGAAGAAAAAAAGAAGGGAGGCAAAAGGTTTCACACAAATTGCGGGGGGTCATTCTCGCCGTGTAAAAAAAGGAAGCATGAACGAAAGGAAGGGCAACATTCAAAACGGAAAGGTGCCTTCTGACAGGAAAACGAGGTTTTTTGTCAAACTGCTGGGAACGTCCAAAAAGAAAAGGAAGCGGGAAAAAGAGAAAAAGAATGGGTAATAATTCGAAAGGGGAAAAAACTGCAAACAAGGAGGTCAAACTCCCCAATGGGGGGGGGGGGGGGGAAAAGTGGGAAAACAGGGGGAAAAAAAGGGGGGGGAAAAAGTCATTTAGACTTATAGATCTAGAGACTAACCCTCAACATCAAACTCCAGTGAAAAAGGGGGTGATGCTGGGCGGTACCTCGTGGTAAAAGACGCAGAAAGAAAAAAGTTAGGAAAAGACGAACGACCAAAGTTTGAAAATCCCTTCCTGAAACCGGGAAAAGAGGCAGGTCCTCTGAGAAAGTTTTACTTTAAGAGCAGGAGGTAAAAGTGAGAGAAAAGGGAAAACCAATACAGGGGGGGGACCCATTCGGAAAAAAAAACCCTCCTTGTCGCGAAACCTGACAAGGGGATCGGGTTGATAGGTCAAAAGGAGGGGGAAAAGAAAAACGATCCTCGTCCGAAAAACAACTGAAACACAGAAAACAAAATGTTTAACGAGGGGGGGGGGAAGTGTTTTACCTACCTCCAAACCGTTAGCATGCAGAAAGGGAAGGAAATGTGGCCGGTGGAATTCAAAACAGAGAAGACTCGGGGCAAGAAGGTTGGGGGATTGATTCAACTCCATTAAAGAAAAAGGGGTGATAAAGGGAAGGAGACGAGGAAGTTCTGGTCTACCATAGGGGAAAGGGAAAAAGACTGCTGGGGAAAAAAAGGGAAAACTAATAAGTCACGGGACCTGTTAATAGGAAAAAGCCTTCAGCTAACTCCAATGGTACCAAAAACCCGAACCAGCAAAGCCAAAAAAAACCAGAAAGAAAAAAAGAAAAGGGGAAGAGGGGGGGGGGGGAAAAGGGGGTAGTATGTAGAAACAAAAAGATGCAGGGTCTAGGGGGAAACGACAGCCACATGGGGGGATACCAGGTTGGGAAGAAGAGAGGGGAGAGTGGTGGGGGAAAAGGAGAAAAAGACTTCCAACTAAAAAACTCTTTCCCTTTGAAATTCCAACGTTTTCTAGGAGGGGAAAAAGGAAAAGGGGGGAAAAACTTGGAACGGACCTGGAGAAGGGGGGGGGGGGAAAAAAAAAGGGGGGTAGGGGACCAAAAGGAAGGGGTCATCATTGGAAAAAAAAGGGGGAGATTAGGAAAAAACATAAAAAACGTCGCTTTTTAAAATGGGGTAACGGGACAGGGTAATGGAGGGAAAAGAAGAAAGATAAAGAAGAAGAAAAAGAACAATTACGGTGGGGGGGGGCGCTGGGGGAAAAAAAAACCAGGTTCCAAGTGTTAAAAAAAAGAAAGGAAAAAAGGAAAAATGGGGGAATCCTGAAGTGAGGAGGGGAGAAACGAAAAAAAAGAAAAAAAATCAAGGATAGACGGGAAAAAACAACAAAAGGGGACAAAGAAGATATATCCAGAAGGGAAAGGGGAGCAACAAGGGGAAGTCGCACGGAACTTGGTGGTTGTGGGGGGGTGGGGTTTGGGGGTGGTTTTGTTTTTTTTGGGTGTTTTTGTTGGGGGGTTTGGGGGGGGGTGGGTAGGGGGAGGGGGAAGGGAGAAGAAGAAAAAAGTCTGGGAAAAAAAACTAGGGGGGGGCGGGGAGGGATGAGAAAGTCATGTAATCTGTGCGCAAATTTATAAAAAACTACATCTGGGAAACAAATTACCGCAAAAAAAAAAACCAAAAGAGGGGTGTGGGGGAAAGAAGAAAAAAAAAACAACCGGACATTTGACACGACGCTTTCAAAAGGAACAAAAAAGATGGGAAAATAAAAAACCGGAAAAGGGAATTTGTAAGGGAGAAAAAAAACCCGTGTGAAAAAAATTGAAAAAAAAGGGAAAGGGGGGTCAGCTTGCAAGGTTATCCATTCCAGCAAAAAAGGGGAGGGAAAAAAGTGAAGTCAAAAAAAAAATGGGACGGTCTATCAAGAGAAAAACAAAAATACGGAATGGGGAAAAAAAAAAGAAGCCTACAAGACAGGGGACGTATGACGAAGGAAAGGTGCGCTTGCTTGTTCGGTAGGGGGGGGGGAAACTGGAGTCGCAGGTCAACACTGACAAAGGAATGGGAAAAAAAAGGAAGGGGGCGGAGGGGGGGAGTAGGACTGGCCAGAAGGTTGGGGGAGAAACCCTACATAGAATCTAAAAAACGTAAGTCTTTATGAAAAAAAGGGGGGGTGCGGGCCCAATGGACCGTCAAAAAGAAACAAACGCCGGGAGGTGGGGGTGACCTGTTCAAATAAAACGGGGGAGAAAAAAAACAGTATTTGTGGGAAAAGGAACAGGGGGGGAAAAAGGGAAAAGTCAAAGCCTGTTGGTGGGGGGGGGGGGTTCGGGGGGAAAAAAAAACGGGACCGTCCTACTGGGTCGCCGGCAATCGAAAAAAAAGAAAATGAAAAAGGGACGCCGTATCTACGTCTGACAGGGAAAAAGGGAGGAGGTGGTTAGACGGGTCCACTCCGGGGCGGCACCATTTGCGCCAGTCCCCTCTAGAGGGGAGTACAAGAATATAGGCGTTCCAATCTCAAAAGAAAAAAAAATGAGGGAAGATTGTGGGAAATGGGGGTATCTGCTGACGGGAAAAAAAAAACTCAAAAAAGGGGTGACGGGGAGGGCCGGGGTGAGCAACTATGTACTTTCCAACATCCACCTTGAAAGAGAAGGAGGGCGGACGCATGGTGGAAGAGGGAGGGGTCGAAAAGGGATATAACAAAGACCTACGTCGCCAAAAAGGAAAAAAATAGAACAGGGGCAAAAACCCTTCTACCAAAGGGGGGGGGGGACAAAAAGAGGGGAAAAAGGGGTGAGTAAAAAAGAAGGGGCTGATCCAAACGCAAAAAATCCTCTGGGGAAAAAAGCCCGTCAAAATGCAAATGAAGCGGAGGAACACAAAAATAGGGTTGAAAGAAGGATGGGGGGGCCTCTAGTCGCGGGATGAATCGGAAAAATCACCTCAACCCGGGTATCATCCATTGAGGGGACACAGGGGAAGGAAAAAAGCTATCATGGCTCGTTGAAAAGGACTGGTATGAATGGATAGACGGGGGGTCCTTAAAAAGACGGAAGGAAGGCAGGTATCTACTGTATAAGATGGGACACGGGGTAGGAGGAATAGTCAAGGCCGCAACTTAACCAGAAGAAAAGGGAGTGAAGTAACAAGGGGGATCAAAAACGGGTATTTAAAGGTGAAAAGAGGACCAAATTGGGAGGGGAAGACACATTGTCAAGAGTGACTCACAGGAGGCTATTACAAGCCCCGCAAAATGGAAGAAAAGGCAGAGAAAAACCCCGATTTGAACAAATAAAAAAAAAAAAAGAAAAAGAAAAGAAAGGGGCTGCAAGGGAAACCACCCCCCACAAGGCAGTTCAAAGTACGGTGTGTCCAAGAGGGAAGGAGGGAAGGGAAACGTGAATCAAAAAAAGGGGAAATGAAAAAAAAAAAAGGGGGAAAAGGGAAGAGGTACGGAGTAGAAAAAAAGTTGGATGCAATACCACCTCGTCCATCTCCTCTAGGATCCCGGGTTTTGCGGTAAAACAAAAGGGGAGGGGGGGGGGGGAAGAAAAAAAAATGTTGATAAGGGGGGAAAAATAGAGTGACTGGGGGGGGGGGATCACGATGCAAACCACATCTTACACGAAAATGCGGGAAAAAGAGATCAGCAAGACAACAAAGTATTCGGAATAATAAAGTAAAAAATAGGGGAAATGGGTAAGAAAAGGGGATCTAAGAATCAAAAGACCAGGAGAGGAAGGACACTCAAGTCACTTTATGGGAAATGATCCACAACAAAAAAAACTTCAGAAAAAAGGGAAAAAAAAGGGGAAAAAATAAAAAAAAGTAGACTCCGGAAAAGAGGGGAAGTGAAAAGAAGGGGCACGAAGTGTTTCAATTCATAAAAGATAAGAAAAGGGAGTAGAAGGGGGAACGGGAAGACTGAAAACAAAAAAAAAACGCAGAGTAATTCACTTCCAATCCGCTGAGGAAAATGAAGGCCTTCCAGGTGAGAAAAAGAAAGGGGGACCAAAAACAAAAGAGAAAAAAATGCTCTGTCGGACAAAAGAAGAAAAAAAAAAGGAGGCTGGTCATAGAATGAATGAACAATCATCCATTTGTTCATAGGAATTTGATAACTTTCAGGAGGGGAAAAATGTGATATAATCAGTGACGAAAGAGGGAGAACACGTGGGGGGGGGGGGAATAGGGGGGGGAGTAAGGACATTCAAGGTGTTAGGACAGACTTCGATTTGTCAGAAAAAGACCTCAGACAAGAAAGGGGGCTGGTCTAACAGGGGAAAGACGGGAAGGGACAGAAAGGGAAGGAAGAAACGAAATTTGGAAAAAAAAAAAAAAAAAAAAAAGCTGCATTTCCTGCGTAGGGCAAGGGAACAGGAATGAATAAACGGGGGGGGAGCATGGGGGGGAGGAAGCGAAAGGAAAAAAAAGGGGTCAAAAAACTTACAGGGAAAGAAGTTTTTGGGGCATCGAGTGGGGAAAGGAGAAGAAACTCGTGGAGAAAGGCGTCTGGAAAGAAATGGACGTGAAAAGGGCAAATGACAAGACCCAAGGGAGAGGGGAAAAAAACAAAGGGGGGGGGGTAGGGAAAAACGGAAAGGCAGCCAGGGGGGAGACAAGTCGTCTGAAAATCGAGAAAAGACAAAAAGAAAAAAACACAGAAAAAACAAGAGGGGGTCAAAGGGGATCGAAAGGAATAGGGGGTTTAGAAAATAGCCCTCCAACATTGGGAGGGGGAAAAAGAAGACGTCGTAAAACTTTTTGACAAAGGCAGGGGGGGAAAAGAAGAAGGGAAGTCGACAGGTTCCTCAGTGGTTACTCGTCGACTTCTAATAGAAGGGAAGTTGACAAAGTGAGTGTCAAATGGCTGCCAGAGGGACAAAAAAAACAAAGGGGCACACAAATCTCTTTGGGAGGGGAAGTGGCCCCGGCGAAAAAGGGGACCGTAGCAGAGGGGGAAGGCACAAAAAACCAAAGAACAAAAAAAGGGGGTCCACCGCATGGAAGTGGCCGCCTCAAAAAAAGAAAAAAAAACAGGGGAAAGAAAAAAGTAAAGAATACTCCGAATAATCATCTTTCAAGAAAAATAAACTGTGGAAGTAAGCTACCGGGGGAAGACTGACCGAACCGGGGAAAAAGGTAAGAAGGAAAGAAAGAAAAATTGGGGGGGGTGGAAAAACACCAAAGGAAGAAAAATGACTGTCAGTCCAAAAAAAAATAGTCCCTACCAAGGCTGCCAATAATTATGTCAAAAAAAAAGGGAAAAAGGGGGATAAGGATGAAAAAAAGAGACTGAACCAGGGAAAAACCGACCTAATACGCAGTAAATCGCCAAATAAACATAGGGGGGTTTGGAAAGGGGTGGAGGAGAGAAAAAAAAAAATCCCAGGAATTGAGGGTGGGGGCCTAAAAAGACGAAAGGACAAAAAGAGGTGGAAGCTTGATTCCCCCTTTGTGTGGGAACTCACTATTTGGCCTCATGGGGGGGGGGGAATGGTAACACTCGGAACAAATACCTTAAGGTTCCAGGGGGCAAAAGGGGTGACGACGTGAAAGGACCCGAAAGAGCCCAAATGGGGGGGAAAAAATGGACATACCCTGTACCGGAAGTTTGGGGGGAAGAAAAAGGGGGGAGTGGGTTGGGGGGGGGGGGTCCAATTGGATGGGGCCGAAAGGTGGATCACATTCTTTTCGGGAGGGGGCAACAGATGCTGAGCAAAAATGGTAAAATAGGGGGGAGGGGCAAGGTGAGAAGGAAAAGGGGCAAAGAGCTTAAGAATCCATCAAAATCAATCCCTGCCAAGAGGGGAAACAAAAAAAACTGGGGAAACCACAGCCCTGCAAGGGGAGGGGAACAAAAAAAAAAAAGGAGCGCAGAGTAAAAGGGCGTCACTTGAGGGGAAGACTCAGAAAAAAGGAAGGCTGAGTCAAAATAAAAACTAGAGGAGGGAGAAATGGGGATCAAGTCGATTGAATGCCAGCAGCATTAAGATTTCGCTGACGGGGGGGGGACGATGGGAGCTCAATTTATGAAAAAAAGCGAAAAAGCTGAACAAAGGGGAGGATGGAGGGGGGAAAATGGGGGAAGGGAAAGCGATAAAATCAAATTAGAAAGGAAGTAAAGGTTTACACACTCAAAAGAGGTTTGAGCCAAGACCGAAACCATTAATACAGGGAAGTGGGGGACACTCACGAAGTTTCTACCACCAAAGTAGGAAATGGGAAAAGGACCTTCAGGGGAGTGTGTCAAAAAAAAGGCCAAAGTTGGGGGGGGGGAAATTAAAAAACCCAAAAGAAAATTGCGCTTTCACGAGGGGAGAAATTCCCAAAACGTTGTCAAAGGGGGGGGAAAAAACACTGGGGGGGGGCGTGGGACGGGGGAGGCCCGGAGCCAAAAAGCAATTTTGGGTGTGGGGGGGGGCAGAAGAGAAGGCATAGAAACAAGATATGGGTCAAAAGGGTGGGGGAGGGGGGAAGAGAGGGTTTATGGGGGGAGGGAGGGAAGGGGTATTAGAAGGGGGAGGCCTTAATAAACAAATCATGACATAGTGGGGAGGTGCTTCACTGGAGTTGGGGGGGGCAAAACAGGGAAAGGGAGATGTCGTCATAACAAAAAGGTTGGGGCAAAAAA
>Ga0179593_1283640_pt1 | contig 20051 bp, 26 predicted proteins | sample CZODoug2_1_08_16_FD_185931 | JGI IMG/M metagenome (GOLD analysis project Ga0179593, IMG submission 185931) | Vadose zone soil fungal communities from Angelo Coast Range Reserve, California, USA - CZODoug2_1_08_16fungal (PacBio error correction) | ecosystem: Environmental > Terrestrial > Soil >...
GGTACGGGGGGGGTCAAATTTAAAGAACAAGCGGGTCCCAAAAAGGACAGCTGGTCAAAAAAGAGGGGTGTGCTGCATAATCTAAGGCTCCCAGGGCCGTCAGGGCTTGGCTGGGGGGGGGGGGGGGGAGGTTAAGCAAGAGGGGGGAGGTAAATTTAGGAGAGATCCGTTGCAAACGGCAGCAAAAAGAGGACAGGAATCACATGGGAGGCAAGGGTCGGGGAACAGGAGGAGAGGGCAGCATCCAATATCAAGACCCGGGTGCGGAAGGGGAATTAAAATCAACAGTCATACTCCCTGAAAGCGTTCTGGAAAAGGAAAGAAAGCGGCCACAATCGGGGAAATTGGTTATTGCGGTGAGGAAGGAAAGAATAAGAGAAAAGAGAAAGTTAACATTTGAGGGGTAAAGGCATTATTCGTATTATCGGGAAGTGTCAGAGGGGGGGGGGGGGGGGGGAGCTATTAAGTTGAATGGCTAACGCAAGTTGGGAAAAAAAGGGGTTTGAGAGAAAAAAAAAGCGGTTCAGAGCACTTAGCGGGGGAAAACTGAGAAGGAAAGCCAGAAAACCGCTTAATCGAAAAAACGGGTGGGCGAATTTCGCCCCCAAAATAGCAACCAGATATGGGAGGGTGATAAAAGCTGATTCAAAAGAAAAGGGACTGCCGCCAAAGGGGAGGGAGCTGTGTTTGTCAGAGGAATTAGTCCGAAATTCACAACTATAGACTGGGGGAAAAGGGTAAGCTGACAGTTTGCGGTAATGTGGGCAAGAAGCAATGGATTGCAGGAAGGAGGGGGGCCGTTTATCTTGGGAAGGTGGGGGAAAAAAAAGATGGGGATTTGCGTGAATGTGCACGAAATACGTCCACTGGCGAAGTGGGAAATAAGGGGACTTACCAACCAAAAAGGAGGGGTCAAAGCGCCCTTAAGAAGAGTCCAGAAAGAGGGGGGAAGTCAGTCCACCGAGGGTGCTGAGGACAGTCCAGGTGCGCCGGTACCAAGGGGGGAGCGGAACGTTGGGAGGAGAACGGGAAAGAGACATTGCTGGAAATGTGCTTGCCAACACGGAGGGGGAGGAGAGGAGCTGGGGACGGCAAACGATAGGACATAGCCACGGGGGGCCTGCCGGAAGGGGAGAGCGCGACAAAGGAGGGCCTCTATTCATTACCAACGTTAGGGGGAAAGGAAAATGGGGGGAAAATGTTACTAGAAGTTGAACTGGTATAAAGGGGGGGAACTAACGGATCAGGCGGGTCAGGGGAGGAACGGAGTGGAAAGAAAAAAGGGGGAAGACGAGGGGGGTAATAGCTTTACGTGCATTGAGAGGGGAACGAACTGCTTGGGGGGGTGTAGAAGCCGGGAAAGTGGCAGACCGCCATCAAAAGGAGGTCATCTTAAAATCAGGGAGGGGGTTAGGGAAAAATGTAAAGATCGTCCCTCCAGGTGAGGGGGGGGGGGGGGAAGTGCGCTTCTTTGAGAACGCATAGCGAACGTTATGGCGGCGCCTAGAACTCAAAGATCTCCAGCGAAAAGCCAGGACCACTAAAACAATGCAAGGGGCACAGACAGAGGCCCGATAGCGCTGGCGAAGCAATCGGATTAACTCTACAAAAATGAAACACAAAGAAACCTTAGAACAGAAGCCACATGAAGTTGGGGGAACAAAGCGTAGTGGGGGGGTACAATACGACGGGGTCTACTCTTGAGTGAAAAAAAAATGGTGGGAGTTTGAAAAAAAAAAACCAAACAAGGTTTTTTTGACCGCGGAGGAAAGAGGGCGGAAAAAGAGGGGCTCTTTTTGTCAGGGGGAGAAAGAAGACGCTCTGCTCAGAGCACTGGGGGGGGCGCCAGGGGGTTGGGGAAGGAAAAGTCGATAAAAACAAAAAGTATAAGGTCCCGGCAGGCTGGCCGGAGAAGTCAGGGGGTCTGCCCCTGGGAGAAAGATACTGTGAATCCGGGGTCTCTAAAACAAAAAAAGGAGAGGGGGAGAAGAGATTGAAGGGCGTCACAGTATGCTTCCGCACAGGGGGAAATTAGAAGACCGAAGGGGGCGGCCACGAGAGGACCTTAGGTGTGGTGGATCGACAGTGGAGGAACCGTACACAGAGAGGAAAAGGAACCGGCCGGAGTGGAGACAGGGAAAAGCCCTTTAAAAAAGAAAAAAGGAAAAGGGTCATGCAATAGATTAGTGAAGCCCCAACAAAAGAAGCAAACGAAAAGTCCTGGAAAAACACAGCAAAAGGGGGGCGTCTTTTGCCACGACGATTTGGGTCAAGGGGGGGATTCTATGGGGGAAAGGAGAAGGTGGATGGGGGGGAGCATCAGATCATTAGCACTTCAGCTATCTGGGCAGATGACGAAAGAATCCTTCCCGGTCAAAGGGGGGGGCCGGGGAGGTTCAGATTATAAACTCGGGGCTGTGAGTGAGGAGGCGACGTATAAAAAGTTCGAGAGGAGGGGGGGACACTAAAGCAAATTAGAAGGGGTAGATCGAAGAATCACTTCCAAGAGGGGGGTTCCTAGGTGTTACCGGCAGGTGGGGGAGGGAGAACGGAAAAAGAAAATTGCTCAAAAACAGCATCTCGAAAAGCTAAATTCTTTCACTCTAGGGAGTGGCCAATCGTGTGAAACCTTCTTGGTACTTGACACGACTGGTGTGAGAAGGGAAAAAATCGCCTGAAGGAATGAGGGGGGCAAGTGGAACCCAAGGGGAAATCAGACGTGGAAAAGAAAAATGGGGACAGTAGGGTTCATTGACTCGGAGGGCATAGAAGGGGGAAAGTGCCACTAAAAGAAGGAGGACGTAGAAGAGGTAGAATTTTTTTTGTGGGGGGGGGGAAGAGCACGGGAAAAGAAATATCCAACATTTGACCGGGGAAAGTACATCTCACATCAAGAGAAAGGTAGGCAAAGGAAAAACAAAACTCATGCTGAGAGAAAAAGGAGGCGCTACTGACTGTCAAACCGGAGGAACGGCAACCAATGGGTGGGGCTGAACCAAAAAAGGGGAGTCGAGTTATAGGGGAGGGACGCAGGAAAAGAGGAGAAGGGTGGGTTACCAAAATTTAAACGGCCTGGATAAAAAGCGCTGGGAGGTGGGGGATTTCATCCCGCAAAAAATAGGAGGGGACAACCTTACAGAGCACAAAAAACAAAAGATACAGTGGGTTCAACATCTTCAATCAAGCGGGCTTTGCCAAGACCACTGGGAGATTACTTTGCCACATATATGCAGGGCAAGGGCGAATCAACTGAGGTGTAAGATAACGGACAAGATACATGCCCATCTGGAGAGGGGACACTTCTGGGGGAAAGGGAAAAGGGGGGAGGAAAGCACAATAAAAAGGAATGGGGACGGGGGGAGTGATCAGATGGGAGTGTTGGGGCGGAAAAGGAGAAAACTGGGTTGTTTGCTAATGGGTCCCATTCTTTCGGCGGGGGAAAAAAACTCAGAAAGATCATTCGGGATGGGGGGGGAGTCCTAAAAAATTAAAAAGGGACCAGGGAAGGGAAAATTGTCGCTACAAATGCCGGAGAAATGCAAGAATAATGCCAAAATTTATACAGAAAAAAAGGAGGAAGCGTAGGAGGGAGGGCTTCCCCTTAGAGGAAAAAGGGGAGTAGCACCATTGGGGGCGATGATGCGCCTTTTTCACGTCGGGGATAACAGGATAGGGAAATGGGGATGGGTAGTTGAAAGGGCGAAACCGAGGAGGAAACCGGAGAAGGCGCTAAAATAAGTGGAAAAAAAATGACTTGTAAAGGAGAAAATGGGGAGTTAATGCCTGAACTCGGGGTTTGAGTTGCCAACGGGGCACGGCAGAAAGACGAAAGGCTATCCGAGACTGAGGGGTAACTAACATCACCCCAAGAAAAAAAAGGCATGGAAAAAACATTGAGGGCGGGAAGATTCAGCAAAAACCATGGAAGAGAGAAGAAAAATGCTTTACTCTGGGTCTGGTCATGGGAAAAACCTGAAAAAGAATACTCTAGGAAGAGAAAAACAAAGCTTAGGAGAGGAAAATAGAGAGAGGGTCAGTCAATGTGGAGGGGGCTTTCTCCCTGAAAAGACAAGATCCCGCTGTCCAAACCAAACCCCAAAAACAAAAAACCAGCAAAGTTCAATTCATAAGAAGACAAAGGGGTGCGAGAGGAAAGAAGAAGTTCTGGCACAGAGGTTTGATGGGGGGAGGGGAAGGAATGAGAGAACGGGGGAAGAATTCGCGGAGAGAAGCAGGTTTCAAAGTCTAAACACTCCAGCAAAGGAAGAAAAAAGAAAGCAGGGAGAACATCGTGAAGGAGGTATAGCCCGATTCCTCTCTTGGCGGGAAGGGGAACTTAAAAAATCCCAGGGGCTACATAAGAAAAGAAAAGAGGATATCGAGCATCAAACAAGTCGGGGAAGTGGTAAAAAGAGGTCCATGCAGGAGCAAGGAAGAAAAAAATCACCTTAAGACAGTGTATGGGTAGAAGGGAATTCATGACGAGGGGGGGATAAGGAAGGGTAAAGGGGGGGAAAAAGGGCACTTTGGTAAAGGGTGTTTGAGGCAACAAATCGCGGGGGGAATAAAAAACTTTCGGGGTGGGAAAACTCAAACGGAAAAGGAACACAATCGCAAAAACACAGCTGGTGCAATGTGAACCCCAAAAGAGATCCCATTAAAGGGGGACGGGGCTTCCTCCCGGAGCCGAAACAAGAACAGGGCGGAGGGCGCAAGATGCTGGATTCGGGGAGAGAAAATAGAAGGAGGGGACGCCTCATCAAGAAGAAAAGGGGCAAAGTATAGGAAAAGGTGCCCGGGGGCAGCCTATCCCGTGAGGGGAGATGGGACTAATGTATTGACGGGGGGGGGCACGGGGAAGTGTGGGCATATTTTTCGGAAGACGGGGAAAAAAATAGGGGTCAAACTGAGATGGTTAGAAAAGAGTTAAAGAGAGTACCACCACAGTCGGGTAAAACGCGGGGGAAAAGGTTGGAACAGAGATCAAGGCTACAAAGCGAGCGGGGGCAAAAAAATTTTGACGCAGAAAGGAATTCCTAAAGGGTAAGGGTTGCCGCATTAAGAGGGGTGTGGAGAAGGGAAAACTTGAACTTGGGGCAAAGTCATTGCCAAAAAAGGGGGTGGGATAGCGCGTGACACAGCAAAACTATTGAAGTATCAAAAAAAAACGAAGTCTTGGAGAGACGGGGGGCAATAAAGAATAGTGAAGGGATTCATGAAAAAAGGGGACTTTTCATTGTTCTGGGAAAGAGGAACCTGGTCCCTGGGAATTGAATTCTGAACGGGGTGAAGGAACATTCGTAAAAAGTCCATCCTTTTAAGATTTGGAAACGAATATAATTTTAAAAAAGGACATTTAGATCGGCGCAGAGCTGGGAAGGGGGGGGGTTGATCAGCTATTGATTGAAGGGGGAGACCTCTCAAGGCCTGTCAACCAAAGAGGGGACAAGAAAAAAAGGGAGACAAATGACCAATCATTCCCTCCTTAATTAAGGGGGACATGAGTGGGCCCGAACAAGCCATAGCGTTGGGCGTATAGGCGCCCGAGAGAAAAGTAAGAATCTACATCGCCGCGACATTCAAATAAAGATCCTTGGCAAAGAAGAAGGCGGGGAAAAAAAAGGAAGAGCCATATAGAGGCTGGCCGAGAAGGAACTCCAGGTCAGCAGGGAAAACCCTGCACCTCAAGACAACAAATAGAAGTAACAAACCCAAAAGACTGAGTGGACCAATGCGGGAGACCAAAGGGAACAGGCCGGAAAAGGGGGAAAAGAAGGGGGTTCTTTTGGTGAAGAGAAAAAAAAAACTCAATGTGGAGCAGGCATTTCGCTTGGGGGGGGAATGCCGTACCGGGGAAAGCGAAGCAAAGGGGTTTCCAGCTGTAGGTGGGCAAAAGAAAAACAAGAAAGAATGGCCTTTCTGGCAGCGGGGACCTGAAGAAACAAGGGTGGTGGGGGACTGCACCTTTGTGCTGAAGAAGCAAGGTGGAACGCCTATCCTCTAAACACTCAAAAAAAGGATAAGGGGGCCTTTCCCCTTATGCTCTTAAGAACAGGGGGAAACAAATTTTTGAAGATGTACGAGTCGGACCAAAATTGCGCCTGAACCTATATAAGGGAAAAGGGGGGGTGTTGAAGTGGGTGAACGCCTAAAAAGGAGAGGAAAAAAGGGAGAACTGTCTCTTGTCTAAAGGGAAAAGCACAAAATAGCAACATTACTGGACATGGAAGGAATCCGAAGATTGAGTCGCGGCCAAACCAAAGATCAAAGGAAAGGTTCAACGTCAGATCAAGATTTGAGACGAGTATGGGGGGGAAAAATTGTTCCACTTAGGTTGGGAAATAGATGGGCGGGAGTGGGGGAAGGTAGGTGATGAAGGCAGCAAATATCGGAGCAGCGGAAAGCTAGATTGGGGGAAAGGAAGAAGCTCACGTCTCTCCCTTGGGAAAAAGCGTGGATGGAGGGTGGCGTGGAGATGGAATATTCAGAGGGGGAAGGCACGCGGGAGCAGGGTGTTGTTAAAAAAAGAAAGGGTCAAGGGGGGGTTCGACACAAAACACGGTAATGCCATGAGGGAAAAGATATGGACTCGAGAAACTCCTCCGAGGGAAAAGGGGTCCGCAGTGATTGTCGACGCACGAAAAAGCGGTATCGCAAAAGCAAAAAAGAAGAACCAGATCAAATGGCACGGTGACTCTCTGACGGGGCCAGGGGGGTACGAAATAAAAAACGGTGTCTCCGGTAAAAAGAATGAAAGTGCAACCTTGAACGGGGCCAGAATCGTGAAAAAAAAAAAAGGAAACGTGGGCACGGGTAATGACTCGAATTTATCGTGTTGGCTGGAGCAGAAAAAAGGGGAGGAAGGGGAGATTAGAAGCTTGGGGGACTCAACGCGTCGAAAGGACACATGTTTAACGGTGGGGGGAGGGGGGCAAGCAAATGTAAGAGGTACGGGACTAAACGGAACAACGTCAGGAAAATGCAGCAAATGAAGATACCACTCACTGGAGCCCCGGTGCGTGCAACCTTTGGGGTGTTGTAAAAGACGGACATGGAGAATGATAAGAGGGAGGCAGCTGAAGAGCGTGGAACGAGGGGGGTCAAAGCCGGTAAATGAGACAACACTCAAGGGAGTATTGTTGTCCCCAATAGCACAGACACATAAGTCATGTGGAATTCAACCGAATGAAGAAAAGGAAACCAAAGGGAATAATAGTAGGACAACAGAGTGCAGAAGGGGGGGGTGAAAGGGACCCCAAAAGAAAACTGGCAAGGGGGGGAAAACAGAGTGGTTCTTCATCAGTGATTGTCGATCCTATTACATAAAAGAGATCACCTATGGCGCGTCAAAATTCTTGGGTCCGCAGACGGGAGGGAACAATAAATAAGGGAAACTAATTTTTGTGGGAGAAAATGACAAAATGTGTTTTGAGAGGAAGGGTACACCTGCGGTCCCAAAGTGTTTGTCCAACAAGGAGCAGATGGCGGGCGAGGGGGATTTAAGAGAAAAGTGCGAGCCAGCTATCAGGGAGCATTAAGGAGGGAAGATAATAAGGGAGACCTGGATAAAAATCAAATGAACTGGATCTTGAGGTCCCTTGGGAAGGAAGGAAAGGACGAAGAAAGAAACCGAGGAAAGGTGCCGATGAATGCGAGGTTACAGCAAAGATTCAACAGATTAAATGATGGGGAAGGGTGAAGTGCCGCAAAAAAGCGATCTATCTTCAAACGCCGCATATGGAAGAAAGTGAACACCGAAGAAGGGGAGGAAGAAGACTAGGGGGTGGACGATGCCAACAGCAAGCAGAATCCAGATATATTCTTTTGAAGGTAATAGAAAAACAGAAAAGGGGCAAGTGAAAAATGAGTCGGGCCAAGGGGGTCAGCAAAACATTTGGAAAGCGGGTGACGTGGAAAGCGGCGCCTTCTGTTTTGGGGGGGGACGAAAAGGAGGGAAAGTAAGCCAATTAACTAGAAAAAGAAATATAGATCGAAACAAAGAGGTATATGAAAGATGCGTTCCTGTGTGGGTGGTGGAGAAGAAGAAAAAAAAATAGAGAGGGAGCACCCAAAAGGCTCAGAGTGAAAAGGGAAATCAGAAGGGGGGAAAATACATATCTATCTCCTCAGTGAAAGGATGAAAGTTTGGCGTTCAGGGTTGAATGACCATCAGGATATAAGGAGGGGGATAAAGTACTTGCGGATGAAAGATGAGTAAAGTTTTCATGGGGAGAAAACACCTCGAGTCCAATAAAAAGGCGAGAAAGGTTCTGGAAACATGAGGAGAGGGACATCTCCAAGAAGCAAGTGTGCGTTCAGTGAAAAGTCGTCCCCATTTCAGAACAATAATCCCTGGAGAAGGAGAAAAGAAATCCGGAAAAACAAAGTGGAGAAAGCGGGGTGGAAAAATTGTCACTTCTTAAGGAAAGACAAGGAAAGCAAACCACTGCAGGGGAGGTATAACAGGCAGTAGTACCTTATAAGCATTGCGCCAGGACAGTCCCGTGGACGGGGTTAAACTGTGGTAAATTGGTTGCTGAGTCAGAAAAAGGCGGAAGAAATGGAACTGTCTTGTTGGAAAAAAAAGTCATCGGAAAAACCTCATCTCAACAAAAAAGGGGAGAAAGTTAGCAAAAAAGGAGAAACAGGATTAGGGGGAAGGGGTACAGTCAAACCGGAAATTACAAGCGGGCGGGAAGGGAGAAAGAGGGGATGTAGCAATTTTGTGGAATCGGAGGAAGAATGTTCTCCCGGAACAAATATATATGGGGAAAGTAAAGGTGACAGGGGGGGGGATTACACGGGGGGAAAAAACCGAACTATTGGGGCAGATGGGGAAACCGAAGGTAGGCCGGGGGGTGTGCCTGGAGGGTTGAATGTTGGAAAAACAGCAGATGGGGGGAAAGGAGGTGTCCCCTAAATCGGGGGCAGTGGAAGGGGCGTTAACAGGCGCTGAAAAAAGAGATACCAAACACCTGACTGCGAGGAAGAACAGAAAGAGAATGATAAATCGCAGGAAAGGGTGAAAAGAGCACCATGTTGAAAAAGAACCGGGAGCGGTAAGCCCTGGGTCCTGGGACCGAACAGAAGCGTGTTGCAAATTGGTGGATAACCGTGAATAGAATTGAGGTTCATGGCAGGGACTCAAACACCGGAAAGGGTCGGGGAGTCTTAGCTAAAGAACGCTAAGGCACCATTAACGCGACCATGGGGGGACGAGCCAAATAAAAACGATATAATGGAGAAGTCAAGGAAACGTGGACACAGGGGGGGAAGGGGGGCTGGGTCCAATGAGGACAAAAAGCGCCATTTATCCTGCGGAAGGAGGTGGGTACGGAGGCAACCGGTCGTGTCTGGAAGTTACAAGCCGGTAAAGTTTGGGAACCCAAGAAGGAGTGAACGTAAAGGACTAAGATCTTCTTGGGTGGGAGAGGAGAGGGTTGCCGGGGCGAAAAGAAAAAATTCGGGAAACAACAGAGGGAAAAAATGGAGACGGGATTCGAGGTTGACAAAAACCAATCAAAACTCCATTGGGAAGGAAGGTGCTCAGGCAGCCTCTAAGGCTTATACTTGACGCCCGACAAAAAGACGGTCTTCAGCTCGCCGCCATTCAACTAAATAAACGAAGGAAGGGAGCGATGCGGACGTCAGCTGACGTATAACTTGACGCCTGAGGGACAGAGGATAAGAACATTCCACGGCCTGAATAGAAAGAAATAGAATAAAAAAAAAAAGCGTCACGTGGAAAAAAAGAGGGAGAACGGTGAGCTGCCAGGAAAGTTACACCAGTGGAGGTTTTTTTGGGGTGCCGAGAAAAGGAAAAGGGGGGGGTTGGAAAAGTAGGGGTGAGAGGGGTTTGAAGGAAAAACTTTAGCAAGAACGGAGAAAGTAGGGTTGAAACTGTAGGGTGCATCAAGTCATAAAAAAAAGGGGGGGAACCCGTCGTTCAGCGGCCGAGAGGATATTACAAAAAAATTTCTTAGCATACTAGAGGAAGAGGACGAGAAAAAGGAGGAATTATATATGGAAGTCAAAAAGGATGCTCTTAAGAGGGGGGGAACAAAGTTGGAATTGAGGATTCGGACGGGAAACCGCCGGAGGGCAGGGGTTTGGATCGAGGTGTGGGAAAAGAAATCGACTCAACCAAGACCTTAACCGTCCTGGTTCACCAAAAAGCACACAAAATGGGATACATGAACTGTAATGTGCAGCGCAACGATCAGCGACACAACAACAAAAAAAAAGCAAAAGTTTTCAACACACGGAAGAGCAGATGTGGGAAGAGTATTGAATAAGTCTTTGAAAATTAGGTAAGAAAAGAGGAGTACGTTGTTTGAGGAATGTATGTGGTGTCATAAGTGGCGGAGACAAGGCTTCAAGAAAGAGAAAAAAGAACGGAACTCAGATAGGATACTAAATTCAGGGAGTAGGATGGGCCTGGAGGCGGCGAGGGAATTCTCGGAGATACCGGAACACCGTCTCAAAGATATGACTTTTTCAGACACGAAGAGCACGTAATGCATGGACGTGACCCTTCTCCATCAGATTTCGGAGGGTTAAGGGAAGGGGGGATGGGGGGGTATCAACAAGAATAACATATATAAACAAAAAAGCAGAATGGACGCCGATCAAGGGAAATCAATAGAGGAGTGGACAAAGGGTAACTAATGCACTTAGACCGGTAAAGGAAAGGGAAGCAGAGAAAAAGGTATACAAGGCAAATAAGAAGGGAAAGGATGAACGGGGGTCAAAAAGTATCGTTTGTCAGCAGCGAAGAAAACGTACTTGTCTGTGAAAAAGGGGGAGGGAAAAGTCGCTTGGTTTTTGACGAGACACGCCTGCACTAGAATAGAAACATGTTGATGATTGGAAGACGCAAGCAAATGTCATGTCACGTTTCTAAAAAAGCTTTCATGTGGCATGAAAAAACAAGCGCGAAGGGGGGAAGGTCCCGGGCGCGTTCAACAATGGTTCTGACCAAGAACTGAGGGAAAGGGGGGGAAACAAGGATCATCGGGAAGAGCAGAAAGCGTTACCGAACTTGTGGGTACAGAAGGAAGCAAAAAAGGGCGCAGTGGAATTTTTCGGGTGGGCATCCAAAAGAAATGAAACATCTGCTACAAACGACCTTCACTCTCAAAGAGGCACCAATACTGTAGTGTGTAGGTGACCATAATGCGCAGGGATGGGATGGGGAAAAACGGAAACCGCAAACAGGGCAGAGTCAGTGGGGGAAAAGAGGCGAGGGGCGAATCACGATGGGAGAAAAAAGCTCCAGAAGAGGGCACGGACAAGACGGTGCGGGTTAAGCCGTAAGGAGAAAGAAAAGAAAGGGCTGGGGAACTAGGGGTGGACTCCCGTTGTTGTGCGAGTGGGGGGTCTTTAAAAGGAAGTGTGGGCAAAAAAACCTAAAAAGCAGAGAGGATTGACTCATAAAAAAAAAGGAAAAAGTGACGAACAAGGTCTCAATGGGTAGGCTCCCCATCGGAGAAATGGACCCGGGGAGAATAAAATGCCCAATGAAATCCCAAGTGGAAAAGTGGAGTTAGAAAAGGGGTGAAAGGGCTGCAGAAACGGAATAAAAAACGGGATTCAACTATGGCGTGAAGATGTTTCAGCCAGTTTTTCAACAAGGTCTCCGGGATTATGGGGAAAAAAGAAAGGGGTATGTGGAAAGTCACTTCCTCAAGGATTGAGATGGGGGGGGAAAGCAAAGTTCCTACCCTAAGAAAGGGTATTCATGGACTAGAGGTGGGAGAAGGGTTGGAACAAGCAAAAGAACAAAGGGACTTACTGGTAAAAAACTGAAAAATGCCAGTGAAAGAAAACGTATGTCCTCAAAGGGAGGAAGGAAAGAGGGGGGGGGGGGGAGCATACTGGTTAACAAGCGGATCTGGAGGTAAGTAAAGCAACGGCCCGACAAGAATAAACTCTCAACAACAACCACAGAGAGGAGGAAAAATACTTTTCTTTTTAAAGTGGACCTGAGGGAAAAACAGATCAGGGACCCCAGGGAACGCGATTCAAGTCAGGAAGTCCTCAGAAGGGGGGATGAAAGAATCTAGTGAACAGACTCAAGGGACGGGAGGGAATGTGGGCTGGTGTATGGAAATAACCAGAGGTAAAAGGATAGGAGTTACACCAGTTGGAAAACACTCGGAAGCTCCAAAGAAAAGTTAGTCATGGGCAAGGGAAGATTCTGCAGAGATCCATGAAGAAAGAAGGGGGGGATTGGGAACTCAATCCACATTCAGAAATAATACCTGGAGAGAGTTCTGGTAAAAGAAATCATCGGCCACAAGAGGAGAAGCGGTATAAAGAGGATTAGGACCGAGCACTCGAAGACGTTAGGGGGGGGGGGGAGGGTATCCAGGTCATGAATGACGGGTCGGAGAAGGAAAATTGAAGGGGACAGGGAAGAATTCTCGCCAGGGTTAGGGGGTATCCCAGAACGTAGAAATTCCAGTAAAGTTTTACCAAAAAAACTTCACTGTAACAAGTCATTAAAAATAGAAAACAGGGGCTAATGTTTTTTTGACCAAAAACATAGCGAAAACACCGTTTGTGCTTCCTCCCTCTAAAGGAAAGGGACTTTCCGCGGCCAGAAGCTTGGATAGGATGAAAGGTAAAAAGTTGAAGAGGGTTGGGCGCAGTCAACACACTATAAGATGCAAAGTGAAGAGGAAGGTTGAGGGCCGTTGGGCAACAGCAGTGATTTCGGGGACCAAAGGGAACGGGGTCTGGAAGTTGAATGGGGGAAACGGGAAGATTTGTGAGTTGCGGGAGGGAAACACGGGGAAAGTACGGGGAACTGAGGTGGGAGCGGGACGAAAGACTCTGGACCAACACCAGGCATGGGTCAAATTCGCTCAGCGAAGAGAATGCATCGAAAGGCTTGGGCGCAGACAAAGGGTTGAAAAACACCTCTTACTTTTACGCCGTGGGGGAGGGTGAAGAATGAAGACGGTGGGTTTTGAAGGGGAGAAACGGGACAGCAAGTGCTGTGCGCGGTTCCAAAACCGGGAAAATGTTGGTCGGCTAGGACCTAAGGGAGGAGGAAAAAGATTCAAATAAAAAAAGGACGACGCAGGGGAGTGTAGCACAATCCAAACGAATTGACCATGAGAAGGGCAGGAAAGTCACTGTGACAGGGGGGTATTCAAGAGGGGAAAGGGGTCAGCCCACGTGGACGCCAGCTTTAAAACGTCTCTTAGAACGGAGTGAGGACAAGCCGGTAAAAAAGTTTGGCAAGAAAAGTGAGTGAAAACCATATATGCGCAGACGGAGGGGGGGGTGGGGGGGAGAACGATCTTTATTCGGGCATCAAGACCGGGAACCAGCAGGCAAATACGCGGGGGGGGGGATCTATGGGACCCTCTCCGGCAAGACATTGAATAAGGGTGCTCCGGCCGAAAAAAAAACAAAGAGCGAAAAAGGAGGTAAGAGCCAACATTACTACCGCGGAGAAATACAATAACGACCAGGGAACCTCCATACAAAGAGAAGGGGGAAGAGGCTGACGTCAACGTTAAAAGAATAAAAAGGAAGCTGGCTCCGCAAGAACCTACATACCAAAAAAAACACGAATGTCAAGAGGGGGAAAAAAAAGATAAGTAACAAAAGATCGGGGAAAGTACGAAAGGTCTTTGCCGGACGTGACAAGACAGGGGGAGGGTGCTAGTTTTTTGGGCCGCGGCAATGAATAGTGCTGAAAGTCATGGTGTGGAATATTGTTGGTAAACCGGGCGTCCGAAAAAAAGTCAAGGAAAGGGTTGCGCTGGTTGACGGCACAACTGGAGGCAGAAAACACAGGGGGTCCCGGCAAGCCATTCCTTCATCTTAAAGGGGTCTGAAACCAATGTCGGAAGAAGCTTTGAAAAAAAAAGAGGGAACAAAAAAGGGGAAGGAAAGGAAGAGGAAAGGACACGGTGTCCTTGACGGAAAGGGGAATGTAACCTAAGAGCCCGCTTCAGAAGGATATACGTGAAGGATCGACCTGTGGGTTAACTAAAAACGCGGGGCAAAAAGTGGTCAGTCCTAAGTAGGAGGGAGACCTTAACTCCCCCGACAAAAAATAGCAACATTACTTTCAAAACAACAGCGGTACTTTTCAATTTCCGAGGACAACACAGAAAAACTCCAGCCTGACTTTTGAAAAGGGGCCGCGGAATGGTAAAGAAGGCTTTGGGGGACTTAATTGGAGTGCTATTGATCTGTCCAGGGGGTGTTAGGGGGGGTCATAGGAGATCCAGCTTATACTTGGCAGCCTTCGAAAATCATAGAGATCTGCAAAGGGAGGCGTGGATAGTTTCGCAGGAGAGGAGATAGACGGGTGGGTGTTCCTGCTGTGGACGAAAGTATAGACAAAGTCGTTCTCTAAAGGGGGGGCTTGTTATGCCACGAGGAAGCCATGGGCGATCTGGAAAGCGTCTCTGAAAACTAGGTTGCCACTTGTGTGAAAAAGAGTGGAGGGAACTCCTTTCAATAAAAAGGGATCTGTAAAACATCTGACGCTAAGATCTAAATGGAAAGGTCCGACGGTCAGAGCCAATAGTGAAGAAAAGGCGGTGATTTACTGCACAATCTCCGGTACAGGATCCGAGTGCAAACGTTAGACAAGGAACTCATTTAGACCAACAATGGAAAAAGTGGAGGCAGTGATCATGGAAAATAATCGGTTGGAAGTTCAGGGAAAGATCAACTTGGAGTCGGGGGGATAGAGTATCTTTGTTTTTGCCGCTACCACCTTCAGAACAAATAGGCCACTTTCCACGGTTGGGTTAATGGACAGCGCAACAATAGATGGAAGCGTTCTCCAACGGAAAAAAGGCTTAAGTACCTCTACCTTGACTGTAAGGGGAGCGTAACGAAAGGGGGGAAAGGGGAAAGACTGTCGGTTTGAGGCATGAGCGGGAAGAAGCGTGGGGGGCGGGATTTTGTAAACCCACCGGTAGCAAGAACCACTTGAGGAAAGGGGAACGTCGGTGCAAGCCAGCAAAAGCACAAATGAGGTCAAAAACCGTCACAGATCTACAACCCAGGTCATACATTGGCCCAATCTGCATGCGGGATTGTGCAAAGGGTAAGAAAAGTAGGTGCCACAGATATGGGGGTCGGGCGAATCTCAGGTGGGGGGGGAACTGTCCCTATTACAAGAAAGCGCCAACATCGGCGCGGGCACGGGACGCGTGATGGGGGGTAGATTAGCGGGAGTATGAGGACCGAAGTTTACCTGTTTATCATGGGGGGGGTCGAAAATTCGCACCAGGTGGGTTGCTTGCGTGTACCAATGCCACCCGGAAGTTTGGTTCACAGAAAGAAGGAAGATCTCTCGGAATTGGCGGTTGAGAAACAAGGGGCGGTGAGGCCAACACGGTCAGAAAGCTCCAAAATGCGGGAGAAGCAGAGATAATGGCCCTATACATCCGAAGAAAGTGAAAAAAGCTTCCTGAAGGAAGGAAAAGGCTGAGGAACGTTTGTTGCCGTAGCGCCAGGGTTCACTCAGTTAAGGGGGAGAAAGGGGATTTGAGGGGCAAACGTTCCGAAATGGAGAAGGCACAGAAAGAAAGTGAAAAAGCCCTGCTCGACATATGACCTGTAAGTTTGTGGACACGGGGGAACGGCACTTCAACGAAAAAGGACAGAGTGGTTACTTTTCGAACACCGAAAAAAAACCTGGTGAGCTTTATCCGTAACAAAATTATGTAAAAACCAAGGGGGATGCAGGGACTTTAATCTGTAACAGCGGATAGTGGGCTGTAAAACAGGAAACAACGAAAACCTGTAATCTTAGACTACCTAAACAACAACCTCTGAGGGGAAAAAGAAGAGGGAGCGTGTCCTGGTATTTGAGAAAACTCAACTCCAGCTCAGCTGGGACCCAAACCAGACGCCTTATCAAGTCATCAGCTATTGTGGGGGTCATCTCGGAGGGATGAAAGATCAGGGCAGTCGTCATTTTGGGGGGTCTGGTGTTATAGCCAGCAGGATTAAGAATACGGGAGCTGAATGCAAGTCAACGTGGGCACCAACTCGAGCCGTCCTCAATGAAAGGGTTCGCACAGGAGACAGGCCTTTCACATCGCACCATACCTCAATAACCCGGCACAAGGTTAACAGGACAAAAAGCAAAAAAGTTGAAAACAAGAGCCATGGCGTTCGGAAAGGGTCATCGGCCTAGTGCGAGCGGGGTCTTGATCGGAGCAGTGCATCAAAAAAGGAAAAGCTCACTTCATTTGGTATTAAGGATTATGACTTAGGATATGCAATTGGGAAACTACAGCATTTGAGAAATTAGTGAAAAAATCCTTGGGTAAAAGGGGTTTTATGAATAAGCAATCGGATCTGATGAGCCATTATCGGGGGTGCTGAACGGGGGGAAAAGGAAGGGACAAGAGGTATCGGGCACAAGGGTGGCGAATTGGATGCCGTCCAAACAGGAATGAATGTGATGGTGGCTTGAAATCCAAGGCTGATGGACGAAGTGCGGCAAAAGACCATATTGTCAAGATTCTGGGTCATAGGGGGAGACTAGGCTAATATAGATGTGGCGAAGGTAGCTGAAAAAAAAAAGACGTTGGGACCTTGGCAAAGAAAGCCCTTGTTTAAGGGGACTACTGGGGTAAAAGATGGGGAAGGTTGGGAAAGCAAAAGCTGGTGAAAACTTATTTGCAAGAAAAGAGGGCCACTTCGCTGGGGTCGTGAGAGTAATCTGGTAGAAAGTAGGAAGGTCCACTGCATTAGCGCAAGCAAATATCCCTTCTCCAATAGAAGGTCGGGGACCAGACGGGAGCAGGCTGCAAAGGACTTTGGGGACGTGGAAGGACGCCCGGAGAGGGGTTGGTCATGGGAAGACTAACGGGCATTGCCGCTGAAATGACACCAACTGGATTTTGGGAGGGGGGGCCAGGGCGGGATGGCAAAACTCGAATACAACGAAGCCCGTAAGTGAAGCGCAACAGCCCAAACATAAGGGCAATGCGAGGAAATGAAAACCCCGGGACATTTCGGTACAATGATGTTGCCCTTGCCCCGGGAGGGCTTAAGGCAAGTGGGTAAGGAGACCCGAACTTGGGGCAAGCCGTGATCAAACATTTGGGGCAAACGAAAGCTAACGTCTTAGGGTCTTCGGAAGAGATTTGGGGGTGAGATAACTCGGTAGATGCTCTAGAAGAAAACGGGGAAAAGGAACCGCAACGTCGCGGGGAGAGCAAGGTCCCAGATTCAGTCAATACATTGATGAAACTCTGCGTTGAAACCACATCCTAGAGATGAAGTTCGGAGAAAGTCGACTCACCGTCAGAATTCAGCAACAATGAAAGAAAAAAGCCCGAAAGGCCAAAGGCCCTTCGATTCAAAAAAACTGCAAAAAAAATATCTGAAGAAAGGGCTCAGAAATCGGGGACTCCATTATCGGGGAACAACAGGAAAATAACCTGAAGAACCCGCCATAGCAGGGCCCAAGGCCGTTACAATAAGACGGATCAAAAAAATCGGGAAATCCCTTACTGGGAAAAAAGGGTGAGTTACAGTGCGATGTTGTAGGACCCCGCGTAATTCAATAGGGGCTTACAGGGGGCTCTCTTTGTGGGACGCGGAAAAACGAAGAAAAGGTACAAGACCGGGAGAGGAAAGGACCAAGCAATGGGTGGGGGGGGGGGGAAGTGTGCCATTCTATCCAACACCACAACCTAATAGGCGCAGCGGGCAGCTGAATTAAAAGTAACAGGACAACAAATAAAGTCAAAAAATGGGTACCTGAAACAGTGTAGAAAATCACTACTTTAGTGGGGGAGGATGTGGGGGGGGGGGGATGGGGGAAGAGGGGGGGCGGGGGGGGGGGGGTGGGTGGGGGGAGACAAACAGGGGAAGGGGGGGGGGGGGGAAGGGGGGTTTGTACTCCTCCTCGATATATATAAAAACCAACAACATTATTAAAAAAAACTAATTCCTTCTTCCAAGTATTCTCTTCAAATTTCGAATGGTTGGAAATGAAGCCAGAAGGAAACGAGACAAAACAAAATTAAAAAATAATGTCATATTGGAAGAAAAACCGTTTGAAAGGAAAAATCACAGATCAACCTTATCCTAAACAAAAAAATGCATGATCTACACTGTTAAAAACAGAAAAAAAGAAGACAACAGGAAGTACAAAAGCGACCCATATATTAAATTGACCAAAAAGAAAAAAAAAAAACAGAGAAAAATACAAAACCTGAACGTGTGGAAAAAACAAGGAAGATAATGTAGATTGTCCCCCTACGCATGTGGTGGCAAAAAATAACTAGTTTCGATAATTGGCGGGATGGGGTCAAGGGATAGGTGAAGAGATCACATATTCTTAAAAATAACAGCTACTAGTGGCAAGACATGACAGAGTCAGACAGCAGATTCAACATCTTTTAGGAGTAGGACACACTAGGGCAGCATAGCAACTAATATAAGAAGAGAAAGGTCAGACGGAAAGCAAGTAGAAAAAGACAACAGGTCAAGCAATAATGGATTATATATCGCCACCAGCAAAAAACAAAACAGTAATTACAAATGGAGGGAACATACATAGTAATAGAAACCATCCAAGGGGAGGTTTTAGCCGAAAGCATGTGATAACAGGAAAAGAAATGGGGAAACTAGAAAGCACAAATGAAAAAGACAAATCTACAACCAAAACAACGAACAACACAAAACAAAAAATCACTGACAGAACAACATACTACAAGATGACAAACGGAGTAAAGAGAATCTGCAGTGACGAAGAGTTTAGAAGACCAGGAAGGACCACTGGCCCTCAGCAAAAAGCAGGGAAAACACTCTTAACGCAACTCTGCACACTGTAAAAAGTGAACAATTGGTAACAGAAATGAAGAAAGGTTAGTTCAATTAGAACTCAAAATTGCAACGTTCTTGTCATGGGAGCAGGCTCCACTGAAGGCAGTTCGGTTTACATGAATATCGGTTTGGTTGCAAGATCCCAATCCCAGCCAAGACACTAAATCCAAAAGTTCAGAGTGGAGACGTGTCTATGCGAATCCAGACGATCTGTCAATGGAACAGTGAACAGGGGAGAGAAAAAAGTGAAGGGTGCCACGGGCGCAAGCAACAAATTGGTCGGACAAGAAAATGAGAGGGGAAAGACCAGAAAGTAATAGTTTACATACCCCAGAGTTTGCAGCAGAGGGACAGGGCCAAGGGGTGAACAACTGCGAAAAGTGTTAACGGAATTATTCGATCTCAATCCCTAAAGCAAAAAATCTGCGGATACAATACTCAAAAACCAGGGGGATAATGTAGGTAAAGCAATTGAAGGCTTGGGTTTCCAAGGCAACGCAAGGGCACAGAGTAGGGAAGGAGGAAATGGCGATACAGGGTCCTAAACACCTACTTCGACAGGGGCACGAACGTCTTGGGTTAAAGCAACGGGAGTAAACCATCATAAAGATTAAGGGCGGCAGTTAGACGGGGGGCGAAATCAGTAACCAAGGGTTCGATTAAGGGCGGGGTAACAAATGGAAGGGACCCCCGTGAATGGTTTTCAAAAACAACGAAAAGGGACATATGGCGATTGGATTATGACGCATACAAAACAATTACAAAGTGGGCATCTTGTCTCACACTTGTACCGAAATCCAAGCCCGGAGCCAAATGAGCGATGATATGACAACTGTCTACAGCCATGAAAGAGCGAAACAGGGAAATGGCAGGAGGAAGAACGAAACCTTGGTGTCTGATGAAAAACTGGGTTGTCATAACAAGACAATTATTGGAGAAAGGTGTAGGGGGAACCCTTGAAGCAAACGGGACTTTGGGGGGGGGGATAGAAAGGCAACCGATCAAAACTTGCCCTGCTCTATTGGCAGTTACTCTCTTTTTTATATTGGAAAACGATAAACAGAGAAGAAGCATAAGAGAGAAGGAGGTGTACTAAAAGACACCAGCAACCTTCCCTGTAACTCAACTTGAGGCGGGAGAAGAAGAGTAATCGGATGTAGCAGCGCCGTAAATGCTGGGAACCTGGATGGGTCGGTGGTAAAGGAGCAACTGAAACAATCCAC
>Ga0179593_1393908_pt1 | contig 20047 bp, 21 predicted proteins | sample CZODoug2_1_08_16_FD_185931 | JGI IMG/M metagenome (GOLD analysis project Ga0179593, IMG submission 185931) | Vadose zone soil fungal communities from Angelo Coast Range Reserve, California, USA - CZODoug2_1_08_16fungal (PacBio error correction) | ecosystem: Environmental > Terrestrial > Soil >...
ACTTAAACGAACGAAGCCGAAGCGTAAAATCTGACAGAGGGGGAACGAGGAGTAAATTGCAGGGCCTGATTGCGGACCGCCACTAATCAGTAAAAGAAGGGAAGGGGAAACACCGGGAGGAAGATCTTGGAGAGGGAAAAAGGTTGGTACCGCGGACAAAGCAAGACCAGCGAAAAAGTAGCTTATGAGATCAAAGACGGGGGAGTTATTTTAATATGAAGCGGCAAAAAGGCGTCTTGTACATGCGGCTGAGGACATATGCGATCAAATACCTTCCAAAAGGTTTTTGAAAAAACGAAGAAAAGCCCGGGGTCAGCAGGTTAATTTCGAAAGGGGGGACGGGTGAAATTCGTACTGGAAAAAAAAGTATGACTGTATACGCTCGAACAGGGGACCATCGGTCCGCCTCTGCATCAGCAAGAAGAGAGTGCCCTAAAAAGACCTGTCCGGACAGAAAACTTGGAGCCTGTCGGGTAAGTACGGACGTGCTCAAAACGCGTCGAGAGCTGAAAAACGAGAGTCATGTGTTCATGAGGAAGGGAACCTTAGAGAGGGGCCAAAGATGGGGGACCTACTTGCTGTCTGCATTTTAGTCGCAAAACACGCGCGAACGAAAAGTTCAGTAGGCGGTGACCGCTATTTCTAGGAGACCGCTAGAGAAGAAGGGCAAGAGGTGGTATTCGAGAAAAATCGAAAAAAAAACAAGGCCCAAAGCCGACTATCAATCTACGCACCAGGAAAAGCTCGGGAGCCGTTCTCAAACAAAAAAATAAAGGTCACTGGAAAAGAGCGTGGGGGAAGAGCAGGTGACGCTGTAAGAGGACCAGAGAAATAAAAGGAGTGGGAATCCGCCTACGCCTTAGATATTGAAAAAGTCATCAACAAACGTCCACCAAGAGGGGCGGTGGTCGGTGTCGAGGAGACCTAGAAGACCACGTGGGCGTATGGGGGGGGTGGTTCGTTGATGTCTTGTAATGAGCAAAAAAAGAGCCACCAGAGGATAAGAGGAACTGCTCGAGAGGAGGGGTAGGGCTTCATCCAGATAAGTGTGGGGAAACTGGAGGGAAACATTATGGTAGCTCTGCGACAAGAGAAATTGGGGGGAGATAGGGGATATGAGCGATTAAAAGTAAAAAGGGGGGGGGAGAACAGGGGCCGTAAAGATCCCCTCGTCGAAAAAGAGTAGTCGAGCAAATAAAGGCAGCCAAGCGAAAGAGAGGGGGAAATGTTAGATAAGAGACGGGAACTGCATGGTAGGTAATCGGCGCCAAAAAAGAGGTAAAGAGTGCCAAGTTTTCTTCGCATGAACGAAGTGCCTGTCAAAGAACGTATCTAACAATTGAATCAAAAATCACCACAAAGAAAAAGAAAGAGGTCGGCTCGAGGACGCTCATTACAGGGCGTCGTATAGGGGGGGACATAGATCCCTTCTGAAAACTAAGATTTTGATTGGTTAGTTTCCGGGGCGTGGGGCTCGATCAGAAGCGAATCGCATCAGAAGGAGAGGAGGGCGGAATCTGAAAAACTACAAGGATGTTTGTAAGAAGGGCAAGCGTAACCGAGAAAGCGTCACACGGGTCCTGCCCTGGAAGCATGATACAAAAAGGAGAATAAATACTTCCAATTGGAGAAGAAGATCGGACTGCAGCTCCGAAACAGACTTACCGAGGAACAGCGGAAAAACTTGTTGGGGAAGAGGAGATGCAAGATAGAGGGAGGGGCTGGTAGCGAGAATGGGGGTTTCCCGGCGCAATTGAAGCAAAAGCGCTTTATGTCTTCTGGGCGCAGCCGACAAAGGTATATAATAGGATAGCTTCTAGGAGAAATGGGAGTAGTGGGATACAAGAGGTTCGTGCGGCTCCGTCAGATAGGCCGAGACGTGTGAGAGGAATGAGGGACGGAGGAGGGGACAACGGGAGAGGAAAGTCTCCGAAGCGCCTGTAAAGCGGCGGCGGGAAAACACAAAAGAATAAGAACAGTAAGCCTTGGGAGGGAATGGCTGGCCACCGAGCACACCATAAGGCCTCTTGACCAAACTGAACGAAAGCAATAATAGAAGACCAAGTGTTTGGTTGAGGTGACAGAGGAGAAACACGTCAGGAGAGATGGTGAAGTCGCGGCATCGTAGCGTTAAGAAAGAAAGGAGTATCAGGACATCCATAGCGTCGGACTATGGTACAGTACTGTGCTCAAAAAAAAGAGGGGGATATTTTCCTTGCCCTAAGGGGAGAAATGGACAAAGGAGAAAAAAGTAAATGCCGTTAAGGACAATGAAGCATTCAATCAATGGTTCCTCTTTAAGATGAGGCAAACATCTTGACAGTCGAACCTTCGACATGAAATGATTAGAAAAGGGGGGAAATTACAGGAGGTCTGTATTGCTCGGAGACCTCCCACTGTCCCGAAAACCGTGAATCGATCCCATCATCACTAATCGTAGAAGAAAAGGAAGATAAGAGGGGGGGAGTTCCGAGGCAGACGTCCATATCGGGTCAATCGCTGCTAAGAGACCAGGCGAAGACAGAGCCATGAACTGAGGATCTGTGGAGGTTTAAGGCGGGGGACGAAATAATACTGGCTGTTTTCGCAAAGAGGTCGCCGAGTTCGGACGTGCTGCGGAATCATAAAATTAACTCGGAATGCATCGTAAAAAAGAGGAGGTTACAGAGGCCTCTATCTTGTACACCTGCGCGCGTCGATGAGAGGGAGAAAAGCCAGTATCCACGAATGTCAGACCAAGAACCCCCGATCTGTCTGCCCATCTCAAAAGATCGCGGGGATGACGACCATTGCAGAGAGAAGAATGGGAAACTATTCTTGCGGGCCTCGCGAAGGAGGATAAAGAAGTGTTGGGTCGAACCAAGGTCGAGTCGAGCTGCAGAAGAAGGAAGGCCCTCAGGAAAAAAAATCCCCGACGAAGAGGCGTTAGCTCTTTTTCCTAACGACGTGATCGTGAAGAAAAAAAAGACGATTCATCGTAGGATTTTTATACGGGGAAAAATGCGCTGAGAAGGAAACGTTACTCGAAGAGATCTAACACCTCGGGCGGCGGAAAAGAAAAAGAATAGTCTTCATCACTGGGCGTGCGCCAAAAAAGAGGGGGGAGAAAAGGTTCATAAAAGTCGGACTAGCTCGGGCGCGAAAAGTACGGGACCGCTGTCTTATGTCAACGGTCACTTTACGAGAACGGACGAATGAGTCTGGGGGGGAAAGGTATGGAGCAAAAAAGTGGCTCACCAAGAGATAAAGGGCGCTAATAGCGATGTGGAAAACAAGAGAAACGACGAGGCCTGCTCACAGAAGGAGAAAGCTGTAAGGTGGAGGTGGGAGGAGATCCCGTCATACACGAGAGAGTAGGGGTATATACATTGCACCTATTCCAAAGCGAACACTACGTACTGTCCGTCTTAGGAAAGGTAGGGAGCTGCAGGACAAACGAGAATCTAAAAGGCGAAGGGGGGAAAGTACTTATTAAATTTTACTAGTGGGATCCCTTACAACTTCCAGAGAGTGGGTAGCCAAAATAGCGCAAACGTATACTCTCTGGGAGTAGGAAAGACCTGGAAGTTCCAGGAAGTTAGAGCTCGCAAATATGGTGACGTTGTAGCCTACGGCTCAGGAGGCAAGTCTGCATCAGCTTTCCCGCAGAAAGAGAAAGATCTTGGAGTGAAAGGTTCTCAAAACACTTGTTCTAAAGAAAGTTCGATGACGAGTGAAAGAGGGCCTCTGACAAACAGAGAGGAGATGAAAAGAGAGATCAAGAGAAAAAAGTAGACAGCGAAAACTGGTTCGTCTGGGTACAATTGGAGGGGCGCCTGGAACGACGAAAATATCAAGGAAGAAAGGGACAATTCCACTGGCTGCCGATTGGAGAAGGAGAGAAGTTACGTTCCTCTCCAACGCAACAAGTTTTGCGCAAAAGGAAACTGAGGAGAGCAAAAGGACGGACATACTCAAGAGAAGTCCCAAGGTATTTGATCTGGGAGAAAAACATAGAAGGGAGGTGTACAAGGAAAAAGAGCGAGGGCAATGTCCGACTTACTTCTCCGGATAAGAGAATGATCGGGAGGCAAGATAAGGTCAACTGAGAGGAAACTGGGAATACACTTCAAAGGAATTAGTGACCCTGGCCCATACAGACGCGGTGAAGATGACCAAAAATCGCTCAGCCTCGGATCGAAAGCAAAAACAACGGAAGAGATTGAACCTCGATCCATGGGAAGAAAATAGGACAAGGAAAAGCTGGGAACAATCGCAGGAACTTTCGAGGCGAATTCTGAAAACCACCGGACCTCACCCCTCTCGGGTAGGCAAGAGGGGGGAAGTACCTTTATCCGTGAGCCTCCAAGCAAACCGTAGGAACACGGAGGTTGACAGCGGCATAGCTGACGACATGCCCCGGGCGCTCGCCAGGTGGAGAGCGAGGCTCCAAGTAGGGGTGGAACCAACTATAGAGGAGATATTTTCAAAGGAGCACTAATTGCTTTTAAACGAGCGCGTGAGAGATAAAAAAACAAAGGTAGACTCGCAAGGGAAGAGACAACATCAATACGAGGGAAGGAAGGGAAGAAAAGCTGGATACACGAAAAATCGAAACCTTTGGAAGAATCGTCGTCTGAGATGGCAAGGGGAAAAGGACGTCATACCTGAACATAGGATCTCTGGGGGGACAGAGGTAAAACAAAATTATTGGATAAGGTCACAGGAGCAGAGGGTACTGAGACTCATCGTCATTTCTGAAATGTCGCAGCAGAAAGTGGGATTAAAACAGGAGAGGTTGGAAAACCATTTTCGAAGACTGAGGGAATAATTTTTCAACGACAGGCATGAATCGAGGAAAACAAAAATAGCTCTTTCGGAACGGACAAGGGAAGTGGGTTCGTTGTGAGGGCGAAGCCACCTAAAAAGTGCTTACATAGGTGTTGATAACAAAAATTCGTAACCAAAAGCCGCCAGAAAAGCCCTCGTGTCTCTACCGATGTCTTAGATGTCGAAGAGGGGAACCCACGATTGACAAGGAGAGTAGATGAGTGGCCAGGAGGGTCCGAAGCACCACCTCTTGGAAAGAAACGGCTGATGAGAACTGGAAAAGTTAGGGAAAAAGCTCACGTTAAAGTCTTGGTGCAGTGTGGTGAAACCGGAAAGAAAAAAGAAAAGAGCAATAGAACGCGGAAACTATGGGTAGATGGAACGGTGCCGCGCGAAGAGGCGGTATTTCAGAGAGAGTAAAGTGAGTTAGGGAGAATAGCCTCGTACGGATTAAGATGGGGCGACGCCCCGAAGCGAAACCTGATTTCCAGCATGGCATACGTCTCGTCCGGAGGGACTTCTCAAAGAAGACGGATGAATTGGGGTAACAGTCTAAAGTGAATAGCGCGATGAATAGTCCAACGCACTTCATAAAACAACAGATGTTCCGGGGTCTTAAACACACACAACCGTGGGGAAGACTTCTTCTAGACATGCTGTTACCTGAGGAAGAGGGAATAATAAAGCATAAGAACGACCCAGGTTACGATGATGCCTCCATCGGGGTGTCACGGAGAGGGGTATAGATAAAGCGAGGAAAGACGAACTCTGAGAGAATACTTTACTACGGGAAGAGAGAAGATACAAAGCATCCGGAAAAAGGCGCAAAATCCTCGTTGAGCAAAGCACTTACCAAAACGGTAACAAGCGAGAACAGCAAAGATTCTTTACCAAGGGGAAGAAAAGATATAACTAGAAAGAACAAGGAACGAAACCTTAAACTGTCATGAGCGACAAGGAAAGGAAGTACTATTCGCGAGAAAAGGAACAAAAGTGAGGTTCAGGACTCTCTGAGAGGAGAGCTGTGCGATCTGGCCAACGCCTCTAGTATCACAGAAATTGTCCGGGATCGACGTTACTTGAGCAAAAAAGAAGTAGAGGGGAAAGGCAGTACTGCTTTCGGGGGGAAGGGCACCGAAATGAGAGAGGGAAATTAGAGGGACTGGAAACAAGCCATTTGGAGAATGCATCACGGCGCTCGAGCAAAAAAGCAAAAAGCCAAAAAGCGTGTGGCTTGCCGGGATGAAAAAGGACAATGTTACGATGGGAAAGAGTAACTTCTATCCAAAACGCTTGCGAAGGAGTGGTGTATGTTTCGGAAGGTGGGTCGATCCGAAGCCAGACCAGATGCAAAGAAAAAAAGGTGGACTGGTAAAGAGGGGGGTGGAGCGAGGGAGAGGTCAAGTAAAGAAGGACTCTATTGAGTCCAAGGTGCTCGAGGAGGTCACTGGCTGAAAGATATGTAAGTCAACTATTCTCTACAAAAACTTTAGAGGCCTTCGAACGGGCTAAACAATGAGGGGAAAATGTTAAAGAAAGCAACCGAGACCAATTTGACCGCCGCGCCAATAATTGTCGACCCTCAAGTGCCAGCCGCAACGCTCGGTCGCCATAATAGAAGTGATCTGGCAAACATTGGAAGAAGATCCATACAAGGGGGAAGTTTAGGTTTACATACCAAATCCGACCCACACGGAAGATCAGTGGACGTCGCCGGCGCCCCACCGCCACACAATCCCGATAGGGGAATGTCAGGAAAAGGAGAACCATTCATAGAGAGGCTCAGCGGTATGTCCAAAACAAACGCCTGGGGGAGGTATCTGCATCAGGGGTCAATCGCTACACGGCGAAAGGCAAACTATTGAGGACCAGAGAATTACCTTGGATGGGAGAGGAGGGGGCGCCCAGCTACCGATTTAAAAGGGAGGAAAAGAATTAATCAGTAGGCCGTGAGTGTTAATGTGGACTCATCTATTTAAAAGAGGGGAGGACGGCAAGAAGCACCTTCTAGGTCCCCAGAGGAGAAAAAAGAAAAAGGCCTTGGGAATTACGAACGCTCACCCAAAAGGGGCAAACATAAAAAAAATAACGTCGAAAACCCCAAAAACAAACGTCCTCCATCGCCTCAAAATATGCTAAAATATCGAAGGAAAGTGCTAAAGAGTCTGACTGCAGGACCGGTAGTGTGGGTTGCTCTAGTTGAAGAGCAGCGGGAATGTTCTAAAGGGTTAAACATAGTTCTCTAGATAAACAAAATGCTCAGTAGGCAAAGAAACTAGAAACATTCAACTAGAACCTTCTTTTTTAGAGAGCAGACGAGGCGAAAAATCGATTCGACATCATAAACCCGAATTAAAGAGGAAGAGGAATAGGAAGTAAGTCCGGGGGGGGGGGGGGGGGGGGGGGGGTGGGGGGGGGGGGGGGGGGGGGGGGGGGGGGGGGGGGGGGGGGGGGGGGGGGGGGGGGGGGGGGGGGGGGGGGGGGGGGGGGGGGGGGGGGGGGCGGGGGGGGGGGGGGGGGGGGGGGGGGGGGGGGGGGGGGGGGGGGGGAGGGGGGGTAGGGGGGGGGGGGGGGGAGGGGGGGGGGGGGGGGGGGGGTGGGGGGGGGGGGGGGGGGGGGGGGGGGGGGGGGGGGGGGGGGGGGGGGGGGGGGGGGGGGGGGGTGGGGGGGGGGGATAGGGATACGGAGGGAGGTAGGATAAATTGTGAAAGGAAGAAAATTGCTCCGAGAAAAATGTCGCCTGCTCGCTTGAAGAGGCAACTGGTGGAATCGACCCGCTCCTGTAAAGGTTGTTACCCCGGAAACGGAGAAGAAAAATAGGGAGAGTACCGCTGGTATGGAAAAAAATAGGCCAACCAAATCTCTCCATGAAAAGAAAGGAGGCAGACGTCTTAAGAATTAAGACAGTGAGGATTATGAGGGAATTCCATTTAGATAAATTCGAAGGAGAAGAACGGCAGAGGGAAGGGGAGAAAAAGCACGGGGGCAATGAAATCCGTGGACCGAGGAAATGGCAGCAAGGCAATATGGTAATCTCCGAGAAGAAGGAAAAAAAGAAAGAGAATCACCAAAAATAGAGATGTATAAGTGGGAACAACCTGGGGGGCCATTCTCTCAGGAATAAGGGGCCCTAGCATCGGATTTAAGCTGTCAAATTCAATCAGGGATTCGGGGTCTCAGTCTCGGAATGAAGAGCGAAGAAGGGATGCAAAGTAATGTCCTTAGAGCTCAATGGCAGAAAGAAGACGACCTGTGAGAAAACGGACTTGAACGCAGAAGGTGGCGGAATGAGGCAGATTGAGGTGGAGTTGCGCGTACAAAAGAAATTCAAGGCAGCTTAATTTGAAAAAAAAAAAGGAAAAGGAGGAGGGTTAGGGGGAAACATACGTGGCCGAAAAGCTCAAGGCTAGATATGCGAAGAACCTCACTAGGATGGAAATGCTTGACTTCAGAGATTATTAACATGTCGTAAGTAGATCTACCTTACCTCGAAGGGAAAGAGAAAACGAAGGTTCCCTGTTAAGGGGCGAGTGACTCGGGATCTCGTGCCGGTGTTGATTTACGGTAGGCGCTTGTTCACTGGGACCAGAACAGCGAGGCTAGCAAGATAGGGGAGAAAAAGGAATCGGGCCGAAAAATACTGATGAGCCCATAGAGGTTTCCTTCGAAGGAGTCGGAAGCGGCGCTGGGCTCGGACAGAGCAGTATGAGGGGGGAAGGGAGCAGGGGACCGTATCGAGGGTACTATTTAACATTGGGGGCCTCAATGGGCGGGGTGACGAGCGCACGACAAGAGCAAAAGGGGGTTTGGGCAACTCTATGGTCTAGGTAAGAACGAGAAGAGAAGAGGGAAACGATTGAAGGAGGAAGAGAGAGACAAAATGAAACCCAATAAAAAATGCGAACAACGATCTTGAGGAGGCATAGCCTTTTAACATAAAAAAGAAAAGGTAATGGGCGTTTCAAGGGGTTTGACGTACGAGAAGGGAGATTGCAAAAGCTTCAGGAATAAAAGATTTGTCCGCCCGCAACCGTAAAAAGATAACGTCAGCACAGAGACACCAAGGGAGGAGGGGGCTTTTGGGGAGGTTGGAGGAGTCGAATAAATAGCGAGGCCGTATGGTTGTGAGTCGATGGTCATATGAAACAAACCAAAACATTCTGGCGAGGTTGCACACTTGATCTTCGGAATTATTGGCGAAACCAGGAGCTGGAAAAAGGAGACGAAATGTGGCGAAAAGAAAAGAGGGGGGGACAGTCTGGTGATAAAAACTGGGAAAGTGAAAGAGTTGGTGGGGAAAGGCTCCGCGTAGGCATAGCCTCGGAAAAGAAGACATCCACAGCGAAAGGAAGAGAGAACCTTTTGATAAATAGAAGATGGAAAGAGAGGGAACCACACGAGTCGTAAGGTGAAACTTTTAGGGAAGTCTCAAAAAAAGTCAAGGACGGATCTAAACGGACTCCCAAAACAAGACCCGCATCATCTTCTAGAGATGAAGCATCTTAAAGGATAGGAGGACCGGGAGCAGACGAAGAAGGCCTGGATTACAAACGCGGGGTGGAGTTTCAAAGGTGGCTCGGCGGCGAATCGCAGTCCTGAAAAGGGGCTCATCGCGCAGAGAGGAAGGAATAAGTAGGGGAATTATTCAAGCAAAAGTCATAGGGAAGAGCACACTCCAACTGCATGGAAAAAAAGCTCACAGAAACAGGCAAATGAACACCGTCACCTGTCTTAGGAAAAGAGCTGTGAAAAGACGAAAGGAGATGAAAGCGGAATAGGGCATCCCAGAAAGGGCGGTGGTTTCTCCTAGCTGAAGAGAGTATGAAAAAAGGGAAACGCTCAGAGGAGGGGCCGGAGTCCCCCTGGGAAGGAGGGTCAGGAGAGTTCTCGCTGTCTCAAAGGGGTACGGAGAGAAGATGGAGGTGTTAAAGAAAGGGCGTGGCTTGATAGCTAGGATTCTTTGAAGCAGAAGGAAGTTCAATATCTAGGGGGTCTAAGACAACGTCGACAGAAAAGAGCTTGCTCGCAAAAGCCATTACAAGCAGGAAGAAAACACCCCGACTAGATGGGAAGGGGAAGGTCAAAAGAAGGTGCTATTAAGGTAGGCCAAACAGAAAAAAAACCAATTAGGAAGTCCTAATCTAGCATCACTTAAAAGAAGGTAGGGGGGGAGGGTTAATAATTCATAAAAGGACATCTAGGTAAAGGGTTGAGGCGAGATAGAGAGTAAGACGCGATCAAAGCACGGAGCAGTTCCTGGAATCAGAAGAGGTAACGAGGACTGACTCAAAAAAGGAAGACTTGGAACTAAATAATAAAGTGAGAGAGGGTAAAGCGCCGGGAGGGGACAAAGAGGAAAGCCGGCACAACTCCACCGGAAAGAAATGAGGAAGCCGGAGGAAAGAGCCAATCCACGGGTCGACATAGCCATGTTTAGAGAGCGTGATGGTTCTCGAGGAAAGACAAAACAGAACGACTGTTACGAGGGAAAAAGACCTCACTAAGAGGGAGAGAGGAGGGAAAAAGGAGTAAAGACGTTGACTTAGAGAAGGAGGGAACGAGACCTGAATGGTCAATAGAGGAAGGCGAAAGCGGAGACACACTACGCTTGAATGGGAGGAAGTCGGGGAACAAGGTTTCGGTGGGAAAACGTTCAAAACTGGGGGTGGGCACTCGCAGCTAACTACCAAATTACAGAAGGGAGCTAGAAAGAGCTTAGAAGAGCTGAGTATAAAGGGAACTGAGAGCGGTAAAAAATATGGAAGTAAGATAATATAAGGTAAAGGCCAAGGCCAAATCATGAACGCCGATACAGAGGTTCAATTCAAAAATTTCAGCAAAGGCTTAAGAAGGGCGGAAAGTCCGGGCCTCGCAGATCGTGCGAGGGAAGAAAAAAGTTGGAGGAAAAGGGGGCTATCATCTAGTCATGAGGAGAATTCCGATCGAAAGAGAAAGACCCAAAAGGGCGTTCTGCTCGGCGGAACGAAAGAAAGAAAAGAAAAGGAGATCACTGGAATGGTCACTGAGGCGGGGGTAAACAGAGGTAGAATGAGCGAAGGTACAATGGAAGAAGCTAAGGAAAGAAAATCGAAAAGGAAGCTGCAAGGAACAAAGACAAGAAAGTCTGCCGTCTGGGGGTACCCAAAAATAAAGGGAAATGTCGCGCAAACCGGTTGAAGGGGGAATACGCGGGGAGAACAACACTTCGCTCAGAAAAGCTTTCTCTAAACTAGGTGAGGATGGACGAAGTCCAGTATAAGTACTGTAAAGAGGGCAGAAACATAAGGTTGTCCGGGGACTTGACTCCAAGAAACCCTAAAAGATAAGAATCTATTTCAGAAAAGGAAGAAAGATTACGACTTATGATAACTGGATTCGACAGAACTGGCCTAGTTTGCGGATTCAGCGGCATCTATCAGTCGTTTTCCTAAACTGAAAAGAGGACTATAGGAATCAATGGGTTCCTGGGCAAAAAGGAAAACATTAAAACAAAAAGTGCTGCACGGAGGGACGCGAGGAGACATATGTGGCGTACGTCGGAATAGTGGAATATGGGCGGATGTCCAGAATTAAACGGCTCGTTTAGAGAAAACGTCGCTGGCAGTACCGGCCAGAAACAAAGGCGGAAGCCGTATCAAAAGACTAAAAATGTGAGTGGGGGGTAAGACCTAAGAGGAGAGGGGAGCTCATCAAAAACTACAGGCGACACCTCCAGGGCAAGAAAAGCTCGTATAGCTAGAAGAAATTGTTATAATAACAGCGGAGGATGGAAGCAGGAAAGCTGATCGATCGAGCAAAAAACAACCAACTTATATTGGGAATTAACGCGAGACCGTCGTCCAGTGTTATGTGAACAGGAGGGGGAAAGGAACTCTACCAGGCAGTGAGTCTCAAGAGGAGAGGTGGTCAAGGATTGAAGTTAGCTAGGGACTCTGAAGGGGATCCAAAAAATCAAAACAACGGGGGGAAACGAACCTGCTCAGCTCCTCCAAAAGGCGCAGTACGTCACCAAGACATAGCAGGATTGAGAGATGGATAAAGAACGCGAAAGTGTCCGGAACTCGAACCGGAACCATGAAAGAACGATCCCAGAAGGATAGGACTGGAAAATTCCGGAGAAGGTCCGCAAAAATCGACGGGTGAAAAGAGAAGAAAAAGATGAAAGGGTGACTGCACGAAAAAAGAGTGCGTTAAATGAAAAGGACAATGAAAAGGGAATAGCGATAGCCTATAGAAAAGACTCCTGAAAGACTGTATAACCTAGAGAACATGGTTGGAGAAACGTCGATTCGTGGCGGACCGCCTGTCTGTGTATCGAAGGAAAAAAACTGGTAATGACGAGCACCTTCACAAACGAAGCTAGGAGGATTTACCTGAAAGTGTCCTTTTGGGAGAAAAATCAGAAGAGGTAGGGAGCAAAAGGAATCTCGCTAAAGCGATAAAGCTCCACGACGCGACGGTTGAGAGAAAAAGGACAAGGTCAGTTGGTGGAAAGTACTGAAGATAGTGAACTGAGCTTTTTAATTGAAGCATGGTAAGCCACGCGTCTAGACGCCAAAAAGGGGCGAGAAGGTAATTCGAAAATGAAGACTAGGGAAAAAGTACTTTAATATGACGCTAAGGGAGGGACACGACAACGAGGTTCTCAGAATAGAAAGCCTGACGGGAGGGGATAGCAGAGGGTCGAGCGTAATCGGGCACGACTTCGGAATAGACCCAGGAATAAAACTGACTTAGAACAGCAAAAAAAACTTCGCAAAAAAAACAAAAAATCCTAGAGCATTCTACGCGGAAAAAAATGTGTGAAACGAAGTCACGAAGGGGTTGGAGCGCTTGTTACCGGCAAAGAGGGGGTCTACCGGGTCAGAGATGGGGGAGGGAACGGCCTTCTCAAAAAGAAGAAAGTAAAGATAGACAGTAGCCGCTGACTGGGGGGGAAGTGGTATTGTAGCTGCTCACAGTAACGAATCTGCGAAATCTTGTTGCGAAACAAATGAGGAAAAACGGAAAGAAGAAAAAGGAAAAGAGTGGGTAAAAAAAATCACGAATGGGATTCGCTGGAAAAGAACACACCGGCTATTTACCAAAGAGACAGTAGCCTCTCACACACCGCGGTATCAAAAGTTTCTCAGGGGAAAAGACATTCGTGATGCGGGAGGAAGCACAAGTACAAATTGGTTCCAGAAAAGACCCCAAGAAACACAACAAAAAAAGTGGGATGCACCTATAAGAAAGAGAGAGAGATCACCTGTGGATAGGAAAAATGTCTTAGTCTCCTGGGAGAACTGTACAGAAGCACGATATGGACGGCTCACGTCTTGAACGTACTCGGCTTGTCCTCTTTTGAATGTAGGGCGCTCCCTTCTGGAAGAAATCAGAAATTCTGCAATAGGGGTGAGAGGAAGGACGGGAAGGGGAAATACGCTAAGCGCAGGTAGGGGAGGCGCAAATCCGCGTAGGTTAAAGCGAAGACGTCAAACGAGCAGAGGAACGTGAAAAGGAGAGAACCAACTTGGCCGAAGGCTCGCTCGGGCATCAGGAAGGTTACCTGGGGCCAGCATTGTGGGACGCAATTGGGAACATAAAGAGGGGAAAGTATGACTAACCTCACGTCGGGGGGTGGAAAAAGGGGAACCCACGTACATTCGCTCGCGGAGAGAGCTCATCTGGCTCGGGCGCTCGAGGAGCGAGAGTCACTGAGCGGCATAAGGAAAAAGAAGAAAACTTTCAGGGCAAAAAACAAAAGACCCCGTACAAAAAAGCACCCAAGCAAAAAGATTGGTCGACCCGGGTAAAAAAGAAAAGGGGGCGAAAAAGATGAAAGAAGATGCAGGGACCAGGAGGGTCGACGGACATCATTACGAAGAGAACGGCCTCTTACCCGAGAAAAAGAAACTCTGGCCTAAGGGGGTACGACGTGAATTCTTTTGGTCTGAGCCTCCCCCTCTTGGAAGGGGAAAGAAACGAAAAGGGACGGACGCCGTCTTTGGAGCAGCGCCAGAACCACGTGTGGCTCTTGAAAAAAGAACGGTGATTGAACTCATAAAAGGATCGTCCTGAGATGAGGAGCTGACGGAAAATGAGAGAGATTAAAAACGGCGCTAAAAGCCCGGAAACCAAAACTGGTTTGAATAATTCTTCGCACTATGCGGAGGCCGCGCCGTGGATTCATCGGGCGGAAGAGAGTGAGATAGGTGAGGGGGAGGACATTGGTTCGGGACGACAGCTACTTGGGTCGAAGAAAACGTGCACGCGACAAAGAGGGGCGCGCAGAAGTAGTTAGAAGGCGCGATTTGATGCAAGGGTCGCAAGCAGTCACGGTGTTTGCTACGATATAAGGAAAAAGGGAGGACGCGGGATTACGTCCGTCGCGATAAACAGTCGGTTCGGGGTGAGAGGCACTCCGACTCGGAAAATTGAACCGCGCACAGTACAGTCGTTCGCCCCTCTTGAAATCAGCCAACAAGTGCTGGCGCAACATCGGAAAAAACGCAGGGCAATACGATGCGCATCACTGTGGCAATGTGATGGGTTCCATAACAATAAAGAAAAACCCAAAAAAATTCACCGGGGTAGCATAAAAAGCCGCCCCGGGGACAACGTAAGTCTTTGAAATGAAAACGACAGATTCCTCTACAGGACCTTCAATATACAAAATGTACTGATCAAGGAATCATGGAGCTGCTCAACGGAGGAACTTGCAAAAACCGATGCATTTCCAAACTCAAGTGACGCTGGTATGTTTCGCCGGGGTTCGCCGCACAGGGGGGGTCAGGTACGCGCGCGAGATATCGAATTCACAGTCTTCCTGGGGGGTATTTTTTCCTTGACCAAGAAAAGCGGGGAGGCCCTGAACAGTGCGAGCGGCTGACACGGAGTAGGAGGGCCCACCTACTTAAAGAAATCGTAACCAAAGTCTCGTAAAGTCACGACAGTCAAACAGGAAAAATGCCCAAACAAGGGATCTCACATCTACACTAGGGGGACCAGAGAAAGAACAAAAACTGCCGAAACATCTCCTCTAAAGTAAAAAAGAGCTAAGTACATCTACCGGGGTGAGAAGAATCGGGGGGACTGAGCGCAGGGAGGGTTTCTTGCCTTCCTCTGAGGTTGGAGAAAAGGGGGAGGGAAAGGATAGACAGGAAAAAGAACAGCAAAAGTAAACGTCACTCACCCATCTGCCTGACGACTCCCGGATTCGAAAAAGGCAGAAGGAAAACACCGGAGGAGAAGGGGGAAAAGACGGTCGGAGGTTCTCCAGAAGATTAGACATGAATCATCAACCAGAAGGATATATGCAGGTCATAGTCACTCCTTCTTCGTCTGGAGTCGAAATATCAGAGCAGTTGTCGACTGCCAACGAGGCAAAAAGGGGGGGGGGGGGGGGGGGGGGGGGGGGGGGGTTGTGGGGGGGGGTTGTGGGGGGGGGGGGGGGTTTGGGTTGTGGGTTGGGGGGGGGGGGGGGGGTGGGGGGGGTGGGGGGGGGGGGGGTTTGCATAGAAAACCGCTCCTTTTAGAGTTTTATAAAAATTCACAAAAGAGTAAGTAAATCCTCGGGAAAGGGGACCTCAAAAGAAAAAATCGCGAATTAAAAAATGACACCTTCTATCATTCAGCATCGGGTCATGAGGCTAAGAATCTAAGCAAGACATTCGCCTTTCCTGCACCAGAGAATTAATGCCGCGACTGCGAACCTGGTCTTAAATACAAAGGAAAAAAAGACCTATCCTCTTTCCCCTCTAGCGACTTCTAGAAAAAGACACACCGTGCCTGTGGGAATCTTAAACACACAAACGTGAGGAAAAAGTTGGACTCAGGCCAAATATCAAGAAGGGGCCCTCGCTCTTGGGTTGGTGGTTTTGTTTCGGGGCCTTTTGGGTACCCAGCCTATTTAAACGGTAAGGTCTCATTCCTCTTCCGGGAAGGGCGGGAAAACTTTAGGCACGGCGAATGTCTGGGTATAGAAAAACAATAAGCTCCATCGAAACCGCATTGGGCGAGGAAGCGGACAAGAAGGTAGCGTGAATTGCTCGAGGGTTGTTGGATTATATTTTGTAAAAAACTGCTTGTAAGACAAATAGAAGCGGAATTGAAACTCGAGAAGTGGAAGGGGGAGGAAAACCGTTGCCCTCTGACAAGCCAGCAACCGGCAGGAGTCTTAAAAAGACGCACGAGGAAGGGCCCTATTACGGGAGCCAAAGCTTCATGAACGGCTTGATGGACATTTCTAGAGAGGCGTAAGAACCGACCGTTGGGTAGGAAAGATAACACGCCTGGTTGAGAGGTAGAATTGTCTACTGTCAAGGGGATCGTCCGGCCATCCGTGGGTGAGTGAAAGGTTAAAGAACTTTGTTAAACACTGCTCAAACATCTTTCCAGAGTAGAGTCAAAATAGGGAATTGCACTAAAAAACCGAATCAAAACAAGACGCGTTAGAAAGTAGCCTTCCTGAAAGTAAGATACGACGCTTCAAAATGCGAGTTAGGACTGTCCTTGTGAGAGTTTAACCTTCAAGAGGACGGGGGGGGAGAATTGTGGGCCCTCCTTTGGTGAAGTGATGCGAACTTCTTAACTCACGCTCACGTTAAGTAGGCTTGGACCACTCGAATTGCGATTCAGAAAGAGTCACTAAAAAGGAATACGATTTTGAAGAAGAGCTAAAAGGAAACTAAGGACGACTTCGTCATGCGGGATAGCACCTCTAGGGAACAGGCGGCACGAAAAGGGGGAGAAAAAACTAACAGTCACATGTTAAGGCATAGTTTTGGGCACTTAAAAAGGATATGGTTAACAAGAGAGGAAATCCTCAAGCGGTGAAAGACTGACCGCAGAAAGGTAGCTTATCAAGTAACCCCTGGCCCATCCGGGAGGGGGGACTGGTGAGAGGGAGCAAGTGGAGGAATGACAAAAGGGTGGGAAGTATGGTTGTGTGTAGTGTGTTACTTGGTTGGACCCGACGCCACCCTGAAGTGGGGACTCGTAAATTGACCTTCCTTCTTGGTTATTGTTAGCCACATATGCAGGGGAGGCAGGGGCAAAGGGCAGTGATGGGGCAGAACCCGTAATGAGGTGCTAGCACTGGAATTCCCACTTGCGGTTGACACAAAAGGAATTAGAAAAAAAAGAGTCTACGAATAAAAAAAAATAGAGAAGCCACGTGACATTCAGATAAAACATGATCACAAAAGGTCCGGCGGTAGAAATGAAAGGCAAGAGGGGCGGAAAAAAAGAGTCTTAGCCGGGAGACGTTTTCTCTGAACGGGGGGAAGTCAGAATGTCTGCTCGGAAAGTACAAAGAGAAAAAAGAGCAAAAGAAAGACCAAGTCTAAAGACTGAAAGGTGCGGCATCGTCACGGCGTCAGAAAAGTCTACTCCGCCTCCTTCAAAAGATTTTGAGTTTCCTGTCTTGGCTCGGCGCGAGCGAATCTCGCGGCCAATGGGGAAAGAGGAAAGAGATCTTCTGCACGACCGCAAAGGCTCAGGTTGCGAATCTCGGAAAGCGCACACGTCCCTGCAACGCAGGGTCTCCTGCTCCAAGAACAGGAAGATAGCAGTAAAAGTTGAGGTGGAGATCAAAGAGGCGGGAGCCGGCAGTCTCAAAAAGGGCGCTTACCGAAAGTACAGTCGCGGCGGCCCCGAGGGATTGGTTGCTCTGGTAGGACTCGAGGGAGGAGGGGTAACTGTCTCTATAAGTTGGAAGACTTCTAGAGAGGCGCCGCTGGAATTTCTGGCGCGGCAGCTTGCTTAGTGGATACCCTGTTGAAATAAAGAAACAGAAAGGTGGTGGGGGAGTTAGAGACCGGGAGTGAGTTTCTCAAAGTAGGAGCTCCGTCAGGGAGGTCATAACTTTGTTGAGGGGGGGGTGGAAGGGTCAGAAGGCTACGATCAGGGAAGATTGCTAACCAAGCGAGCGAATTACACGGCTGGTCTGCACCCCCAGGTTGGACTAGGCACGCATCGAGATCCTTGGCAGATTAGGCTGGCAAAAAGGAAAAAATGAGGGGGTCCAGCGCTGAGAGCGAGATGAAGGCAGTTGTGGGTCGTCCGACTGGATAAAGCATATGCAGAAGGGAAGAAAAGTCAGCACGAAAAGAACTACTTTTGAAAAAAATCACGCCTTATTACTTCGTTAAAAAGAGCGTCCTGACTGGTGAAAAGTATCAGAACGACGCGAAGAAGTTTCGAGAGTGCTGCCCAAACTTGCATCCGAAACAGGAGGAAAAAGAGAAGCCATTACGAGCAGAAGAAGAAAAAAATCCTTTAAGCGAATGAAAAAAAATGATGACCAGGAGCACAGACGATCCAAACTGAGGACTACCATCGGGCAACTCTAAGTAGGGGATTGAGAAGTCGGTCCCAGAAAAAACCAGAGTTACCGAAAGAGAAGCCCGCATAACGAAGCGGATCAAGAGGGGAAGAGGAAAGGCTTCAAGGGTTGCTTCAATATTCTACTGACAAGGCCTATCAGTTTAAGAGGGAGGGGAGCGGCGCCCGCGCTTATACAGAGCGCGGGCGAGGGGGCGAAAAAAAGGGATTTGCGACCAAAAAATGTCGCCGATTCGTGACTTTTAAAGAAAGAAATACCAACTTACAGGAAGACGCAGGAAACGGAATGGGAAAAGTCGATCTTTGAAATACGAGAGCCGTCCTACGTATCTAAGGAGGAGACAAACGGCGGCAAACAAGCGTAGGCAGAAAAAACAGTCTGCGAGCACGAGGGGAAAATAAGGCTCAGGAAGAAACGGATTTCGTTAACAGGGGACGGAATCGCGATCGTCGATCAGAGAAGTGTTCGTCAAAGTTTGTCAAAGAGCGTCGGAGGATGATGCAGGGAAGAGAAAGCAAAGAACCAAGAAATCGTTCAAAAAAAGGGGCAGAACGCCCTGTTCGTGGAACAAACAAGAGGCTATTGATTTCAAAATTTCCTCTCGAGTGACCTTTACAAGCGAGACTGTCACATGGAGGGAGAAGAGAGAGCTCTCGCCAATAAGGGCGGCATTGCTACAAAGCTCGGAAGATCGTCGGTGGGGTTAACAAAGAGAAGACTGAAGGATTGCGGAATGCCACCGGAAGGGGAAAGGCAGCGCGTTTAGAAGAGTAGGAAGCTTTATGAGGCAGAAAGGAGGCTAAGAAGGGTTGGGCCGCAAAGATAAAGGGGGAAACTGCTCTCAAGGGGAGGTCCGTGGAATGCAAGAACGGCAGAAACACACGCGCCCTACCTCTACTAAGGAGGGGGCCAAGAAGGGACTCGGTAAAGGAGACTTAGAAATGGAAGAGGGCAGAAGGAAGCAGGGAGGAAAAGAGCTGTTCTCGACAAAGAGGCTTCGATCGATCGAAGGGGTCATCTACCGCCCCGTCAATATCTCCAGTATAATTCCGGGGGCAAGTATGTAGGACCATTCGGGAGAAGAGTAAAGGGAAAAAAAGACAGAAAAAACATCGAAACCTTACGAGCATGGGAGCGAGGGAATTGAAATACAAACTCCCCTTCTTGTAGCATGAGGAAGAAGAAGATGGTCTTAATTGTGCGGACCAAAAGGGGAAAGAGCTCTCGAGAATGAGACCCACTGGGGTCTTAGGGACGACCCTCAGGTCATCCATCAAAAAATCAGCAAGACCTTGCCCGCACTCCTCTATAATCTTAAAGGAGTTCCTGTCGCCAAGACTTGGGAGAAAAAGAAAAAGGGGCAGAACTGGTAGAAGGAGGAATTAAGAGGAGGAGAAAAGAGGGAGAGGGCGGAAAACTCTTAGACGAACCGGGTCTTCACGGGAGGAGGGGGAGGGAAAAGAAGACGGAGCAATTCTAAGGATGCGGAAAGAACCGATTTAAGCTCGTGCCGAGGCGTTCCTCCACTATCAAACAACGTGGTGGGATGAGACGAACCTCTCAGAGATCAAAGACAGAGGGAAGACGCCCAGCTCATTAGCCGCTTGGGGGAAGAAAAAAATGGCTAACAAGGAAACACGGGAACTCGCCCACGGAAACTGCGACGGTACAAAAAAATGCTAGCATTCCCCAGACGAGAGTTACCAAAGGATCGAAGAAATAAGACGGCCGATGAGTGATGGGAAAAACTTTGCTTTGAAGCGGGCCAAATCAATCGTAGAGCCTCGAAAAAAAAAAGCTTCTCAGATAGAAAAGGGGGAAGGAAGGGGGAAGGCATAAAGGGTAATTTTAACATCGCGGAGGTAAGAAGGGAGAGAGATGGGCGCACTTTCTTGGACACACCGACCGACC
>Ga0179593_1539083_pt1 | contig 20047 bp, 18 predicted proteins | sample CZODoug2_1_08_16_FD_185931 | JGI IMG/M metagenome (GOLD analysis project Ga0179593, IMG submission 185931) | Vadose zone soil fungal communities from Angelo Coast Range Reserve, California, USA - CZODoug2_1_08_16fungal (PacBio error correction) | ecosystem: Environmental > Terrestrial > Soil >...
GCCGCTTTGTATAAACTCCAAAAACGCAGGGTGTTTAACGGGAGTCAGAATAAAAGGACTTGCCGGTTTTGCGGGGGGCGCCACTGGGAACGGGGGAAGAACGTTGAAGGGACGATATGTTCAAGGGGGGCATTGCATTCCCTGTTTGTCCTCAACCAGAGCAAAAATCGATTACATGGAGATGAGTGTCTTCGGGGGAAAAAAGGGTAATGTAAGACACCGGTTGGGGAATTGCGCCACCCCTGGTAAATTTTGGGCAAAGAAGGGTCTGGAGTGCCCACTAGCATTCAGACATCCTTTTGGGTTTTTTCGGATTCGTGTAAATTCAAAAAAATGGAGCACCGAATAGGGGGTCCGGGGGGGTAAAATCGGCTTGGAACCTTCTACGGGATCTTCGTAAAGGACAAATCCATAGTACCGAAGGGTGAAAAAAGTTCCGTGAGGGAAAGCGCTGAACTGGAGGGAAGGCAATCGAACGAATATCGCACGAAGCACAAAGTCACAAAGAGAACATCCAAGCAATTAAAATTCAAGAAATCAAGCTAGCACTGCACGATACAAGGGAAAAGGCAAACCAAACCTCGGACAAGTTGAAACATTTGAAATATGTGTCTTCGTCAGAGTGATTGTGTAATCACCCCTGCTCGGTCCGATCGAAAAAAGAAAAAACAATAAGAGCGGAAACGGGGGCAGGGTGGTAATAAATATTAGGAAACTGATAGAAGGCCACCGAAAAAAATTTGCAACTCGGGCGTGATGACACACAGAAGGAGCACAGCCAAACCAGGAGACGAAGGACAAAAAGGAAAACTTAAAACGATTTGAGATACAATATCCGAAGGCGCCTTGTGACCGATCCAATACTTAGAACCAAAAAACCACGCGGGAAAGGGCCGACACCGCAGAATTCACCAGGAGTCCTAGCTGGTCGCTTTGAAAAAAACTAACCAAACTCAAAGACAACCGCAAGTCGGGCAGAGTTGTTCACAGAAAAGGACTCGCCGAATCGCTTAGTTGTAAAAAAAAAAGACCTGAAGCCGGTCGCCCAATGAAGTATCAGTAGGCATAAACAAGAAACAGCTAGGACACCGGGGGTCGGCACGTAGCAGTTGTTGGTTACGAGATTCAAAAAAAAATAATAAAGTCAGTGGGAAAAAAGGGGACACGAAACTTAATAAAAGGGACAACTCTGAGAAGAACAGGTTTTTTCAATGGGGGTGGTCGGGTCATGAGGTAGGAAAGATGAAATTTCAAAAAGAGAAGTGTATAACATGGGGAGTGAAATTACTGTTTAGGAAACGGGGGTGCCTTTCTTTTGAGGGTGATCGTACATGATGGAGTGAACAATAATCAATTTAAAACGGGACGAAAAATGTCCAAATAGGGCAGAGTCATCCCAGGAAAAGGAAGGAGAATACAGCCCAGAAAAGTAAAACTCGGGCGGAAGGAAAAAAGAACGAGCGGGGGGAACTACCTTAAAAGGGAGGGAAAGGGTTGAGTTAGAGAAGTATTTGCCGAGGGGCAGGGCCGTAAAAAAGGTGAAATGGAAGGTGGCCGACCTTGCACCCAAACGACTAAACGGATTTAAACGTAACCTGATCCAATCTTTATCTCTGGAAAAAAGGGGGGGGTTCGTTGCAAATCGGGACAAAAATTGAACAATGGTAGGCAGGCATTCAACGATGGGGGACCGGGAAACGGAGGGAAGGGACCAATAAAAAGGGTTCCGCAAATACCATGTGGGGGCGGGGAAAAATGCGAGCACGGCGGTCCCCTCAGAGGCGTCGAACAGAAGGACGAACACAGGAAGAACGATTCCGGAAGCGCAAGGTGGGAAATCAGGGGGGGAAACTTGCAGGGAAGGAAACTAGAACAACACGAAAGAAAGGCGCCCACGAAGGTGGTCTTGTCTTGGGGAGGGTCGCAGGATGTGGAACATCTACAAAGACACAGTAAGACGTTTCCATAACCCAAACAGTAAAGATAATTGAACCATAATCAATAGGTGTGGAAAAAGAGGACAAACCAATTTACTTAAAAATCACGAGTGCAAAGTGGGGAGGGAATTGACAAAAACCTAAAGCGGGGGGGGCTGAAAGGGGTGGAAATCATATCCGGGGGAAACCATCCCAAAATTACCGCCCACAAGGAGGCCGGCAGAAGTATGTCCTTAACTCGTACTAACCACCCAAGCCTACTTTTCTTCAAAAGTGTCTTCCTCGTCCCTCAACTTAAGTTAGAATAATCCGACGTGGGGGGGTAGGGGGGAACGAGCATTAGTGTGGGGAAAAATCTGGACGGCACAGCAAAGCGGAAATCCAAATGTAAAGAAGTAAGTAAATTAAAACACTCTATTCAAGTGTTCAACACAGGGTTTTTGGAAAGGGAGTGCTCTGGGGGTGGTCGGAAAATCCAAAGAACAATTTAAGGTCGGGGATCATTGGTTAAGCGGTTACCAAGAAAGACGTTAAGAGGTATGAACGGGCTAAGTTCGGGGGATAGAGTGGCATTCGGAGAAGATTCCCCAGCAATGTAAACACAAGTTCAACTCATGCTTTTAAGTTGCCTTGGGTAGGGAAGGCCTCTCTCCATCAGATGATCCGATGGAACTGCTATTCACTCGAAGGAGGCCGCACTCCCAAATGGGATGTGGGGCCGTGTAGAGGCAATGACGTCGGAAAAAATGCCCCATTAGACCAGGAAAAGAAAGCCATTTCCAAACTGGAAAAACGGGGGGGGGGGGTCCAATGTAAAAAGTTAACGGGAACCTAGCCATAACATCACGGGGAGAAAAAAGGGAAGTGGCAATCGTCTTTGTGTCCTAAGGTCTTCCAGGAAATGAGGAAACACGGGCTGCAACTCGTGGGACCTGAAACGAGACACTGGAAATTAGTAATCCTAACTTCCCTAACTCACAAGAAACTTTAACGTGCCTGAATTAAGTTTATGTGGGGGCAAGAAGACTTTCGTAATCTCTTCCAACGGAAAAAAAATGGCGTGGAGGGGGGGGGGGTGCGCGGAAACCCCGACGGAAATTGGGTCTGACCGGGGTCAAAAAGCCATAGTGGTCCTTTCCCTGGTTCTGAGACGTCCAAAACGCCACACATGAAACTTTCCTACGAACACTTCTACCAAGCGGAGAATGAACAAAAAGGTACCCCCGTCGTGAACCTAACCTCAAGCCTAAACACATTGAAAATTCCGACTTATGTTATTGTTATTAAAGGTACAAGGGGACCACAAGAGGGAATTATTTTTAGGGGTTGGGAGTGGTTTCGTGAAAACCCCCAAGAACAAAGATCCAGTATCGCCAGGGTTGATTGCCGTCCGACTGAATGCATCAAAGGGGGGGCGGGAAAAAAAAAAAAAAAAAAAAAAAAAGCGAACGGGTGCAAATCCCATGAAAATTTCTTGTGGGGGAAACTTGCAGGAGGATGGGACTGGGCACCACCTCACACGCCCACATGGCTTGGTTCCCGGAAAGGAAGTGGGTTAAAAGGGAAAAGAGCTCAAGCAGCAGAACATTTGGGACAGGCGTCCTGCAAAAAAAGGACACCCTAGGGTTTCACTCCGAATCAGGGCCTCAGAACCAAACGGCCATGGCGGTAGTGAAAAGAGCACAAAAAGTGACACAAGCCGTGGTTAGAAGTTAGAGCCGCATCGTGCTGGCGGGGGGAAAAGGCCCTTACCGAAAAAACGCGTAGGTGGGTCCAATTGTCGGGAGTGGGCGGGGCAACCGTAAAGAAAGGAAAGTATTCCAATGCAGGCACGCCTGCAGCAATTGGGGGGGCGAGACCGTTGGAAAGATTTTTTTGTTAAAAAAAGAGGGACTCGAACTGGGTCCAGGGACGAGGGAGCAGGGGGTGGGGTTGTGGGGGGGTGTCCGGGAGACCGAAATGGTGGGGGGGGGGGGGGCGACTTGGCAATTGTAGAAAGGCGTTAAGTACGGAAAACGGAAGGGAAGACCGGTAAGTAAACGGGTGTGGCCAGAGCTATGAAGAGGGAAAAAGTTGGAACTCTGAAACAAACCTTGTAACCCCTGAAGAACCTCACGGTCAAATTGCCATAAAAAAGCGACGGGTCGAGACAAAAGCACACTGGCAGGTGGAAACTAACTCAAACAAGAACCCGGTCCTTCTATGGGGTCACCGCCCCAAATACCTTGGGGGGGAAGGGAAATTTTGGAAACCAATCACGTCACTGAGGGAAGACCGGACGCCAGAAAAAGATACAGCAAAATTGAGCAAAGAGAAAAACTGGGCAGCTGGTTTTGAGACAGGGGAAAAAGAAATTAATCGTCCGAATTCTGAGGGGGGGGCGCTTCAAAGGAAAAAAGAGGTGGAAAACCCGCAAGGACGCCTCAACCAACTTGGACTTGGGCAGAACCAAAAACCTCTAAAACCGAAACAGAGCGAAGTTACTCCAACCTGAAGGAAAAAAGAATTGGGGGTCAAGGCGAAACCTAAATCAACAAGGAGGAGGAAAAGAAATAGGAGATGCAACTTTGGAGGAAGAGCAGTCGCGAAACAACTTTTAAAAACGCAGCGCTCCTGTGGCGGAAGCGGAGGGCATCAAAACAGGGGGGAGCAATTTAAAGGAAGGGAACTTCCGGTGAACAACAAACACGGGGAAAAAGGGGGGGGCGACGAATCTTGGAAAAGGGGCTTCCCTGGGGAACTTACAAACAAGACTCCAAAATTACATTTCGAAGGGCACGGGCTTGGGTCAATCAAATTCGGGGGGGGTGTCGGCCCCAACTTACAAATTTGGCCGAAAGAACTAAATTGAGGGGCGGGGCACCTGTGAAGAAGGAACGAGTCCTGTTTTGGGGTCAAGGGGATGGCTTGCCCAAAATGGTGGAAGCGAAGAAAAGGGGGGGTTCGGAGGGACCAGTCTATGCAGGGTGGCGCAAGGAATGTGGGTACGTCGGTTGGTAAAAGACAAATAGGAAGATCCATTGTTTGTACGTGATCTTCAGACTGAAGGGGGACGGGGACAGCAAGCGGAAGCCAGAGCGACGAAAAACGGCAACGGGCGAACCCGCCAGGCACTAAAAACTAAAGTCTGCTCATCGGGACTAGACACTGGGGAAAAAAATGGAACGGGAACCAAGGGTGAACCAGGGAAAAAAAGTACGAGTAACTTCGAAAAAAAAAAGATTCCGGATATCTGACCAAAGAAAAAACAAGTAGCGTGCTGGCTCATAGTGGAAAGATTCCGAGTTGCTTGAAGTCCCGCCAAGCCAAAAAAAAAGGGGCAAAACCATCAGTATCCAAGACGTGGGTGTGTCCAAGGGCCCCGCACGAGGCATAACTGAATCTCACCCCACGGGCGTGAAAATGGAAACATAGTCGCCGGCGCCGTTGCTGGGCGGACAGAATCAAGGGAAGAAGGGGAAAAACAGCATGGGAAAACCTAAATGGAAGCAAATTTCACAGTGCAAGCAAAAGACACACGGTGGAAGAAAGAACCGCTCCAAAGTCTGGCAAAAGGAGGAGAGTGAAAAGCCATAATGGGGAAAATGAAAACCTAAGGGACGGCAAGTGCAGCCTGCGGCTTCAAGGGTTCGGGCCATGCGGATGTAGGAACTGATAAACAAGAACTCCAGACAACCTAGGCAGTTGAAGGGGGTTTGGGACAAAACAAAATATGAAATCAAAATAAACCGATCCCACGAAAGTGAATTTGAACAAATTCCGACCATCTCCTCAATAGGCAGGTTTGGGCACCGGAGCTAGTTCCTTAATAACGCACACGGGGTCTGTTCATACAAAGGGGGGGGCTGGAGAAAGGACCGGTCTTTGTTGGTGCGGTTTCGGTGCGGTTAAAACTCAGACCCCCTGAGGGGCTATAAAAGTCACCCTACCTCGGTACCGTATCAGAGAAAAAAAAATGTCAGAATGCCGAAGAACGGAGGAGTGTTGTACTCTACCTACCAGGGGGGGACGGTTTGAGTTATGGAATTACTGGGCCCGTGTTAAAGGAAGTTTGTCTGGAGAAAACCTGAAACTACCAAACCCGGGTGGGACGCTCAAAGCGGAAAAAGCTTTGAGGAAAGACTGGGGGGCAATTGTTTGGGAAATCAGGGAACCCAAAAGGTTCGTTATGAACAGGGGGCATTAGGAAGCCCAGGGGTTCCCAGCATGACAAAGGGCCCACCGAAATACCAGTGTGGGAAAATAAAGGAAGACTGCGATACCTGCACCGCGACCAAAAACAATTAGGAGTAAGTAGACAACCAATGAAAAACTGGAAGACCTGACAGGCCCGATGTTGATATTTGTAATCTCCGGGGATCCTTGGTATTGAAAATACACTAACACGGCCCAAGGTGGGTACGTGGGGAGAACAGGATTGGAACGAAAGGGGAGAGGCACCGTAGCCTGTGGCACCGGTCTAAAAACCAAAAAACCAGTACAAGGAAAAAAAGGTGGGGAAATGATGAGACCGCCAAATTCACTTCATGAGAAGTCATCGGTGAAGGGACGCTCGGAAATTGCGCGCAGGCCGACATCAGTATACTGTGTCCCCCATAACCACACTTGAGGCCTGACAGAGGGGTACGGATAGCAAAAAAAGAGACAACAAACAAACACCGGGGAAGGGAAAACAAGAGAGAGATGAAAACCCGGTTCTACCTAAGGGTGGTGAACGATCAAAAAGGAGGGGAGAATACGGCAGCAAAAGTGCAAAAAAAAAAAAACGGAAATAAAGAAATCCACGGACGTCAGAAAAAATAAAATTGGCCGATCTTGAATTTGGGCCAACAACCGTTGGTTGAATTTTCGGGTTGGTTCGAAAAAAAACCAGGGGGAGGCCACCTGTTCGGAAAAGAATTGGGGTAAAGTCGCATGCCATTCCCCAAGGGGCAAAAAAGTAAAGAGCGCGAAAGGGGGAAAAAAAGGGGTTAAAAAAAAAAAAGTTCCTCAGTTCGAGGACAAACACAGAACTTGACACAACTGCGAAGTCAATCACCAGGCACTAAAGGGGTAGGAAGCGGAGTGGGATATTTTTGCTGCAGAAGGAAAAGACAGGTTCCCACCGACCAAGGGGGGGTGGTTTCTTCACATCAAACTTGGGGGGGCAAACGTCGGAAAGGGAAGGGAAACCCCGGGCAATAAAAATACCATTGGCCAGAGGGTGGGGGGAAAAAAATATCCCGAACGAATAAACTTTGTAGAGGCTGGGAGGGTTGGAAGAATGGTAGGAAGGTCGTCAATTTAACTGAAAATAGGGAACACCCCGACGCCCGGCTTTAAAAAAACCGTTTCAAAAAACGAAACGAAAATGTAAGGGGGGTGGAAAAAAAACCGGACGTTCCTCAAAACCGACCATCAGAAAAGAGCTGGAAACGGGCTGTCTGAAAGACCTAAAACAAAAAGGAAAGAGAAGGGGGAGGAGACTGGCAGTGTGTGATAAGTAGACGGGAATTAACCTTGTCTTAGAAAAAACCTCAAAGTCCTAACCCCAGTTAAAAAAACCTGGGGAGTGTGTCGGAAAAAGGAAGAAATCGACCGTAACCAAGGGAAATGGGGAGATGGTAGGACTGAACCTCAAAAGCTTTATTTGTTTTTTTTGTTTAAGTTTTTTGGTCAATGGTGTGGGGGGTATCGTGGGTACCACTAAAAAGCTACGATAAGGTGTAGCGAGATTGCCGTCCGAAAGGGGAAAGCCCATTTGCGGGAAAACGGGATCCAACGGCCGCCAAAGAAAAGGCTAGGAGGGTAGGGAAAAAGAGTGGCTGGGAGGGGGGAGAGAAGGGACCTCCGTGGTGCCCAAAAACTACTGATCGAGAGAGTGAGGTCACATAAATGTCTGAAAGTTGAACCCTTGTAAGAAGGGGTGGCTTCTGCATGAAAAAAAACGCAAGGGTCATAATCTTGGCAGCAAACGCGGTGAACGTATAGGGGGGTAGAGATTCACGCGTGGGAAGCCCCGTGTGGGGGAAAGGAGTCGGTCGAAAATGGCTGTCGTGCACCCCAAGTTGGCAAAGAGCAAACCAGGGGGGCGGGGAGGGCGCAGCCGATAAAGGTCCAAAAGTTCAGAAAAAAAGACTCTTGTGGGCGCCAAAGAGAGTAATCGGGTAGGGGGAGGGGTTTTGGGGGTAAGGCCGCCATGGTTCCCGTTCAGGAGGAAAAGTGGTGTTTATTGGGGTAAGGCGGAAAAGAAGGGGGAAAATTGGAGAACTGTTTGAAAGTGGTTATCTCCGGAGGGGGTCGAGGGGGGAAGGTGTCGAACGAAGCGGGGGAGTGGGCCGATTTGGGAAGAGTCCACACTCGGACGGAAAATTCCAGAACCAATATTTGATGGAGGGGGGGGAAAAAAAAAATACGAAAAAAAGACAGGGTCCACCAGAGAAGAAAAAATGAATTTAATAAAAGCGGCGGGGCCGAAAAAAGTGAATGGAAAAGACCATCCCAAGGGGAGAAAAAAATACAAATTGGGGCTATAAAGGGGAAACAAAGCCCAAGAGGAACTTGGGAAAAAGAAAAAAAGGGGTGTGTCAGGGGGAAAAATCAACGACCGGAGATGAAATCACCTTGGCCAAAGACCCTAACAAAAAAAAAAGGTGGGAAATCTAATTTATTGGCTCTGGGGGGGGGGGGGGGGTAAGACAGCACGTGACCTGTAATGGGACAAGCCAGTTAAAAAAATAGGGTCGAATTGACAGCCGTGATAAGGGCAGCCGCAAACAAATTCCGGAAAAAAGCCCCACCCCCGGCTGTCTCAGGGAAAAAACCCAAACGGGGACGACAAGAACATGATAAGCTGGTAAACTTGTCTCCCTCTGCCCTCAATTTCTAGCTCGACCCTTATAAGATCTCTCCCCCCCAAAAAACCTACCTTTCGTGGCTTAGGGGAAAGGTAGAGAATTCTGAAAGTTGAGATACTCCCAGGGGGTAGCTCGTCAGGATGAAGCGCGTCCTCCGTCTATTTTAGTCAGGGTGTGGTACCCTCTCCTAACTTGGTGGGGACTCTGTTCTTTTGGGCCCGGCACTCCACTTGGGAAAGAGCCGAGGAAATGGGGAAGAAAACGATACGTTTAAGGGCGTCAATGAAAAAAAAAAACAGAGACAGCTGACAGAACATTTTGAGGATGAGTCTGGGAGTAGGAAAGGGGGAAGGGGAATCAGGATCTCGTGATTTTCCAAACACACTTGATTGGGGGGGGAGGGGCAAGAAGGTTTGTGCGTGAAAAAAAAGTGATCAAGGGCTGGGGGGTTTGAGGGAGCGTTTAAATTCACGGGGTCGGGAAAGCGGACTTTCACAGGGGAGGTATGGCAAAAAGCCGGACAGGGGATTGTTTAATTCAATAGGGAAATGGAAGAGAAAGGGGGGGAAAAAAAAAAAAAAAGGCTAAGGTTAAAATAACGGGGATCGGAGCACAGAAGGAAAATCCAAGAGCCGAAAGACGTCCCCATCGAGCAACAAGAAAAGAACAGTCGCCAAATCATCGGTCAAGACGACTCACAGGTTCTCAACAAAAAAAGGAAACACAGTTTCGAGGGTCGCCTGTCGAATCGGAAAAGAAGAAATCAATTCGCGACAAGAAAAACTAGAGGGAAAAAAAAAAAGGGGCATTGGGGATATTCGGGGGGCTGCAGGGGTCTCAAGAAAAAAAAGGGGGACAACCATCGCGGTTATGAACTGCCCAAAACCGGAAAAAAGGCGAAAAAATTCGATAATTCACCACTCCGGACAATCACCTTTGGACGAAAAGATCCGCAAATCACCGGAACTGCGTTCAATCAGAAAAAAACAACGGGGGAAGTGAAGGCCGAAGCCCGAAGTTCCCAAATTAGAAAAAAACGACAATTTCTTCATGGTGATCAGTATCTCAAGCAAAAAAAGCTTACGCGGGAATGGCAGGTGATAGTTGGCCATAAGATGGGGGGGGGGGGAAAACGAGGTTGTTCAAACCGAATCCGGGGGGTGGACATTTGGCGGGCGCAAAGACGCAGGTCGGGCCCAAAAATTGGACGGAAATATCAAGGCGAAAGGAACCAAGACCAAACCCCGAACAAAAGATACCCGCTCGAAAAAATTTTTTGGGGGGTTAGGGGGGGAGTAAAAAACGAGAAAAAATAACCCAAAAAAAAGGTGAAAACATTTGGAAGAGGAACACCCTCTCACTAGGAAAAAAAAAAAGGGGGGTAAGGGCAACGTCGGAGGATGGTGAAACGGGCTCTACATGGGGCAGATGTTTATAACAGGGGTAGCAACTGGGTTAAAAAAAAAAAGGGCGTTTGGGCGTTCGGTTGACTTAACCAAAAGGGGGGTACATGGGAGGAAGGTACACAGACCTCCGGGCAACTGTCCAGGTGAAACAGAGGGATACAAGAAAAAAAACTCAAAATTTCTTCCGGAGGGGGGGAGGGGGGGATGGCCGACGGGAGGTGTGGGGAACCTAAAGGGGGGGGAACGTGTGTGGTAGGGGGGGGTCAAGGGGGGGGGGGGGGTGGGGCAAGGGGAACATGCGAAGCTGTGGGAGGGATCTAGGGAGGCATAGAAGTGGAAAGAGGAGTGAGAAGGCCTTTTGAGAAGAGTCTCTTCAGAACTATACGTATTCTATATTTTCGCTGCCGGATTGTAATTTAACGAGGGAAGTGTGGACATGTCGTCTCCTCCAAAAAAAGGGAGAGGAGGGACCAGGTTTTCACTGGAAAAGATTGTGCCAATGTATGGCGTGCCAATGGAAAAAAGGAGGGGTGGCCGACGTCCACGCTTCAAGACCAAAGGTGTCTTGGTTTGAGGGAAAAAAGGCCCCAATACGATTCAGAACCCCGGCGACCCATGAAAAGGGAAACATTCACCGGAAAATGTGAAAATGGATCCAGAAGGACGCTAAAGGCCCGCGGGCCATCTTTAACGGACGAAAATTGGGGAAAGAAACTCAGGAAGGAACACCCACCAAACATTGAACCTACCAATTAAAGGGAGTCGACCACCACAACACAGAAGACAATGACTATATCGAAAAGGAAAGAAATCTAAGCGGGTGTGGTCAAAAGAGTTCGTTAGATTGGGTGCAGGGAAGGAACCATGGAAAACTAAAGAAAGGGACCCCAAATCCACTGTCCGCTGGCCGCGAGGTGCTGGAAACTCAACAAAAAAAAAAAAAAGGATGATGAAAGAGAAAGAGATGAGACCGGGGCATTGGACAGTGGATGGGGCAACGAATGAGGGGGGGGTGCACATAAGGGGGCGGGAACCGAAGAACCTCACTTATGAGAAGTTAAAGGGGCGCGTCATATCATGGAAAGTTTTGAAGGCTGCAAAAAAGGGGGGTTTCACACCACGACCAGAAACAGGCCTTTTTCGGTCAAAAAGTGGGGAAAAGTCCTTCTCGCATAAAAGAAAAAAACTAAACTAAAGATGGCGGAGGGAAATTCAGGAGATCTCCCACATCATGTCAACATGAAGCGTCAAAAAATTAAAAAAAGGGGTCAGCTTCGTGATCAGAGGGGGGAACGAAAAACTTGCGAAAAGGCCCAGAATGGCCGGGGAAGCTTGAGCTCACGAGGGAAATGTAAGAAAGAAACGCCCCAAAAAAAAAAGGAAAAAAAAACTCCGTGGGAGAAGGAAAGCAAAAAAAGCAATAAGGGGGGGGAACAAAGGGATTACATCTTACTGTCGAACTTTATGGAAGGGGGAAGACTCCCCTCGCCCCTGGCAAGAGAACTCACCCTTTTCGACGAAACCCTGTAGGAACCGGAGGAAACGTCGACGCGGGCATTCGAGAAAAGCCAGTTGCCGGGGGGGCTGTAGGGAAAAGCACGCGGAATGGTGTGAAGCTATTTCCTGGAAAGGGTGTGAAAGAAAGCAGTGTGTAAAAGGTAAAGTTCGTGAAGAAAGGAAAAAAGCAACGAAAGACCGGTCATAAACAAAAAAAAAACCAAAAAAGGGGAATGAAAAACTTTCCTTGCTTGAAGAGAGAAGGAGACCGTGCACCCCAGGAAACTGCAGGGGGGAAGGGTATTAGAAAAAAGGACCAAATGGACCCTGGATTTGTTTTAGTGGGTTTGGGGGGAAAAAGGGTAACCCAAGCTTACGCCGAATCCGGGGGAAAAGGGGGGATGGGGTAGACGTTCCATCTGAGAAAACCGGCCAAAAGCCGAGAACAAATCAAAGGCTTGAAAAGGGGGTTAACAATGAAGGGGTGGACATAGAGGTCTCACAACTTCAGCTCACAAACCGTCCAGACGGGAGAAGGGGAGACTGGGAGTGAGGAAAACAGGCAGGGCATCCTGGACAGGGGGGGGGAAAAAGATTCGGAATGAAAAACAAATTTGGGTTCCATAAGAGGGACGCATCAAAACCGAGGCGGTCTGGGTGAACGAAGAAAAAAAAAAATTTCCTAATTTGGGGGAATCGCTGGGACCGGCCAGGGCGGGGAAAACGAGCCCAACGAAAAAGGGACTAAGGATGTTTGCCAAGGGGAAATTGCACTGGGGGGGGCTAAGTGGCAACAAACACGGAAAAAAGATCTGTCCAATGAGCACGGTTTCCGGGGCTACTGACCGAGTTAAAGATTTTGTGAGCGGACATCGACTGGGGGGGGGAAAAAAAAAAAAAATGCCGCGTGTGGAAGACCAGAGTAGTGTGGGACTTCCAAAACCAGATGAGCGAAACTGGCGGGGTTTGGACTCGGCCAGGCAAGGAGGGGGGGGATATTGGGAGCAGCAGTCCAAAAGACGACGGGGAAAACCATAACAGGTAATATGGGGAAGGGAAAGGAAAAGGAAAAGGGACGTCCGCAAATAAAAAGGCAGCCCGGAACTTAGCTTGGCCCTCAGACCCTGGTTAATGTAAACTCCAAGAGGAAAAAAACAGACAGAACATGCTAAGGCACGCCAAGTACCCGGGGAAAAAAAAAGGGTGGAAAAACGGGGGGGGGCACAGGGATCTCGAAGGGAATCAATGCAAAAGGAAGACCTCATCAAAAAAGGGTTTTAATCTTGGAGCTTGGAGGGGGTTTGAGAAAGGCGCCAACAATGGGAAACGTACCAAGGCAGCATAAAGGTGGGGGCTCGGCACAAGGGAAGTGTGGCCCGCGAATCAAAACACCTCTCCCCCCGGCGGAGAACCCCCAGGAATGACAATAACCGAGCAGGCTGAGTGGACCCAAGCCCGACGAAGTGATAAAAAAGGAAAAAAAGAGGGTATCGAAATTCTCTAAAACAACAAAGGGGGGGGGGGGGGGGGAGGAGGAGGAAAGAAGAAGGGGAAGGGACGAAATCCTTCGTCCGGCAAAGCTTGGAAGGAAAACTCAGTTGGGTCGTGGTAGCGGGGTTGGGGGGGAGGCAGATAACAGGTCTTCCCAGGAGAGGCTACCACTTAGGGTCCAAAAGGGGGGAAGACAAAAAAAAAAAGAAAAAAAAAGGGGGGGGAGATACTTTTTTCACGTGGGACAAAACGGGAAAAATTAAACTGTCCAAAAAAAGCCAAGCCTCCAGATAGGGCAAAAGCAGTTCTATGGAAAGGGGGGGGGGAAAAAAAAGGGGGAAGCGATCGGGGGGTTCACACCAAAACAAGGACAACTTGGGGCCTGCAAGGGACCTTTTGGACAATACAGGAACCTAATGGGGGGAGGGGGGCGTGGTACCCAAAGGAACGGTAAAGTGCGGGAAAAGGGACGGATGGGCCTGCGCCTAGGTTCAAATTGCAGGACCATGCCAAAAGGAAAAGGGGGAACAAGTTTTTAAGGAGTATTCAGGGAGACTTGCAGCCAAATTCGGAACGTCCAGAGAAAAAAAAAATTAAGCAAGCAAAGGTGAACACAATCGAATGAAGCAGAAAACATTGCCCAGGGACGCATCAACGTGACACAATAACAAATCTGGCGGCAAAAAGAAAAAAGGTACCGGGCTATTTCTCTGGAGTGGGCGGACGGACTCCACCGACGGTCGATCTTTCGGAAACAGGAAGGGGGGCCGCCATGGAATAGAGCTAACGTAAAAAAAAGCCGGCCCGAAAGCCACGAAGCACAATCCGTATTCAGCAAAAGGGATGCCCCCACCCTCACCGATAAGATCCTCTAAACCCACGAAGGAGGGGGGACTTAAGATCCGCCATTGGATGACTGGAAGAGACGGAGACAAAAAGGTCCAAGTCCCGAAAAAACCAAAGGCTGGCACGAAAAAAGGAAGAAAAACCAAACAGGTATCCAATCTCATGTGAAGGGGGGAAAGACACCTGAGAAACAAAGTGGCGCGGAGATGGTGCGCACCAGCCCCTCTACTTCTTAAAAAGGGGACTGAAAGGGGGGGAGGGGGAGGCACAGTACGGCCGGGGATAATATCCATTGAAAAAGAAAGCGAATAACCGGCTCGCGTAGCGGTGGGTCTTAACCAGGAAATAAAAAAAAAGGAAAAAATAAAGTTTCTGGGTTGCCACTCGATACAAAAAAAATGACCAGAGGCAACCAGGTTTACCCCTGGAGAAGGGGGGGGAGTTGTAGGTCTTCCGAAAACTGGGGTGGCTATTCTTACAAGGCAGTGACGGGTAGGTACCTGGTCCGGAGGGGGCGGAAAAGATTCCGTAAACAAAAGGGACACACTATGGCTAGGAGAAGAAAACAAAAGTCAAACCGGACGTCTTCCAAAAAGGAATCTACAAAGAAGCAGTCAGGAATCGCAAAAAAAAAACGTCCTCGGGGTGGGGGAAAAAAGAACCGTCTAAAAAAGGGGGGGAGGGCATTGAAAGAGGGGCGGAATCCACGATGTCTTGAGCCGACATTGCAAAAAGGAAGCAAGAAGGAATAAAGAAAAGCCTCTTACATCTTTATAAGGCGGGTTTAAAAATACTGAAACCCAATAAAGGGGCAAATGGTAAGGGGACTGCCACTTGGGGTTTTCCGACCGGCCGGAAAACAATTCAAAAACCAATCCCAGGGGGCTTGAAAAGGGGGAAAGGAAAGCCACCTGCGGTAAAGAAGGGAAGGAAAGATAAACCTTCAAAAAACCAGTCCGCAAAGAATCTACGCTCGAATCGGGGAAAGGGGAGTATAAAAGGGATAGTCAAGTCAACCCAAGAAATCGCGGCAATGTAATCGTTGGGTGGGGGGGACCAGGGGAAGAGAAGGAAAAAAAAGGGGAAAAAACCACAAACCCGGAAGCCTGGGGGGAGATACACCAAAACCCAGCGAAAATTCCAAAACGAACTGGTGGCAAGGGAAATAGGAAAAAGCTAAAAAAAGGTACGAAAGCGAAGTAAATGGAGGGGGGCTCTGCCTGGTACCGCTGCAAAAAATTAAAAACTGAAGGGCAAAAATGGAAACAAATCCCCACGGGGGGGTAGAGTCCCGAAGCACTTAGAGAAAGATACCTGGGAATCTGCACAAAAAACGCACTGAATGATCACCATAAAGGAGGGGGAGATAACCTCACGTGAGACCAGTGTAATTTGGAAAAAGACCATAGTTGAAAAGCCGAGCGGACCCAAAAGAAAAAAAGGAACGGACTCCCTCAAAGGACAGACGATGAAAGAAATTTGGAAGCCAACATTTTGAAAAAAAAAGGTTTTGAATTTTTGAGGGGGGGGGTAACCAAACCAGCTAAAAGTCAGGAAGACAGTGGTTCCTCCTTGCGATCAGGCCCCTAACAAGGCCATCTTGGACGACGAGGGAAGGGGGAAGTAGGTCCTTCGAAGAAACAACCATCTTGTCCAAAAAAAAAGGAGGAGTGCGGGGAAGCTGTGGGGAAGAATTCCGAGAAATAGGGAGTGGGGAACCAGGGGAAGGGGAACACCAGAAAAAATGGGGGGAAGTGGTTTTGCGGAGGACTGCAGGGGGACCTTGGGGAAAATTTGGTGGCCTCGGGAAAGGCACGTCCACCGAACAAGAAAAACTTCTTTGGGTTCCAAAACCCCGACAGGGGAAATCTGGAGAAGAGAGGGAAAAGAGTTTCGTCAAGCCGGAACAGTGAACAAGTTAGTGGACAAAATCTAAAAAAAAAACAAGCCTGACATAACGTCACCCCGTTCAGGCGGTCCCAACGGTAGGGAAAAAAAAACCGAAAACGTTTCGCCAGGACGGCGTCCGAAGGAAAAGGGGAGCTGGAATCAACGCCCAGGAAGGGGAATAGAAAGTTTTTGAGAATATCCAGAAAGTGGAAATTTATTTTAGGATGTAATCCAGAAAAAGGAAAACGAAAGGAAACCCCCGTAGGAGCCAAAGCAAAAGGGGTAGCAAAAGGGGGAAGGGTAAAAAAAACCTACGTGATCAGACGGAACCTTCAAAAAAAAAATGGATAGTGTAGGAGAGCGTGGGGGAAAGTTATATTTTGGATCAGGGGGGTGTGCGAGGGTAAGACACAAACGCTAAAAGCTCCGGCTTCTCACGGGGATGGGGGATTTCCCGCCCTATTCAAAGCAGGTGGCGACGCGGACGCAAACCAGAATCCAGTCCCAGATTGAACTGAGGGAACAACATCAGGGGGAGCCCAAGGGACGGCTTGTGAGGGGATTCACAACATTGAGGAAAGACACAGGGTGAGGCTGGCGGACAACTGAAAGGGTCGGGGGTCTCAAAGTCTTGACGGGCAGACCCGCGCAGGCGGAGACGTGTATAGCAGAAGAAACGTGGGGTTTGAAGAAAGTTAATATGAATGACGGGCGGGCGGCAAAAACAAATCAACAGGGGACTCCCTAGGGGGGGGGGAACCAAGGACACCGGGACTTTTGGTGAAGGCAGATCCCGTAAAAAGATAGTAACTAAAACCTCGAACGGTTTCCCCCCTTTGGTGGAAAAATACCGTGAAACAGTGGAGGATTTGTTTCGAAGCGGGGAGCCAAATGGTTCCCGGGGTGGAAAGGGCAAGGAAAAATTTGTTTATTGGTGGTGAACCAGGGGGGACGAGGATTTGGGGGGGGGAGGTTTGTAGCCTGGCCGTTATGGGGAAACCAACGGAAAGGGTGGAGAAAAGAGTGGGTGGACGCATTTGCAGAAGGTCCAGGGAAAGAACAACGGAAATTTGGGCAGGAGGGAAAAATAGGGCTTGTGAAAGGACGAAGAAACACAGGGGCGCCATGACAAAAAGATGCAACTAGACCTTGTTTAGGTGGGGCAAAGAAACGGGGTGGAAACGCCATCGAAAAAAAAACGTCCTGCTAAGTGCAAAAAAAAGAGGTAGGGGGGGGGACCTGCCCAAATGTGTCAAACGTGAAAGTCAACAGATCGATTACACATCCACTTCAACTCCATCATGTTGAAAAGGGGCTTTGATCTGGGGGCGACGGGGTGGAAAATGGACCGAAAAAAAAGAAACGGGAACGTCCCACGCCACTAATGAGTGTTTGGGCTGCTTAAGGGGAAAAGTGGCAGCCGCAAAACACAACAACCGAACCACAGGCTTCTATCCCCCAGCTACCCGAAAAGACCGCGTGAGTTTAGTGAAGGAATCCCAAGCACAACTGAAAATTGGGGAGGACTAAAAAAAAGGTACATCTCTCGAAAAACAACTGAGGATGGAAATATTGAAAAACATTCAGAGGAGCTTCTGTCGGGAAGAGGGGAGAAACTAAGGAACGGTAAAGGTGGTAGGCAAAAGCTAAGAAAGGGGGGGGAAAGGAGGGGACAGGATCGTCGGGAAATGAGCACGGGTGGAGGAAAAACATAAAACTTTGCAGAAAGGTTTCATGGGGGGGGGGACTGAAAACGTTTGGGTCCTGAAACCGAGAAACAAAGAGAGGAAAAAAACCAGGACGATGCGTCTTCTTGCACTTATTGGAGAAGAGCGATTTCGCACCCAACCAGGGTGACAAAAAGGGGGGAAAGGGGAGTTTGGCGTTGCCCCTTAGGACCTGCGGTCGTGGGGGCGAATGGTTGGGGGGGGGGGGGGCAAGGCAAATTCACCACAACACCACAAAAAAAAAAAAAAAAAAAAAAACAAAAAAGGTATGGGGAGAGAAGAATGCGGTTGCCCGGTGGAACAGGTCTGGGGACAAAACGCCCGATGGGGGGTTCTTCGTCAGTGAATTGGTTCCATTTCCGTAGGGAGGACATAGGGGCTGGGGAAAACTGCGGACACAAGGGAGTCATCAGAAGTCACTCGCGCGATAACCAAAGCCAAGGAAAACCCGGAAAAAAGAAAGACAAAAAAAAGTCAAACTCCCCGGGCCGTACAAAATAAAAAAAAGTGGCTCAGAAACAAAGGAAAAAAGGTCGAGGAACGGGGGGGGGCGTGCGAAAAATCTTTTCCTAACGAGAACGGGTGATCCCGGAGGCGGGGGTCACCAAAAAAAGTAGACCAAGCTTGAAGTGATAGATGAAAGGGAATCACAAAGAGCACACTCCCAAGCCGGAAAAAGTGAAACCAGAGCGCACCGGGTGGGGTTCCAAAGGTCCCAAAAGAGATGGCGAGGCGAGAAAGGGGCCAAAAAAAGGGAAGAACGTTCGAAGACAAGAGCACGCCGGACCCGTTTTGTGAGGGGCAAATGTCAAGATCCGAAAGGACAAAACCGGTCAGGGGGGACACAGACTGTCCCAAAGGCGTCCCAGGAATTAAAAAAACAATGGGGCCTGTGAAAATCCTCCTCTCAAAAAGAACGACTCAGTCGGGTCAAAGAGGAGAGGGGGGGCAAGCCAGCCACCCGTGACTTCTGTAACTGAAGAAAAGTTTTGATGCGCCAGGAGCAAACAAATGGATGTTCATAGGAGGGGGGAGAAAAAAAAAAACGCACGCGTAAACACGGGAAATGGAGTCGTGGTGGGGGGGGGGTAAAACGAAGAAAAACCAAAAAAAGAAAAGTTTCTTGGGGGAAGGGACTAGAAAAAGAAAATTCAGCTGCACATAGTCCGCAGGGTCACGGGGCATGCCGAGGAGGGGAAAAGGGGTCCGAAAAGGAACATTGCTTAAAAAAAAAAAAAAAGGGGGTCGGGAGAAAGAAGGGGTCGACCCTGGCCGGAGTTAGTTTAAACTATTGGATAAGAAAAGGTGATTTAAAACAATTATGGCCTGGAGAACCCCTCGGTCCAGGGACGGACGGTCAGGAAGCTAGCCCAGCACGTCGTCCGTAGGAACTAAGCCGGTAAGTCCCCTCGGGACCGGACGGGCGAAAAGGTGTGATTTTTGAATTAGCACTGCGGGCCAGGGGCGACCCGCCACGATTGAAAATTGTTCACGTGAGCCCAAGGAAAAAAAACCAAGGGAAAAAAAAAAAACCAAGAAAAGTGAATCCCAAGCAGGGGCAAGCTGGGAGGGTCCATTTGGAGAAAGGGACCCAAAAAAGAAAGTTGCGAATGGGGGGGCCTTTCGAAAGGCCATTTTGGGGGGAAAAAAAAACTAAGATCTTCCCAAACCCAGGAACCAATTTGGGGGGCGAGAACAGAAGGGAGCACAAATAAGATTCGATCAGTCGCCCCCAAGGCGAAAAAGGTCCTAAACTCAATCGGGGTGGGGGAGCACTCTCCTGGGAACTGATGGGAAAGTGCCCCTCTACAAAAACTCGTGGGCCTGGGATAATAACAGGAATAAAAAACTGCAAGAAGAAACGGGTTGCTGGTCGAAACCACCAAACCTAAAAAAAAAAAATCTGGGGGGGTTAAATGGGATAGGAAGCGCACCCCAAATCGAAAGTCCCGTGAAGGGGATGAAAGCGGAAGGTCCCGCTGAAAGGATGGAAACCTCCAAAATGAAGTGTACACAAAAAGGGGGGCGGAAAGGAAGAACCGGAGGTTCTTGCATAATCTGCAACACAAAAACGAGGAAAAAAGAGACATTAGCATTAGAGAAGAAACTCAACGACAAGGGATGGAACGAAGGTGCCATAACAGCGGCACCAACATCTTATCCAGAAAAAGGGGGAGTAAGAAGGTCTCTAAAGTAGTTCATTGTTCCAAAAAAAGTTTAACTGATTGGGGGTCCGACCAGAAACAATCCGGTCGGAGCAGTGGTGAAAAGTCAAAGATCCACGAAACAAAAACTTAAAATAGGGGGCAGGGAGGAGGTTGTAATAGAGGGAATCGATAAACCAGTTTCCACCAGAAACTTAAGGGGGGTCCGTGCATTGGGGTTCGAAGGCCGGATTAATCGGGGGGGGGAGCAAA
>Ga0179593_1620638_pt1 | contig 20046 bp, 25 predicted proteins | sample CZODoug2_1_08_16_FD_185931 | JGI IMG/M metagenome (GOLD analysis project Ga0179593, IMG submission 185931) | Vadose zone soil fungal communities from Angelo Coast Range Reserve, California, USA - CZODoug2_1_08_16fungal (PacBio error correction) | ecosystem: Environmental > Terrestrial > Soil >...
CGGGGGGGGTCGCTGCAAGTCCCGCACTATCTCCGAGTGGCCGTCCAGGACCCTCGTGATAGGAAGCTTCCATACCGGTGGGTGTCCCGGAAGACGAAGGAGAAACAAACGACGGGACGTATTTCGCATAAAAGTCATAGGTGGTAAAGTATACTGCGAATACTGTCCGGCGCATCGAGTAGGAGTTTCCTGGCTCCCTACTATTACCTGCTTCAAGGGAGAGACTGTCAGGGGGCGAGGGGAAGCTGTGTATTCAATGAAAAAAAAACCCTGTCGCACGAGCGCGTGGGGTAATTAGCACCGACGTTGCAGGAAGACACGGGAGGGGTCGAGTCGAGAAGGATGCCCCGGATAAAGACGACGCAGTGGGCGCGAAATCAGCCAAGTAAGCACGATGCGAGGGAAGTAAAAAAAGTTGAGAAGGGGACCTTTAGGGTCTTCATCTTCGCGAAAGCCCTCATCTGCCAATTCGCGCCGAAAAAAGGCATTGGCAATCAAGGAGGGAGGGCGTCAGGGGAGGTGGTAGGATTCACTTTTTTTGCAGCGAAGTCAGAAGATTGCCGGTGGGGGAGTGCAGGAAAGCAAGGGGGGAAGGCTCGTCGCAGGGCGCATCGCCGCTCCCTCCGCTCCATAGGGGGTGAGTTTTCTTGAAAGGTGAACCTAAAAATCGGTGACTGGATCGATTCTTGAATCACCCTCGAAACCTGGGGCTGCTCCGATGGAGAAAACCCCCGCTGTTTACGTTTTTTCACTCCGTGTGGCGGGCTGCTCCCATATGATAAAGGGTTGGGTTGGAGCAGGGGGGGGGGGGTTGAAGCTTTTTCCGTAGCTTCTTTGATGCCGGTTCCATGTGCATATACCGCGTAAGGGTATTCAGAGAACGGGGGCCAGGTGAATAGGCGTGCGGCGAGGATGCTCGCCACCGGGGCCGCGAAAAAGCCGACTCAGCGTGGTAAAGTTCTGGAGGGGCCACTTACGCACCGTCTCCAACCTCAAGGTGAGGACGGGGGGGAGAACTCAATAAAAAGACGGGGCCTCCCAAAAGTCCCCTCGACAAGAGCTCGCAAGCTGCCGTGGGTTGCTCTTTTAGAAAGGACTAGAGTCTGGAAGGCCTGAGGGTCGTTTGAATCTTGCGTAAAAGACCTGTAACCTGACAATCGGGAAACTGTCAGGAAAATCTGATAAATGCACGGGAGGGAAGGCAGTAAAGGGCGTCAACCTTACTTCGATTGCTCCTCGAACGGACTAAGAAAGTGGCTTTTGAGTACGGGGGGGATTGGGGATGGAAGGAACAGTTAAGATCGCGTTTGTCGAAGTTGTTGCTGGGACGCTTCCAGGAGTTGTCGAGATCCGGGACTCGAAGGGGGAACGGTGAAGACACCAGTTAAAAAGGTATCCGTGGGGAAAGTGGAAGGAGGGGGAAGGCAAGCAAGGGGAGTAGAACGGATTCCGTCCGTCGAGAACTTGTGCCGGGGGGGGGAACTTTCGGGAGGAGACCTCAACAACAACAGTAGGATAGGAGGAAGCCCTTTAACACCAGATCGTCCACACACAATGGTCGACGACTGAAACGAGCACCAGTCAAGGACGGAATCTATTAAGTAAACAGCTGAAGCACGGACCTTACCGTGGTTAGGTCAGGGGTTGTGGGTCTAAATAAGAAAAAAAAAGATGTTACGAAGCCGCAAAGGGAAGCAACACGCGGATCTTCAACCAATGCCGTTATAAAAATGCTAGACTCGGGAAAAACCTCTAGGAAAAATACTTCCGGATTAGTTGGCTCCACAAGATAAGAAATGCTCAAAAAACACATGAAACACCGGCGTGAGTCGTTAATGATCGATAAACCCGAGAACCTACAGGTTAGGGGGTCGTAAACACCGTCAGCTGCACAAGGGAAAAAAATCACTGTTGAATTCACAATTTAAAAATATCAGAGTACGGCGAGGAAGTCGTTTGTCAAGAAAGGCAAGGGGATGAGAAAGCCGAGAGGACTGTGGCGAGTGGTATTGCCCGTCACGGGAAAAAGTTCTAAAGAGTGTAAAAGAGTCGTGGGCTGAAGCATGAGAGACGCCCCAAACATGTCCACGAGTCGAAGATCATGAATATTCCAGAATAGGCAAAAATCCAAAGGAAACACTACCTTTAAACATTCTCGGAGGAGCTTCAGGACCCCTCCAAAAGGAACAAAAGAAACAACTGAAAAAAAGGTAAGCGCCAAGGCGCCGTCTGCAAAAGTCGAGAAAAGACCACTGAGAAAGGTAAGAGACCCGGAAAAAAGTCAAGACGTCTTAGCAGGTTAACTGCAAAAAGCCCCGCTAATTAACGAGCTCCTAAAACAACACCGGGAGATGGCTTGGAGTAGAAATCAACTTTGGATAAAAGAGAATAGAGCAGGCTAAGCCTTTCACGAAGCACCTCCTTCTACTGAGGCAGTGTCGGAGGAAAACTAAGCCAGAAAGTGATCAGAAATTCCGCATTGAACAACCATAGAAAGGAGGTCTCACTCGGCACTAGTCCTTATGTCGCAAATTCTGCGGAGCCAGGGTTAGAGGACCAGAAAGAAGGGTTCTGTCTGTTTAAAGGTGGAGACTTCTAACAAACAGGACGAGCATTCGCAAGGTTTCAGGATCGAAAGGCAAGGCAACGCCCACATGTCGGCCGGAATCAAAGATTCCTAGTTACAGGAGGGGCATCTCTAATGGACAAGTATTCAGAGGACAGAGTGAGAAGCGCATCCGATAAGTCACGAGGTCCGACTCCAACCGCAAAGGAAGATCTTTCGGACAAAACGACCATTCAAGGAATTCCCAATGAGGAAACAACTTTTAAATAGAAAGGCATTCAAGTTGAAGTCAAAAGGAAAAGGCTGATCGAATCATCATAAAGGAAAAGAAACAAATTCCCTCAAAAGGGACTCATCTGTCAAAAAGAGCTCAATAGGAAATGGCTTGAACCCGTCGAGGAAAATTGCTTTAAAGAGTCGTCAGGGGTCACTAGATAAAAGCCAGGTGTTGAACTTGCAAAGTTAAAACACCAACACAAAAGACCGCGAGTTTCATGGTGAACCATTTACAATAGGAGGCTTCCGCTAAGAAGAGAAGCTAAGCCGATAAAGTAAGGCTTGGAGAAAGTAGAAAGCCGATAAGGAAAAGGAACGATCAGGATGCAGAGGCAACTTGGAAAAGGAGGCCAAAAATTTAACCGAGGAGTGTAATCTCAACGACCGGCCCCTATGAAGATTCTCCGAGGTGGAAGGCAGCAACCAATAGTGGGGTTCCCAAAACAAGGAAACTTAACGAGTAGGACAAAAGTCAAAAAAAGAAAGGGCCAGGGAAGTACGAATACCAAAAACTTCCAGAAGGGGACACCCGCATTTCTTAAGGAAGGAAGAAAGGTAAAACTAGGCGAAGAGAGAGAAAGGACCTCTAAGAAGAGTGGCAACCATATCGATATAAACAAAATCGGAGGAGAGGAGATCGTCTGGCTGTAGGAGGGGAAAGTTTCCACGAGTCGTAGGGAAGAGCTAGGGGGGACATCTACTTCCTTGGAGAATGCCATGACCTTCTTGGGCAGTTTAAAGAGCGGGGGCAGTTGCCGCAGCCCCTGAGATTGTGGGTCTCCAAAGAAATGAAGGGACTTGGGAGATCGAGAGAGGGTGGGGGAGGCTAGAAAGGGTGGCGGGGGTAACAGCACCACCAAGGACGATCCAAATGCGGGGGTGACTATCGTAGGTGCTGGGCCCACCGAAGCCGATAACTATACGGATTCTGGAAGAAAGAATCAAAGTGCTGACCAGGAGTCTCTAGAGGGGGCTTCTGAGAAAATTCAAAGCGGGGGAAATCTTGGCAGCACCGCGGAAGGGGGAGGCCGAGAAAGGAAGGGTAATTCCAATAACCTCATGAGGTTTTATATAGTTTCACCGCATAGAAAAAAGTTTGGGTTGTATACAGGGGACGGATCTTGACCCCCTGGACTCCGGTGTGCGATTAGTGTTTGTGGTGGTCGGAGTAGGATCAAAGGGCATGCGCATTGCAAAACAGGGAGCCTTGCGAAAGGAGTAGAAAAAGAAGAAAAGTGGAGACGTGAAACCGGGGTACGATGAATTTGGTTGACTTAAAATCATGGGAAATGAACGTAGGGGAACTTAGAAGATGAGTAAAGAAGAAAGGAAACGACTGAAACTCACCGCCTCACTCTTGAAAAAAGGTTGTCAGAGAAAGTGCAGAAAGGGAAGGTGCACGGAATAAACGAACCCAGAGGGTACTCAGGCCTCTGAGCCGGGAATGAGTTGGGGGAGGAGAAGACAACCAAACCCCTGGAAGAATCTCCTGGGGGGACCCAAAGTCAAAAAACTACAGAAAATCTGGGGGTCGGGACGATAAGATCTCCGCTCGGAGTCTGCCCGGATCGACGAGTACGAAAGAAGATGGCTCGAAACAAAATACTCAATAAAGACGACGGCGGGATTGGACATCATAAGCCTTGCATACCAGACCTTGGGAAGTGACGGATTCAGAGTGGCGGAAGCACTTAAAGCCTCAAGGGGTTCGCCGAAGCGCGCCGCGAGGAGTCAACTGAGTTCTGGGGTTCTTCAGCTTGGTCAATGTTCAGATCCACGCCATGGTGGGGGGTCAGGACGAAAAAGATTCTATGAAGGGCTCGCGTCCGCCACTCCTGTACAGATAAAACGAATCATTGGCTCAGAGGCGGGACAAGGGACCTCCGGCGACTTGGGGTTCTGCAAAGGGAAAGCTTATAGGGGCATGGGGGGGGGAAGGACGGGTCGGGGGGAACAAGAGGAGCCCACTTGACTTTTGGGAGGTTTTGTGGAGGTTGACGGGGGGGGGGGGTGGGGGGGGGACACAGGGTGAAAGGATTCGAGGCGCTTTTCCATTGATCACGTGGGGTGGGGAGGAAAACAAAACGAGGGACTAAACGGGGCCAAAACTCAAAGACTAGAAGGAGGCTGGAAGTGGTTAGTAAAGTGCTGGGGGCCAGCATGAAACGGTCCTTCGAAGGGGGAGTGAAAAGAGAAAGGGGAAAAAAGAACTACAAGGCGCCGCGGAAAGTCCCTAGAAAACTGAGAAGAAGAAAGAGTGTTCGAGGAGGTCTTGCAAAGCGAATGGAGAGGGGTGATGGGAGGAACGACTTTTGCCTCCCAAACGAAAAGATTTAAGAAGTAACGAAGTACAAGAACAGCTTGGAAATCACGGAAAGTGGTCATTTCGGTCCAGAATGATGATTCTTGAAGAACATGAAAGGAGGGGGATGGGAAAGCCGGACGAGGGGGGACTGCAGAGTGAGTGCCGAGAGCAGGAAATATTCTTAATTACGCGAAACGGATCGGGGGTGTAGGGGCGGCAGCTCAAGATTCAGAGGTCGTCTCGAAGAACTCGCGGACAACTGAGGAAGGCTTCTATAAGGACATTGGGAGATACGGACTATTGCTGTTCCGGCTACGGGAAGGTCGCTGAGCCACGGACGGGGACGAAGATCAGGTGAGTTCTTCTATCTCACAGGTGATATTAGTAAAAGAAGCTTACGCCGTGGAAAAAAAAAGACGCCTCTCCCAAAAGGACTGTTCCTAAGAGCAAGGGAAGAGGAGGACGTCCGGACACAAGGACAATAATCGGTAAAGTGTGTTTTCTTCAGAAGTACGTCGAGAAGCAGTGTGTCTAGAAAAAGCCTATAAATCGGAAGTAGGGGGAAACGGAAAATAGACCCTTCGCCGGGAACACGAGAAAACACACGAGTCCTCGAAAGAATAAAAGGAAAGCTCGAGAGAAATTCGAAAAAATATAGGACAAGGGAAGCAAAGATCAGAAAAATTCTTACGCGACCATGAAAAAGAGGCGTTGAAAGGGGGGGAGGCTGATCATGGGACCGGGAAAAGGTCTCGTCGGGGAGTACACCTAGACACAAAACCCATCACGCAAGGTTCGGAATCGATGGAAAGTAGAACAACACTGAGAATATATAAGCCTTTTGTAGGAGTAATGTGGGGGGAAAAGAGAGGGGAAAAATGAATTTTCCTAGGTGGTGAGGTCCCTCAAGCAAGGGAGCACACTGCCTAGAAAAAAAGAAACTAGTACGGGAAACAAAAGGAAAACGGAACACGCAGCTCGAAGGGGGTCCTGCTAAATGAACTCCACCGAAGAAAAAAAGAAACCTTCAAGGAGGATGCGACAAACCCTACTTGGACAACGCCCCAGAAAGAAAGCAGCCGAAGGACGGCAACCAAGGATTGAGGAGAAGACTAGGGGGACAGCAGTTAGGAACTTTCCCGATGACAAGACGCGCGCTAGAATCGAGGGGGGCAGTCTACAAAAAGCGAGACCCAATATAAAAAAAATACTTTCGTCAGAAACTAAAACCTGCAACGGGAGTGGACACTCTAACCAGGAAGGGGGCAAGAGGAAAAAAATCTCGAAAAGGACTGAGACAGGAAAAAACATGAAAGGAGAGGATATAACTGTCTATGAGACTCTAGGAAATACCGAAGGTCAATGAATGAAGGGGGGACCTTCCGCATAACCCTAAAAAAGGTTAGTGAAAATGCAAGAGAGGAACCAAAGGTCAGTCTATCAATTTCCAATCGGGGAACCCCGGCCGCACACCAAAAAACAAACCCAACCCAAAACCAGGACAGGGAGAGGATCAAGACTCCAAAATAGATCGTGGGTTTCTTGGTCGTTAAGTCGAGTCGTTTATCCGTTAGGTCCCACCCGGAAGAGGTGGTGTTGAAGTGAATTAAAAAATAAGGCAGAGGGGGAAAGTGGTGACGGATAAAGAGACCCATTGACCGTATGTACAAACGCCTCTATCCTTTTAAAATGACAATATTCGAAGAGATGCAGGCAATGACGGAAGTGGAGAAAGAAGAAGTATGGGGAGAAGATCACTATGCCGGGAGAAAACCGCCAAGAGATCGTGTTCTCATGACAGCCAGGAAGGCACCTAACAGAAAGGTGGAAGAATCAGGCTAAAAAAATTGTAAAATAACGCACAACGAGGATCGAAATAAAAACGACGCACAAGCCCGAAGGAGGGGGAACAAGAGAGATAATCCGCGTCTCCGTCCGGCCCGGGAACCTGGGTCGGATCGTAAGTAGGGAACAACCTGAGGGGGGGCTTTACCGGGCCAAGTACTTTTCCGAGCCGAAGGAGGCGTGGGTCAAAGCAGCGGGCGGGAAGAAAGGAATCATCAAGAGGAACGATGAGGGTTCCCAGCCAGTGCGAAAGTATACCCCAGAAATCATCTTAAAAGAGGCGAAAGGATGACGTGGAAAGAGGCGAAGGGGAAGAAAAGTTGGTTTGAGGAAAAAGCGCGGCACCAAAGGCGCTGGCGAAGGTGGCCGGCAAAATAATTTTTCAGAAGAAGGTGTACCGAAAAAAAAGGCAAACTACCAAAACTCATGTCTGAAGGGGGAGGGCCAAAGGAGGAGGAAGGAAAGAACCCGGCAACTGAAAAGCCGCACGCCGCCACCCGCTGGACACTTATCATCTCCAGACAAGAGGGCTCTAGTCGATGACAGAAAAGAGTTCAAACTCAAATCAAGGGTTGGAAGAAAGCTATAAAAATAGTCCCCCTTTTTTATCTCTTTGAGGGAGGGGGAAAAAAGGACTTGAAGAGCTAAAATAAGATGATTCAGGGGAAAAGGGCGAGGAAGGAAATTAGGGGGGAGGTTGTGGTCTCTGCTTGGGCCCTTTGACCCCACTTTTCTCGTTGGCTAAGAACGAGCGAAAGGGCGGAAAGAAAACTAAAAAGGGGGGCCAAAGGAGCGCTTGGGAAAGTACATCACCACCACTCGTTGGACCCTGCGGGGGGAATCTCAGGGGGGGGAACGAGGCGGTGGACCCACCAAAAATTCGGGACGGGAAGGGGGGATGTCGTATTAAACCCCTGCTGTGACCCTTTCAATCTGCTCGTCTACAGGAGGGAGGCCTGGATAGGGGGGGCTCAAGAAACGGGCCAGAAAAAGAGGGAGGGGTAGGGAGACTGGTGGCCCGGCCAGAAGAACAAGCGTCGTGTGGGGAAAAAGACACATATGGGGGCGTAAAAAAGAACAAGAAAGAGGTGACCTACAAAGAAAATCTGATGCCCGTGTATGTCTTGAGATGGGGTGCCGAAGGAGGAATGAGTAAGACTCGGAAGACCTAGGTTTAAAACTGGGGGAGAGGGTCGGATGGCTGCTCAAGACCGATATCTCAGAAGGGAATTTAACTTATGGACGAAGGACCGCGAAAAATATACGCGTGGAGAAAGCCTCGTGATCGTAGGCGACATACGGGGGTGAATAAAAGGCACTGAGAAAGAAAGAGAAAAATTATGATACTTTTCAGAAGTGTAAAGTAAGTCTTGCGAGGAGGCAAAAAAAAAAAAGGCCTAGAGGGAAGTGGAAATCCAGAGGTCCCACAAGCTCTTCCATCTCCAGGTGGGGCCTTAGGGGGGGAGACTTTTCGGAATAGGAATTCATGAAAAAAGGGAAAAACGAAGGGGTTGGGGGGGGTGTCTAACAATCTTGGAGGGGGGTTCTCAGTCAATCCGAAAGACGATCTAGAAGCGAATAATAGACTAAAAAAAAAAGAGACGATCTCGTACCCGAACGGATAAGGAAGTTAAAGAAGGGGGTTGTGGAAATCAGGTGGCCGGGATAGGAATTTGACAGTGGAGAGGAAACTTCTGGGTAAAGACCCTCAAAAAAGGGCGAAGGAACGACTAGAGTCTCCGAAGGCCTTAAAACTCTCCGGCGCGCTGAGGGGGGAGAGGTTCTGAGGGGATGTCAAGGGGGACACAAGTGAATGGGAGGTTTCTAAAAAGCAAACCGCGAGAACTGGATGCTGAGAGTCAGGAGACGAGGGGATAAGGAAAGTCAAGGATAATCGGGGGTGGGTCCATGAGGACATGATGGAACCCTGACTTAAAAGTGCAAGAAGAAAACCTGAACAGAGCTCCTCTATGCCAGGATGTCTGTCGGATGGGTCTTGTAAATAGGATAAGCCACCCTCCTTTATGTTTTTAAATGGTAGTGTTTTGAGGAATGGAAGGGGTGTATCTAAAGCATACCCGGAAGGAAAGGGATGCTCCTCGGTCGTGGAGGTGAGACGGATAGAGAGACGCAAAATCGGAAGAAATCGGCAAGTTATCTAGTATCAGGAGGTATCCCGGGAGAGCTTAAAGATCTAAACTGTCTTCGAAAAGGACGTCTAAGGGAAACGCATTGAGCCCAATCCCTCTACAAGGAGAGATCCGAGCGGGTGGGGCAGTCGGGGGAAAAGGGGTCTCGGAGAAAAGAAGCAGAAAAAAAAATTGAGTAGATGATGGAGAACGCTGCAGGGGACGACCAAAAAGAGACCGAAAGTAAAGAAAAAAGTCCACAGAAAAATACAGAACTTGACCCGCCGAGAGTTGAAGTCAGGTCACACCGATGAGGTCTTTGAGGAAAAGGGCGAAAAGTTACGAAAAAAGGTAGAGGGAGGACAGGCGGTGCTTTAGATCTGGACTTGGCAAGGGAAAACGCCGAGGTCTGCTTTGACTTTGTTTGGAGGGGAGGTCCGGAGGCCTTGAGAAATGGGGTTGTCAGGCCCACTGGGCTCGCCTTGGTGAAAGACCACTGGTTTGAAAATACTCGATACGGGGCGGCAAGCGATGCAAAGCCTATTCTTCCAGGAAGGACCACGGGGGGGGCACTGGAAAATTCTGCGTCAAGTCAACAACACACTGAAGAGAAGATCTTACTCTTGAACAAGCACCAGATCCATCGAAGTTTGAGAGACGAAAGACGTCCAAGGAAAAAAGAAGGCATCGATCTGAGGTCCCTCGGACACCCGACCAGGGGAATTGGGGTTAGCGTCGAGGAAAAAGGAAAAAGATTGGAGAATCGGGAAGCACACATCGCCACTCGAATCTTCACCTGATTCTGGAAGATAAACCAGGCTGAATCCCGGCGACCTTAGAGAAATAAACCGGGAATCAAGGAAGGGAATAGCCGAAAAAGAAGGAGGGCGGAAGGAAATCTCGTCTGGAAGGGGTATCGAGGAGACTATGGAGAAAAAATGAAGGGGTTCAGAAGGTGTAAGATTGAGGGGGCCCTGCATCACATACCAGACAAGATCTCAGAAGGGAAGGGTTCCGGGATTCTAAGGACTTAAAGATAAGACACAGTACAGAGGTACTTGTGTCTCAGGTTAGGTTCACTTGAGAAAAAAAAAAAAATCAGGAGATTGGGGAGGTAAGACACTTATAACCGCACTATCTACCTCTTCCTTGGGATTCGTGGCGCGGAATCGGGGGGGAAAGCCTACTAAGAAGGGGCCAAAGACAACACGGGGGTTCCGATCAACTCATGTCAAAAACCCCCACCGTGTTTCCAGTCCCGAGAACACTACCTGGAAAACATTCCAGGAGGAGGGAAGAGGCCTCCTAAAAGTAGGCAGCCAGGCAGAAGGAAACTGGAAAGGGGGAACCTATAGGCTCCCCTACTCTATCCAGTTTGGACCGCCGGGGCTCAACTACTGGAAGAAAAAAGAAAAAAGAAAATATAGGCGAAACGAGGACAGTCCGGAGCACTTGCTCGCTCTGTCGCAGAAAAAGGCCAAAAACTTCAAGAGGGGCTTTGGGGGAAAAAAGCCAACGGGCAAGAAAATCCAAGGAATGGGACTGGTCCTACGCTTAGCTGCGACTTTTTCTATGAGGCGGGACTCTAAGATGAAAAAAATAAAGGGAAGAGTATATCGAAGAAGGAAAATCTGATAATCGAAGGTAGGGAAACCGGCGTACGTCCGGTCGGCAGCGCGTATACTATGAGCACTCCGACTCGGAGGTTCGTCTTGGAGTGAAGTCGTCCCGGGAGACTTTCTGAAAAAACTTCTCTCGGGAGAAAAAAGGGTTCATTCGGAAAAAAGGAAAACAGAAGGAGGAGATGGGGCTGGTATAAGACGCCTCTGCGCCCTTGAAGTATTAAAAAACACTCTACTGAAAAAAGGAAATTAAGGCAGGGGGGAGCGTGGGGGGGTCGAGCGACTGCAGGGACAAAAGACGAGGAAACGAAAAGTAGTGCGACGGCGCAGTGACACCAAGGAAAATTCAAAAGGAATAGGAAAAACTAAAAAGCTTTCTGAAACCCCACAGCGAGGAGTCACGAACATTTTGACTCGAACGCGGCTTCTGGGAAAAACGAAAAAAGGATCTAAGAAAGCTCTAAAAGGGAAAACCGGAGAAAAGCCGTCCTGCTTCCGGAGAAGAACCTCGAAGTATCGAGAGGAAAGGAACCAGAGGGTGTAAGACACCCGAAAGGGGAAGAGAGGAAAAGTCTCGTCCTCAAACCGCCTCTTGGGTTCAGAAGGAGGCAAGGAGAGAAATGCCTAGGGGGAGGGATAAGTCAAAGTATACACCCAGCAAGCCGTCATCAGTCTTCAACCGCAGAAGGCCTATTTTGCAAAATTGACGTGGACCCCGGCGTGGGGGCTAGGGAAAAGGACACTACGTTTGAGCGAGCAAAAGGGGAAAGATTCGACGCTGAGGAGGTGAAGGCAGCAGTTTCCGCCATGGGTAAACGCCCGCTTCGGCCCAGCGGCGAAAGACCACAGACGAAGGGGGGTTTGGGGGGTGGGGTGGGGGGGGGGGGGGGTGGGTGTTGTGGGTACGGACACCGCCCAAGAAAGGAGACTCGACTAAAAAAATAACACCGGACACTAAGGCCTTATCCACCCATCAAACCAGTACAACGAAAGAACATGAAAGGAATAGAATTCTTTTGACCTAACACTCAATAATCTCAAACACCAACGGAGATTATGGAGAGTATCCGTCGTCCCTTATATCGTTTGAGGGAGGGGAAAAGAGGGTCTTAGGAGAGGCGAGTCTTGCCGCAAAGGAAAGGGGAAGGGGGGGAGTCGTGGTGCAGGTTTTTATTCTTAGACGCGCGGCTTGGGGCCTGCGTGGGAACGAGAAAAGGCTCTTGGGTGGGGGCAAGGAAAAGTGCGGGCGGAACACGGGGGGAGCCGGGGAACCGGAAGCGTCGAGTTGAGGCTCGCTGGTGCGAGGTATAAAAAGTCCTTGGGGATTTACAGCTGGGGGGGAAAAAAAGCGGGCTGCCTGGAGAGGGTTAAGAAACTTAGGGGAAATGTAGAAAAGGGACCTGAGAATCGTGTCTAGGAGAGCAATCTTAATAACGTCCTCGCTTTCCCGCGGGAGAAACTCACCCGAGGGGAGTGAAACGAACCGACAGGGGGGGGAAAGGGGGAAAGAAACCGGGGATAGGGAAAAGATAAAGATCAGACGTCGGTCCGCTCCCGTGATCCGGAGCAAAAATCAGGGAGAGAGACTCAAGGGCCGGTCGTGGTGAGAAGCGGGGGAGGTTAAAAGGGTTCGAATAACTTTTCGCGCAAACTTAAGGCGGAGGGGGACGGGAGAAAAGGGAAGTTCGAATGGAGAGGACTGCGATTGGGGAGCGAGTAAGACAACGGAAATGCGTCCATGGAAGGGGAAGAGTAAAAATCGTATGGAAAGAAAGAAATTCGTCCTGCCAACCGGGAATAAGCGTATTAGGACAGAAGGAAAATATGATACTGTCAATTAGCATCGGTAGTAAAAAAGATCATAAAAAGAAGGTTCCCCTCCGAGGCCTGCGGAAGAGAAGGCCTTTCTAGGGTGAAAGGTGGGAGCTCTAGGGGGAGCCACCCTGCGCACGAGCAAAAGGTTGGTGGGAAAAGACCCTCAGGAAAGAAAAGACAGCACGATGACATAGAGAAAGGACGACAAAGAAAGGGGAGACCAAGACGACAGGGAATTCATACTTGAGGAGTGGTTGTTTCTTAAAAGCTTGAAGTAGGCCTTGGGACTCATCAATTAGGTACTTGATTATAGAATCAAAAAAAAACGCCAAAAAGCGCAAGGGGAAGGCTAATCATTCCGGGCCTTTTTGCCGCGGCGTATAGCTTGTTATGGATTGGTAGGGAAGTCAAGGTTGGGGCACGAAACGAGGTTGTTCGACGGACCAAGCTCGCACTTTCTCCGGAGAGGCGAAAGAAGGGGGGACCTGAGGAAGTAGCGCAGCAGGGGAGGTCATAGGGCGTCGACCCTGGCGGTGAAAAATGGAATCTGAGTAGGGGGTCATAAAGACTGAGGAAGAAGAACGAAAAGGGGTTCAAGCGTGGGGAGAGCGAAAGAGGAGCCCGTGTAATGGTTTTAAGGGTGTTGTGGGGGGAGGGGGGATGGCAAAAAGGGGGCTGGAAGGGGGTGCAAAAGAACCAGTCAATTAGACTGGCTTGTCCAGTCACGGGCTTGCTTAGTGAGGGGCCAAAGGGATCCTCTCCGAAAGGCACGTAGGGGGTTATGACATGCTGGCCTCTTCATCCATACGTCAAAAATCAAGGAGAAGTCGTCAACCTGATCAAGGCGCCCAAATTAAAGAGGGAGGCTCCTCACGAAGGTTGAGGGAGGGGTTAATTTATTCTGAAGAAAACTCTTGCTCGGGCTTTCCTGAGTGTGGTCCGTTAAACCCCAGCATACAGCCTGACGACGTCAACTGTACTAAATAGATAGAGGAAAGAAGTGGAAAGAGGGGGGGGTCCAATAAATTCAGGGCTGATCTTTGGTCTTAATTCGCTCACCTTGGAGTGATCAGGGGGAAGAGAATGGGGGAGGAATGCTTTCTAGAGGGGAAAAGGAATTGAAATAGTGACTCTGACGCCGAAGGAAGAAAGCTCGGGTGCGACCGTTTGGGGAAGCCTCTGAAATCCGTCTCATAAGAAAAAGGGAGACCCCAACAATCGGGGGGGGTCTCGGGATGTGGAAATTGAAGAAAGAAGGCCGGGCTTCTGGCACAGGAGAAAGGTCAATAAAATCCAATTTTTTGCTCTGCCGCTTGTTGATGGTAAGGCGTGATAACAAAAGAGTAACTTTAAAGGGAAAAAGAAATCGCTGCAATATCGTACTTACTTTCGATGCGGCACAGCAAGCTACTCCTGGATAATCTCAGAAATAGATTCAAAAAACAAGAAGGGTTATGGAGGCGAAGTGTTCCTAGACCAACCAAATATCGTGGGGACGCGGCCAACAGCAAACGGGGCACACGAAGATCACGGGCGTCTCACAAGAAGAGGGGAGACGCGACGGCGTCATCAAAGAATGCCCGAGGAGGAAAGTCAGGGGGAGAAGAAGGACCAACCATCCGGGACCTGAGAGGTAAAAAATTAGGGGTCAAGCACGATCTTTTCCACGGACAGGTCCCCGGTCGGAGGAGGTACACCGGCCCAGAGAAGGACCATAAAAAATCTGCCCAAGAGGGGACACGAGTAAGAATGAGAGAGGGAAGGGGAGGACGGTTCTTCCTGGATGAGATTCGGAGCACCGGCGAAGAAGGAGCGGGTTAACGGAAAAAAGCACGGGTATAGAAGGGCGAAGTGAGGGGGGGGAGAATCAGAGACCTACGCCCAGGTTATCACCTACGGGACCCGCGTCGAAGAAGAAGGGGAAGGTCTAGGCCCATGGCAATGAAATCCCCTAATAAAGAGAAGAGGCCATTCCAAGATCAAAAACTCCTCCGAGAAAAAAAAGACGACAGAAGAATGTCGCCTCCCCAAACTTCTGAAAAATAAGAATCACAGTTGGAAAGGGTCATCGAAAGGACGGATGTACAATGAAAATAAGGGGAGCAGAAAAAAAAACGACGCATAAAGTTTGTCGCGCGTGCGATGGTCGTCAGTAAAAACGAAAAAAGAATTATGGAGGGGATTAGCCTTGCACTGGCTCGAAGAGAAGAAAATGACTGATCCGCGGATTATCTTCGCGGCCGACTATGATTGTCTTGGAGAGAAAGACCGTAAAGGAAAAAGGACATGAAGAATAAAAACCAACAAAAGAAACGAGGTCGAGAGGAGGGGTCGAGCGCAGCTGGCTCAGCCGAAAAAAAATCGTCGGCTGTTCGTCGTGTGTGTCCCTGGGAGACGTTCGGAAAACCCAACGTTTGGGGAGGGAAGGGAAAATTTCAAAGGGCGTCTCGCCTGCTAGTTTAAGATTTCGGTATTGAAGAAAATAAAGAGTGCTCCCGGGGGGGACTCTATGTGCGTAGGAAGAGATGGGAATTACATCCATTTCGAGTGGGGCGCACCGCTACAGGGGAGAAAAATCAAGCCTGGAAAGAAAGATCCAAAAAAGTGGGGAAGTAAACCGAAATTCCCCTGCCTACCCGGAGCAGGGAGAGGAAATTGTTAGCAAGAAGCCAAATAGCACGGAGGGCGTTTGAGCGGCAAAAGCAAGAATGGCGAATCCCTCAACAAGGGCCTCTTGGACCCGGCGAGGAGATAAGCAATGGTCGTCAAAGAAGGGGAAAAAACTCCCTTCCCCGGAAGGACGGGGGGGGATCTCAACAAGTTTATTCTGGACGGCAAAAGAAAGTTCGCGGAAGAAAAGAATTTCGGGTCACTAGAGGCAAACTCGAGAAAACAAGAAGGGAGAGAGTTCCCAGCCGTGGCGTACCGTTAAGGACACCCAAGCAAGCCGAAAGGTCGCCTTTCTTCAAAGAGAAGCAGGGTATTTGGGGAAGAAAGGTGAAAAAGGGATGTCAAATGGGGGGAGGGACTAAAACCAACTATCTTCGTCTAGGTGGCCGGAAGACACATTGTTCCCCAGAAGGTACGGGCAACGCAACAGGAGGAAAAAAACGCCCAACAAGCTGCAGTTGGAAAAGCCATGCAAAGAAAGATATCCCTGTAAAAAGGAGAAACAAACATGTAAAGAGCAAGAAAACGAGTCCTTCTCGTGACCTCGCCAGAAGAGCGTGTCAAGACTACGGTGTCCAAAGCCCTAAGAGGGAAGTCAGACAAAAGAGGAAGAAGGAGAAAGAGAGAACTTCAGATTTGAAGGGAGTGGGAACACGGCGAACGTTAGGCAGTTTCGATTTAGAATCGATTAAGGCCTCGTTGAGGGGGACTGTTACAATAGCGGGGGGCCTTCGGGGGGATCAGGGGCCCTTAGGTTGAATCCTCCCAGATCTTGTTGGTTCACAGGTCCGACGAAAGGAGGCATTATTGTGCAATCGCGCGCGAAGAGAGTGGGGGCCGGCTGAAAGGGGTTTCTATGCAGAAAAAGCGTAGGGGGGGGGGATGCCGGGAGGGGCGGTGGGAAAAATCATTTTTCCCACCGAAATTCAGGGGCGCTTGAAAAAACGTAAGGGGAAAAGAAAGGCGGTACACACGCTCAATCGTATCCGTTCTTTCGTCCTTCTAGAGGCTCGTAGAGGGAAGCCTCATTGAAAGGTCGGAAAAGAGAAAAGGGCGTTTTCGGTAAAAGCGCCAATCCAGAGGGGGAGGGGGTCAAAACGAAATGAACCGGTGACGTCTCTACTAGGGCGCTCAATGAGACAACCATACGGGATATTGGTAGTGAAGAAGGGAGAAGGTCAAGGGGGCGAGAAGAGAAAATTCAGGGGATAAGGAGGTCTTGGAAAAACTTGTTCGCGCGACTTTCGCTGGGAAATTTGCTCAAAAAAGGGTCGCTACGGGTCGGGGAAGCGGGAGGGGGAAGGGGGGAGGGGGGTGTGAAGGAATATCTCCGGGGAGGTGTCGTAATTACATCTTTTCGTTAGAGGAAAGCCGGAGGAGGATTAGATCATGAGAAAAAGAAGAAAAAGGAAGCCATCACTGAATAAATTTTCATAGTGGTAAATAAAGAGCGTTCGTAAATAAGGCAGGAGGAGGGAAAATTCCTGGCATCGGAAAAATCAAGAACGCCTGGGTTTGCAGCTTGGTGGAGACTCTTCTTCAGTGACCCCCCAACCACGGCTCACGTAAGAAGGGGGTTGGGGAGTTCTCACCAGGAAAAAAGATCCAAAAAAAAAACTAGTGGAAAATCGGAGCCAACGAAGGCCCGGACAGTACTCCTCCGCTTGGCGACCCAGACTACGAGGAGGAAGAGTTAAAGACCAATGGAATTTAAGAAAGCATACATGCCTTGAGTTGACGTTCTTACATCGAAGGGGCACCTCATCGACCAAGGAAGCAGATAAGAAGAAGGGGGGAGGAAAGGTAGGAAGATGGAGGGGTCGACATAAGTGTCAGTGCCTAAGAAAGCCCCTTGCCTGTGTTGGGGGGGGCTGTCGCAGAAAGGAAAAAAACGGGGAAGCAAACGTCGAAAGGGGAAAGGGCGAGTCAAACGGCGTGGTCATTGGGTCGCAGTCGTACGAGAAAGGCGTGGTCGAGGAAGGTGCACGCAGCAGATTCGTTCTTGGGGGGACTGTCACGTAGGGAGGGTCAAGGGAAAAAAAAGTGTTGATGAAAAAGGGTAGTGTGATTGGTGGAATAGAACCATGCCCATTATGGAAGCCTCGGGAGTGGAAAAAGTGTTTTAGACAAAGAGTCCTTAGGGAGGAGGGAGGCAAAGGAAAACAACGACGAAGAAGTAGGAGTGTTGGTGGATTGCCACTTCAACACTCTTACAAAGGAAAAGAATAGGAAAGAGAAAAAGTGGGGAGCTCACCAGGATAGAAAGGTCCCGTCACAAAGGGGAAGAAAAAATGTTTGAATTGTATTGATCTCTCTCTTTCCTCATTTGCGTGCTAGAGGATAAGGGCTTGGTCTAAGGACCCCGACTGGAGGACGGAACTTAGGACTCGCTCAGGAACTGCCCTTGAAATCCTGATAAGTTTTCATTTCGGATGAATGAAAGGGGAGGAAAACACAAGAGGAGGAATCCAAACGTGCTTAGTTGCATAAATCTCTGGTTGCGTCAGAGAGGGCTTGCGAGAAGCAGCGTTGAAAGGGTAAATCGTGTAGAAACATTACACGCTCTCGGGTGGTCTGGGAAAAACTTTCGCTCGAATTCTCGGGGTAACAAGTTGACGTGGGCGTCGGGGACGGAAGACGTGCGTCTATGAGTGCCGAAAGGGGAGTCCGTCGTATCACGGGGGTATGAGGAAGAGAGGGGGGAGTCACGGACAACTTGTAAAGGAAAAAAAGTGAAACAGAAACCAAATACAACATTTATCTACTAAGGAAGCCATGGCAGGGAAAACTCGCGCAGCGAGAGTCACGAAATAAAGACAGCGGAAAAATGTGCGGGAAAAAGCTGACCTTTTGCGAGAAAAACCCCAGACAAGAGATAGGGGATCTGAAGGAACAAGACACAAGACGAATATTCCTTCGAGAAACGTCTCCGAAAGGAGCAGGAGAACCGCGCCTTCATCACTACTTCATAACGCAGGACATATAGTCAAGGATGCAAGGCGCCGGTAAGAAATCCTTCAAGAAGTGAGGAAAGAATGAGGAAAAGCTTTTAATAAAGACAGTGGGAGTCCGGGAGGGACACCGGCATCGTGGCCAACGAATACTCATCGCCAGGAAAGGGTCTTAAAATCGAAAGTGAGTAAAAAGAGCTCAAGGAAAAGGCGAAGGAAGGTCTGGGATAGGCGGCAGGGGGGGGGGTTCTCTCCTGTATATTCTCGCAACGATAAAAAGCTTTAGGAATCAAGGACACGCGACGTCTTCTGAGGAAGTCTTCTTTGTCTCTGGGGGGACTTTTTAGAGAAGAAAACTCCAGCGCAGTGATCAAACAGCCACTCCCTCGGTAAGCCGGTAGGACAATGAGCCAAAAAGGTGCCATAAGAAAAAGGGAAACAATTTTGGGGATTAATAGACCTACGCCCCCGAGTGAACAAAGGACATCACGACCGGCATCCGGGAACGAAGCCCAGGGGAATCTGATCTAGTCGGGGAACCGGGGTCTACTAAGACAGAAAATTACCCCGCGCTATCGCGCGTACATCGCTACCGACGCCAAACCCCCCCCCAAACACACACATAACCCCCCAACCCCACCACCACCCCCCACCCAACAACAAAAAAAAACCCCAAAGACACGACCCACCCCCCCCCCCACCCCCACCCCCCCACCCAGAAACCAACACCACAAAAAGCAAAGACGCCCCCCCCAAGAAGAACCACCCCCCCCACAACCAACAACACAAAAAGAAACAACCCAAACCCCCCCCCCCCCCCCCCCCCCACATAAACCCCAACACCAACCAACAACACTAAAAAAGTTCTGAAATCTCATAAGAAAAGATAGAAAGTTAAGTGTCGAGATGAGCAATCATAACAATCTCAAAGCTCCTTCTCTTAAAAGTCGTCCTCATCATGCAGGTAAGATCTGAGAAATGGGTAGATGCTTGAGACCTTCAGAAAATTCACTAATACAAACTAAGCTAAGTCTCGTCTTTGGTTCTCGTGCACGCTTGTCCTGTCGTAGAAATAAGAATCGTCGCGTAGATAGAGAAATCTTCTGAGGTAAATCCTTCCAAGAGGGGAATCCTCAAAAAAAGGTTTGGGGGGGAAGTAAAGAGAAGAAAATATTTACATGGCGCGGGAACTCGATGCCTCGGGGACTATGTAGGGAAAGAAATTAAACCTGGAAAAAGAATCTGAACTTAAAACAATTCTGACCAGTCGAAAGACTGAAGTTAGGGGGGTAAGGAAGGGAAAAGTGAGCAGAGGGAAATGGAAAAAACGAGGTTCGCTGTACAACCGCAAAGGAAGAAGAGTGACGTGCTCAGGAACCAAGAACAGCGAAAAGGGACACGTCCGAAACGGATGCTGCGATCACAGAAGTGAGGGGAAATGTCGCACGCACAAGAGGGAATGAATCGACAGAATCAGCCGAACGGAGAACCTCGAAAGAAGAAAAAAGGACGACTTGAAAACCGAAAGAAGGGCGAACTGAAAAGATCAACGGCGGAAGAGGGGCGGAAACTATCTACACCCTACCATGAGGTATTCTGGACCGGGGGCCCATTTCGGTTACGCGGCCGGTCAAAAGAGAGTTGATTCCTCAAGGGCCGGGGGAAGAGAACTCAAAGGGAGTAGTGAGTCAAAGAGTACTAAACCCAGCACAATAACGTCCCGGTCTTCACCCGAGATTCCTATGTGGAAAAATTAACACCATCACGATCGGGAAGAGGTCAAAGAGAAAAGGGGGGGATGGAAAAAGTCAGGCGCTGGGGGAAAACGCAAAAAGATGTTCATGCAACAAAACCGCGTCGTCCAGGG
>Ga0179593_1503875_pt1 | contig 20043 bp, 16 predicted proteins | sample CZODoug2_1_08_16_FD_185931 | JGI IMG/M metagenome (GOLD analysis project Ga0179593, IMG submission 185931) | Vadose zone soil fungal communities from Angelo Coast Range Reserve, California, USA - CZODoug2_1_08_16fungal (PacBio error correction) | ecosystem: Environmental > Terrestrial > Soil >...
GCCCTAACCAAAAACACTTCACGCTTTCTCGACGAGACTTACAGGACCGAGACGGGAGGACCTGCGAACCAGAGTGAGGGCTGAAAGAAACCTCGAAAAAGGTGAAAGAGCCACCCCGAGGGGGAACCGAAAAGGGCCTTCTACTACTCGTAAGGACTCGCCTGTGTCGCTGTCCCTGACATCGAACTAAAAACAGTGCACCGAAGGTCCCGAGACTAAAAAGAAATAAAGTAGACCGTGTCTGGGACCGGGGCGCAAACGACGCCGACATTGATGCCACAGATAGGCGATAACGTAAGAATAAAGCACCGATCTGACGAGAGAGACCAGGGTGACCCGAAGTGGAAGTAACTTTCGTATCGTCGTCAGGGCGAGGGAGCCAGGTAAGCGACTAGATACAAAAGAGAGAGACCGGTAACGGCGCTGGTCATGAAATTCAGAAGACAGAGAGGGCACGCTACAAGGACCCGGAATGGGGCAACATTGAGCCATAACCAATAAATCCGTCCTGCTCCCGAGAGAATAAACAAAGGAAAACGTCTTGGTATTGAGAAGCTGAAGAACTAAGGCCGCGGATAACGGGTAGTCCCAAGGAAATGAGCCAAAAAAACGAAAGACTGGGAACAAAATCAATCGAAGGATCGGAAACGTGGTCCCGTGTTGGAGAGACTGGGAAATTTGGTGACATAAAGAACTATTGACTTGGGAGGGAAAAGAGGCCGTAGAAAGATTTGCTACTAAGTGAAAGTGCCTTCGAAAGAACCAGAGTTGATGTTCGTACCTGGCGATGGAGCGACACTTTGGAAGGTACGAAATAAAAATTCGAAGATTGCGCAAGCGAGTAAAATAATACGCTGTCCAGTCTTACAAAAGCGGTGGGCTGACAGGGGTCAGGGGTTGGCAGCATTGGAGCAGTAAGTAACGGGTCCATACAGTTGGGAAGAGAGCAATAAATGGACGGCCATAGGTCATAAAAGTCTTTCCCTGACGGAACAACCGATGAGAAGGGGGAATCACGGCGAGAGAATCTTGTGCGGCAATCGGAGCGCAGCTGAGGAAGAGGGGTTAAGCAAAGGGGGCAGGTGCCAGACGGGGGTTTTGGGATGAAGAGGACAACCCTCGGGAGACGGGTAAAAAATGAAAAGTGAGGCGTCAGGAAACGGCCGATGGAGCATAAAATCAAGACCCGTTGTCGAATCGGGCGGTAGGGAGAAGGTAACGGGTTTGATTCTTTCCGGGCCGCTTAGGTCTCGATACTCAACTCGCCGCATCTCCGTGCACGAGGAAGGACCGTCAACCTGTGAGGTCTATTAACTTCAATTATCAGCAAAGTGTGAGCGAAGGCTTTACGGCGAAAAGGAGGGGATTGGGCCGGACGACCAGGCGCCAAACGACTACATCAAAGAGGTGCGCGTCGCAACATCCGACTACAGCGTCAACCGAGGCTCAAAGACTGAATGCAGTAAAAACATTGGAGGGGGAGACAACTTAAGGCCTTTCAAGCCGAGTGGCTGGCGGACAGTCGGTCACGTAGAAAGGACCAAAAACGGTTTGAGGAAGACCGAAGACGACCGGCCTTGGAATGCATTAAACCGAGCCGATCAGGTCCTCAGGGCAGGCTCGGGGGGACCATCAACCCTAGAATCATAGAAACAAGTGACGAAGAAGGTGAGATCGTCACACGAAAACGGTACCAAAATACTCAGGGAAGAGAGGGGACTCGACCAGCGCGAAAACATAGCGCAGGGTTGCGGACCACAAACAAAGCGGCCGAAAATCGGGAGTGACGGTCAACCAAAGACTGCGGCCATCATAACAATGAGGAAAGCGATCAAATAGAAAGATCGAAAAGTAAGTCTGTGTTTGGGACAAGCGGACATCAACCGGCAAAAAAATCAGGAAAAGGGGGGTTGTGTTCCTCAAATAAGAGCTCAATATTGTACGGCAGACTCTTAGAGTTGCGTTCGTTTATGAATACACAGCGGAAGAAGGGGGGAGGAAAAAACTTTGGGCCGCGCCCGTCACGACAGTCAGCCGTGTATGAGAAAACGGGGGAATAGAGGGGTGGATATGCGACCTCATTCCAAATGGGGGACGGATCGGATTTTCAACTGGGAAACAACATTCGGGCGCTGGGGACGGAAGAACAAAACTTACCGGTCTAAGTCTCTTCCGGGAAGCGAGGAATGGAAGCTAAAAGAGGGGGAGCTACCCGGTCGGAAATGGGCCGGAGGAGCGCTGGGGGCGGACAGGACACCGAGGGTGGACTACAACACGGGGGCCTTCGGTGCATGGCACGTTCAAATCCAGGAAAAAAATCAAACGCTTGCAAGCCACTCTGCCGGAAACTAAGAACTGCACGGTTTAGCCTTGACTAAAGACGGGGAAAGGGTCGACGCCAGAGAGGGACGTCGAGTGATATGGAACTATCGTACCTCCACTCGAAAGGAACCCTGTCAAAAGGGCACAAAAAGAAATCAGCGGGAGGAAAGAACGGTCCTCACGGAAACGGGGATTGCATGGCACCAGAAGAAAGGTAAGAATCGGCCTAACAATTTCTCCTCAAAAAAAAATCAACCCCGGGGGAGGGACGAGTGCCGACAAAAACCCCATTCCCATGGCAAAATTGGGATATACAAACCCTTGAAGAAAGAGAGGTGGCACCGGAAGAAATGTGAAGCCAGCCGTTAGCCCCTTCATAGAATACAGGCATCGTTGCCACTAAAGGGTGACCCCGTGTTTTCCTGCAGTCTTAAGCAGTCAAAAAGGATACTACTACCAGTACTCCTGTCGGAACGCCAAACACGGGGGGGGGGGGGGGGCGGCTAATAATAAGACAACGGATGGAAGAGGAGCAAACAAAATCACAAAGACCGTCAGAATATTGGACAGAAGACATCAAAGGGAAAACTTCAAGGCATCCGACCCTTCCCACGAATCGCAATAAGCGACAATCAAACAACACCCATACTCTTCGAAAATGTCGAAATACCGACACAAAATTACATCAGGGAGAAAGGGGCATCCGGAGATTCCAGCAACGGAAGGACTTAAGGTTCAGGGGGAACGGCCACAAAAAGAGACCCAACTGAGCGAAAAACATCACCGGGGAAAGGGAAAAGGCGCACGCAGGTCAGGAGGCTTCGGGCTGGAGGGCCAGGACAATGGGAAGAGAGGGGCACGGCATCGGACCTGCCAAGGGGCTACGTGTGTCCTAAGCAAAAAAAGGATGGGCGAGGGGGCTGAATAGCACCGCCTGTGGATGGGGTCGGTCAATGGTTGGGAAACATAAGCCGAGGGGGCGCTGGGGGGAGAAAAAATGAGGAGGGAATGGCCCGGGAAAAACGTGCCCATGAACGAAAAGGGGAACTAGAACGAGAAGTAAGGCAGTTCCAGAGAAAGGAACCCTCTCCTGGGCAGAGCTACACTGGCCCGGCATCCTGCTCGATCACGCCTGAGCTTGCGGAAAAGTATGGGTGGGAAAAGAGGGGTTGGTCCTAAGGTCCAGAGCGCTTAGTGAAAGTGACTAAGGGAACCTGTAGAATACATAAAGTCTCTGTAGGCTCAAGGACGGTGGACGGGGGGAGGGGACTATGTTCCATGACGAACAGAGGGTTGGGACGGCTCAGTCCAGAAGGAATCGAAATCCTCGGAAAGAATGGAACAAGCCTAGGGCCCCCTTTGGGGTGGGTCCACGAGGTGCGTTCGCATACACCCCCGCCTTAGCCGGCCCTCAAGTAGTTTCGTCCGGAAACTGAGATGCTCGCTCGAAACAATCCAAAGGAAGTGAGTTGCTAGAGCAGTGGGGGGCGGACGCGCCGACTCACAACAAAGAGAAATCGCGGGGAAAAGAGAGAGATCCGATCGTCTCAAGCCTCTTAAGCTGTGACGTCGTTCGGGTCGACCAATCTTCTACACTACCTTCTAAGGGATATGCAACTGGGAGGAACGCTCGCAAAAGAGAAATCCCGGGAAAAGTCGGGGGAGGGCTCAGCGATGAACTATTGAACTCCGGAACAAGACCCGTGGACTAGAACGTCAATCACTAATTTCGAACAGCAGTGAGGTCATCTGACACAAAAACCATGAGATCAGAGGAGGCCTTAGGCCGGTAACCGGAGGGGGCAATTTGCCCTCACTAACGACGCCGACAGAAAGAAAGTCCGAAAAAGATAAGGGACAGTCTTCCCGCAGCAACACGAAATGTGGGGAGCAATGGAAGGAAGGACAGGATCGTGGCAGGAAAAAAAAGATCGGGAGGTAGTATAGGAGGGACCTAGCAGCCGTACTCGAAGATCGAGACTCCGCTTGAATCGAAAAAGAAAGGCGGGGGGGGGGCGCTTAGTAAGACTAAAATGGTCATCCGGAAGCTCATGAATAGGGGAAACAATTGAAAAGACAAGAAGCCCAAGACGGCGAGGATCCTATCAGCACCATCGGACCATACTGGGCGGGGAGAAAAAAATGTCTTCAGTCGAAGAGGACCCTGATGGAACACAAGTCACTGGCGCCAGCAAACAGACATCCGGAAATATCCCCGCCACAAGGGGCATGGGGACCGTTTGCTCGAAGGGGTTAGACGGGGGGGAGACCCCGGGTGTCGACGTTGAGATCGAGGAGCACGAGAAGGGGGGGTGAATCGGAACGTCAAAAAATCAGCTAAGAGTTGGTTTGAGTTGGAGGAATGGAAGGAGGAACGTTGAAGGGTAACGTAAGAAGTAGCTAGCTGAACTCATTGAACATCGGGGCGTGGTCCATGAGGAGCGGGAAATAAAGTGGAAAAAATGTGCAGGTGGCGGACGCTTGCCCAAAGTGTGGAGAAAAGCTCGGCCGGTTCCTCCTACATGAAGTGTTGAGAGAGCAGCATGGTGACTGAAGAGAAAAAATTTGGTAATCGGAAAGTATCACGCGCTATTAAATGGGAGAGAAGGAAGAGAGGTGAGTGACATGACCGCTCGTGCTGACAAGTTAAAAAAATGGGCATGGGGGCGCCACTAAAAGGGGCGGGGGGTTTGTGTTAAGGAACTCTTCCCTCAAGGAACGTTATGACGGCGGCCGGGAACGGTCGAAAGGTCGTGGATCGACCAATGAACAAGAACCGTGGCGGGAATCGGGGGGGTTATCGATGGGGACAAGGTGACGCGGTACCATTGGCCCGGTGTGAGTCAACCGAAAGAACAACTCGCCTCAGACGCAAGAGGATTCCCGACTTCAATAGTAAAGGGGAAAAAAAAGTCAGAGGTGAGCGAACGGACCTATGGAACGGGACAGGGGATGGGAGTGTTGAAAAAAAACCCCACGACGGCACGTGTAGCCCGGAGAAAAAGGGTTCCTCCTACAGCCGGGAAACCCACCTAGCAAAAGAAATAAGAACCAGGCCGGGAAAGGATCCCAGTCCGGCTCAGGTAGCAAAGGACCTTCAGAAGTAGAAAAAGTTACGTTGGTTTATGCCGGAAAAATAGAAGGGCCTTGGACTTGTGGTGCACGCTCCGAAGGTCAGAGTGGCAGGCGCGGGGCAATCGAAAAAAGAGCGAGGACAAGAAGAGGGAATTTGTTTATCCTTCAACTCAAATGCGAATCTCCGTTATCGAAGGGGGAAAAAAAAAAAATAAACCTACGGGCGAACGGGAGCAACCAAAGGGACAGGAGGTGGAGTCGGTTGGAAAGGTAAAAAAAACTAAAATCAGCTCAAAAAAAAAAAAAAACGTCGTAGAGGAAAGAGAGGAGAATTTGTGACAAAAGGCAACCCAACAAAGAAAAACAAGGTCCCATTGTTGGGCCGAAAATGCCGGCCGGGTTTTAGCGCGTTGGTGCAAAACAAGACTAGATTGGGAAAAAACCCGTTCGGGTCGAACAGCAAAAGGGGTACAGTTCCGGGAGAGCGAGAGGAAAAGGTTAGATGCGACCACGAGAATGCCACGGGGAACTGGATCGGAGAGGTGACAAAAAAAACAGGGGACGAGGGGGTCGCTGAAGAAACCCACCGGTCCAGAAAAAAAAGGCAAGCCCTCAGGCGACGACAGCCGGTCGGTCGGCCGGGATCCTAAATGGTGCAAGGGTAACGATCGGTTGGGGGAAGGACGGTAGGCGGAACCGATGGAGACGACACAGCTCTTACGGTGAGGTGGGACCTCCGACCCTCATACCACGACAAAAGAGGGAACAAAGGAACAAATCGCCGATACACGGCGGGAGAAGGGTTCTTGAAGAAAGTAAAGGAAAACTAGGCCGACCTTTCTGCGATGACGAGCGAGGGAACTCCAACGTCACAATGAACTACGTCCAACGGGGGACCCCGTCAATCTCGGCCGAAGCGATTCGCCACGGGAAGGGAGTTGCGGATCCAAGAATGGAACATAGACGCCGAACGTCCACTCAGAGAAAAGAGCCCAGAGTACGAGTCCGGTTCCAGAAACCCCAAACCTAACGTTATTGGCCCCACACCGGGGAGATACAACGTGAAGCCATCTGGACCAGGGCCGGAACTTGAAAACCATCGACTCGGAGGAGTGGCTCCCTTGCACTCTGGACGTGGTTATTGGCAGAACCTGGTCCTGCGCTTCAAACTGGAGTAACAAAGGAGAAAAGCAAAAACTCCTGCATGAAAAGGACGAAAAAAGAACCGGGGACGGCGAACAGGCGCCAAAAGGAATGGGAAGAAAGTAACGAAAGATCCAAAAAAATCAATTCAGATTAAACATCGAGACTAGAACATCGGGGAGAAAAAGGGAGGCTCGAAAAGACCAAGACGAACCGAAAGACCCACGAGAAATGTGGAGCGTCGAGGCTAACACGATTACCGTGCACGATCCGAAGGAGAGGCCTAACCAACTTTAACTAGGGCGGAAACCCCCCTCGAAAAATTCGAGGAACGCAACGTCAAAGTGGCGATCTGAGGGCCCGGAGGAGGAGTCTGCGGGGACCGGAATGGGAAAGAGAGTGATCCGCTTAACGGTCCAAGGCAGCGGAAGACAACTCCAAACTGGCATGCTCTCGTACCAAAAAAGTATGATGGGGAACTGGACAAAGGGGTGCCCCACTCCTTCCGGGGACCGGTCGGGACCCAGTCGGTGGCGAATGGCCGAACGCCGACAGGGACCGGAAGAGAGAGATAGTCGCAAGTAGAGAAACGCGAATAAATCCTACAGGATAGCCGCGTACAGCCCTTAAAAGGACACGATCAACGGCTCGGCTCGAAGACGTGAAAGAACGGGAAGAAAAGGACGGTGATCAGCCTAGTTTGCAGTAGTGGGGGGAAAAGTCGGAGGTCAGGGTACATTGCCTGGACCAGGGACAGCCGATAACGGCGCGCTGACTTAGAGAGAATAGTTAAGATAGGTTTGGAAGCCCCTAAGGATCAATAGATCTAAACAGGAATAGGACAGGCGTCCCCGAGCAATCGAAAAGCACTGGGAAATAAGGTTACCACGAATCACTGGCACCTTTGTAGAGGTCACCTCAAAACAAAAGAAAGTGACCTAACCGTCGAGTGGGGAGCGGCGTACTAGCGGCAGGAAAACGAACTTCCTGCAGAGGACGTAGAGTGGGGAGATCAGAGAAAACAACACTGAGAGGAGAAATCCCAGGAACAACACGACGCAGCGTCTGTCGAGTCAAGCAGCGACAGCTCTTGAGGAAAAAGAAAGGGATTCCAAAACGGCAAAAACTGTTCTCCCGAGGTGGGGAAGGGGATCTAGCGAAAAAAAGGCCCGGCCCCTTCGTACGAGGATAGTTCAGGAGTCGGAAGGACGATAAGAGAATGTTGTGCCACGTCATGGAAAGAGGGGGGGATACCCCGGAGGTCTGGAACCTCGAGAGGGGGCTACCGCCACGAAGTTAGCAATACCGTGGCAGGCAAGAAAAGAAAGCTGCCTGCACAAAGAAAAAACAAGTCAATCAGAAGAGGAAACTCGAGTTACGTCTAGGACGAGCAAACGTGGCCATCAGGGGATCGGCTGGCGGATAGGGAATCGGCCACGGTACTACGACTGAACAAAGAGAATCTCATCACAAGGCGAAAGTGTCGGAAGAAAAAAAGGGCAACGATCCGAGCAAAGAAAAGTGGGGCAAAAAAGTACCATCCCAGCCCCTACCAAGTCAGAAACCGCACAACATCAACTCGAAACGGCAAGGAAGAAAGGCACGGTCGTATCAAACTATGGTTTCCCTTTCGACCGACGGGACTACTAGGCGAAGGGAAATGGGAACCAGGGTGTCTACGGGTGGGAAGCGGGGAGAAAGCCCCTCCACGGAGTTCGACGGTCGGGGATCAGACTAGAGACCTGCGACAGGGGTAATCGGGGCGGTGAATAAAAACTCAAAAAAATTGTTTGGGAGGCCTGTCGGTAGGGAGGGGGGGACTTGCAGAGAAGAACAGGCGCAGGATGCCGGAGTCACCATAGGCAAGGAAGGGACAGTCTGACGCTGGCTGGGATGAGGGAAAGCCCCCCAAATCCGGTGGGATCCCTCAGGTGAGGAAGGGGTCCGACAGTGGAAGCAAGAAGAATGGCAAAAGATGAAGAGCCGAATAAAGGGGGATGTAGCATTTGACATACAGAGAAAGAAAGGCAAAGGTGCCACGCAATGGAAGGTGAGGCCCTGGACATCCTGTAAAAGGGTAGAGAAGGTGCGTTAGGTCGTCAAAGGCGTCGTTGTGTGTGTTGAACCAAAAGGAACATCACCGGAAGCGGATGAAAAGAGGCCGTCTCCGTTCAAGGATGGGCCGAAAATAAAAAACTGGCCAAGTTTCTAGGTAGGGGGGTAGCCTATGACGTTGCCAAGGAGGAGTTCAATGGGACGAGTTTGGGGACCTCGATCGTCACAGACGAAGCAAAAAGACAAGATAAACAAACGACGTCCTCGTTCAAAAGGAGCACAACGCGCAAATAAAGGCCGAGTAGACAGCATGAAGGTGGGATGGGGGGGACCCGACATCACCCGAACGCCGGGCCAGCTTTAGAGGAAAAAGAGTGGCCTCTCCGTCCCCACTGAGAGAAAAGAATGCCCATATACCGGCATCGAAAAGACGGGGGTCATCGTCGCACACGGCGAGGCCGTCAAAGGAATTAGAAAAGTTTGTGGGATTACAAGAACTCGCCGGAACGGGAAAATCGTGGTCAGAAAACTCCTATCATGGAAAAAGAGGGCAAGGGCTCTGTCGCATCGTAACACAAGATAGCATATCAAATGCGGACTTTCAGGGGGGGGACGGCAGCCAGTGCGTCGCTCCTGGAGAGGGGGGGGGGGTGAACCCACGAAAGAAAAAAAAAAGACGGAGCCGATAAGCACCAACAAGGTTACCCGGACAACTCTGTGGGCTCGGTTGACGGATTAACACACCGGACAGGAGAGAGAGATAAAAGCTCAACAAACGGGAGTAGGAAACAATAGAGAGAAAGGGTGACTTGTTTTACAATTCATCAAACGATAGCCGGTCACCGTGGGTTTGAACTAAAGCAGGCGCCGTATTTTCGGACTACAATGGAAAAAAAAAACTAACCGGGGGAACCACCCGGGGGATGTTGAAGCTCCCGCCAAAAGGTCAGTCAGAGGGACGGGTCGCTGATCGCTGGTTCCGAAAAGAACTGACCAAAATCTCGGTGACCTGTCTGAGACGGGACCACCTACTTGGCGAGCGGAAAGCCCGGAAATCACAAAAAAATTGTCCCGTGAGAGGGCGAAGAGACGTAGAAGACATCCGGGCAGCCTGTCTAAAAGCCCGGGGCGTAGTTCAGCTCGGGGGGGGAAGCTGCGTAGAAGGAACCAGGTAGACAGAGACCAAGATGGCCGTCGTCGGTGGCCTGGTCGCTCAAAAAGAAAAGCCGCACTCCAAGAAAATAAAACAGGGACGGAAGCCTGCCCTTTTGGTTGGGTTCCTGACTAATGAGACGGTCCATTTGCACGCTCGATGCGCGCTGGCGGCAGACGAGAGACCTCCAAGAGACAAGGGACTCGTCCCAGGCACACGATCGCGGACCTAAAGGAACAACGGGGAAGTGTTGGTTCCTTGCGTCAATCAATGAAGGACCTCACGGCAAGGACTCACAGGGTGAATGGAAATAGGGGAACCGGGACAAACCACCAGAAAATGGGGGCGCCAACGGGCCACCTGGAGCTACCCGGAAGCCCTCTTGAAAGGGGAACCACAGAGAATTGTCGACGGCAGAGGGACGCACCTCTAACCTTTGTCAGAGGGAAAGACGGACCCGACCAGTGTGGACCTTCTCTACAAGGGCGGTAAAACAAGGAGGACTCACGGCGGAAAACTTCCCGTTTCGGGAGGGGGCAAAACGACGGCGAAAAGGCGGACAAAAGGAAGGGAAAAGGATAACTTCCATATCCAAACACGCAGCGCATAGTGAAAGCTGGGAAAAACGAGGAACAGCCGAAGGTCTTACGGGGAAGGCCATCAAGGAAAGATCCATTAAGAAACAATACAAAACAACTTGACGTCGACGACAAGAAACCCCCGATTAAACGAAGCCAGGTAGGGGTCCTCAAATCGGCCCGAAAAAATTCTAAGGCGGGGCTTGCGAAAAAAACCAAACAGGGATCGACAAACGCCCGTCACACGGGGGCGTCTAGGAGGCTCAGGAGCGAGTCGCTGGATGTAGTGAAACGGTTATCAACGAGGGGAGCTTCATGCAGCTGAAGTCGAAAAACGACACCAAAAAAACGACGGGTCGAAGGGAGGGGAGAGATGAGCCAAATGCGGGAAAGGATCAAGGGGGGCACAACCACAGAGACTGCGCTTCTGGATAGAACCCTCTGTACAAGGGGACAGCCGAAAGGGGGGCGAATATCTAGCAGGTCTCTAGCGTATAGGACCAGGACTCGTCGAGAAAGAAGAAGAACATCGACACACGGAGGCCCACAATAATGCGACCTCGACCGCTTCAACGCCAAGGAGAAAGGACGAGGAGAAAGTGTGAGGGGAGGGGCCACTTGGAGATGAAAAAATGTGTGCCGTCCCGGCCACGACCCAAAGGAGAAAAACATGATGAGGTGAGCTCTCTCGAGGGTGACAAATAGAAAGGACGGGCCGCAAAATTAAATTACGAAAACTTAACGTGGACGGGGCGTACGGCCTCTCAGAGAAAAGAATCAACCTCTAGAGTGGCCCTGCTCGGAGAACTTTTCTATCAGGAACCCACGACGAGATCGAAAAAAACGTCAGTGTCACGAACGATTGAGCGCTAATCGAAAAACGACAGCTGAGGCGGGAGCGAAGTGGAAGACTCTCAAAAAAAAGGGGGGAGGAGAGCCATCGGCTCAAACAAGCATGACTGTCGGCCGAAAGAGAAGCCTCAGTCTAAAAAGCAGCGATCCTTCAATCCCTAGGTGGAGGGGGAGATCACTCGGGGCCAGAAAACTTTAACGTACTCTGAGCAGGTCACGATGCATTCTGAAAAAAAAGAAAAGACAAACGGCGAAAAACAGAAAGCGGGAGACCAACCACCCGTCCCAGCCGGGGTCTGCACCAACTCTAAGCAAACCGGGTCCCCTTCTGTCCAGCCAAAATGGCAACGACACAAACGCGGTACTCCTGAAACGATAGGCGATCCCGTCCGCGTCCGCCACGGGAGGAGGGGGGACGAAAGGTGATCGTGGGGGGGTAAGGACCGTTCGTCGCGGAGTATACGACATGCATAGGCGAAGGTATCGACGGGCGAGACCACTGCGAGAAGGAAAGCGCTGGTCTGAGAAGGAAACACAAATTTAACGATCCACGCCATCGGGAAGGGAGGGGGGGGTATGGTTGGAAGCAAAAACAGCCCATCTTAAGCCCGAGAGCCCCAGTCGAAAGTTGGGGGAGGGAAGAACGGCACTAGGGGAAGGACGGCTGGATAATCGCGGGAATTCCAGCTACATAAACGACCCAGCGAAAAATTAACTTTGACGTGAACTGCTAAGAAAAGGGTTTTGATCCCGGGGTTTTAGCAGCCCAAAATGTATGGGAACTGGGGGGGGGAAGATTAGGAAAGATCCTGAGTGGTTAGGATCAACAGGACGCGTCATTGGGGGGGGGCATTATGTCTGCGACGTGTTTGAACGACCCGGTAGAAATCAAGAAAAAATGAGTCTCCTTGGGCCTACCGCTGGGTCATGCTGACGCGGAAAGTGACTGAGTTTCGGGAAAGAACTTCAGGGGGGGGGACGAATCCCCGCTTCGCCAGGAATTCGACAAACCGACAAGAAGTGGGTAGGCATCATGGGACACAGGCAACAAAATTTCTTGCCCGGCGGGCAAATGGAACAACTCAGAAAGAAAGGGGAAACAAAGGAGAGATTGACGGAAACGCTCTTTGAGGAAATAGTATCCATAAGAAGTTTGACTTGAAAAGAAAAACGTAGGGGGGGTTGGTTGAACCGGACTCAATACAGAAAAAGTCTCTGGGAAACTGAAAAAACGCGTAGGGGGAAGATTGCAAGGAGACGGCCGGAATGAACACTTGCAATCGAGGAGAGCAGCCCGTTGACCCGGCGGACATTGGGGAAGAAAGGGGGGGGATCCGGAGATAAAAAAAAACCCTCGCCGCAAGACGGGGCAAAAGCAGCTTGCAACCTGGACAGTCTCTATCGAGAAAGGAACTGGGTCGCAGCGGTGAGCGCCGCCCATGGGATGGGGACACAGCAGGGGGATGGAGGAGGTGAAGGAAATCAACCGACGACGAAAGCTAGGGGAAGTTCGCCAAATCTTGTAAAGCCTAAAGATCCCCACAGAGCCGCACTGGGAACCGCACCAAGGACGCAAGCGGCGTAGCCGAGTGGGAGGGGAACAGTAGAAGGACCACTGTTGGTGGGGAAGGACACGGCCGCGCCCAACTTTTGCGAGTGGTCAAGCTCAACAAAAATTCACAAGCTGGGGACGGGAAGAGGAACGAATCATCGAGATCAACCTGCAGACGTGTACAGGGGGGATGAGCGTCAAGACAGAGGTGCGGGCGAACGGATCGTTTGTGGTTAACCGGGGGAACGCACCGAAAAAAATACTCGGAACCAAAAAAAAGGTACCGGACCGCTTTGACGCAGGAAAAGGGGTCAAACCAACCGACGGCGGGATCTCGACCAAACCCGAGTGATGAAAGAGAGATCGCAGTAAGTCGGTGTGGGGTTAAAATGCAACCGTCCAAAGCAAGAGTCGGGGGTTGGGGTGCCGAAAGCTGCCGGGGGAGGGGACAGCGCGCGTTCAGTTCACCACTTCATAAAGGGAAACAAGATTCCGGGACAAAGACAGGGAAAAGGCAGTGTCGGGGATCCTTCTTTTTCTATGCGACAAAAATCGTCATCAGGGTGGACAGATCGAAGTTACCACCACTACGGGCCGGAGCGGGGAGGGTTTGGAAAGAAAAAAAAAAAAAAAGGTGGGCTTAAATACGTAAGGGCATGCGCCTCGCGAGCGAACGACCGCGGTCCGAAACGGTCAATCAAGAACCGGGCCTTGAAAAAAAAAAAAAGTGGTCGCTGGTGAGGGGATGATGATTCCAAATGAAAAAACCAAGAGGGAAGTAGGAGGGTCTGGTTGTCCGGACCCCAAATAAACACCCGGGAACGACCGTCACGGCCTGAGCTCACACGCTTCAGAAAAATTTTGTAAAGGGAAGAGAAGGGAAACACGGAAAGGAATTGCCGACCTGGCAGACTGGAGGTGACGATCGCTTCTAAATCTTCAAGGAAAAAGGAAAGAACAGGTCAAACACACCGACATCGCGAATACAACGCTACTGGACTGGGGGGAATTGGCATGGCCGGGGGGGCACAAACACCTGACGTAGAACGCCAAGCCGGGTAAAGACTGATAAAACAAGGAAAAGGGAGGCCTGTCAAAGGTGAAAAACCAAACGGAGTTGAGCTGCCCACCAGGGCCACCTTTGAACTACCCGAAAGGACGGGTCTGCCGAAAGTCACCTCCGTGGGGCTACCCTAAAAGGATCAGAAAGCCACGGGCAACAACACTGGGCGCCTCTTAAAAAAGGGGCTAAGGCATGATGCATAGACCAACGTCAAGGTCGGACCCACGACAAGGAACGGGCTTAAAGGGCCAAACGGGGGGGGACCGCTAAAAGGCCAAGGGAAATCTCGAACGGACACGATTAAAGACGAGTCCAGCAGCGGCTGGACTTTAGGGGCCTCCTGAAAAGGGGAAGCAAAGCCATAAGAAGTCCAAAGAAAAAAATTTATCGGTTACGGACAAGAAACAATCCTGAGAGAAAGCGGCAGACGATGTCTCCATCAGAACTAAAGGGGGGATGGAGACCCCCAATGAGGGAAAACCCGTCACGCGAAAAAAAAGGGATCCACCTTTCTATATGCAGCCACAGTTATAGGCGGTCCACCGCAGGGCCATAAATTGGGGGACCAGAGACGGGACATGAGACAAAGGACCTCACTGGCATTTCAAATACCCACACGTGGAAGGGTGAAAACTGAAGCTCACGACGTGGCATGGGGATCAGTGGAAACAAAAATCAATCCAAACCGGGAGAGGAGGGATCTAGTCTTTTCAGGGAAGGCAGCCGAAGAATCTCGTACAGTCCCTACTGTAGAGTACGGCTAAGCAGGGGAAGAACCAAACCTCTACGACCGAAGATTCCTTTCCCACAACGCATCGTCCTCTAGCTACTCCGGCTGAGATGGATCGCAGAATAGTTTTGAATAAAGGGGAAAAGTAATCTTTGGCCAGTGGGCACTGCACGGTAAGCACTTGCTAACGGCAAGAGCGAAGTATACGATCGGTTTACTCGGACGTTCCGGGGGGGTCCACGAGGGTAAAGACGAGCGACACAGGTATCGACGGCGGGCGGACCTCGAGCGAAAAAAGAGGGGGGAACCGAATAGAACGGGCTCTCGAAACCCGGTTTTATGGGGGAGGACGCCCATCACCTGGATCAAGGGGGGAACTCAAACGCGAGTACTAGGGAAGCGCCGAGAAAACAAAAAACAGCTTCAGAGTGAGGGGGAGGGGGAGACTCATATGCACACCAACACGGGGGGAGGAGGAGATGAAATCACGTTACAAAAGCCTCAGCTTACGTTGGGAGGAGGAAGAGAAAGCTGGCAAGAAAGCAAAAACACCCGCGGAGGGCCTTCCAGGTTCAGGGGAGGCGACCAAAAGAAAAAGAAGAGAACTGAGGGGGGGGGGAGGGAGGGGGGGGAGGGGTTGTGGGTGCGAGGGGGGGAAAAATGAAATAAGAATAAATGGCGAGAGAAGGGAGGGGGGGAAGGAGGGTAATAAAACGCGAAAGAGAGGAAAGAAGGGAGGGGAGGGGGGAAAGGGAAGGTAAGAATAAATTGAGATCGGGAATAAATGATTGAAGAGGTGAGACATGAGGGGCGAAGGAGTGATGAAAGAAGGAAGAAGGCGGAGGGGGGCAAGAGACAGAAAGGAGGCGGTAGAGGGGATGGAGTGAGGCACACGTGAGGAGGGGAGGGAAGGGGAGAGGGCGGAGCGGCAAGGGAGGGGGGAAGGGAGACGGGGGAGCGTGTGGATAGCGGGGAAAGGCGGAGGGGGGGTAAGAGAGAAAGGAAAGAGGGGGCCGTGGATGAGGGGAAGAAGAAAAAGAGAGATGAACGGGTGAAGGTAAGGGAGGGCCAGGGATGGAGTAAGGGGGTAGAAAGAGAAGCAGGGGGAGGCCAGGGAAGTGGGGGGAATAGGGGCTGAAGGAGAGGGAAGGATGGGAGGGGGAGAAGAGGAGAGAAAGAAGGGAGATGTGTCGGGAGTAAGATAGGAGGGGGTGGGGGAGGGACGGGAAAGAGGAAGCTAAGGGATAGGGAGGGGTAGAGAAGTAAGGGGGTGGTAAGGCGGGAAGGAAAGAGGCAGTGAATAAAAGAGAGGAAGGAAAGAGAAAAAGGAAAAAGAAGGGGGAGGGGGGGGGAGCAAGGGAGGTAAAAGGATTTGTGGTAGTGAAAGGTTGGAGAAGGGCGGGGGCGGATAGGGGGTGGGGCTGGAGTTAAAGGGAAAGGTGGGGTGTCCAGTCGGGGTTAAAAGGATAGGGAGGGCGAGGCGGCGGTGAGTTAAGGGGGTAGTTGGGGAACCGGCGAGGGGTGGAGGATGGGGAGGGGGGTGAGAGAAGCGAGAGGGGGGGAAGACAAGGGAGCAGGTAGAGGACGGGGGGGGGGGGGAAGCTTGGGAATAGGGGGGGGAGGGGATAAGCTGAGGGCACGGGAGGGGAGGAGGAAAAGAGGCGGGGTAAGCTAAAAGCGTAACAGAGAGATGCGTGGGGGTAAGGGGGGGGGGATTCTCGGGAGCGGAGGCGTTGGATGGGGCGGGAGAGGAGGACGACAGGGTGGAGGAGTGAGGTGGGATGAAGAGGTAGGGGAGAGCAATCAGCTACGAGAAAAAGAGGATGTCGGGTGTAAGAGAACGAAAGAACAGTAACCGGGGGAGGGAGAGAAAGGGAGGTTGGAGAAAGGTGAAAGGAGAGAAAAGGGCGATCGCAACTTCAGTAGCCGAGGGGCTGGTCTCGATCCGTCAGGCAAAAAGGTCCACCCCAGTTGTCGCCTCGTATGCTGGCGTAACCCGTCCAGCCGAGCACTCGAGCAGAAGAAGCAGCGGGAGAAAAGGTTCCGTGGGGCCAAGGGCCACGCGAACGACAGCGGGCAGGAAAAAAAGGGAGGCGATCCCGAATCGTCCACGCAACCGGGGATCTAACGCAGGGGGAGGGGACATCTTGGGAGGAGGGGGAGGTACTTAGCGGGAACCGGTGCCTAGTCCCGCCTTTACATCAGCAAATCGAGACAATGAATTCGTGAAAAAAAAAGGCGGGGGGTCGGCTTGAATTCAGAACAGAAGGGCGATACTCAATGAAAAGAAAATTTTTTTTTTTGTGGGGTAAATGGATCCAGCCAAACCGCCGGACTCAAAGAGCAGACACAACATAGAATTCGTGGGGGGGTGTAGGGACATTGCAGGACTATTAAGAGTAAGGGGAGTTCCATCCCTGTCCACAGAACCAAAGGCGAAGAGAGGGCAACGGTACTGGACCGGGGGAGCACCGGTGCGACATGGGGAGAGCCCCGCCCTTATGACGTTGCGGGAGAGCACGGTAGCACTATAAAAAAAAAAAACCCAACCGAAATCAAAATAAAAACCTCAAACTTATGCTATTAACAGAATCCATCAAGACGCGGATCAATTGTCGCCTGGAGAGATAAAAGAAAATATAATGCTAAGGGGAGAGGGACTTTGCCATCTACGCTCAAGAGTTGGTTTGGATCTGGGAGGGAGACGTTCGGAGAACCAGAGAAATAGCAAAAAAGGGTCTACGGACCGGCTGGGAATTCAGGATCGTGATATGGAGGTTCGGTACTCTTCAAAATCCGTTGGCGAAAATTCTCTTTCTACAGGGTTGAAACATACGGAATCCTGGTGTAAACATGCTTAATATCAGAAAGAGAAAAAAAGAAAGAGAAAAAACAAGGAAGGGAGAATTATACACGTCCGAGAGGAATTAACTGTACAAAAATCGAGAGAACGGGGACTCTTTGTACCGGGGGGGGGCTCACTCGTGGGTTTGGAAAACCGGGCGGTCCATCACAGATATTGATTCGGCAGGAAGGTGAGTCCGTACGTAGATGGAAACAAAAATGCCCTCATTCCCCCAGGCGCAACTAAGAGGATGATGACTTCCCAGGAAAAGGGGGGCTTTACCCAATTGGAAGAAAGGTTTTCCATCGGAGACTCGACAGCCAGCCCCGGGGATGCGTCCGGGACGACTTCTCAGGTCAAAAAGGAAGATTGGATATAAGGAGAATGGTCGGGTGCCGTTGAGTTTAGAGGGAAAAAATGACCATTAACAACGAAAAGAGAGTGCGCTCGCAAAATAGGGTAAAGCATACCGCCGGCCAACGAAAACACACCCCGGACGGAGGAAAAAAAAGGAAGCGAAGGGAGTCGTCGGGGACAAGCAAGTCATATAGAAGGGACCAAAAAGGTTTTTTTCCGACCAAGCCGCCCCCTTGAAATAAGAGAAGGAAGGTCAATGGGAGGAGAGGGTCTCTCCGAACCATCAGTAACCTCGGACCCTTAGTGTCAGTGAAGGTGCTACGAAGGCGTCCAAAAACGGATCGATGTGAAAAAGAAACGAGCGAAAAAAAAAAAGAATCGGGCCTGGAGTTCGCACAAAACCAAAGGGACAAACTGGCAAAAAAGGGAGAAATTTCAGACCGGAAGGGAGATCACCTCAAACAAAAAGAGAAAAGAGATAGAATCAAAAGCGTAAAAGTATGGAAGGCGTCAAAAAGAGCCAAAGAGGGTACGGAAAAACCGTGTGCCGACGGAAGGGAGTGGGGAAAATCTTTCGGTTGCAAAATCTGGACGGGACAGCACAAGGGAGGAGAAAACACCTCAAAATAAAAAACGAACCGGGACACGCGACGGAAGCGGCTGGTAGGGTATTACAATAGCCATGACCAGTACCTGATCGAGGCGGGTCGCTCGGGCGAGAGGGGGCCCAACAAAAGGGGACCCTCCTAGGTAAGGCCGCATCGAGCGACGAAAGTCGGCGCCGGGAACTCCTGGCACGGAGGTCAGACTGACGACGGTCGGGGCGCAAAAAGGGTAAAAAGACAAACGAAAAAAAAGGCGTACGTCGGGGACTTGGTCAGGCCCCAGAAAGACCACGAGGCCAACCGTCAAAATCAGGGCAAAGCACTCTGCGGACTGTGTCCGAAGGGGGAGAATAAATTCCTTGCAAGAACACTCGATTGTCGCAAGGGGAGGAGAGTGACTAGGAAAAGAAAAAGCGACCAGGGGGGAACAGAAAATCAGCACCCGGCAGGCAAACTACACTCGATTCAAACTTATGATTGGCAAAGTGGACTTCCTCCTGACCGGTAGAAAAAAAACTCACAGGAAACGCCGCAGAAAATAGTCCACGGAGGAAGGAGACGTCAACAAACCCAAGAGTTGTGAGCCACCATGAAAAGTGCCCGTGAAAAAAAGCCAAACCAAAATTCAAAGGATCCGGGACGGGGGAGACACAAACTAATCACTGGTCATCTTGAACGACCTGTGTAAAAACCTCTTCTGCAGCGAGGCGTCGAGAAAAAGGATGCACTAGGACTGCCACTTCCAACGGCCCGGCAGCAAAGGGAACACAAACGATGGAAAGATTAAAACTTGCCCCAGATCCAGCTCCAAAATCCAGAAGGGACCAGCTGCTATACGAGAAGATCAGCAGCGAACTAAACGAAGGAGAAGTCCAAGTACTGCATCGCAAAGACCAAAAAAAAGGAGCTTCGAAGGGTAACGACCTCGTCGCCAGTATGGGAAGACGAGATCGGAAAAAAAAAAATGAAGGACTGGGAGGGGGGGGGGGAGGGTCAAAAGTAGAAAAGTTCACAAGAAAATCCCGTTAGGGGAGGCCGAATTTTCGTCTTCTTGATGAGTGGCTCCAGTTATTAGCTACGGGGAAGAAAGCAAATACGGGGCACTGCGAACCGGAAACTTAATCCCACACGACTGTCGATGGACGCTCTCTGGGGCCCGCAATGGCTGAGGATCAAGGGGGGGGAAATCCTTAAGAGTGAGGCGAGGGAAGAGTACCGGGTCGAATGGCAACCAAGCGGAAGAAGGTCAAAAGATTATATCGGTCTCGAAAGCGTAACCCGGCTGGCCTCTAACCGGAAAAAGAGCAACCCGACGACCGAAACCCAGATAAAGGCTAAAGGAAAAAAAAAACGAACTTCCAACCAAGGTGCGGGAAAAGAACGACCTTCTGGGGGCAGAGGGAAAAGGGCAGCGGACGGCCCTTTGATGGGGGGAAAGAAAGGGGAGACTAGACCATGCCATAGCCGACGATCGGGGGAAACTGAGGTGGAGGGGGGGGGAAAAAGGAGGTCGAACTAGCGACACAGGACGTGCTGCGTCCTTGAAAAAAAAGAACTGGCAGGGGATAGAACTCTTTAACTGAGGTTGCCTGGCACTTCTGTCGCCTTTGAGAGGTCGGGGGGCCTGACCTAACCGATGAACTGGGCGAGAGGCCGAGAAAACGGAAAGCGAAGCGTAAAATCCGAAGAGGAAGGCTTTGCTTGATCGATTGG
>Ga0179593_1470654_pt1 | contig 20040 bp, 23 predicted proteins | sample CZODoug2_1_08_16_FD_185931 | JGI IMG/M metagenome (GOLD analysis project Ga0179593, IMG submission 185931) | Vadose zone soil fungal communities from Angelo Coast Range Reserve, California, USA - CZODoug2_1_08_16fungal (PacBio error correction) | ecosystem: Environmental > Terrestrial > Soil >...
GAGTGAGGAAGGTGGGGGGCGTGAGAAATGAAGAGGAAACTAGAACGTGGGGATGAGAGACGTGGGGGAGGGATTGGGGGGGGAGGGGGGGATGGGGAGGGAAGTAAGGGGGGGGAGGAAGGGGGGCGAGTGGGAAGCGAAAGAGTGCGAAGGGGCGAGGAGTGGAGTGAATAGAAGGGAAGGGAAAGGGGAATGGGGGGAGAGGAGAGAGGGAGGAGAAAAGGGGGAGGAGAGGGAATTGGAATGGGGGGAGAGGGAAGAGAAGGAGGAGAAGGGGGTGAATGGGGCGAGGAAGGTAATAAGAGGAGATAGACTCAAGAAAACCAACTTGGCTCGTTAGAAAAAACAATTTGATAGGCGAGGCGCGCCGAGGAGTGGGAAGAAGGTTGGCCACAAGGTGCCTTCCAAAGTAGTCAACTGGCTCAAACAGAAAATCAATGGGGTACGCCAAAACGGTGTCGCAGAAGAGGAAAGAAGGTCAAAGGCGACATCCTTTAAAGGGGGCGCGAGCTCGGAAAAAAAACTCCCACTGGGGGGGGGGGTCATAGGGGAAAGAAGGGCCAATCGTCTGCCCAGGAGGAATCGGATAAAGTGGAAGACATCACTTAGGATCTCCTTACTAACCCGGGATGAGGGGACGCTAAAAAAGAAAGATAATGAGGAAATCAAGAATTGGTTTGAAGGGGATTCAGCCAAATAAAAAAACAGTGGGGAATTTTATGGGAAAAAAATCGAAGTAGGGTCATTATGGAGGATTCACGGGGGGGTGCATGCCGATGGCCCGGAATAGACAGGTCGCTATTAAAGCGGGGAAGATGATACATCGCAAGCAATGGGGAAGGGAAAATTATGGGAATCTCATAACGAAAAAGGAGAAATTCCTGTTGCGGGTTCAGCAAAGCCGCTATCACTTTTGAAAAGTCGATCTCGTTTTCAACAAACCAGTGTGTGAACATGGGGGGGGGGAATACAGGTGGGTGTTGAAGAGGAACAAAAAATTTTTGTCGAAAGCGCACAGGCCACCTTCAAGAACAGGGGGGGGGAGGGAAGTAAAGCCAATGCCGAGAGTAAAAAGAAGGTTCGCTGAAAATTTAATGCCGGAACATTGCCGACGAAACAATAAAACACCCGCCGCCAGGACACGACTCTTTTGAGAAGGGAGGAGGGTCGGTCTCGTCGAGGGGACGTGAGGGAGGGGATATTGGGTGCTCGACAAAAAAAAGCTCGTGAACAATACACCAGGCTGTATAGATTAGTTTGGATCCGGGAAAATGCACGAGCACAGTGCGTTCAGGAAAGTCCGCGTTGGGGACAACGGGGTGATCATTTCGTGCAGCCCACCGAAAGACCTCAGTTTTCTCACAAAAGGGAAAAAAACAAAGGGTGATACAGAAGAAATAAGAGTATGATGGGGGGGACGTAGGGAAGTGAGGTAAAGGAGGGAAGGGTGGCATGGGACGGTTAAGGCGGTAGGGGACAGGCGATGATCTGCTATTTATCCTAAAGAATAAGAAAAAGAAAAGAGAAACCTCGTCATTCCTAAACTTGAGGACTAACTCAACTGGGGAAGGGAATCTGAGGAATTTGGTCATACGGGAACAATTCCTTGGGGAAGCGACAAAGGATTGAAGACAACAGCAAAGGTTCGTAAGAGTCTCACATGACCAGTAGGATATCATTCCCGGCAAATCCCTATGGCTCAAGTGGAAAACAAGGGAACCTTGAATTAGCAGTTGACGACAGAAAGGTACTCCGAAGCATAAGAAGTCAGTGAGAAAGGGAACGTCAACATTTTCCATCTGGAAAAACAAGGGTAGTTAGGCTGATTCGCAGTAATTTCGTGAGGAGGTCAAGCCCCATGAAAAAACCGTTGGGGGGAGACATCTATCGGGCGGGAAGGGAAAAAGGAGAAAGAGCAGCCTTCCTCCCGAGACTCGGAGGAGAGAATGGATGAGGTGAGTCTTCAGGGGTGAAATGGAAAAGAGATGGGAGAGATTCAAATTTCCTGTAGCCAAGATTTTTTGGAGGATGAGGGCGGTGTAAAAATATAGAAGTGAAGCGAGGAAGGAGAAAGAAGTTCTATTCACTCAAAGGCGAGTAAAGGAAACCGAGCGGGGGAGCGGGCAAACCTGCGCGCTCTAGCAGGTCGGGGGTCGGGCACGGTCTCTGCATCCGCTCGGGAAAGCCTTCTCTACGTTGGGAATGCATAGGGTACCGCGGTAATGAAAACGGGAGCAAGGGAAGAGACAGAGATAGAAACACAAAAGAAAAGGGGGGGGGGGAAAAAAAAAAGTTAATATATATCTTCACCAGGAAGAAAAAGAGGATACAATCAAAAAACGAGCGGCCAGGGACTTTCTGCTCCGATCACTTCTGAGAAGAAATGACTAAAACAGGGGAAAAAAAGTGAATCGAAGCTCCCTTTTTTGCTCTAAGATTCAGGCTTCCACTGTTCACTAAACCGTACTTATGAAGAGAGCCGGTTCCATCTAAAATGTGAAATAATGGGGGAAGCTGGATGGGAGCCCTGCCCACTCTCCAAGAAAAAAAAAATCGGGGCAAAGGGACTTGGCCTCTCTAACAGACGAGAAACAGTTGGATCAAGTTGCAACCTATCTACGCTAGACAAAAATAGAAGAACAGAACTCTGTCGATCGTGAAAAAGAGGGGAGAGTTGCCAGGGGAGGGATGGAGAGGCCCACCCCGTGGAAGAAGGGCCTACAGAGCAAATAAGAAACCTGGGTAGAAGAAAGAGAACCGGGGGGGGAAAAAGGCCGGAGGGAAAAGATTCAGGTACACTTGGTAAGGAAATCTCACGAAGCGGGGTTAGCTCAAAAAACTGTTCCTCAAGAGTCAAACAAAATTAGTATAAACCAATAAGGGACATCCAATTCGCGGAAGAAGGGGGAGAGCGAGGGGACACTGTTCCTGGAGATTAATTTGAGGGGAAGGTTAAGAGGAAGTAAAGGAAGGGTAAACTGCGTTGTGGAGAAATCTTCGGAAGGAAGCAAGGAAGGCTTTCCCTCCGAAAAAAGGCCAAATGCACGGATTTCAACCCAAGTCCGGGGTGGGGGGGTATCTAAGGGAGGGGGGGGGCAGGGGATCTTTACAAGATGGACACAGAGGGCTTGGAGGGAGGGGGGATCCCAGAAAGAAGAGATGCTGCAGGACCCCCTACGGGATGGAAAAGGTGGTCGGGGGACTCCTGGGAGGGGGAAAGGTATCGAAGAGGAAGAAAGTGAAGCAGGCATTTGGAGAAAAAAAGCGGAACGAGCGGGAAAGGGGCAATCGGGACGGGGCCGGGGAAAACAGGATCGATAAGAGGGGGGGTAGGTTCAAAGGGCTGAAAGGGGGGTGGGGGCGAAAAGAGAATATAAATAACTTCGAGAAGGAACCAGAAGGCCTACCTAATAAAGGGAGAAACAAGAGTAGACTTATGGCGAAGGGAATTTCCGGAATTGGAACGAAGGTCAAAGAAAAGGCACTAAAAAAGGGAAGATGAAAATTTGAGGGACCAAGATTCATTTTACACGGGGAAAGAAACCACAAGAATTGTCTTTTTAGAAGGTAAGCCTTCGGAAAAAAAGAGGTCATGTTCTAAAAAGCCCACACACAAAGGGGTGTTCAGGGAACTCACCAGGTCACCTGAAAGGGGGGGGGAACAACGGCAAAATATTTCATTGAAAACTTGCTAGGGCTGGTTCCATCGAATGAGCGGGTGGGGGGAAAAAGAGATGTAAAAAGAATTGGAAGACACCTTGGAGGGAGACACGAGGATCCTCTGATAAAGGGGAACCCCCCGGAAAGGGGGTGCTTGCCTGGAAAAGGGAGCCTCATGACATGCACATTTCCTAAGCAGGGGAAGGAACGGAATGGTCTACAGTGACCATGGGGGGCTTAGTCCGCAGGCATCGGGATACACAGGGGATCGGGGAGTTGGGGGGGGGGGGGTTAAGAGGAAAAGAATGTAGAGTCGCGGAGAGACGCAAAGTCAGGGGGTACTGCGCCAGGATTCGATGGGGCTGGGGAAAAACATGGTCCCTTCAGGGAGAAACGTAAAACACAAGATCGGGGTAACAAAGTGTGCGAGAACGGCCACCAATTGATGTCAAGGGACTGTCGTCAATCCTTCGAGATCAAGGGGGAGGGGGGGAAACTGATGCGGGTTATAAGGGTGCCTGTTGTTTTCAGCAAAAAGGGGGTCCAACCAGACGACCATAAAGCAGGAGGAGACGGTACGAGGGAAAGGGAAGGGGGCTGGGGGGACTCTCACGGCAAGGGTAGTTTGGCTGGTCCTACGGTGAAAGTCCTTAGTGGGTGCAAAACGGAAACTTCTTGCCTTCAAGTATCAGAGCAGTGGTTATCAAGAAAAAGTGAAAATCGCCCGGAGGCCCCAGTTCGGGAGAAGCTTGTTTCACATGGGCACCCAACAGGGTGCGCAGGAAGATACCTCCTCGTCGTGCAGTGGATGCAACGCATTTTTTCCGGAAAAAAAAGAAGAAGAGCTGTTTGGGACCGATTATAGAGGAGGGGGAGGGACCAGTATCGCAGGATCAAAAAAACCCGGATAGATAAAAGAGAGAGATAATCCGGGGGGGGGGGGGCGGGGGGGGGGGGGGGGGGGGGGGGGGGGGGGGGGGGGGGGGGGGGGGGGGGGGGGGGGGGGGGGGGGGGGGGGGGGGGGGGGGGGGGGGGGGGGCGGGGGGGGGGGGGGGGGGGGGGGGGGGGGGTGGGGGGGGGGGTGGGGGGGGGGGGGGGGGGGGGGGGGGGGGGGGGGGGGGGGGGGGGGGGGGGGGGGGGGAGGGGGGGGGGGGGGGGTGACCCAATAGAGGATCAGAAAAAGCGATTTTTGCGGGGTTCACTGGAAAAATGAAAAACAAGCACGACGAGGAGGAGAAGTCCAAATGACCAATGTTGAAAGATTAGGGAAAAACTGGGAAGACGTTAACTAAAACTGGTCCAGGATGATGAAGAGATGAAGAAAAGGAAAGGGTGGAAGTTCAAAAACTAATTACGTCGAGACAAGAAAACGAAATGCAGGGTAGATAACCCGCAAGGACCTCAAAATCGAATCGGAGGGACAATCTTTGGCTGGACGAGGTTTCAAAGGGGTGGTGCTGTCCAATCAAGTGACTCAACTCCTAAATTTTCAAAGCTCAAAGTGTATAAGCCGGCTGAAGTCAAAGACAGGGGTACTACAACAGGTATGGTCAGGATATAATGCACGAGCCGCAAAGAGCGGGGGGAATTTGTAAAAAAATGAAGGCAAGCGGCTGAACCGATGCAGCGACTACTTAGAGACACGGACAGAGCGAGCGCAAGCGACTCCTAACATGAGAGATTAAGGAAAACTAGGAACAAGATCGTTTTACTAAAGGGAAGCGTAGGGTCACCATGGGTAAAAAGGGGGGTCACATATAACCCCTCGACAGTGGGGGCGCCCTGATGGGGAGGATTAAATAAACAATGAATGAGCGGGAGCGGGATTTGCCCTGCAAGACGGTAAATGTAGCATTAATGTTTACCACAGCGGGAATTAGCAACTCCGAGGACCGGTGATTCAAAAAAACTTGTCAAGATCATCCGAAACTGCGAGAAAGGGGAAATAGGGAACCGCACTGGATTGCAAGAAGCGTGGGAAGGGGGGCAACCGGAACGGTGCTCCTGTCCGTCAAAAGGGGGGGTGTTCCCCCGGGGGAGAACCTTACCAGAATTTGGGTGAGCCGCAGTCGGGACCTTACAGAATGCTCATGCCAGTGAAATGCAGCAGGGTAAGCGGTCGCTGACGGGGGGTTCAGTACGGGGAAGGGCAAAGGGAGTAATTCACGATCCCTCCTAAGCACAAGAACCTGCACTGGGGGTTGCATCGAGGTCGTAATCATGGTCAGGCGATTACTAAGGTCTTTTATTCGCTCGTCAAAGGGGTCCCACAGGACAAGCGGGTTGGCCACTAACCCGGCTGTACGAGGATCCAGGTTGGGGATCCGGGGGGTGCCGGCAAAGAGTCAGGGATAGTTATCTGGGGTGCAAAATGAGGGAGCATTTACGGACACCTGAATGTCCGAAAGAAGCAGGCGGTTTAGCAGGACAACCACCCGGGTGGTTCTGTCCAAGGGCAGGCGAAGGGGCCTCAGGAGGACCGTAATGAAAATAGAGGGAAGAGAAAGAAAAGCAATGCAGAAAAAAAAAAGCAACGTACGAGCTCCCAACACAGGGGAAGTTGTAAGTGTCCTTGCACTTGAGGGGAAGGAATTCCTGTGGGCGGAGGAGCGACGAGGAAGCCACAGCCAGGGGCGTTTCGTAATAGGGCGGGAAAAAAGGCGTATTAACAAAAGGGATACTAACGGCAGGGGCCAGAGGAAATCATGCTTTCCGCGAACTTGAACCAGGCGAGTTTATTACACGGGGAGTCTCGTTTGACAGGGACGGGAGGAACAGGTGGACCCTTATCCTCCGAGGCCGTATGTGGAGTCAGTGTCCGACTCTTTGAACGAAGTGAAACCGCGGGGAAATGGGGGAGGGGGGGAGTCGCCGGCGGATTGAGAGGAGTCGCCAAGAAGCAAGGTAATGGGGTTGGCGCCGCGAAAGAGGGCGTTCCTGAAGAGAACCCGAGCGCCGGCAGCAGAGACGAAACGTAGGGCGCATAGGGTCGGAGAGGTCGAGGGGAAACTTTCTCGAAGGGAGCAGGGGGACATTGGCATGGAGACATTGGTTGGCGTCGTGAATCTTTGGGTAAGGGCACCAATTCGCGAAGGGAAGCTCTATGGCGAGGGGGGGGGAAAGGTTAGGAGCTGAGAGTCAGAGTTGAACAGGGAAGCCTAAATGGAGGAATGAAACGGGCAAAAGAAGAGCTGTCCTGGATTTCGGGACTTGTCTCGCAGCCATTCGAGCAGAAGCGCGGGCCGGGGGAACGTTCTGGGAGGATTTATCTCTGTAAGTCCGGTTGAGGCTGGTGAGAAAAGAGAGATCCAAACAACGGGAGGGGATAGAAAGAGTCAACCAAGGCACAAGGAAAACGATATACTCACGACAACGATCGCGGCCGAGCTTCGCAGCTCTATCGCAGGCTTAAGGCGAAAAACATGAGGCTCCGATCCGAGCTCTCCTTGGTTGACCGATCGGCAAAAAGGGTTGTGCCGTGCAAAAACCGAAAGAGGTGCATAGAACCGGACCCTGCGGGAAAGTCGATGCCTGGGGTTTCACGGCTGATAAACCCCAAGAACAACGCGACGGCGAAGAAAAGAAATACTGGCTTCGGGAAGGGGAAGAAACAGCGGACTCATTCTAACGACGACTCGAACCCCTCTAACGCGGACGTGCGTGTGGAGCCGGAGGATCGGTCGACAGGGAAGGGGAAACGAGGTAATGCTTCAGGAAAAAAGTTCCTAGCGGGAAGGGACAATACGAGCGCAGAACCACGGGATTACGGCTAATCGCTCACGTGTCGGACCGACCCGGGGTGTCAAACGTACCGCGTAGGCACACGGGGGAGTCGACGCACTGGGGACGGAAAAGCTACCGGGCTATGAGACGGCGTCCACCGGGTTCAACACGTGGCAAAGAAGCACTAAAAGATGGTAGCCCCTCCTCCGGGACATCCAAGTAGGAGTGATCAAGGTTCGGAGGGGCAAGTGGGAATTATTATTAGGTGATCGCGGGGATCGAAGATGACACGGGGGTGACGCGGTCATCGTCAGACGGGTCGCGAAAAAAGGAAGGAGTTCCATAAACACAAATTGAAAAAGAGCACTGACACCCGCTGGTTTAGTATCGACGTAGCTGTTCAGGGGCCTTAGTTGGATACTTGCAACTCTTTCATAACCCTACCCTTTTAATCTGGGATAGGGGAGGATCCACTAGAGCTTCTCCCATACGGAACGGGCGGGTGTATAAGCCGGGGGGAGAGGGGGCTGTAGGATCGAGTCGGACGAAGATCACTGATTTGTCTACACAAAGGGGAAAAGAGAGGAAACTGGGCTAAGGGGGCCCTATCCCACAGGAGCGATTAAAGCCGTTTGTTATGTTCACTCTTGGGTGGACAGGGGTTTGCACGGAACTGAAAAGAAATCAGGCGCAGATCAGAAAGATCATACCATAAGAAAAGGCTAAACAAGTCTTCTGGGGAGGAATTGACTACTTAAGTTGTGCACCGGTAAAGCCCGGCCACTGAACAACGGAATCTAACCTTTCAAAAGGACACATCGCGCAATGACACTTGTACTTACCCAATCCGTGTCAGTTCCGAGGGACTTGGAAGCCTGGCCAAAAATTCAGGGGAAAAGGGAAACAACCCACCTTTTCGCAGGAAACCTGTGCATTTTGGGACAAAACAAGGCCAGGAGATTCAGCATTGGAATCCATTGCATCGGCTTTGTCCAAGAGTCCAAAGGCATGCGGGCTTTCTGAAGATTGAAAAAAAAAAAAGGTTTAAAGCCTTTGGAGGCTAGGTGATAAGCAACCATCTTTAGCGAGAGACCTGGAAAGAGGACCTTCAAGAAGGCATTCAGGCAAATGGAAAGAAACTCACATCAGGTGAAAGGATCGAGTGGCTTAAATGCCATGGGCGTAGCCTTCGTAAAAAATCTACTTGATGTTAGGGAGGTTATTGGTCGAACGATCTACGGGGGGGGGTTAAACGTTCAACGCTCAGATCGGGCGATGCGAAATTCGAAGGAGGGCAAACTGTCAAAGGGAACGGATCAAGAGTGAATAGAAAAAGGATGGCTGGGAATTAAGCTTTCGAGCACCAAAAGTGGCATAGGAATTGGATTGAGGCAGCAATTTCAGATTAGGAAGAGAAGGTAAAAACACTTGTTATCACGTTGACAAGCGTGGTGGCGAAACCCGGTGGAAACCCAGAAACGGGCGGGGGGTCGAAACGCGGACGAGAAGGGGCAATGGCGGGGGGAGCTCAAAAGTAGTGTGGAGTAGGAGACGGGGGGTGGACTGGCGAGTTTATGACAAAAATTCCCGATGAAGACAGGTCGCTTCATAGCTGGGGCGTATTTCAGAGGGTTAGCACCTAAAGTTTGAAAAAGCGGAAATGACAGGCACATTTAACAAGTGCTCAAATGGGAAAAACAGGGAAAAAAGTGAGGAAGTCACCAGGACCTGAAGGGCTCGCATTTTTTTCCAGAAATCAAAGGAGATTTTGGGAGATGGAACCTCTTTAAGAAGGGGGGAGAATTAGATCAGCGAAAAAAACAAAAGGAGGAGATGAGTGTATTTAAGAAAAAGAAAAAAAATCAGTAAAAAAAGGAGATTTTGTTTTTTCAAAAAAAATAGAGACATCCAAGACGAAGAGGGGGAGGATAGGGCTCCTGGGTGGGGGAAAGGTTTAACAAGGGCTGAGCACGGGAATGTATGTTGAACGTCTAAAACAGGTCGTGACTAAACAATATGCCTAGAACTAATACTTGACGAAGATAGCGGATTTGTCATCACTAATTAAACAAAGTACGAAAGAAAAACCGGGAAGGGGAGATGGAAAGGAAACAGCAAGACTAAAACGAGTATAGACGAGCGGGACTGGAAGGGTCCACAATGGGTAGGAAAAAAAATTCTTGGCAACGGTATCAAAAAGAAACAAAAAAAAAAAAAAAAAAAAAAAAAAGGAAAAAAAAAAAAAAAAAAAAACAAAACCAGGACCCACAACAAACACCAAAAGAAAGACAACTCAATTTCCTCCGGGTCGTAAACCTCTGGTGAGTGATAGACAGGTATCAATCCACAACTTTGGGCCCAGATGCCTTAACACCACGAAAACGCCAGAAAGAGGGGGGGAAATTTGGCAAAGGATTTATAAGAAGGCCTATCGATGAAAGATGGAAACTGGAATCATTAGAACACGCAAAAAAAGAGAGAGCACCGAATCTAAGATCTGTTAGATATAAAAAGAAACCATTCACATATTATGGTTTGAGAAATGAAAAAGGAAGAAAAAGCAAAAAAAAAAGGGGGAAAATTGTCATCGGAAAAAATACTTGCTAGATGATGAGGTTCACTTGGAATAAGGAGAGAGGGGGGAAATGGAACTTTACGGGAAGGTAAATTAAATGGTGAAGATCATAGAACGAGAAAATCCAAGGTTGATGAAGTATTTTGCAAAAGGAAAAACTAGATTGTGAGAGGCCAACATAAAGAATTAGGACAAGGAGAATAGGGCATTCAAACCTTACGAAACTTTGGTGTGTAAAGGACAAGTGTTGGGTCAATAAAGGAGAGAAAACGATGGGGGGGTGAACGGAGTCATCTAAGCTTTGCACGGCAGTTGTTGGATACAAAAGGGCAAATGAAGAGATATGAAAGGAGTGACGGTCGGGACCGGGCACTGTCAAAGGTCAAACTTCAAGAGAGAAAGCCTCCTCTCCCGCTACGACTGGGTTTTGGGGGGTAGCCCGTGAGTATAGGTATGGCTCGCGAAGATGAGGTTAGAGAGTCTCCAGAAAAAAGGGAAACACGCAAGAGGGGGGAAAATACAAAAAATTATCGGACGGGGTAGTCATTCCAGAATAAAGTGAGGGGGGGCCATGTGAAGCAATGCGGGCAAAACAGTTCAGGGTAAGAGCTCGAATAAAGAGACGAAAGGATGGAGCTAAAACAAGAAAAAGTAGTCCCAGAGGGGGGGGTAGGAAAAAAGCGAGAAGGGGGAAAGACCTGCTAAAAGATAAAAGAAAAAAGAGAAAACGTCGGAATCGAGGAGAATAAGACACACAAATGTGAGTTGGAAAACAAGCAGTAAGCACTTGGGAACTTGGGGGGGGGGAGGGGGAACGAGGCCCGGGCTCGAAGGGGGGAGATAGGAGAAAAAAAAGAACTCGGGTAAAGGGAATCAGGCTTTAAGAACGTAGAGAAAACAAGGGTCTAGATCATCATCCAAAAAGGGGCAACCCCAATACGAGGATAGGACTTTTAAAGGAGGGACGTACTTTAGTTAGAGGGGAACGACATTGAGGAACAGGTGTAAGTCAGATAATAAGAGAACTCAGGTTTCGGAAAGTTGTCATAAAGGAGAACGACACAAGGGGACTTAGGAGAGGAGGAAGGAGCAGGTTCGGAGAAAGAGCTGGGTACAGAAGGAAGAGGAGGGGAACGGGGGTGTAAACAAGAAATAGCTTTAACGGAACATACAAACGGAAAATAAAAACTATCAAGGGGGGTCTCTAGGGTTAGAGGAGTTCGGGAAAAAAGGGGCGATCTTGGAAAGAAAGTGAATTCGAATAAGGTTGTGGGAGTAGAAGGCAGGGGGGGGGGAAGGTCAAAAAAAAGGACCGTGGCCAGTACTAGATGAAAATTTACCCGGGAAGAAAAAAGGAAGAAGAGTTGAAACGAGGTGAAAAAAGCTGGCGAAAACCTCTATCTCAAGGGAAGCATAATTCGTTAGGAAATTGAAGAAAAGAGTGAAATCGGCGGAAGGAATGCGGCTTATCACAGGAGAGGAACCTTTTATCAAGGACAGAACATATAAACCATATCAAACACAAAACAGGGATAATAAGAAAGAAAATGTAGAAGTGAAAAAGCGAAAGATTGGCTGTCAAGAAGAAAGCGTTCCCGAAAGGAGGGAGAGAAAAAGGCTCGTAATTTCCTAACTAGGGGGTCTACGCCGCAGCGATGATCTCCGGTTGACGATAGAAAAATGATTCATGGGACAGATAAACTCTACTAAGACGGTAACTGCTGAAGTCTATCCTTTGGCCGGGGGAGAGAAAGGGGGAACTTCACTCTCCAGGGATCCACAAAATAGGGAGACAGGAAATTGGGCCGAGGACGCAGTTTAAAGAAAAAAGAACAGGCCTCGAACGAAGAATCATAGGAGTCGTGGCTAAAACGTTCCTAGCTATTCCAGCCCACACCTTGCATCTTTCAAGAAGGGGCGCTAAACCGGAAGAAGAAGAAGAACAAGGGGGTAGTAGAAATAAGAAAAATACAGGGTTTAATAAAATACAACCGAGTAAGGAAGAAAAAGCGACCTTCCTCGAGGATCTGCGTAAACAGGGGATAACTTCAAATTCACGCCCGTCCGTCACCCGAATGACCGTCAAATACTGAGCTCAACGGGGGGAAAGTTGAAGGTGTTATGACTAAGGGAAGAGGAGCCGGACTATTACGAAACTCGTTTCGGGCAGGATAGAAGACTGTAGGCCAACTGATAAAGGGAACAAAATGAAAAAGGATTCCTTTTTTCAAACAAGGGCATGGGTGGGATTATCTAACGGAATAAAAGGGAAAGGGAGTTCTCTTGCAGGGGGAAAAAGATTCGGGCGCGAAATAGGGAGAGGCCTGGCAAAAAAAGGGGAAAGAAAGTGTGGAGGGGGAACGGGTGAGGAAGTTAGGGAGAGAAAGAACAAAAAGGCTGAAATTTTGCTAAGAAAACCACCTCTAACTATACCAAAAAAAGTGCTCGGACGGCCGTATGCCACCTTAAGAGAGAAAAAGAAGGGGTTAGGTGTACCGATGAAGGTTCCTTGGACGAAAAAAAAAAAAAAGGTATAAAAAAAAGCAGAAGACCGCCGAAAAAGTGGGAGGATAAAAAATTAGGAGGAGGGGGCGCGGAAAGAGGGGGACGGAATGTTGAAAAACTTGAAAGTCCCACTAAAAGTAAATCGAACATGTTCAGGCCCGAAACTGAGGGGGTCGGAAAGGCAGACAGAATTGGGGGAGGTGCACTCTTCTGTTGAGGCAAATTCGGGAGTTGGTTCACTAACTCCTGGAGTGGCCCACCACGTGTAAATGGCGAAGAGAAAAGGGACGGTAAACCGATAGTAAAAAGGGGTCTCAAACTTCTCTTGGGCTTTTGCCCGTCAAAAGGGGAAAATGTCGAGTGTTAGGATAAAGGGGAAGAATGTGAAAAAGGCAATCCTGCGGGCTCGGAGGATTTAGTGAAAAGAAATTTAATCATCGACTAAATTCAAGTGCCGGGCAGGAAAGCGAAATGCAGGACAAGGACTAAAACGCAAGAAGGGGGCAAGCATCAAAGGGGTTCAAGGGGGGAACTGCATTGTGTCTTAGCAGCGTGAGAGAATGAAGGGGATGTGAAAAAGAGGGGAGGTTTCCTTTGGTAGGGCGAAAAGCGCCTGGAGGAAAGGCGGCTCCAAACTTTCACGGGGCGGGAAAGGATTAGTTCTTGAAGAAAGACTTGGGCAGTGGTGAAATCGAATTTACACAAGAGAGGGGCGAAGATCAGGAAGGAGAGGCCAACGAAGAGTCGAAATGGAACAGGAGGACCAGAAGGGAGAAAGACACTTTTTATTAAAAAGGGAACAGGGGAAAACGTTCAAGAATGGGGGTTTCATAAAAACAACAAGGCACATGCCCGGCGGAAGGCGCGTCAGGAGGTGAACGGAGTTTAGATCCCAGCGAATGAGTTGGTCTTCATGGAGGAAAGGTGACGGAATTCCGGGATGCAAAAGGAAAAAATGATCTGGGATGGGGGAAAATAGGAGGGGGCGAAGAGTCGCAGGTTGAATCAAAATCAAAAGGGTTCAAAGGAGACCCGGAGAAGTCACGGCGCAAGCTTGGGAAACAAGGGAAACCACACACAACGTAGTTGACTCAGCAGAGGGGAGGTGGCCCATGGGGAAATTTGTGGGTAAAGAGGAATAAAGACTGGACGGCTTGGGTTGGGGGGAGGGGGGGGAGATCGATGATCGGTTCCGGCCATTGACTACTATTCTCACAACACAAAGGGAAAAAGGAGGATAGAAGGGGGCCTGGAACCAATATCTAGGGAAGGGCAAAGCGATTTGGGGGGGGTTCACTACCACAGAGGAGCAGGCCAAATAGCCACGACAATTAATAGCAAAAAAAAAGTGGGGGAAAGGGGGAACAAGCTTGAGAAGTTGAAAATGTAAACAGAAAACGTTGGGGTCAAATAACTCTCTAGAGGAAGAGAAGAGTTACTTTTGTAAGGGGACGGGGGAAAGGAGAGAAAAAACGAATTTAGGGCTGAACAAGCAAAGGACCAATCACGGGAGGTCGATCCTGCAGTTCATTGCCGGGTTGCCACCTTTTTAAAAGCAACGGAGCAACAGCCTCAGTTTCACAAACGCCAACGTATAGAAGGACGAGTGAAAGGCAGGAAGGGGGAGAAAGAATCCAGTTTGCTCATAAGAAAAGCAGGACTGTTTTAAATTGTGCAGATGGGGAAGAACGAAGGCCAATACTTCCGAGATTATAGAAATCACTGGAACTAATTAAAGAAAAAGACTCACAGGAAAGACATAGTGGAGAGCATGCACATCAGAAAGCAAGGAAGGGGGGGGGGGTTTCAGTAATAAATCACGCAAAACATGGGCAGTGGGCATAGAAAACCTCGAGGGAAAAAAATTAAAAATTATTAATTGCATGTACAGCAGTCTCTGGTCCCGAAAAGATTCTATGCAAAAAGGGTGAAGACTGGTGCCGATAAAAAAGAAAAAGGTCGGAGGGAAGGTTCAATCTAATAAGGAAAGCGAAATAGGAGGGGGAGGCCCAAACTAATCAGTGGGGGGCCAAGTAAATCTTTAAACTGGGAAAAAAGGAAAGGGTGAATAATTGTAGAAGGAAAGGTGGGGAAGAACGCGGATAACCTTACAAAGAAGGTGGGTGGGAGAAAACATGGGGAACCTAACCAAAGGCCACGGTCTTTTCTTCGAAAAGGAAAATGAGCGGAAATCAAGGAATCTGGGAGGGTCAGTGAAGAAAGGGAAAACAACCTGAAATAGATGAACTAAGCGGGAAATCTAAGGGTTAGACGTGCGTAGGTTAGGGACTGGTAAATAAACTGAGAGGGGAGGGGAGCGCACTTCCGACCGAGGTAAAAAACAAAAAAGGGGGATCGCTACAGGGGAATCCTGGAACCGCACAGCACAGGGAGGAAGTTAAGGGAGGGGGGGAAGCAAAGAGGGAGGGGCCGTCAAATTCTGTATCCCTAAAAGAACGCAGGAGAGAAAACCGGTTTCTTTCCCGGGTTCATTCTATTCTGCAAGTGAGACCGCTAACGAAAATATAAATCTGAGAGAGGGCAGGAAGGAAAAGCTACGTAGGATAGAAACCAACGACAGGGTGGATCAGTGGCCTTGGGGGAAGTGGCGGCGGACAAGGAAGGTTCGAGACGGCGAGAGTGAAAAAAAAAAGCAAAGAGGTTGAGTCCGGTCTAGTCGAGGAAGGCAGATTCATCAGAAAGCAACAAAAACCAGGAAATGATTCCAGAAGGACGGCGTTATAACCTGCCGGGATGCTAGTACGACCGGGATGAATTTTGAGAAGGAAGACTCCACCGGATTGGGGCCTACCATTGGAAAGACTCGGTGACGAAAAGAAGGACCCGGGGTCGGCAGGGCAGGAAAACGGTAAGCAAGGGAAAAGGTCGAAAAAGGGCCGAAAGAGGGAAACGGGTTAGAGTCATCTAATAGGGGACTTTGGACGAGCAACCGAGCCGAAGAAAAAAATCGCGACGAGGGAAAGGGAGTCGAGGTAAAGGAAGATAGCTGAAAAGGAAAAGAAAAAGTGAGATCTTACAGAAGATTCTCCAATGAGGGGGGTGGGGGAGATGAAGACGTTTAAAGGGGCCGCATGAGAGAGTGACAGGGACTGGAGGGAAGGAGAGGGAGCTTTAGAACTCCGTACGAAGTTCTGGGAAAAACGACGGAGAAAAGAAAGCTATATCCATCATGAAAGGAAAAAGGGACTACCTGTGAGAGGAAAAAACAAAAAAAAACACTCGACGGGCGGAGACGTGATGTAACGGGGTCAAGGTGGGGGGGGAACAGGGGGCATCGACCGAGAGAGAAACACAAACGTTATTCTTATAAAATCTAGGAATGCGATGGGGGAACAGCATGAGTGACTTACCTCTTCTGACACGCATAGGGACGAAGACGCGAGTTAGAGAGCGGCTGCAAAAGTGCCAACGACATGATGCCAGAGATAAGCGGAGGAAAGGGGGTGACCGCTCGAAAGAGGGGGACAGGTGCAACTATACTTATGCAAGAAACGAAAAAAGAGAATCGAGTCTTGCGGGCGAGGAAAGGAACGCTCCCTACGGCCAACCCTATCTGGGGGGCACCCGGGGCACTTGGCCGTCGGGCGAGAGGAGGGAAAATTTTCAAAACCTGGCCTCGACAAGCCACTCACGGAGGTCGGGGGAGGGCGCGCTTCTCTTGAGGAGATGCGATAGAAAAACCTGGTCAAGCAGTCCGTCCAGTGATAAGCCTCTCAGAAATAAGACACTTGATTGAAAGAAAAAAGTCAACTCTAACCGGGTTCACGTCGTCGGGGCAATATTGATGGAACAAAAGGAAGAAGTATCAACTGGCAAGCGGATTATCCTTCAGTCAACTGTCCGCACGTACGTCAACGAAAAACACGAGGGCCATCAATTCCTGGAGCAAAAGTTCGGGAAGGCGGTCGGAACGGGAAACGGGGGAATGGAGATGGGGTAGATACTGGGACCCTCGAAGGGAGTCCCCTATTAGAAAAAACGGGGGGGAGTTAGTTAGAGTCGAGGAACCTAAAAGTAATGCAAAAAACGAAATTCAAAGGAAAGGGAACTGGTTGAAGAACAACTTTAGTGCCTGGGGAGGAGGACGTAGATTTTAGCATGAAAGGGGAGATTTAAGCTTGTAAGGGGAGAGTTTTCGGGGGGACTCAAAGGAGGAAGAGAAAGAAAAACACAGAAACGGTGGCTGGGGGGGGGGCGAAAGACGTGATCTTTTCGGCGAAGGGAAGGGGAAAGGATCCCATTTTTGGACGAAACACCGTAGAAGAAAAAACTTAGGCCAAGGGCCAAAAAAGTTTCATTAAAGGCCGGGGGGGGAATTCTCGGGCGGGGAAATGTGTTCTATCTGGAGAAAAGAAAAAGGACGATCTCCGAAAAAGAGACCCTAAAACGGCTAACAAGAGGAGAGGAGGGAGCGGAAGGGAGGGTAGCAAAGTGGAAGGTGCCGGCAAAAAAGCAAGACCGGAGGACGGGTAGCAATGGGACGCGGGGAGGGTTCATTGAAAAACCGTGAAGTGTCCAACGCTGGGGGTGAAAAGGGGCGAAAGTCGGTGATGGTAGTTTCATCAAGCAGGGGAATAAAAACCCAGCACCCAAGGAAAGGAAACAGGACACCCTGGAGGTGGTGGGCACCCACCAGAAAGTCGTCATTTTATCAAAAAACTCTGCTTGGGTCCAAGGATATGTCAGCGTGGGGAGGAGAGGGGGACCTATGGAAGAATGGGCAGGTGACATTCAATGAAAGATCGCAAAGAACAAGAGGTAAAGAAGCGCTAAAAAAAGTCTGAAGGAGAGAGCCTGAAAGGAAAAAAGTGGCTCCCTCTGGGGCGACGGGCAATGGGGTCATGCACGGACCAGTGGGGGAGGGGCAGGCGGACAAAGAGGGGAAAAAATACCTTGTAAATGAGATAGGGGGGGGAAGGTTTGGGATATAAAGGAGATAGGGAGGGAGGAGTCAGACCTGCTACAGATGAAAGGGATAAAAAAGTCTATAAGAGCGGCACGCTTCCGTCAAAGACACGCGTGAAATGACCAAATATCGGGCGAGAAGACTCTTTCAATCTACGGACAGACCGGTCAGAGGGGGGGGGGAATGTACTAAAGGGAATTCGGGGAGATCACGTTGTAGGGAAAATGGAGGTGTTGGAGCACGTTGGGCGGGGGGGAGGAAACACCGGTAACATCTTAAAGGGGACCAACAGAGGCGCGAACGACTTCGGAAGGAATGGAGGGGCAGAAAAGGAGCAAGATTTGTTGAATTGGTCTCGGTGGATGGAAGAACGGGCACAACTTCCAATTGATAGGGGGGCCGGGACGGGAAAGAGTATCACTTTTAAAAAGAACCAGGGACAAGGGACGGCAACAGGTTAATGAGAAAGAGGGGTCACAGGGACCCGACATATCTCTCCTCGTAGTCGTAAGGGGGCTGCGCGCAGTTACCGGGAAAAAAAAAGCAAATAATCGGCCTTTTTGCCGATGATGAGAGTGGAAGGGGGAAGGGAAAAAGAGCGAAAACAGTTATTATGGGGAAAAAAAGAGGGAGAAGAAAAAAAAAATAATCAAAAAGCGATTGGTTTAAACGGAGAAAATGGCGCGCAAAGACACGACGATATCGGGGGGTGCCAGTTGACACAAGCTAAAAAGAGATTCTGGGAAGGGGCGCGAAAAGGTGGGGAAGGAAAAAAACAAGGAATGAAGGACTCAAAATATGAATATAGGATTGGCAACGAATGGTACGTCCCAGACAGAAATGACAACCAGAAATGCACGGGAGAACTAAGGGGGAAGCTAGCTACTAGCACGAGAAACGCCGCGGGACTTCCTAATGGCACAGGGGGGTGTTCTTCAAGGGAAAAGCTCAACAAAGGGGGGCCGGGGAAAAGGATCTCAACGGACTTGAAGCAGTCCACAAGGGGGGGTAGTAATTGGGAAGGGGATCTCGAACAGGAAAAGAACGGTTTCACGGATGGTGATAGAGACCAGGATGCCCCGATAGGCACGGGCGCAGCCGGCAAAAGAGAGAAAAAAAAGAGGGAAAGACGCAAAATCGACCCAGCAATTATAGTTTCGATGCACAGAAACGCAAAAGGTCAGGTTCAGAGGAACACAGGAAAGGGCGCGGAGGTAAAACGGGGCGAATGGTGGAGCTCAGGAAAGCCAATGGCCGTTATCGAGGGGAAGAAGGTTTCCGATAATCAGAATAAAAGTTTCTGAAGGTCAGAAAGCCCGAAACAAGACGAAGGACCTGTAAAGTGGCCACAGAAGGAAGTGAGCCTTCGGAATCTTGCCGGGTGCACCCCGGACGCGTTCCGGGGAGGAAGGAAAGGGTTTGAAATTCGTATAACATGAATTTTGGGCGCACGCGGACACGAAGAGGGGGAAAGGCCAAGGGGCGGGGGGCTGCGGATTGAAGGTGAAGCCTCTATGAAAGGAGGTTTCAGGCGGACTTTCAGGGTTTCTCAAAGGGAACCAGGAGGCAAGGTACAAAGAGACGCCTGGAAAAATCAGGAGCGACAACTGTTATCCTTGGGAGGTGGGTCAAAAAACTGGTCGGCTTTTCTCAAGAATAGGGAGAGCTCAAAGGGGGTCCACCTCAACGGGGAAAACACAAAACATATGGATCGAAAGTGCTCCTGCCCTCAACGAGCAAGGGGGAGGGGAGAAAAAAGGAAGGGGTGTAAGTCATAGGGTAGTCGCTTGGGGTCCAACTCCGGCTGGTAAACCTACAACCGAACCGGAGGAGAAAAGAAGCTGGGGACTATTGACAGCTAAACGAAAGATAGAGGGGGGAAGAAAGAGCCCTTCAGTCCGAAAAAGCCTAAGGCAAAACGTACTACAAAACATCAACTTTGTTGAATCATGAAGATGTGTGGCATGTTGTCGGTCGGAGAATGGAAGGTTGCAAGTGCGCTAGTAGAGAAAAACAGTTCTTCTAGGCTTTTCAACCAAAGAACCATTCAAGATAGGCCAAATGCCCCGACGCTGATGTCACGAATTGGAGGAAACGGAGTGGCCCTTACGGTCGAAAAGGAATTACGATTTGACAGGGGGAAGCCGGGGAAAGAAACCGAGCCCGTAGATGGGGTCCCACGGTTGCGAGAGGGAAAAAAGGGTACGCGGGAAAAAAGGGCACTTATTATTAATTAGAGCCCAAGAAAAAATGACTCGGTGGTGGCAGAGACAGCGAAGCGCTTGGGAAAAAAATAAAGGGAAACACCGAAAAAGATAGAAACGTTGGGCGTCGAGGACGGAGAAGAGTCCAGGGGGGGGGAGGGGGCTCGGTTCTAGGGAGGAAGAAGAAAGGCCCAAGAAGGGGGGGGGTTACGGTCGCCGGGATGGCAGGCATTAGAAACAGGTGAACCATGAATTGAAAGCTTTCGCAGGGGGACGTTCGATGAAGAAAAACTCGATGACACTCAGGGGAAGACGAAGAGAAGGCCAAAAAACGGCACTCTAGGCGCATCATGGCGCACTTACTCGCAGCATGAAGAAGCGCGACCCGGGAGGGTCGGAAAGAGGTTGAAAAAACCCCGGAGAAGAAGGGGGGGAGCCACCTGTGC
>Ga0179593_1360476_pt1 | contig 20039 bp, 18 predicted proteins | sample CZODoug2_1_08_16_FD_185931 | JGI IMG/M metagenome (GOLD analysis project Ga0179593, IMG submission 185931) | Vadose zone soil fungal communities from Angelo Coast Range Reserve, California, USA - CZODoug2_1_08_16fungal (PacBio error correction) | ecosystem: Environmental > Terrestrial > Soil >...
CCTCTCAGATAGGAAAGAAGCACTAAGAAGTAGGGCAAGAAGTACTCATCAAGATAATCAAAAAGATTGTGCATCACGAAAAGAGAATGTGATCTACACGCGTAGAGATTGAAGAGATGGGAAAAAGTCCCTCTCGAGTACCCGGATGCGAAGACTTCGCTAATCCAGGAGAAGGATGGCGGAACTATCGGGGGAGAAAATGTCAGATTTTCTTGAAACAAATTCTGGGAAAGGAGTTCCTTTGAGCACGAAAGGAGATGCCGGATGAACGAAAGTTGAAAAGAAACCCGCACTGGAAGGAAGTCCATCTCCGAGGAGAGGGATTTTCGAAAGTTGTCAATTGGGAGACTGGAGCAATATTGAAAAAGAGGTCCGTTTTTGACTTGCAGGGGACAGAAAAGACCACCGCCAGGCCAGAAGCAAGAGGCGGGGGATGATCCTTATACCAACCCGGCCCTCTTCATGAAAACAGAAAAAGACAGAACTTAGGGTCGAGATCGAGGGGGTGAAAGAGGAGTGAAAAGGAAACAACAACGGAATGGGCAAAAAAAGGGGAACATTTGGGGGGGCGCAGTGTGGAAATAAGACCCAGTACGCCAGAAATTCAAGTGCTTGAATTACAAAAAAAAGGTTCTCGCAACGGGCCAAGACAAGGGGGGGGGGGTGCTGGCCCACTGGGGGATTAAGAGTGGTTGCAAAGGGGGGGGGTTGGAAAAAAAAGATCGAAAGGCGTTCTAGAAGGCGATTTCGAATGTCAAAATCCGTGTCCGGGCGGGGGAGGAAAAGGGCGGGTTCGAGTCCGCAATTGGGAAAAAAAGCATTGCAACTGGAAAGGCCTTCAATTTAAAAAAAATCTGCATCAGAATATCAAAGTTCGAGCAAAAAAAGTTCGACATATGGCGCGGGGGGTGCAAACGACTCGGGCATTTGGAACTTGCGCGAACGGGAAAAGAGGGAAATGTGGTTGGCCTTTCCAAGGTCACACAGAAAAAAAGGAAAGGGAATACCGGACAGCGGGAGAAAAGGACGGGCGATCAGAATGGAGGGAGCCAAGGAAACGCTGTGTCATTTTGGTTAAAGAAAACAGTGGGATATCCACTCAGGAAGGAAAAAAGAGAAAAAAGCAAGGGGGCTAGGTTAATCTTATGAAAAAAGAGACTCGACCGCGTTGGGACAGAGCGCCAAGAGCGCTAACCTCGTCAAATCATTTGGCTTGAAAAAGGCACGGGGGGGAAGGGCAAAACAGCCAATCTACTAAAAAGCGGCCGGGATGAAATCTGGCATCTCTGCAGGGCCCGCAGCCCAGAGAAAAAATTTTGGGAGCCCGTTGACATAGTTCCAAAAGAGAGGAAAGGAGACTGAGGAAAGTTCCCTCGGGAGCACGACCGAGGCTTGGGGGAAGACGGAAAATGAATTAAAGAGAAGTACTAGGTTACTCTTAGAGGGAAGAAACGCGAGTTAAAGCAACGGAAACTTGTACTGCAAATGTGCGGTACCGAGGGGCGTCGAGATGCCGGAAAAGAAAAAAAGCAGGTAAACACGGTAAAAGAAAGATAAAGCCGAAGAAATAGAGACTGGGTCAGGCACGAAGCGCAGAAAATAGAACGGGGGAGAAAAGGCAGCGAAGTGAGGGAGAAACGGGGCATTCTTAGTGAATTAAAAGCCCAGTTGAAGCAAAACGGGAAGAAAACGACGAGGCCAGAAGTTGTAAACTAAAGGCAGAGGGAAAAAAGGAAGAAGTATTCTTCTTTAGGGTGAAGTTGCTCGCGCCACGTGGTTTCGCTAGGTCAGGTTTGAGAAAATCGGCGCCGAAAGAATCAGCAAAGCAATCGGCAGGAAGAAGGTGGATGGCTGCCTCCGGGGAAAGAAAAGAAGGGAGTTGGGAAGGAGGGCGAAACGATAAGTTTAAAAAAGGGGATGTCGTCCGGGAACAAACCGGATTTCACCGTGCTGTTCATCTCGGGACAGAGAAGAAGGAGATCCTGGGGAGTCAAAAAAAATGAAGGGGACGCAAAACAAAAAGAACCGAGCTGCGCGGCCGTCTCAAATAAGGCGCACGCGCAATATAAAGAAAGGCGAGCAGTAGCTTGAAAAACCTTCATCAATGAGGAACGGCAGGAAAGAGAAAGAAACGACTGGAGTACTTGACTGTAAGGAAATAAGGACGGCGCAGGAAATCACGCAAAGGGGGCTCTCGAAAGACTACTGAAGATTCTTTCATGGGACGCAAGAAACCCGGCACCGGCAGTGCCTGAAAAGATCACAAAAGCGGGACCTCTCGGAAGACAAAAAAAAAAACGACAGGAATGGAAAAGGAACCAAAACTTTATCGAACGAAGGTGGCCGGGAGAAGAAAACACCACCGATCTCGAGGAACAGCTCCGGGGGAGGGAAGGGAAGGTCACCGCGATATCAGGGGATTAGGCAAGACGGGCCAAGGGGGGTTTCACCGACGGGGGGGGGGGGACAGGGTCTTCCTGATCGTGGGGGTCACGGAGAAAGAGGTATCCTGGAGCTTCATAACGTTCGTCTAGGAACTGAAGAAGAAAGGGGATAGACTGGGGGTGAATCGAATGACCCAACGGGGTGGAAGAACTTACACTCAGCGGGAGATGTGAACATCCGCAACCTTGTGGAGGGGGCTAGATCGGTCGCCGTGGAAAGACGAAACAAGATGCCTGGGGCATCACCCGAAGGCTTCATTACAAGATTTGGCTGCTCCGGAGCGTCTCGAAGGGGTTCAGGTGTCGAAGGCAAAGGCAGTTCAGATGAAAGTGACAATGGCCGCTGGGGGAAAAAAACTCTTGGAGTAAGCAGAACGCCCAGAAGCAGCAAGAAAACTGACTGTCTGATTCCTAGAGGGTACATGGGAAGAAAAAGTCGGGGAACGGGTAAAAGGTTCAAAACAGGTAAACAACTAAAAACTTGGGGGAAGAACGGGGAGAGGGGGGTATTCGAGACGAAGTCAAAAACGCGCCATTTTGGCTGGAATGGAGGCGTCGAACGGAGGCCTTGTTTTCTTACTGATACTCGTAGGGCGCTAGGGCAAGGCTGTTCCTTGGCGCGGGAAAGGAGGAACTCGAGAAAAAGAAGGTGGGTTTCTCATGGAGCCCCGATAAGATTTCGAGAACCCTCACCTAGTCTACAGAAAACACCTGCAGACGCGGGGGAAGATGGGATTCCTAAGGTCCTCCAAGGCGGGAAAGGCTGCCCGCGAAAGAATTTCCGGCGCCTCGCGTGAAAACTGCAACCACGAGAAAAAAAAAGTAAAGGGTGGTGGAAACCTTCCGTACGGGCACTTAGATTTCCAAAAAAGGGATTCACAAAGTACGTCGTCGAGACAAGCCCACAGTCGGACAATGGATTTGAATACCTTGGGACCAAGGACAGCCCAGAAAACGGGACCCAAGGGGCGAAAATCTGAGAGCTTAGCTAAAAACAAGAAAGAAAAAGATCAGCACTTCGAATAAGGGCGGAGGAGCACCGGGGGCTGGTCCAGAAAATGTGGGCAATTTATGACGAATTTATTTAAAATGCGTCGTCAAAAAAAGAAGGGGATGGGGTCGACGACGACGGCGGGGCCTGGTTTGGTGGGAAAGGAAGGGGAAAGGAAAAGTTTAAAACCAAGCAAGGGGAAGGCGAAGTCAGCACCAGGGCACAATCTTCCCGCTGCAACAGTTGTCCGTATTAGCAAAAGCGCCCAGAGGATAGTAATCCTCAAGTCCGGCTAGAGCCAGATCCTGGGTAAGGTGTCGCGACGAATCCAGGCCAAGCATCGAAAAAACCTCCGCAGCCGCGCGGAAGCAGCAGCCAAAAAAACAACGACGCAAAGCGAGAAAACGCCAAAAGCAGTAAGGAAACGGTACAACCAAAAAAGCCTAACTCAACATTCTTCTAGTTTCGACTAGGTACGAGAATAACAAAGCGTAGAAAACAATACGAGGGGTGAAAATTGGTGCAAGGGGGGTTTGGGGAAGGGGGTCAAACTATAATTTAAACATCGGGGGACTCGGGACTCAGTTGCGATCGACATGGCCGATGTTATAGTGAACGGAAAGAAAGATGGGCCTGGTGATTCCGGTGGACTCACTGCGGTGAAAAAAGGAGAAAAAGGGGGGACCTGCGGACCTTTTTAGACTGAATGCACAGCTCCGCACGGCCTTAAATCTCAACAATTTGAATACGCTTCGGACGCAAGGAAGTACGAAAGCAGACGTATTTCCTCAGAGGGAGGAGGAGCAAGGGAAGCTCGCTTGACGTAAAAAAAACTTCGCCCGGAAACAGCCGCACGCTATCGGGGGGGGGGTCTAAATGCGCGTAGAGTCGCCGCTCCACGACTAGGGCGCAGTAAAGATTCAAAGGAAAAGAAAACCTTGGAAGAAAAGAGAAGGAATAGACGACCGGTGCAGGCAAAACAAACAGACTGAACGAGGGACAAGTGTGTGACCCCAAGGGGTCAGCAACGTGCAAAAAGTCGGAAAAACAGGGAAGGACCGACGCAGAGGAGCGAGAGAGGAAGCGGGGACCTTCAAGTCCTGTCTCGGGCGAAAAATGCAAAAAGGGGGTCACGCGAGATCGGGGGGTCTCTTCCGCGCTGGTGTAGGAGGAAAAAGTGCGGGGGGGGGCGATTAAACGTAAGGGGCCAGAAAGGACGTGTAGAGGGCCGTGTTATATTGGGGGGGAGGCAATAACGAACGGCCGGCGCTTCTGGGGGGGGACGAAATCATTAAGCGAGAGACCGTGGCGGAAGCTGCGGCAAGTACGCCCTGGCCTCCATTGAAAAGGGAAAAAAGGAGAAAAAAAGCGGGTCGATGGCGTTTAAATCCGAATTCAAGAAAGGAGGACTCTTGATGACGAGGAAAACCGTTCAGCGAAGGCTCGCCCCATTGTAGCGGAGCAGAAAGAGAAAAGCGCACAAATTAGCCCGGCCGAGGACGCGAGGTAAGAGGTGTGCATCGTGCGGCGGAAAGCAACCGCAAGGATCCGCGCCAAAGAGCCTCTCCCTCCATAGGCAGTTCAAGCCACAGGTGATCCGTGGTCTTGTGTAAAGAAAAAAGGAAAAGGGGAAGAGAGAAAAAAAAGAGGGGAGGGAAGAAATAGTCCATCAAATTATAAAAAAAGGGTTCGAAGAGTTCAAGGGAGCATTGCAAGAAAACGATAGCAACTACTCTGGCTTTCGGAGGGGCCCTCCAAATCGGGCCGCGAAACCGTCCCATCACCCAGGGTCGGGTGACAAAAGAACTCACCAACAAATGTAGTATTGCAGTCTCTAAAGGGGGAGCAGGAGAAGGGGCGGGCGGTTCCCACAGAAGGGGAACGCTGGTCCGCCATACTCGCGAATTAAAAAGTCAGGAAACGCAGGAGACCTAAGCGCTTAAAAAAGAGGGGGAGGCGCGGCGCAGAGGAAGAATCTCTTTCGGAAAGGGAATCGCGCGGATGGAAAACCGTAATCGACGACATCGTCCCGAAAACATCATGCAGGGAACGGGCCTCTAGCTCAGCCAGAAGAAGGGGAGGAAACCCGATCATATTAAATTCGTACATCGAGAATTCAAGGGCGGCCCACCTCCTACTTATACCGGGAGGAAAAAAAATCGTGGAGTCAATGGGGAAAAAGAAAGGAAAGTGGAGGAAGAGCCCGTCAGGTCTTTATAATGAAAACCACGGAGAAAGGGCTATTCTCGGCAAGCGAATTGGTCAGAGTACCTTTGCACGGCCAAGGTCAATCAGGGGAAATACGTATTCCGGAGAATTGGAGAAAGACACCGCGGGGGTAGGTTATTAGAAGTGATGCATGCCTCGGGAGGTTCTTTTATAGGGACGTGCTGAAAATCAAGTCAAATCCTAATGAGAAAAGTGGCGTAGAGGGAGGGAAACGATCTGTCAATCTCTAGGCCTCTCTGGGGGGTGGTCGGGGCAAAAAGTTTTGCGCTGACAAACGACACGAGAAAAAATGGGGAACAACACTTTCCTCGGCGGCCATCGCGAAGCTTACCAAAGCAAAACTTTGGAAGAAACCTAACGAGAAGAAGAGGCCGGGGTTAGAAAAATGAGATCGCTGGTATAGAGGGATGAAAACTCTAAGATCCATTCAACGGGGCATACCATCTAATCAATCCCGACAAGGGGGGCGCCCACCCGGCCGGCAAACAGCTAGAGGAGAAAAGAAGACCAGTCGCTCGGGAACTACAACACATCAAAAAGGAAATTTCCACCGAAGTGTAGAATGCCAAGCAACGACATGGGGGGGCTAAGTGCCGAAATACTAATGAAGGGAAAAAAGCCAGGGAAACATATCCGTCCTTTTCCACAATGGGCAAATGAGGCGGTGAAAGTCGTGTGTTTTTGAAGTCACGCTTTCACTTAGTTGTACTTCGCGATCTACCGGCGGAACGAATGGCCATGGCGTCGGAAAGGGGAAGACAAACGGTTGGTCAGAAGAGACCAGCCGCAGTCTTCGATCTGAAAGGGGGGGGCTGGGCCCGTTCGGTGCGGAGGGCCAGGGCCAGAAAATCCTCCAAACCACGCCTGGGTCATAAAAATAAGGGGTCGAAAAATGTCGAGTGATCCTCGGCCAGCCCATGATGCGAAGTGTCGGAGGCTGGCTGCGAAGGGCCCGTCGTTCATCACGGGCCGTAGCCGTCGGAAGCACCAAAAAAAAATCGGAGCACGGGGGACGCAGTCATTTCGCGAGGAGGAGGAACCAATCAGCGCTCTATTTGGCTGAAGGAGGCGCCAGAGATGGGGCAGGTTCGGGGCAGGATACGCCTCTGAGAGAGATCGACCCAACGGAGGAGTGGGGGGATGATTAGCTGAGGATTGCTAACCGTCCGGCGTCGAGCTAATTAAGGGCCCTGACGACAAACAAAAGGAGGAGCAAAGAAAGGGAGAAAGGGATAGGCAAAGGGGCAAGGAAGATCCTACGTTTCGCAATAACGAGATCAAGCGAATCAACGCACAATAAGGCGTTGGATAGGCTTCTCGCAAGAAACGGCCCAACGAATCCCCCACACGAGTAGGGCCACTCGATATCCCTATCGAGGCGGAATGATCGTAAATGTCGGTCGTCGACAAATTCGTGCGCCGAGGGAGGGTGTCTGCCGCCGTTTGCACAGAAAAGGTGAAAAAAAAAAGGGCAGCCCCGCCTTCGATGCAAAAGAGAATCCGGGGTGAAGGGCGGGCCGAGGATAATGTAAGAAGGGGGGTCGACCGTGCGGGGAGAATTCGGCCAGCCAGGCCCGGGGGTCCCAGAGGAGGCCTTAAAGAAAGAACAGAAGAGGAGAAGAGCCACGGTCGCGGCTCGTCCAGTGAACCCGGTGCTAGAGGAAAGGGAAGAAAAAACTGGCAGGAGTTAGCCGTAGGGGGAGTTAATTGACAAATCGTAGACTAAAAATAGTGCCCTCAATGTTGGAAGGCCGTGGTTAACCGGCCCTTATATTCCATGGCAACGGGAAGGGGGGCCTGAAAGAGTGGCACCTGGCGAAGGTGTTGCTGGGAAGGCCGGTGGGCCCGGTGGACAATTTTGGCGGCTCCCGAGGTGAAAAAGTGTTGGCCGTGCAGTTGATTCGCCGGGCCGCGGACGCCAAGGTAGAGGGGGGTGAGGCGAATTCAGCTGAATCCAGCGGTGACTGGAGCTTCGCGTTTCAGAACCTGAAGCCGAATCGAATTGTTCGGAGAGAGGTTCAAATAGATAAAGCGGCGCAAGGTGTATCCCTGACGCGTGCTGGGGCTTGCGCGAACGGCCGAAAGGGGTGTCCTTAAATCGCCGGGGGGGGAAGGAAAAAGAAACTCCAACCTCGGCCAACACCGAATGAAGGGGGGAGGGCGAATTCGGGACATTCGTGGAATAGCCCACAACGGTGCCCAGGGATTTGTTTGAAGACATCAAACTAGCAAAAAGATAAAAAAAAAGAAAGCACTGAAAACATCGTCTCACTAACGGAGCTCTCTACCCTCGTGGTCGGAGGGAAGAGCGTCGAGACTCATGCAAGCCTCATAGGAAAGGAAGGGATTGAAGGGGCCGCAAGGTACTGCAACCGGGCGTAAGCCCAAAGAATCATCAAGACGGGAATTCTACCCGTCCCGTGGAACGACAGGTTTGACATCTGTACAGCGAAAAAATGAGTCGGCTACCTGGTCACGCTGATCCTTAAGGCTGGAGGTGCCGCGGGCCCCGTGAATTCAGGAAAGGTCCCTGATAGGCGGCACCGAATCTGGAAGAGGAGAAAGTTTCTTCAACTTGTCCATGTTGCTCGAGGGAGGACGGGGGACGTACCATCCTCGCTCTTGACTTGCTGCGCAAGAAGATGACGATGAAAAGCGCAATCGATCTGTCGAGAGAAGGAGCATGCCTGAGAGGTCGGTGCACACGGGCGCGCCTGAGTCTCACGTGCGCACTTAGTGGAAAAAAAAAAAAACGCAACATCGTATCGTCACTTCTCAGGGAGAGGCAAGGATACATTTGGACCGCGCCAGAGGGAAAAACCACATCAAGCTGGCATTTCGCGGTGAGGGTATGAGGCTCGGCCGGTGAATGTCCGAAAGCAAGAAGGTTGGGAAACTAACAACATAGTTCTCCGAATTAAGTAAATTTCTGTGCAAGCGTCGCATAGGGGGCAACTGGCGGCCTGCGACATCAAGGAGAAATTGCTACTATAGATTTCATGTAGTAGTGAAAGGGGGTTTGCGCGTACAGCTGATGGAGGTAAACCAGGATCGAAAAAGGGGGGCAAGCGCAAAGAGATCTGGTTCAGCCTCTGAAAAAAAAAGGTGCTCAAACTCGGTACCTCGCTGGGGCTCTCACTCCTTTTGGACCAAGCGCAGATCCGGTCAGCGACAATGGAGGATTGCGAATAGTGACAACAAGAGTCACGTTGCGATATAGGAGGGCAAAAAACCATCGAGTCGCGGTAATGTAAGCTTCTTACCGTGCGCATATGACACGCAAAAAGGCGCTTCTCGGAGCCGAAGATCAGGTACGACAGGTCTCCGTACCGTCAGCTATCTGCCGGAAAAAATACCAACGCGGACCGACGTCTACTACAGACTAATTTCAAAAGCAAAGGACTAGACCAGTTTGCCGCGGAAGGGAAGGAAAAAACAACCGATCTCGCGCCCAGGGACTTGAATCCAGGTAACGAAGGAGTCATCTGCGAGCAACACGACTCCGGACCTTGGTTGTGACAGCTATGGACGTGGAAGGGGGGATATCTTTGTGACTGGCACGGAGTCAACCGTTTCATCTGGGAAAGTTTGGTCTACGCCAGAGTGGAGAAAACGCTGGTGAATCGAGTAGGCCGACGTATGATCGAGAAGAGGAAAGATCGTCTATGTTAACGACGGCACACGTGCTGTTCGAGGAACGGCGCGTCTCGTGGCCAAAGATCACCTTCCGCCGCTGCATTCCGACGCAGTACAAGAGGGTGAGGAGAGCGGGGTTATGGTGCGAAACTAAGAAGGGGGCAGAAGTGTCATGAATTCTACAGTAATGTCAACACGCGGGGGAATGGTTCACCCGGAGAAGGCCACGAAGCATAAAAGACCTCGGCCGGGATGCCTAAGAGGACAACATACGAGCCAAGCGGGGCGATAACGATGGAAAGCATCGTTGACTAGGAAAACCAGGCACCGAACGCCGCGTCAGGGGTGGGAAAGATACCGATATCGGGTATTCGCGAGCCGATCATTTCTGGAGGGCGGCGGGGAAAATGGAATCGCTACCGGCGGGGACAAAGAGGGACGATGTAAAAAACAACGCTTTTCTTTGGCGGGGACGGCGGGGGGAAGCCGCGCGGCGCGATTTTTGTGTCGGATGTGTCGGCGAACCCGGACAGACGCGCAGCAAGGATCATGGAGCTGAATCATCAAAACACTGGGAGAACAGAAATCATCAAAAACAATCCCGCTTGGACGGCCCTGCTCGAAAGATGCCGGACAACGTAACGGCACCTGCTGCCGGAGCCGCCCCAGGGGTTGTGACCTGCCGACGGACTCTGTTTAAACACAAAACGGAAACAAAATCATCCTTCGACTCCACATTCTAAGATGGAGGGGGCGCCCTTTGGCGTAACGCAAAGAATGGAAAACAGCCTGACCTGCCAGAAAAGCGCGCCGAACATCTGCTCAGGCGAAGAGAAACACACTTAGGGGCAAGAGAGATCAGACGTAGCCTGACCAGCAGGGAACGGATGGTGGGGGCAACGACTGTTTGGGGTCAAAGGATGGGAAGTTGTGCGGACCCCAGGTCTTCTTCCAATCCATCTGCATAATGGGGGTCGCGAAGACGGGATTGTGCCGCCGTTTTGGATATCAGCCGGCAGAAGGCAGGTTCACCACCAGCACGGGGAGCGGCTCATTCTGCCAAAGCAGGGGCCGAGCCGGCAGGGCAACTTCGGTGTCCACGCCTGGATTTTGCAGAGGAATGGCGTAAGAAGCCCAGATGATAGGCCCTTCGGGAACTTCATCCTTAACGCATCGGAGTGGACGAAAGATCGGGCCGCAAGCGACCTCGCGCGATCGGGGGAGGGGGGGGGGGGGGGGGAAACCGTACAAGCCTGGAGAAAGACCCTTGACTGTAATCGGAATCGTCTCCGGGCAAGCACATTAAAAAGAGAAGAACCAGAAAGCCGCCGCCCGCACTGACCAGCCAGAAAGGAAGAGTTGAGGGAAATCGTACGGGGGGCCGAACACGTAAGAGACCAAGACGGACGCGGCGGTGGTGGCCCTGGGTGTGATCGTCAGCGATGACCCGTACATCAAATTGATCCGCTTGCAGCGTAGAGGATGCTAATATTCCACGGAGAAGAAGAACCGTCAATCTGATTCTTATGCGTGGGGGAGTCTCTGGATCTCCCCAAGTGTTGACCGCGAAGAACTTAATTGAAAGTCAAAGCCGGAATGGGCACGGAGAGAATTGAAACCACGAAAGTCCAGGGGGCGCAATCCGTTTCCGATGAAAGGCGGCTGAGAACGCTCGCGGCAGGAAAAAAGCGCCCGGCGTTCCGCGAACACAAAGCCAGGTGGGCAGTGATCTAAGATGCGGTCAGCGCCGCTCCCGGGCGCACTTTCGCTTCACCCAGCCTAACGAACTTGTCACCAAAGGAGAAAAAAGGGCGTAGACAAACGTAAGGTCCAGAACTACCGAGAAGTGAATTAAATTCGATTGATGAAACAGTCCGGGCGTCGTTTCCGACTCAGATAGTAGAGGATCCTGCCTCGGGACCGCAAGAAAGCATCGAGCAACAGGGAGGAATTTTCCCCGCGAGGTGGTGGTCTAACTTCCGCGAAAAGAGAGTTAGGGGATCCGGGGCGGTTGAAAACCAGGCCCACGAAACTGTTTCTCCGGAGCTGTTAGGTCCGCGTTGGGGGGATGTTTTCTGGCATATAGCCGGTGCGGCGATTCTTGCGAACATGAGAACAAGGCTAGAAGAAGCGCCATTTCGTTCGAGGCAACGCAAAAAGAAATTGCGGCGCACTCAGTAAAGCGACCTGACGAGGGGTTGAAAGAAATAGTTAGGCCGGCCGGACTAAGGAAGGATGCCAGGAAAAAAAAACCGATCATGCTCCTCGCCATTGGGGGGCTCGGAGAGAGGGAGGTGAGATTGAGACGCCGGACAGCATGGCAGAGGTGCACATCGGGGGAACTCCTCGGCGAAGGGCGCCAAACGGGATCGCCTCCATCGGGGATTTAGCGAAAAGTCCGTCGTTTCACGCAAACATCCAGGGGGTCGGAAAGATATCGTCCCCGCAACAGACATAGTTGATGTCGCACTCCGCCATGCATGACTCGACTCATTGCCCTGGTAAAGAGGCGGCCGACCAGAAGGTCCGGTCGTGATCGCCAAAAAACACAAGAGAAACTTAGCACCGAATCAGCACCACTGCGACAGGAGGAAAACGGTGCACGAGGCGTGAAGCAGTGGTAGGCCGCAGCGCGAAAGATGAGGCAACGTGGATGGGCGTCCCCCGGACAAACTTCAATACTAATTCTCGGGCCGCCATCACGCACGGGAAAAACCCTCGCTGGCAAACACGCTCTCTGCGGCACCTTGAACAGTCGATGGGCGGCTCATCTTTCTTGCACCCGCAAAGGCTAGCGCGGATGTCAAAATCCATCCTCGACGGCGCGGCCGCAAACAGACACAACTTGGACAAGAAAGCGAAGCGCTCCATCTGCCGCCAGAGCAGATAAACTTACCTCGCTAAAAAACAAACTGGCCGGGCCACAAGACCGGTAGGAATAACCGAGGGGAACGAGGGGCGGACATGCTGATTGGCTAGGGAACATCGCAGGCCACTGTGGATCAAAGAGCCCTGTCGCGGGGCAGAAGGCCGCCGCTGATATTCTTGCGGTTCGGCCCGGATGAGATCGCCTGTGGCATTACCTTGAGCCAGGGAAAATACTCAGGGGGGCTACGCCGAATAGTTCGACTCGTGGGGGGAGAATGCACCTTGTGGAGTCAAGGCGCGGAGGCTGATTAATGCCTATGATTTTGTGGTTAAACTTCTGCTGTCTACGAGTAGTGCTTGTCCGTTTTCTCAACAATCCTGAAAAGCTGAAGGGAGGGGATCGGGGGCAGAGTCCCGAAATTCAACACGAATCTCTGTCTCCGCCTCGCGGTGCCCCCGAGGTTTGGCGGCGGGTGCAAACGAAAAGATCAGGGGAAAAAAAAAGTCCTCTTGGCCAGTTCGCGGCTTTAGGGGAAACACTGCGCGATCCGAGCGAGACACGTCCCGCGTCGAAGCGATCGTCCGGCGGCGGCAAAGAGAAGCAAAATGCTGAAATGGCCGCGCAGGGGCGACACGAAAACATTCGACTTTCTCAACGCCTAGCCTCCGGACCCTCGGACGAGACGCAAACATCCTGCAAAGGCAAATTAACCGCGGGGGACGTTCCAGCAAAACTAAAATGCGCGGAAATCGACGAAGCAAAACGTGGCCATGTCATGATACAGGGCGCCCCTGTCAAAATGAATCGGGTGAAGTTGTTTTTTAACTCTTTCACATTATTTTATCTAAAGAGAACGACCTAGGGCACAGGTGGCCGGCGGCCCTGTAAAACTGATCTCACCGGGTGTTCGACGAGATCCCCGCGGCGAGCGGGGGAGCGATGGCAGCGGTTGGGCTGGGTGCCGGGCAGAAACTGACAAGGGGGTCAGAGGCTGCCGATTAATGCCGCACGGGTCCACCCCATGGGCAAAGGTCCTCTTCAAGCCCTCGGAAGGGAAATTGCGGTGGGAAAAACCTGTCCAGTCATTAGCAAAGGGGCGGGCAGCACCCAAGCACACGGGTACAAACCGCTGAAATTTCGAAAAGTGTCGAGGAGGAAGCTCTGCATGTGGCTTCATAAAGAGGCGCCAAAGGTAAGGGGGGGAGAGAGGGCCTTAGAGTCAATCGATCGACATCGTCGATCCCACCACGCGAGGCTTGCCTGATTTTTTTCGCTGCCCGTCGCGTGGAATGGCGCACGTCGGCCTTCCGAAACGTCCCGAGCGGGATTAGAGCAAACAACAAAAAAGTAGTCCTTACAAAGAGAGAGAGTCCATCCGGGCGGCACAGCTCGAAGCACTGACTACGCGCGTCAAGCGAAGACAACGGCAGCCATGGAGCGCTGGGATGCGCGTGAAGCGAAGCTTTGTCACAGGGGTCTCGCTCAGTGGTCCCCCCGCTCAAGAGAAGGAGCATCGAGAGATAGCGCGCGTGGCTGAACGTGAAAGGAAATGCGGTCGGGCTGACAATCAACCGTGCACCTCGTTGTCCTGGGCTGAAAAGGAAGGCTAAGTGTAACAGGTCCAGGGGGACCCTATAACAGCCCCGCAAGCTCTGCCCAGATCCGTTCTGACGCCGAGGATCACTTCGCCCAGTTTAAAGGGAGGTACTTGCGCCGTGACCCAAGGATTCCTTGTGACACGGGAGGGTTCCTGCCAGCCAGGGCAGGGCCAGAGCTCGCGCGCCTGCGGCGCTTCTGACACCCTGCGCTGCAGGGAAAAGGGACATCCTGGCCAGGATTCATAGAGGTTAATCTAAAATATGAAGAAGAGAAAAAAAATGTCAACGCCGAGTCAGTTTAAAAGCTTGGGAACCGGCCCGGATACTGGCCAACGGCGGATGACCGAGCGGGGCGGAACGGTCGGGGGGGGTGGAAGTTCCTACCTCATTCCTCGTGTTAAAAGAATTTGCGGAAGCGCACGGGGTCCGTGCGCTAGAAAGAGAGGAAAGTCACGTCGGGGGGAGTCGAGGGGGGGTTGAAAAGAAAAGGGGGGGGGTAGGTTTGACATCGCTTGCCGAAGGCAGCAACCCGAGATCGAATTTTCTAGCGGACAGTTTCCCAGCCGCCTCGGGGATGCAACGAGGTGTATCCCAACGGACTCGGGGAAAAATGCGCATGGCCGAAGAGGGAAAAAATGTGGTGGCCGGGCCGCTCGAAGTGTAGCACTCCTCAACGCTGAAGGGACCCAAAACCGAATTAACGAGGGGCGAAGATTCGGGACATATCGGAGCGAGAAGGGACCAGTTGCCATCTTTTCAGGTATTGGTGAAGAAAAATCTAGGACACAGCAACATTCAGTTCAGAAAAGAAAAAAACCCTAGCAGTCAACCGCGCTGCCACTAACTCCGCGGTGGGAGGACAAGGACTCAGCGCGTCATGAATTTGAAAGCTTGTACCGGTGGCAAAGGTACTGTAAACGGGAAAATCGCGCGAGCGAAGAATAGAGAGTTGCAGAGGAGTCAACTCCGAACGGGCACGTGCAGGGGGCTGGTGCTTTGCCATCGAGGGCCATGGCGGTCTCGGTCGCTCTGCCTGAAATGCGGCTGAAGAGGGACTTGAAGTCGTACGATGGGGACTCAGGAGCCTATCTTTAGAGTGGCAGAAGCTTCCCACGTCCAACGTGATTCCTGTTTGAATGTCGTCTAAACGATCGCCCGGCGCAAAAACGGGGAAGAAATCTCATCGAGCTGGCAGATGCAATGCAGCTTCACGGGCTTCCACACGGGATGGAGGAAAGCGCAGGCGTTGAAGATGCACTAAAAGACCCTCTTACATCCCCTGAGCCCGACCAAATTGACGTGACGTGGCCCCTAAAAAAAAATTGAGGGATTGGATTCGGGGCTCGCCGATTTGGAATGCGCGAAAAGGCGCGAGTCTTAAAAAGGGAGACCTAATATACAATGGCAATGAGGAGTGCAGCGGAGAATTTGGAGTCAACTACGGTTTTTAGTAGAGCGACGATCTAGTAGATGGAGTGACTCGACGGATTCACCGTCAGGGGCGCTGAAACGAGGGAAGGAGCCGGCTCGCCTGATCGAGGCCCAGAGGATTCATCCGACGATGCCTAACGCAAACTGGCTACCTCCAGAGGGGAGAGGGAGAGTCAATGCTCTGATCTAGTCCGCGGATCACAACGACAATGACTGGCTTTCTATCAGAAAAGGAACGCTGGTAGACCTATTCTGATAACAGAGCCATCGAAGTCGCGGTACGGAAGGCGCGCGCAGAGAGCTGGGCGCTTAGAGCGAAGAATGAAAGGATAACTCAAGGAAGAACCGAAAAAAGACTCACCGGAACCTCGAACGGGTCTAAAGCGAACCGAATGTCTTCAGGCAACCGGGACGAATCGACTGGGGCCGTCTTCGCCCGATCGAGCGAAAAAGCTTGAGTATTCAACGCTCACCGAGGGCGGAGTCGGTAGTCATCTGCTTCGGGCAGGACGAGGGACCTGTGTTCCGACTTGGAAATTGCTGCAATCGGTGGTTCCCCGTTCAAGCGCCTGCAATTTCTTCACTGACGGGGGGTTAGAGGTGGGAAGTCGATTGGAAGTCGGGGGAGCTTATGGCTGCGCGCATCGTTCGATTGGAACGCACCTGCGATGTTCTAGGGGCGCCGTGGTCATGACGGAGAGCAGGAATAACGCAGAATTCTCCGACTGCAAGACGGAGTGGCTGAATTATGGCTCTCTAAGGGGTTCAAATTGTGCGATCAAGGGCGGCTGCAGGAAGGGAAAGGAGTCACAAGTAGAGGGGGGGCCCAAACAAAAAAAACAAAAAAAAAAAAAACCACAAACCAATCAAAACCTGGTGCAGCGGCGAGACCCCAACGACAAACAGCGCAAGGACACTCTGGGGCCTATCAAGGCAATATTCGCATACGAGACGACACTCGATCTGACGTTCGTGTCATCGGGTGACGATCACAGAACGGCCAAAGCAGCGTCAGGTGCACACTTGCTCTCGATACGGTATTCCGACAGGAGTCAAACCGGCCAGGTTGCCTTGAGGCGTTCAGGCGCGGATAAGGGGGTCGGCGATAAGGCGCCGGGATTCCAGACTGCTGTTGCTTGTTCTGGGGGGGGAAAACGAGAGGGCGGCGGTTTTTTCGCTAACTGCCATCATGATTCTCAGAACCGGACAGACCGCGAGGGAAACTCGCGCGGGACTATCATCGGAAGGAGAAGGGGTCGCCAATCAAAGGGGGCCCCTGGCCTGCAACTCGGAAAAGATCAATACCTGCCGACCCTGGCTGAAGGAATGCGCCTCACGTTCAGGGGGTTGCCTGCCGGACGGGCGAGGTAATTATGGGCAACAAAAAAGAAGACATCACTCGAGAAAAAAGGAAACATCTCTGCAGATGGATGGAAGACCCAGGGGGGAGTAAAAAAAGGGAAAACATCGACGTACAAGGGACCAAAAGGTGCGCGCGGCTCTGACTGGGAAGGTCTATCCAACAACGGATATGAAAAAGAGAAGAGAACATCACGTCGCCTTCATTTTCAGACGAGTTTGGGCAGCTGGTTTCCAGGTCTGCACGAAACAGCTTCTTCAAATCAGCTGGCCGAGAGGGGAAGTCGAAAGGCCTGATGGTGCCGGTCTTGTGAAATATACACGCAAAACGGCAGGTTCACCACACCGAACAGTGCGCGCATGGCAGCAGAAGAAAAAACAAGGATGATCTTTCCCGAGCCGGGCAAAGGGGGTCACGCGGAGTGGCATGTTTTCCGTCGAATCCCAGATGGCAGAGAGAGGGCCCGGCGTGGGCTTGAAGGTCGTAGGGTCCATCAAAGAAGTCGGGGGCCGGGAAAAAAAAAATCCCGGCGCGGCGGCGCGCCAGCCGCCAGCAAAACCGAACTGTGATCGCATCGAGCGCAGGGCCAGCCGCCAGTAGAAAAGTCCCGCCGGACGAAGCCTGAAACAAAGCTTGGGAAGACGCCGTCAGAGAACCTAGACAAGGGCACCGGGGACTCTGAGAGGGTGTTTGCCCGGGTGATCGTCACGTGACCCCGTTCCAAGTCGAGCCGCTGGGCGTCTGCCGAGAGGGGCCTGATGAAAAGGCCATCCAGTCAAGCTGGGTTAGGAAAAGGGGGCTTGGGGGTTGTAGAGCCAAGCCCCGCTTGGGGTACCGCGACCTTGGTGTAGACGGGAGCCCTTCCTCTGCTCCTGCAATGAGGAGCACATTAAAACCGGCACGGAGACGGCCATCCGGGTACGAAACAAACTGGTATGCCGCGAGCAGGGGCCTGGCTGATGATCCCAGGGTCACCGACGACGCGTAACTCTCCCGCACCGGGCGAACAATCACGCAGGGCCGCGAAGGTCCAATTCGACGATGCCGTCATCCAAAAAACCCCACAGTCTCCAGAAACGAAGGGAAAAGTACCAGGGAGGAATTTTGCCGCCAGGGAGAACGAAACCGTGCCTCCAGACCCGACTGAAAGCGGGACAGCCGTGAATTCACAACCGATCGGCAGTCAATCCAGGGAGGGACCAGGTCCGGAAGGGGGCCGACGGGGCATATGTCGAATCCGGAGTGACCTGCGCATCCAGGTCGCCCGATAAACCCTGCAGCGAGATTCGGTGGGTTACAGCCTTCCGCGGCCACAGGCGCTGTTGGACGAAAAAGGTGCACCAAAGCGTCCAAAAGAGACCGGGGTCTGTAGTATTGGGACTGCCCAGTAGCTGCCTACCGATTAGGCTTACATTATACAGGAAGTCGCGATCCAAACGTTGGCGATCTGACGCCTGAAAGGCCAATCATAACCGCGACGCGTGATTTCGCGGGAATCCGTAATTAGTCGGACCGAAAAACGCTTGATGACGATAAGGTCAAGAAGAAAACAGCTCTGAGCCCAGGGGTATCATACGGCAGACTCATGGAGCACCCTGTCGAGCAGCGACCGCGTTTGCGAAAAGCGTGCGGCGTTACTAAGGAGCAGGGCAGCGGGAGCTCAGATCCGAGAAACTAAAGGGGGATTGAAAGAGCCGGTTAGTCCAACGACAGAAATCCGTTGTCGCAGATGGCTCCCTCGAAAACAAGAACATAGTTTATGTTCCGCAAAGCAAATTATGGACGAGGCAGGAAAATCGGGCAAAAAAATCAGCGGATAGACAAACGCAGGCGGTGATTGCGCAAACAACTTAAGCGAGCACCAGATCCAACAATAAACGAGAAAGCTCTGGGTGCACAGCGTTTGACCACAGTTAGGTAATCCGCGCGAAGGGATGATCGATAATGGTGTCCACTCCGGGTCGTCAGAAAGGGGGGGGCCATAAGCCGCATTGGGGCAATGACAGGCATGCCTCTGCTCGCCTACGTCTATGGCGGCCTCGTATTAAGGCTAAAAGGCTCGGGATCGGATGCATAGGGCCCAGGACAGCGAAACGGTGACGTAAAGATTCTTCCTAACTCGCTCTCAGTCCAGAGGTCCTAAAAAAAAGAAGGGGCAATCATCAAAAAAAAGCTGATTCCTCCTTTCCACCTCTGTTACGGATAAAGAGTACCAGCGGTCATCCTCGTCGGCAGAAAGCGTCAAGGGAAACTGTAGGAAGAAAGAGTGGGGCCCGAGCAGATTATCTTCGTCGCTTAAGGCTGTTCCTCCTTGGTCTGACATTGGCAAATCCCCATCGCGGGAAATTGGAATGACTCGCCAGGGGTGAGGCAGGACTCGACAAAGGGCGGTGTAGATGCATCTCGTGAGACCGATGCAGCGCGCGGGAGGGGGGGGGTTTCTCTGCTTGCCAAGGGGAAACCAAGGCTGTGTCACTAAATTGTCTAAAAATCCGCAAAGCGGCAAGGGGGGCTCTGATCGAGAAATAGGACCTAATCAGGGGCCCGCAATTCCGGTGCCCAGAAAAGAAAAGGGTTTGGAGGGCGGGAAAACGGATCGGGGCCACATTCCCTCTTGGGGCCAGTTCGCGCAATGTACCAAGCCCAACGTGGGAATACCCACCAATACGAGGCTGAAACGGGAGAAGAAGTCCTAAAGGAGAACGATGCTGCAGGCGGAGCAAACGCTAATCCTCCAAACGCTTGTCAAACCAATGGAAAATCGTCATCAACTTGGGCAGTTGTCGCCGCCCCAGAATTGACAGGGAAAAAGGAAGACGGAATACACTCTAGCGTACACAAAGGCAAACGAGCTGATCTTGGAGGACACGTGTCCCTAACTACCATGTGTAGCCGAGCAGAAAGTCTAAGAGGGTCGCAAGCCCGCGCCCGGATATAAAAGAGGCAAAAATTCAGGGGGTTGACATTCGTGGGTTTAAAGTCTAACCCTTTAATTTAATTTAGCTGAACCGGAGAAGTTAGGGAAATCCATGCCAGACCTTCAACCACAAAAAAGAAACGAGGCCTAAGCGGCAGAGGAGAGTGCAAGGGGTCGGCTGACAGTCCGGCCTCCGCAGTGGCAGCAAAACCAGGGGGGAAGTCCCAATGCATCGAACGGGGGGAGTACAAAAAAACCCTTGCTGATTATCCTCGCAAGCCCCAAAGGAGGCGGTCACGAGGAGACGGGGACTGGATGTTCAATGGCCTGTCGGGTCGCCACCAAGTACGCACTAAGTGTCGACAAACACGAGTGACATTAAGGGGAAAGTCGATTAGGAAAAAGCGAGGATGCTATAAACTAGGCGGAAAAGCTATTTGCGACTGGGGAAATAGTCCTTGGATAACGCTCTGGAATCGATCAATGCGTCATCATCTGAGAAGTTATGTCAAATGTCGCGGGGATGGGAGTTCACCCGAAGATAGAGCCTGAAAGCAAAGGGGA
>Ga0179593_1383794_pt1 | contig 20038 bp, 26 predicted proteins | sample CZODoug2_1_08_16_FD_185931 | JGI IMG/M metagenome (GOLD analysis project Ga0179593, IMG submission 185931) | Vadose zone soil fungal communities from Angelo Coast Range Reserve, California, USA - CZODoug2_1_08_16fungal (PacBio error correction) | ecosystem: Environmental > Terrestrial > Soil >...
CTCGAGACCAAAGTACTACCCACCTAAGGGGGAAAAAGGGGAAGATAAAGGGGTGGGGACGGTAGTCCGAGAGATGGGCTAGTTCGAAGAAATAATCCCTTGCGGGAATAAGGGGGGCGATCTCTATCAACAACAACAAAAAAAAAAGGAAGAAGAGGGGAAGGGGAAGAAAAAGAAAAGGGAACGGAAAGAGGCCACTGTCCGCAAACTTTGACGGAGAGAGAAAGGCTCGGTAGAAGGTGGGTCCGGCCATCAGGATTCTACGGTTGGAGGGCTCGTGGAAGGACCGAGAGTGGGGGGAAGATGAAACAGAGAAATGTATATCTGGCCGGGGCCGGAAGGGACGAGGGCACACGGCAGGAGGGCTAAGGCAAATTTTGCCCGACAAAGTGGGTGGTGTTGTACTCAAAAGGTCGAAGATAAAAAAGCAAGATGAAAAAGGAGAAAAATGCGTAATCAAACCGGGGGGGGGGGGGACCGCATGAACACTAACTGTTAGATCTTTTTCGACAAGAAACACCGTAAGGAGGCACGAAAACGGGGAAGTTAAGTAATGGGGGAGCGACCGCTACGTCATGAACGCAGCACGGCGTGGGGGAAAATTCCCGCGATTGCATGAGAATTCCAAAAGGGCAGAGACGCAAGGGGGGGAGGAGAAGAGAGACAACCGTCACAAGGTCAATTGAAAAAGAAAAAAGGCAGAACCGTCAAAGACAAAGGGCCAATCTAACAGTGTAATCGCCCGAGGAAGAGGATGAAGGCAAACAAAGAAATGATGCACCGGCCCTGGTCGGTTTTAGGGAGTCACAAGGAGTTTGACGACCGGAAGGTGCCCGTCATATACGGCCAAGGGTGGATGGGGATGAGGTTCAAAAGGACAGACAAGGTCGGGAAAGTGCAAGAAACAAGGCCGCAACGCCCAAGGGGCAGCAGCGTGTTGGCCAATGTGGAGGGGAGCCCATGACAAAAGACGGGACTTGGCCCAGAGGTGGAGAACATAAGTAGAACGCAATGAGCCCCACAGGTTCACCTCAAAAATCTGAGAGCCCAGATGGGGGGAAGAAAGGCAGGGTGCGGATCAAGCCAAAGTCCCCAATCAGAAGTCTCGAAATTGAGCAAGGGGGTCACCCAACACTAAAGACCCGGAAGGGGGAGCCAGGAGGACATGGTCCTAGGGATTGCGAACGATTACTCAGCAAATGTCCGTTGGGTGCAACCTCCAAATCCGGAAAAGATCGCAACGACCGAAACACTTGAAAAAACGCCATGAAGGAGTAAAAGGAAAAGAAGGAATCCGAGGCTCGTGATATGGGTGTTGTAGAAACCAATGACTCCTGACCTGGCAGCAGCAGCAGAAGATGCAATTAAAGGTGTGAAACAGAACGCCATCAGTCAGCAAAAGGTCAGAAAACGGGCACTAAGGGGTCGGGGACAAGCAGGCAACAGAGAAACTTTTGGGTGGAAGACGATTGAGATGACAGCAGGCATGCCGTAAGGCAACCGAAGGTAGTCTACGTTCCAGGAGAAAAGGGAAAACAAGGTAAAGAAAAAAATACCAAAACCATAGGCCGAAAGGGATGGACGCGCCGAGCAGAACCATTGAATGGAAAAATGGCACAAAAAAATTGCAAGATGATAGTCCTAAGGGTTGCTTGACGAAAAAAGATAAGAAAACGGGCCGAAGCTTGGACAACGGCCATCATGCGCCCCGTCAAGCTCAAACAGCCGATGCTTGGGACTGCCCCATATCTATAGGAAGTGAGGGAGGAGGGCAGGCGGAAAATAGACAGGGGATCTAAAAGGGAAGTTCAGACGAAAGATACTCCAAAGGACACCGACACATGTTTGTGCAAAGACTAGGGCAGGATGAAAAGGGGGAAAAGGGAGCAGAAAAGAAAAGAAGGGATTGACTGTATGAACAAAAGCCGGGGAGGTCACGGAGTAAGACATGGCCGATGTGCAGGTAGAAGGAAAAAATGAAGGCGAAGAGGCAGGTAACAGACAGTAGCAAGAAGTCCATTTGTTCACATAACCAGAGCCGACGGACGCAACTTCCTCCGAGACAACACGAAAACAAAGCTGAGAACACGATACGGCAGCAAGACAGAAAAGAAGAACGAAAAGAAATCTGTGGTGAAAGGTTAGGAAGACGGCAGAGGGATGGACACGAAATAGGACAGGGAATCTTTCCGCGCCATCGGAGGTAAATTCAAAACAAGGGGCTACCATCAAGTGGTAGGATCATACGAGAGAGGGAAAGAGGGAAGCCATAAGAAGGGGGAGAGCACAGCATGAGGCGAGCCCGACTAGTACGACTCCCCGGTTTATTAACGAGTACTCATGGGGGAAGGCCAGGGAGAACGGGAAAAGAGGGTAGATGGAGCCATGCGCCAAACAAGACACGAGCGAAAAAGGTGAAGACAGACGCATGAAAAGAAAAGTCCTGTTCCCAGGTTACCTTAAAATTCGGGTTTGGAAAAGATAATAAAAAAAAGTGGGGGGAATCTGACAAGAATTCCCAAGCTGGACAGAGAACGCGAGGACATTCCGGAGGAAAGCCTCCGGACTCGTCGTAGGGAAAAAAAAGAAAGCTGGGACTCAAAAGGGAAAAGGAAGGAAAAAAAATATAGATCTTTTGACGCAAAGCAAGAATGAGGTCAAATTATGCAGGCAGAGGAAAGGACGGTAACACCGATCGATCTCACACAAAGGAGAAAGGAAAAGAACAGGGGGGGGACCAGCTGAAACCTTTTGAAACACGACAAGGCAAAAAAAAAGCAGACGCTGACGACCCAAAAACTGCGAGAACCAATACGCCTTATTGAGACTCATTATTATTCGGGAAACTAAGATGGTCCGGCCTACTGAAACGGGAGAAGGGAACATAGCCAAAAGGGAAAAAGAGCCCGAGGCGGGGGAAAGAGCCGAACAAATGTGGCAAGACAGGAACTGAATGACGTGCATCAACTGGTTAACGGACTTGTGGGCAACGCGTACAAAGGTCTTGGGGGAAAAAACAAGAAAAGAAAAATAGACGGGGCTCGGGCCGCTATTCAAAAAGCCTAAAGCGAGGAAAGTACGTGTGGAAAGTGAGGAGGGTTGTTGCCAAAAGGGATAGGAAATTACAGAGGGGTCGTATATAAGAAAAGGAGTTGAAATAAAAGTGTAAGGGTTGTTTGAAGAAAAAAAAATGGGGGAGGTCGGGGTGATCTGAGGATCGCCTAATTCACTGGGAGGTGAGAAGGGAAGGTGACAAAAGAAAGTATTACGTGACCAGATCAGGGGAATAGCCCAGGGAAAGTCAAGCATTACATGGTTCTCGACGTTCAAGCCATTACCGAAAAAAAGAAAGGGGGGAATTTGTTATGAAGATTAGAGAAATTCAGCTCATCAGACTGGCCGATGCGTTCAAGAAAATAAAACTCGGGGAAAAGGACGTGGGGACTGGTGAACGCAAAGAGAAAACGCATGGGATGTAAACCGGAGGCAATCCTGAAGAAGCAGAAGAGTGGAAAATGTAGATAAAAAGGAGCACATCATGAAAACGCTTCTGTGAGAGGGGCAGTAATGACAGCCACGTGGCAAATAAGCATATCCCTACCTGGCATGTAGCCCGTAGGGGTGGAAACTCCCAATCTGGAGCCGGCAGCTCAATGGGATCGCTTCTCCCTTGAAAAAGGCTATGTGATGACACAAATGGGGGTCCTGGAAAAAAAGGAAAGAAAAGAGAAACCTGGACCAAAAAAACGAGGCCCAAAGACGCACCTGAGAAACGATATTACCACGATTCAAAGTGTTTGCATAACCCAAGGAAAAAAAGGGTTTGAGGGTTTGAGGGAAAAGCGCCAAAGGAAGTGGGAGCCCAGGAGGGTGGGAGATAATCCTGACATCAAAAGACGGAATATGAAGAAAGGAAGTTTTTTTGGTCAGAGTAAAAAGGCACGGTTATCGAAGCCTCGCCAATGTAGACCTGGCATTGGCGAGCGGAAAGGGGGGAAAAAAATTGTGATGTTCCAGTCGGAAAAAAGGAGAGGCTTGGTTCAGCGGCACCCAGGTAAAATCTCAATCGTCGAAAAAACACGTGGCGAAAACAAAGCTGGCAACCGGGGGGAAAAACCAGGAGAACCAAAGTGGACTGGGGGTCCCTAGTGGGCGTATCCGTTAACGGAATTTCAAACCCAGGTACGAAAAAACAATGGAGCATAGGGAGAAACACTAACTAAGCAGCAAAAGGGCAATTCTTGATGTGACTGCCCAGGCAGGAAGGGGAAACATGTGGGGCGAGACCGGCAAAGGTGTTCTCGCTCACGTAGGAGCAGCGGGGGGGGGAAAGAACCACAGACATTAGGCACATCATCTCCACCTCCGAACAGTATTATAACGGGACGACAAACACAGGCGGGCCAAAGACCTGCGAAACCTAAATCCATTACACTTCTATTGTTGAGAGGACCTTGCATTGTCACAAAACGACCTGGGCACTTAGCAGGCTTGTTGAAAGGAGCTGCAGATTAACTCATAAAATGTCCATGATCACATTGTAATAAAAAACAAGTCGAAAGGCCAAACTCGTGTGGGAGAAAGGAAAGGCCAAATTGACTGTGCTATTGCGGCGATAGGAGGGACCAGGCAAAAATCATACATATGGTCTATCGGCCTACAAAACAAAAACGGAACAGGGATACATGATGGAAAAAAAAGATCAAGTGTAAAAACGAACGAAGAACCGGACAAGACTGATGACTGTTGAAAAAGGGGAAATAGAACTTGAGGGAGATCGTGAGAGATGATGGGGGGGGAAAGGAATGGGGCCTGGGGTTTGCAGTGAAGATTAAGCGTAAGGGGGAGGAATTACTGAGCCGCAGAGAAAAAACGAGGTGGATAAACCTGCAATCGGGAGGGATAAGGTAAAAACAAAGTGAGAGAAGAGGGGTGTTCTCGTCACGTTAATAAAATTTCATCTCCTAAAAAAGTGGTGGGTAAGAAGTAGCAAATTGTGCGGGAATGGAAATCCGGAATCCGATCTGCCGCACCCCCTTGGACAAAAATTTTTGTGGGAGGTTCAGCGGAACATTTCAAACTTTACAAACTAAAAACCCAAAAAAAAACCGGGGAGTTAATGGAAAAGACAGTCCCCCAAGAAGGCACGAGGTTCGGAAGAAAGGACAGAGGCGGGAATGGAAACCGGCAAATGTGCAAGGAGGGGAAAATACTGCCAAAAAATAAAATAGCAAGAGAACGGGCATAGTGCTCTTTCAGTTGTTGTTGGGCACACGCCTAAACACGTGGGACAAACCAATGAGAACTGGTGATAAACTTGAAAAGCAGGGATGCCGAGGCCAGGGTCTTCGATAGGATTGGTCAGGAGTTATTTCTAAGGTCTCCACTGATCCCGACACGTCCAGTGGGGGGAAGACTGATCGTTAGAAAAAAAAAGAAAAGAATGGAAAGAAGAGAGAGATAGGAGAACAAAGAAGGTGTGCCGCCAAGCCTTCTGGGAATAGGAAAAATTCGACGACCAGTAAAAAACAACAGGGGGACACCGAATATACACAGCGTCACGGAGCAGAAAACGGAGGAAAAAAGGGAAAGGAAACACGGACTAGAATGCCACAACTGCTTGGACGAAAACCAGCCAACCAATCCCAGGGCGGGGAAATCAATGTTTGCCCAGGAAGTGTTGGGGACAGGAAACGTGGCGCGACACAGGGCCAAAAATTTCGGTCCAACCGGTCCCGTCAATAAAAGCAAATCTACTTGGAAAAGGATCACGCAAGAACACAAGCGTGCCAGGGGGGGTGGAAACCGTAGAGGAGAACGAAGAGAGAGCACCAGCCCGGAGGAATGGGTTGTAATTAACAAAGGAGCAAGATCAAAACCAAAAGACGGATTCGCAGCCTGGTAAGGGAAAAATGGGGAACGGAAAGACGTTACAAAAGGCAGCCCCAATTCTTACAAAGGACTCTGGAGCCCCATTCATCGCCGAGGGGAAGGAAGGGCAAACATCAGCCAAGGGGGCAAATTCTTACGGGGGGGGGGGCGAACTGGAGGGGGGGGGGCGACGTGGGGGTGCCCAGGAAGCCTGCCTGGTGGGGTCTTAAAAAAAGAAGATCGATCGGAAGACCGAGGTACACAAACGCAAGGTTGGCTGGCGCAAGAAAAAGCTTAAAAAAGAGGGGAAACGAGGAGTAGTCGGAGCAAAAGAACTGAGAAATTTCACCAAACGTAAGAAAACAAAAAATGGGCGAAGGGACAGGGGACAAGAGAGAAGAACACATCCGACGGTTGAAAGACTTGGAAGAGGTCGTCACCAGAACACACGGGAGTGAACGTCAAGGAAACGAAATAGAAAAGGTGGAGCACGAAAAACTCAAGACGGTCTCGAGTGGAAAGGAGAAAAGACCATGTCGGCCACATTGACACAAGAAAAAAAAATACGTGTAGTTGCAAAAAAACGGTTAAGGGTGTGCAGAACAGATGGATCACGGTTATAAGCAACTGCAAGCAGACAAATGTCACCCACGAAAACAAAAAGGCAAAAAAAAAAACCGCAGGCAGGAAGAGAAGGCGGGCTAAAAAAAGCCGCCCACATGGTAAAAATCACGTTGTTGCAAGAAATGAAAGAGAAAATAGATGCAGGTAAGGAAACAAAAGTCACCCTGGAGGGTCGGGGTCAAGAAGAACTTTCAACAAAGGGTGGGGGGCTTGTTCAAGGCGCCTGCAAAGCCACACGGGGGGGCGACCGAAGGGAGATGTAAAAAAAAAAATAAAAAAACCCCCCCCAACCAAAAGCAAAAAGCCCACACCCGAACCAACCAACACCCCCCCCTCGCAAACCCCCCCCCGCCCCCCCCCCCCCACCCCACCCCCCACCCCCCCCCCCCCAGTGCACATCCGGGACAAAAAAAAAATTCAAATAGAATAAAGTTGTTTTTGTCTAGAAACGGGAAAAATTAGTGCCGCCCCAATCGGCATGTCCCGAATAAAAAAAAGAAACTTGGGGCACCATAAAACAACGGGGAGGGGGAGGGACCGGGAAAGATCTCCCTAAGAAGAATTCCCATCCGGACACAAGGAAAGGGGGGATGGCAGTTCAAGGGATGAACTTCAACGGGGGCTTGAGGACAGGAGTCACAGATTAGTGCGAACCACGAGGGGCGGAGGAGAAAAGAGGAAGAAGCGCGGGTTCGGGGAATCAATCGAAAAAATGAGAAGACCTGTGGGGAGTCCAGACACCGGAGTCTGCGCGGCACCGTCCCCTGCAACGTTCCCAACGCCCAAAATCAAGGGGACGACCAGGGGACGGGACAAAGTACACGAGTAAAACATATCTGGAAAGAGAGCAGAAAGGGGAGGAAGACGAGGATCTGTCAAAGACGAATTCCGGTACTGAGCGGCCATCAATGGGGGGAACCGAGCAAAGGGACTGAAAAAGCGTGTAAAATAGAGAGTGGTTTTGGGAAGAATGTCGCAAATTGCTCCGAACAATCCACGAGAACAGTAACGGAATATACAGACGCCAGCCACGGCGGAAAGGAGAAGGACAGGACCAACACAAAGCCCTCAGATCCGATGACCTTCATAGATGTCCGCGCAACAGGCAAAAAGAGACCCAAAAAAAAAAAAAAACTTTGCCCTCGGGTTGAGATGGAGAAACGGTTATCGGTAAAAAAGGGCCGTGACCAATGGGTTTTGCACGACTCCAAACGTTGAAAAAGTTAGGCTGCGAATGAGGGAGGGGCACAAGGTGAAGGAAAAGCCGCTTCGTGGGGAGAGGCTCAAAAAAACACAACAAAAACACAAAGGAAAATACATCATGTGGATGCGCCAGAAACTATCCGATTTCATGAGAGAAGAAGGATGGCGTCGACTTGGAACGGAAAATGAATGTAGATTAAGTTGCGTGAGTGGACAAGAGCGAACACCAAAAAAGGGGGAAAGGGGGTGGGGGGGAAGAGAGGTAGTTTTTTTTAAACCCGCTCCACTTTTAAAACGACGAAAATGCAGCCAGCTGAAGAAGTCAAAAAAAAAAAAAGGCAACTACGACCAAGCTGTGGGACTAAGTGAAATGGAGGGGAAGAAGAAAAGATTTTTACTGGCGGAACACTGATCCGAGAGACCGACACGACCTGGGGCTGGTTAGATCTCTGAGGGAAAAACCGAACGTACAATTCGCAGAGTCAATAAACGGTAAGGGCCAAAAAAAAAAACCCTGTGCGGGTCACACGGAGGGACATAGAGCTTGGAAACGGACAGAATAAACCTCACGCGTCACGAGGAATCTCTACTTGCGTGAGAGGGGGGGGCATAGGAAAAGGTAATCTCAAAAATCCTATCTGAAAAAGGGAGGGAATTCCTAAAAAAAGGGCCGCACAACAGTTGGCTGCGCGAAAATGAAGGCAGGCGGAGGGGCATAGGCATCCTAAAAAAAGTGAGGCAAGACCAGGGCAACTGTCAAAAAAGAGGCACGGAACTAAAGGTCAGAAAAAAGGCTTACAAATGCCATTCGGTCTGAAAACCACGTCTTTATGAAAAAAACACAGAGAAAGGGCCGGAAGGGGTCATACAGATCTAAGAGGGAGTCTTGCCTTTGCCGGATCATCCCCGGGGAGTTACCAGGGCAGTGGCCCAACACTCGCCATGCGCATGAAGGAGAAGAAAAAAGGAGAGCACATCAAAATGAGGTGACCAAAGTGGCTGACTTATTAGGGACAGATACGCAAAAAAAAAACATAACGGGCTTCCCTGACCATCGGGGAGGGTAGAAAAGTAAAAACACAATAGTGGTCAAAAAATCGAATTGGAGAAGGGGATTCTTCCAAGGGGACAACCATGTTCAATTGCAAAATATGAACCTGTTCCCTTGTGGGCGGGGGGAAGGAATCGAGAATCCGGCGGCATCGTCAAAAAAAAACGTAACTACGACTAAGCGAGGAAAATAACATTGGGGAGGAAGCAACATCCAAGTCCGTTGTTTATGGGTCGGGCAAGAAAAGGGGAGGCAGGAAATGTCTTTGGAGAAGGATAACAAGCAACGCCTGTACGTTCCTGGCGTTGTGAAACGGAATGTAAGTCATCTGGGTATAGGGAGCCGGCCCAAGCGGACAAACAATGGTCTCCGCATTGTGGCAGCCAGAAAAAAACTGGAAGACCCTTTGGGGAATTTTCGGGTGGAGAAGAGAACCGGAAAAACCGTAAGGGACCGGCATGAACGGGAAATCGCATCAGTCGGAAAAACAAATCAGCAAGACCGGGGGGACTACGAATGTAGTCATGGGTCAACGCTGGACGGGGGAGTAGTGACCAATGGACGGTGTCTCCGCATCTGTAAAGGAGAGGGGGATAATGGAGGTTCAAAATCCGTTGCCAGAGAAACACTTTCTCGTTGTTCATTCCCCTGCTGTTGACTGTTGGGGAAATCTTGGGAGAGCACGACACATGCTCCGGTCTGAGAGGAGGGGGGGGAGCTACCCACAAATGGGCGCACCTCCGCCAATCCACATCTATGCGAGACAATCTATGAAGACAGGGGGTGGGGGGACAGAACGGTTACCAGACCAAGCTCGAAAAAGGCGGAGGGGAAAACGTTGGCGGAGCTTCACACCCTACCAGTGATCTCCCCAGGGGTCGGTTAGGTCCAATCAGACGGTCACCTGAAAAATGGAAGAATCCATGAGGGGGAACAATGGCAAACAAGAAAGGTATGAATGTGAACGAGAACCAAGGAAAACTCTTTGCTGGGGGAATATGCTGTTTTGCGTCGACCTTCAACAAGACTGGAAATACGAAAAAGAAAAAAGAAAGCTATACCGGCCACCCACTGGAACAGTGGAAATACAATACAAAATCCTCAGATAGGCCGATACTGAAAAAGAGAAGAGGTGGCCAGTGTTGAAACCACTCGCACTGAGGGGGGGATATCATGGGGCTAAGGGCCGTTGGTAGGTGGAAGAACGGAAAAAAACGCAGGGTTGGAGGAGGGGGACGATATTCATACCAATCTGCTGAGCCAAACCGAAAGGTAATCGAGGTTAAAAATGCACACCGCAACTGGCCATGGAAAAGATCAGGGAGATTTAGGTAACCGCCTCCAATTGGACAGAAAAAAACGGTACCCCTTCACTTAAGGGAGGAGGAAGAACCATCACCAACCAAAACTTGGGGGGAAAAGAAAAAATTTGTCCTGGGGTCACGGGTAGGCCATTAGAAGATCTACACCCCCCAGGCAGGACGCAAACACAAGGGGAAGGGAAAGGAGGGAAAAGAATTCTCAGATCGTACTCATGAAATCCAAATCCTGGTCCGAACGCGATTTGGGGATGGGGACATAAAACTAACGTGACGACCCGGGAAAACCCGGAATAAGTTAGATCCCCTTTGTTCTTCCTCATATTAACAAAGCAAATGGGAGGGGGGATATGAGCATACGACAAACAAAAAAATACAAACGGAGGCGCAGTGTAAAAATAGATAGGAAAAAGAAGGGGGGGATGGTAGAAAAGAATATACACGCCAACTAAGTAACAAAAAGTTTTCATACACCAACCTCAGGGGTATCACGGTGAAGCAAAAAACCAAAGGTAAAAAAACTTCGGATAGAAAGAGAGAGTGCGGAGCACGCACTAGGCAGATACATGAAAAAGCCCGTGTGGTTGTAACTTCTCAGTGAAACATGAAAAACAAAAGTGGAGGGAAAACGGGGGGTTGAACGATATCAGCGAATACTTTAAAAGGTCGCATACAAAGAGTGGCCAAGCGGGTGGGAAGTTGACAAGGGCCGTAAATCGGGAGGAGAACCTCAGCGAAAAAACAAACCCGGCCATTGTGAATTCCGACTAGGCAAATGCCGCAATGGGTCAATGGCTTGGGGGGACAAAAGGAAAGGGAGGTGTAAAGAACCGTGCAGCAAAATTCCTAAAGAAAGTGAGCCATGACCCGAAGAGAAAGGGGAAACAAAGACATATGTCCAGGATCCAGTGGAAACAGGAAAATAAAGGAATGATGGGGGTATTATCGACGGGGGGCCCGGCGAAGCGGCATGGGCTTGTATCAACGGGAGGAAGATGAGGGGAAGGGAAGAAGGGCGGAACCATTTGCAAGAAAAAAAAAGGTTAACAAGGGGCTGCGGCCTCCATAAAAGAACGGTCTTGCCACTGACTTGGCATAAACAGCCCCGCCGTGGGGAAAAAAAGGAAGGAGGGAAATGTGTTTGCGAGGATCAAAAGAACACTAAACAGAATGAGGCACTTGAGCACCGGTTTGAAAACGCCTTACCCAGGACTGGGACTAAGGGAAAGGAAAAAAAAAATATATACGGATACCCCTAGCTCCTAGGGGGGTCGTAAGCCGAGAACCCATGGCGACAGCAGACAAACCTGGAACCGGGAAAGAGAAGCAAAGAATAGTTCTTAAAAAGAAGGTAGGGAAAGGACTTCCAAAATGGCCGCGCAGATGCCACGGAACCATTTGAAACCACACGGACACCAGCAGGTGTTTCACCACAAGAATAGGTAAAGTCCAGGAAAAACATTGCGGAGCACACATTGTTTTGGGCCAGGATTTTGAAGAGATCAGAAACAGGACAAAAAGGCCGGGCAGGCAAAACCAAATCACCCACCGCCGCTGGGGCGAAACTTTAAAGGAAGTAAAGTAATACTAGGAAACTCTGGGCACAAAAAAAGCAGGGACAATGCAGGGATAACACATTGCCGATTCCCCTTGCAAAAAAACTGCAGGAATGAGAAAAAAGAGTCCGAGGGAAAGAGAATACACCAGATGTCTGGAAACACCCAAGCATTGCTGCCCGAATAATAAGATTAAAAACCCAGGCTTGGCGTGACTGACAAATTAAGAGGGGGGGATATGGGAGAAACATTCGAAAAGGAACCAGAGTAATAAGAATTCCTCAAACAAAGCAGCAGGAAGACTCGAAACATAGGGAATAAAAGAAAGAAGGGGGAAGCAAAAAAAGCTGTATTGGTTACCGAACGTGCCGACGGCCCCCATTTCCCAACAGGGTTCAAAGGAAAGGGATGCCATAAAAGACGACAGGCGAAGAATCTGGGTATAAAAGAAAACATTTGTGGGGACATAACGCCTTTGAGGGAGCCGAAGAAGAAAAAGGAAAAAAACGACCAGGCTCTATCCAAATCAGAATCCGGAAGGGGGGGGAGCAAAGCGCCAGTTGATGCCGAAAATCTCCAGAGGGACAAAGCGAAAGAGGGGAAGGGGAATGGAGACATCCGCATAAAAAAAGGTTTGGGGGAGAAGAAGGGGCAACAGGGAAACGCCGGCAAAAAGAGCATTCGAAATGAGGTACGCCACAAGGGTCCAGAAAAAGGAACAGGGACGAGGAAGCGTAAGTTCACGGCCGAAAGGGAGAAATGGGCCCACAGCGCACGCAGCATTCACGGAATTGACCGTGGGGAACTGGGACGTGGAAAAATGAAAAAATGGGGGTGAAACACTCCACATTGCAATGAACCAGAAATGGGGGTGCACAAATCGCTTCAAAAGTGATGATCTGGGAGGGGAAAATTCGCACCAACTTCCGCATATCGGGGAACGGGGAAACTCGAATAATGAAGATCGGGTAGCAAAAGCAAAGCTTGAGTCTAAACATGAAAAAAAGAACCGGGTCGATCCGGGGGGGTTGGAGGGCTATGGAGAAGGAGGAAGAGACAGGGGAGAGCAACAACTGCAATCGAACAAAGAGAGGTAAGAAAAGAGAGGAAGGGTTTTAACCCGCCCACCTTGAAAACGACTAGCACTGGCAGGGGGGACGAACAGAGGAAAAGAGAGGGGTGCGGAGCAGAATAGATAAAAGCCTTTCAAAGGCAAAAAGGAGAATCGAAGAAAGAAAACTAGAAAAAACACCGCGGAGGACTTCCCCCGCAAGGGCCCATCGGATCGCAGATCAAAAGGGGGACAGGTTTAAGGGGAAAAAACACCGGTGGTCAATCCCTGCGGGGAAGGAGATACGGGAAAATTCATTTTCACTTAAGTCCTTATGTCGAAGAGGGGAAAGGGGCGAGCTTGGGGATCTATGACGAGGTTGCAACAAAGTTCGATCCTAAAGGAGCCCCGATTCCGGCGCACTTGCAAAACGTTCTTGGGCCCGCCAGGGGGGGGGGCAGTGACGTCCGAAGGGGAAATTCGTCCTGCTCGAGCTGAAATTGGAAAACCAGAACAAGCCCTTCTTCACGGAAGATGAACGGAAGGTGGAAGCACCTGGTCAAATCGGAAAAAACTTGTCAAGGAAATCCCGGGAATGCCACCAACCGGAAGTAGTTGCGATCCCTCTCTATTCATGACAGGCCATGGGTACAGCGGAGAAAGGAGCAAAATCGGACGAGTGCGACGTCAGACGCCCTGAGGCCGTGAAACGGGACGGCACGGCAGGCGACTAGAAGCGAATGGGGTTATGAGAAGAGACGAAGGGAGGACCCAACCGCAATGAGTGCCAACTGAAAGGGAGGAAATCCCGGGCCCGACCCGCAAATGTAGAATTTCCCCTCTACGGGGAACAAAGAGGAAAGTCAGAGGGATCTTCCTTTGCAAAAAGAACCCACAAAATGTTGAAGAAAAAGGGGGGGGGAGAGAATTCGGGTCCGGCCAGATTCCACTACGCAGGAAATCGTGAAGAAAAAGAGTCTTAACGTTCAAAGGAAAAAAAAACAAGCCCAAGGGAACTGTAAGAAAAGGAAAGGTCCGGGCCGCTGGGGGGAGAAGATGGGGAAGCCAGCAAACAGAGGAGAAATCAAACATTTTTGAGGAAGAGGGGAGTCCAAAAAAGGGAAGAAGCGAAGCCAATGGGAGGCACCTGGGTGCGCGCTAGGCACAACTGGGCGGGTCGAACCGAGCCTTTGGGTTTGACCCGGGGGGCAGGCCGATCCTCATGGAAAAAGAGGGCACCTGGAAGGGGGCGTGAAAAGAGGCTGGCCATGATAAAACCCTGCCATTGAACGGGGGGTGCAGTAAAAGTGACAATGGGAAGGGTTAAACCCGCCCCTGAAATGACGGGGGAGGGGGGCAAAGTCGGGAAAAGGTCCCTATCAAAGGCACTGATAGGCTACGGAAAAAAGACTACGGATGAAATTTTTTTTCAACGCTCCATGGGCCGCCAATCTTCAAAAGAAGAGGCCCTTAAAAAAAAAACATGGGGCGGGGGGGATTCTCATACAATCTAGCGAAATGACACGAGACGACCACCAGGGAACCGGGTGGGGTACGGGAAGAAAACAAACAGGGAACTGGCTTGGAAGCACACTACTCTGTCCAGGTGAGAAAAAGCTGCCAAACAGCACTGCAGAAAGAAAAGAAAAACTATGCCAGTGTTCAAGAGGGACTATGCAAAGAACAAAAAAGGGGAAAAAAAAACAGAAAAAAGGGAAACTGAAGGGGTGAGGGCAAGGAAATGGTGGAGGACTTATCGATTTCTGAAAAAGAAAAAAGGGACCAAAGCAAGGCAGACTTAAAAAAAGCCCGGTCACGTCTGAAAAAGAAAACGCCTGGTCGCAAACAAGAAAAAAGACTAATCTGCATTCTTTAGGCTAGGGTCATTGAAGGACCAGGCCGAGGGATCATGGATACAGAGCCTGGTTATTAAAATGTGTGCTTCCGATTGTAAGTGGAAGGGGGAGGGAAGTCAAAATGGCCTAAAAAAACAGAGCCAACCCTGTGGAATGGGGAACCAAAACCGGAGAAAAAGGAAAAACACCAAACCAAGTCCGGCTTGTTGGTAAGAAAAAAGGTCAAACAGAAATAAGGTGGCCCAAGTAAGTATCTCTTGCGAGGGGGACGATATTGAAAGGCTTTTGGTGATCTGGCCACGAAAACACCTTGACCTAGTCGATGGGAATAAAAAACCTTCCAAAACCAAACCGAAAAAAAAAGGGAAGATAGATAACATTCAGGCACCACGAAGTGCCGCTAGTGCAAATCAAAGCTAAATAAGTCGGGGAGAATTGTGGTCCAAAGGTGCTCAGAAACCGATCAGGGAGGGTTTCGGTGTGAGGAAGAACGAAGGACACTGAGCCGGGACTCCTTTCCGAAAAGGGAAGAAAAAAAAACGGGGGTAAACCGGGTCGCTTTCTTACCTCAAGAAGACAATCTTGGGCACGGGGGGCAGCGACGAGAGACAAAAAAAAGGAAGGAGGATGAAACGTCCTAAAAAGTCAATGGATGATAAATGGAAAGCCCGACAGCCTCGTACGATCCGAGTTGCCCTCATTTCACAACGTGGGAGAAAAGCAGGGGAGAAAGGAGGGATGAAAACATGCTTCTCGCTGATGGCCGAGAAACGCATCGGGGGACCTCGTGGCAGGAAGGGGACGTCTTGAACGGCCCTGAAAACAGAAGGAAAAAAAGGAGGCGGCAATGACAAAGTGTCCGGAAAGAGGGGAAGCAAGAAGATCCTTAAAAAATAGAAGTTTGAGAAAACTCCTAACCAGGGGGACAACAGGAAAGGAGGATCGGAACGTCTAACTGCGAACCCGAAAAGACAAGTGTTGGAATATCCCGAGATTGAAGCGGTGCCAGCGGGCGGTTAGAAAGCAAAAGCACCGGATACCGCCCAGTACCAAGAAGTAAGTGCAATCTAACCATGATCCTACACACTAAAGGATATGTCAGAAAGCGAGAAGCTTGTGACAGGGCAGGAGACAGAACTGAGGTTGTCAGACTTGTGTAAAAAGAAGAAGTCCTTGGCTGGGGGGGCTGAACTCGACGACAGGTAAACTGCAAGTACGGATTAGTGGTAGAAAATGAAAAGGGGGGGGTCGAAGCATTCACGGCGTTTTCCCGCAATGAGAGCGCAGCACACAAGCAACACGAAACTTGCGGGCAAAAGCACCGCCCGGTTTAAAGCTTGGGCAAAAGGGAGAAAAACGGCGGCGTCTGGAGCATGTTGTGGGTCCACCACAAAGAGCCCCCGGTCAATTTGGTCAGTGTCCCTCTGCATAAGGAAGAAGGGGGAGGAGACCCGACACCAGTACTAGGAAAAAGTGCTAGGAAGCCGAAGGGCGCCCGCAAAAAAAACCCTGTTGTAACGGAAAAAGAATAAGAAAAAGAGAACTAGAATTTTGGGGCGACGACAAAATCCCCCGCAGAGATGCACATTCCCACAAGGTGAACGAACAGCCCCGAGGCAAATTCAGGTTTAAACATCCCTTCAAGAACGTGCAGGCAATGGGCGGAAAAAGGGTTCCGAAGCATAATCACGAAAGTTCAAAAATGACTCGGCCCAATGGTGCCGAAGATTCAAAACACGGGAAAATCCTTACAAGGGAACAAGGAGAAGGGGACCCGGGGACCTCTGTTGAAAAAATTTAACAAAAAACAGAGGAGAAGCAAACGCTTTGCCTGGGCGGCAATACAACAAAGAGCGCTTCAAAGCCTACAACCAATAGAAAAAAAGGCGAAGGGCATTAAATATGAAAAAAGAGAGATGAAAGAGAAGGGGGGAACTTCCCCGCAAAGATCTCAAAAAAGGATCCCTTCTGTGGAGGGAGAGAAAGCCGCTTAACCAGAGATCTCCGCTCCAAGGACGAAAAGACATGCCGTAAAAAAGGGTCTGAAATGAGGCTCGGATCACTTGGCTGCATAATCACTGGGCAGGAGGCAGGGAGAGAGGTGGTAATCTCCCGCAAAAAGGAAAAGTCAAAGCAGAATACCGCGCGGGTTCCACGAACTCCATGCGACGGTAGAAAGCACGCCACTGGGAAAAGAAAGGACTGGATACAAGTCCGTCCAGTCGAAGAAAACGTGGATCGTCCAATAAAGGTCTGGTCGCCGCACAGAGGCCCCTCAAGGATTAGACTTTTAGCTTTCAGGTAAGAACTCGAGCTGTTACATGCAAAAAAGGGCAGGAAAAACGAAGGCAAGCAGCGAGCACGCAACCATTTTTCGACGTGACAGCCCACGGGGCGGATTCAGTGAGGCGAAGAGGAGAAGGGATAAAGTCAAAAAAAGCCCCAACTCAGAACTAAACAGAAAATTAAAAGCCCGTGAAAAAGGGGGAAGTCTGAAAATGAGACCAAAACTTTAGTCCCCTCCCCGGAAAGGCATGGTTGGTGCACTCCGAAAAGTTTGTGAGATTCGTCCACACTGGGGGGAACCGGTGCACAAAAGAGAGCTTCGGGTGCGAAAAGATAGGGAGAGGAGAGGTATAATCGAATGCGGAAGTACAAGGAGACCGCAAAAAAAAAATAAGATGGGGCGTACGGGATCTGTGTCGCATCAAAACTGAAGTTCTCGGGGGGGGGGGAGGAACGAAGAGAAGAGTCAATAAACAACCACTGAGAATAAGTGTTGAGAACAAAGCCACATTTCACGGAAAGCTGCCGCAGCTAGAAGGGAATCCTTTGGGCAAACGGACCAAACCAACAAGATCCACAACAATAGAGGGGGGGAGTGAAAGCAATGACATTGCTATGAGCACCACTTCTTTGGATTCCAAAGGGCCAAAAAAAAGGTTCAAAGCAGGTCGAAAATCGAGCAAGACAACTGACGAAATAAAGGTTCTTTCTCACTGGGACGAGGGGGGGGAGGAGAAGGCAACTCGAAATTTGAAAAAACAGGGGTCCAAAAGGGGGGGGGCAAAATCCAATGAAAACGATAAAAAAGGCCTTGAAGGGTTACAAATTGAACGCCTCACGGGGAAGCTAAGCTGGGGAGATTAGGATACGTCGAGAGGAAAACCAAAAACTTTAAAAAAAGCGGACGTTGAAAAACCGCCCAAGTGGCTGGGAGTCTAACGGCTGGCAAACAGAGAAATACTTATACCTGGCAGGCCGTGCATGGAGCCTATAACCCTGTGCCTGGCATTAAAACACGCCTCGCAAGGGTGACACGGCATGGGTCAGCAACTTACTCACCTTCCCAGGCACAGCCCAGGACACTTAAACTGGGTGGCGCAAACCCAATCCGCACCCCTCTGTCCTCATCCCACCTCCCACTCGTTCTTCTACCCTTCCAAGTTGTTGGTGCTACTGGAAAGATAACGAAAATTACCTCCAGAGGGAGAACGCCAGATGCGTCAGGAGAAGTTTTCTGAACTTTCAGTTGATCCGCCTGGAGGACGGACGCGTTGGGAGGTGCATATGATACGATGGGGAAAAAGGGGGAGACTCGTAAAAACCTGGCCGCAAAGGAGCACGAGAGAAAGAGCATAACCTGGGGGACCTAACTCGGGTGAGTCAATAGGGACCCGTGGAAGGGCCGATCAAGACCTTGCACTACCTATGCTGGGGGACAAAAATGGTTCAACTGGTCAGGTTTGGAGGGGAAGGGGAGACAGGGGGGGGAAAGAGGAAAACCAAATAGCCTATGAAAAAATTCCGGGAAAAAAAATTGTTGGACACGCAAAGGACTGAATGATTTGGCATGAACAGCGGAGGGGGGGGGAACAAGGAGGCCAGCCAACGTCTAAAAACCGACAGTGTGTTGGGGGGCGGGGTATTCCGGCAACTGGGTATCGACCGAAGGAACCCAATTCCTCCTGGGGTTGCGGAGGGGGGAGTCACACAAAGGGGGTGATTTATCACGGCAAGACGTGCGATTGAATACGTCATGAGGGATCTCAAAAGAGATTCAACGGAAACAAAGGGAAAAGTCGCCCATCCTTTGGTTTACGTTCGGAAGGGGGGGGAGAAAAACAAAAACTGCTCCTAGGGCCAGAAAAATGCTTTCCTGGTCCATCTAGGCTCACTTCTTGCACCCCAAGGGGGCAGAAAGGGGAGGGAAAACAACAAATCGATCCAAGGAAATCTCGTTGTTGGAAAGACGCATTGCAGGACGGAGAAGAAAAGTTGGGTGTCCATGGAAAAACAAAACAACATATATGAACACCATCGAGGGAGCCCACAAGGATTGGAGGGCTTTTATCCCATAGGAGGTCTGAAACGGAAAAGCAAGGGGGAACCGGTCTTTTGACCACTTCTCAAATAAAGAGGACGTCATATGCCATGAAAAAAAGGCCGCACCACTACCGTGTCGCAAGCCGTTTCGTGCAAATCAAGCGTCTCTAAGAGGAAGAGAATTGGGGGCAGTGGTCAAGACGGGAGGCACAAAAACGCAGCAGAAAAGCCGAAAAGGGATGAATGAATCCGGACCCTTACGACTGATTCGTCTCTCCAGGCTACGACAGACAACCTAACAGAAGTGATCAATCCGAGGTAGAAAACTGGCAAACGTAAAATCGAAAAGACCGGTATGGAAACAAACTGTTTGCCCTCGGAAGTCGAAAACAAAAGCGAGGGGAGAGTCATGGCTCATGGAAAAGGGTGGGAAGAAGGTGGGAATGGGCGTTCGTAAAATCATTTCCGTGGCCACGGAGACCAAGGCAACAAGGCCTCCTGGCACGAGACAACAACCCAGAAACCACGGGGTTTCGCTGGTAATTTCCGGTCAGATTCAGCAACGGGGGGGAAAGGGAAGATCAAGAGGGTCTTGAAAAGAGGAAGAATGCGAGGGCATCAATCTGCCGGAAACAAAACAAAAAAAACGGAACACGAATGGGCCTAATTCATGCGATCAATGAGGGAAAAAAAAAAGACAAAAGGAAAATTAACTCCTTTACTGCCCACGAATGCCGAGTACGGCCTACAGAAATTCGAGGAAGAAGGGCCTACCTTGAAAGGAAGAAAAGACTCGGATAAAAAAATGAAGGGAGAACAAAAAACCAAAGGGGAAGAAAAAAAAGGAAAGATAAACCTTAAGGTCATTGGATTTCGAAATATCAAAAAGGGTCTCTCTCTATGTCAGACGCTACATCCAGAAGGAAAAAGGTGCGGTACCTGGCCTACTAACTATAGACTCAACAAAAGATGAGGAAAAAGAGTAGAAAGGAAAAACACTATTTCCTGGGACGACACAAGGCACGTCGAGGCCAAGAAGTTAGAAGGGCATCCGGGTTTAAGGTGTAGCGCAAGCCGAGAAAGGGGGGGAAGCCAAAACAAGACCCACTAAAAGACTTACAGCAGCAAAGCCGAAACCCGGCCCCCGGCGTGTGCAGGAAGAGAAAAATCGGCACAATTTT
>Ga0179593_1504468_pt1 | contig 20037 bp, 31 predicted proteins | sample CZODoug2_1_08_16_FD_185931 | JGI IMG/M metagenome (GOLD analysis project Ga0179593, IMG submission 185931) | Vadose zone soil fungal communities from Angelo Coast Range Reserve, California, USA - CZODoug2_1_08_16fungal (PacBio error correction) | ecosystem: Environmental > Terrestrial > Soil >...
CAGATCAACAGGGGTCACCGGGAAAAAAGAAAAAAAAAAACAGGGAAAAACTACGGTAAAGACAATGGAGTCCAAAGGGGGGAGCCGTCTTAAAAAACAGGGCACACCTAGGTAAAAAGGGGACACAAATCTGTAAACAGAAAAAAAAAGAGGAACAGGGGGGGAAAACTCTGGGAAAAAAGTCTGGGGGTGGGATAATTGGCTGCCACCAAAACCTTAAAAGTTAGACAACCTAACAAGAAAAAGGGGGGGAAGAAAGGGGGGGGAAAACCCAAGAAAGGGGGTCTTTCAATGGGAGTGGCGGGCCAAAGAAGACCGGGTTACTAGGGTGGGACAATGGAACGGGGCAAGTGGCGCTGAAAACGAGCGGGAACAGGGAAAGAACGAGTCAAAGAAAAGGCGGGAAAATTGGACACACCGTTTCCCACAAAGGAAGAAATGTAGACATTTCCAGGGGGGGGGTGGGGGCATAGGTCCTGCGTCAAACGACAGGGAAAAAAGGGAGGGGGGGCTCTATAATTGCAATCACAAGGGCCAACACCGGGAAATGCGGGGGAAAAAAAAAGGTAAAAACAAGAACGCGTCGTCCCACTCAAGCGAGAGGGTTCGAAAAAAAGAAAAAATTATTACGTGACAAACGGGGAGACAATGGTGACAAGTCCTCGGGGGAGAAGAGTAGAAAAAACGCCCAAATGGTCTTAAAGGGGAGAAAAAAAAGAGGGAAATAATCTTCATCGCCGAGGGGAGGTTCAAAAGGGGACGAATCCACCAAAGAATCCGAGGCCTAACCGGTCAACAATTCCTTAACCCGGGAAAAAAGCCAGGCTGGAGAGGCCTTGGAAAGAAGTGCGCATCTTGGGGCCCAGACTGCAAGAAAAGCCAGGAAAAAAAAGGGAACTTGTCAAAGGGGAAAAAGGGAGTTGGGGGATATATGAAGTGAGGCACGGCATGTATACCCCTGAAACTATGGAACCCAGCGTAGATGAAGAAAAAAGGGGGGTAAATAGGGAAAGATCCTTACAGGAAGTCTGTAGGAGACCAACATAGGGGGCCACGACCCCACACAAAGTCCCTGTAACATGCTTGACAGTTTAAGAGGAAAGCACTGACTATATCAGTTAAAAAAAGGAAAAAAGGGCTTCAGAAAAAAGGAACTAAACAAAAGATCATAATCCTAGTCGGAAAAAAGTAAAGGGACCACAGAAAAAAGGGAGAACTGAAAAAGGTGAAGGTCAAGAACTAATTAAAAGGTATCAGGGAACGGCAATCGACCAGAACGCCCAAGGAAAAAAACACACAGAAAGAAAGTAGAGGAGGCACTAATTCAAAGCCTACCTGGAAGGGGGGGGATATAAGGAAAAAACGGGAGAAACGAAAACTGAAAAGTCCGAGTCACCAAAAACCGGGACAATCGCCCGAACCAATACAACGACGAATGAATTTTGAATAGGGAAAAAAAAAAAAAAAGAACTGGGGGCGAGTCAGGGGGGGGAAGGGGGGAAAAAAACACGGGTTGCAAAAGGGGGGGGTCGAGGCCCTAAGAAACTACTAAAAATCATAGAGGAAAGGGGAACAACGAAAGAATTAACCGAATTTCGAAAAGGAAGAGCAAACAAATGGCCGGGGGGGTTGGGGCAGGCTTCCGGCCCGCGCGTTGTTTCCCCAGGGACTTGAGATGGCCTCCCCAAAGGTGTAAAGGTAAATCCCAAAGGAATCACGGGAAGAAACAGCCAAAGGGTAACAGAAGGTAAGGGACTCCACCAACTGCGGAACTATGTTGACAGGCTGGGCCCAGAACGGCACTAGTAACGGCAAGTGAAATTCGTAAAAACAAAAGTTCAACTTGTGGAACCTGGCCAGGGTGAAAACAAATGGGCAATCTAAGCCTAACAGGAGGAGATGAAAAAGAGAAAGAGGAGGCACAAGGCGGACCGGCGTTACACAGAAAAAAGTGTTCGGGAGAAAAAGGACAGGTAAAAAAACTTACCCTTAATGAGGGGAAGGGGGGTGCGGAAGGAGTGAAAAGGGGGCCGCAGAGGGTTGGCGGCAAGGGAATGGGGACAGGAAGGGGGCCTTTCGGGCAGGGGGTGGGGGTGGGGGGAGAGTATTGTTTGGGAAAGGGGGAGAAAGAAAAAACATAACAAAAAAAGTGCCAGAAGTGAGTAACACGGAAACCAAACCAACCACCGACGAAGGGAGTCTGGGGACAAGGTCATCGTAGTTTCAGGGGGGGGGGGTGTACCGAAAAAGAAATGAAAAGACTATCTAGGTGTGTGAGGCCCGTTCCACACTTAGAGAACAAGGGGGCTTAGGGGAACCAGAAAGTAATTCTTGTTAAAGGAAGCGACAACCGATAGGTGGGATCGTTGGGGACTCTTATTACGGGAGGTCCCACAAAAACATTTGGGGGGTTTGGGGAACGAAGGATCAGGTAAGTAAAGAAAAGAACACGTGGGGGAAGGTTCCCGTCCATAAATGAACCTTGCTAGTGGAAGAATGCTCCTAGGGTCGGGGGAAGGGGGGGGGGGGGTAAAAGTTTCTGTACGGGACTTGGGACCTTGGAGTAACAATTAGTATACCAGCCTAAACGGTCACGCAAAATAGTTTTCGAAAAATTAGGGGAAAAAACAAAAAAACGGTTGACCGAATTTGGGGAGTGAAGGAGAGCCTTAGAATAGGGGGTGGGCTGAAAAGGTGAACAAACTACATTGGGTACCGGGGGTGGCGGAAATCGTAATATGACCATGGGTTTTAGGAAAGTAAGAATGGGTAGTCCTATGGAAAAAGGGGGGAAAAAGGGATGCTACAGGTCCTGAAATGAAGGAACATGCTTTCGTACCGAGAAACCGGCCTTTTGCCGACCGGAAGGGTAGTTTGCTGGGAAATGAAGGAGGCCCGGGGGGAAAAAGAGGCGGACAACCGAATAGCAGAAAGGGTTGGTAAGGGGCGTAGGGGTTTCCAACTGGGAAAAGGGGGGAAAAAACCAGTTTCGGGGAAAATCTGGGGGGAGTTCGCACACGCACCACCGGGGGAAACGGATCAGAGAGGGATATCCCTACTTTAGGGACCAAAGTAGGTGGGGCACCTTCAGATTGTCGGTTTGTACCGCTTCTTCTTCCAGTAAAAGAGAAAGCAGGGTAGGGGGTGGACGCAAAGAAAAGGGGGGGGGTACCCCACACTGTCACAACGATGACACAAGCACGAAGTGTCAGGGGGAACTGGGGTTTTGACCAAAATGGGAAAATCAATCCACGGAAAAAAGCAAAGGGGGTGTTTGACGGGTGGATAGCAGCGGACAAGACCGTTTCCTAAAATGACAAGCGATTCTCAAAGAAAGAAAAATGGGGAAAAAAAAAGGAATCATTTTGTGTACAGGGGAAGACAACAGAACAGGTGTGAAGGCGGGAAAAAGACTCGTGTACGGGGGGGCACGGACAAAGAGCGGAAAAATTGAGGGTAAAAAAAAAAAAACCAACTTGAAGAGTGGCAGGAAAAGTGGACCAGAAGTTGGGGGGGGAAAGGGATAGAAAATTGTGTGTGGTATGGGGACGAGGAAGCTCGAAAGGTTACTGGTGGTGGCAGCACGAGGTTGTAAAAAACTGGCCCGCTGTTCAAAGTGAGAGGAAGGAGAAAGGAGGGGGTGAGGGAACGATAAAAGGGGTGGCGAAATCTTGGACATGGAGAAAATTCAGAAAAGGGGGTTCTGGGGGGGGGATGGGAAAAGGGTGATCTAAAGAACAAATACCTAAAACAAACAAACGGGAGGAAAAGAGGGCGCATCCCCGAAAACCAACCATGGTGGGAAAAGGAAAAGAGATATTCCATGGGTTCAAGGGACCTGAAGGGGGGGGCACTAAGTGAACAATTTGACCTCCGTCCTAAAAGAAAAGTAGTACTCTGGAAGGGGGGGGTGGAGGGGGGGAAAAAACACCGGGAACAGGAAGCTTAAATCCACAGACCCCTGCCAACAATTTGATGAAAATGCAGGAGGAGGGTTGAGGGCGTGGGAACAGGAAGAGTCAAAAAGAGTGTGAAACTTTCAAGGGAACTCAGCCTCTTAAACTAATATCCGTAAAGAAATATAAAAACCGGGGATGAAAACGGTAACAAAGAATTCGTACACATTTTCTGGGGGTAAAGGAAAAAAAAAAAAAAATCAAGAGTTCCTGCCGGAAAGGACATCCCGTTGTGAGCGCGACCAAAACGCAAACCAGACTTGGGGGGGTTTGCATGAAAAAAAACGGGGGATGGCAAAGCAAACTGGGAAAAAAAAACCCGGGAAACAGCGCCCAAACGCCGTAGCACAGCACGGAAGTGGGTGAGACCTAGGGACGCCCCCGTACAAGGAATCATGGCCGAAGATAAGCGGGGGGACAAAAAAAAATTCTGGGGAAGAGAAAAAAAAGACAACCAAGAGGAGGGGGGGGGATCTAAATAGAGTTGAAAGAGGCTCAAGCCTCAACGAGACCGAAACCCGGAAAAAGAGAAAAACCCCCTTCGTCAAAGGGGGGAACCGTGTCCGGAAAGACAGAGGGGGGACCGAAGGGGCTTGCACAAAGTCAGAGGAAAAGGGGGCCCCGGTGGGGAGTAGCGAATACTGCAAAAGGTTACATCAGGGAAACTCACTTTTTTACTCCCAAACCGGGGAAGGACGGGTAAAAAAGGACGTCAAAAACCCGGAAAGAAAAAGGAGAAGTGACACTAAAAACACAAATCTATTTATATGAAAAAAAAAGAGGGGGTGAAACACACAATCCATCCTAAGACCCAGGGAATGAGGCCAAAAAGAAAATAAAGGGCTCACTAAAAAGGATGCAGCCACGACGGGAGAGGAAAGAAGGAAGCACAAAGCAATTAGAAAAAACTTATCCTCGGATGGAAGAAAGTGCGGATATCAAGGAATGTCAAGGACGGAAAAACAAAGGAAAAACAAGAAAAACGCCAAGAGAGACATCTTCACGTATCAGGCAATCGAAAGGGAAAAAAAATTTCATCAAAAAACAAGGATCATCAAAGCCTGGAGCCAAAACAAAACTCCAAGAAAGGGGGGGAAAACTCACGGCCGAACACAGGAATTAACGAGAAAACAAATGGGAAAACTGGGGGGCGCGCTTAAGTATTAAGATTTCCAGAAAAACAGGGTGCCGATATTGGGAGAGAGGAGGGGAGACAAAAACGAGAAGCGAAGCTATCCGGACGAAAATGAACCTGCTTCAGCGGGCGCAAAAGAATGACTATGGTTCAGGGTTGGGGGGGAGGGGAAAAGGGGGGCACCAGTCACAGGTCTACGGTTTAATTCTGTGAACCAGTCAGTACACACGGGAAAACACCCAAATACGAAAAGAAAGATAAGGCCCGACGTATACCGGCCCCCAAAACAGCATAGCGAAAGTACCAAAAGTGAGCCGCACGAACTAAGGGATTCCTGCCCAGACCGAAAAAGGGAAAAAAGGGGGAGGAATCAAAACAAAGGTCAAAAACTCAGAAAAAAAAAAAAAGGGAGGGGGCAAGAGAAAGATTGAAGTGATGTTAAGAGGCGGGAAATGGGACAAAGGGGGGGGACCGACTTCCTGAGTGGACCGTGCAAAGAGGGATGGAATAGCCCCCCTCAGATGTGGCGGGGGGAAGGGGGAAAAGGGCCAGGTATAGGGGGAGAAAAGGGGCCCCAAACAGGTATTGGGGACATGGAAGGTTGGGGAGTAAGAGGGGGAAAAAAAACACAGGGCAAAACCCGAACATCAATTAAGGGGAGAGGACAAGGGCTAGAGTTGGACGGAGATAGTGAGGGTACGGGGTATGGTGTCGGCCAAAAAAAAAAACTACAAGTTGAAGAAACCGTTTTAGGGACATGCGAAAAAATAAAAAAAAAAAGGGCGACCATATACAGAGAAAAAGTCTTGGATGCTGTAAGGAGTGGGGAGGCCTTGGAGATTGAAACCCCGAAGGGAAAGGGGGAAGAAAATGTTGAGGGGACACGCGGGGGACGCACTAGACAGAAAGAAGCGGCCCCTGTAGAAGAGATCACGAGGGGACCGGGTTTCCAAGTGGGGAAGGAAGAATGGAAAAAAGGGAAGGATCCAAAAAGGGAGCACGACAGTCCCGAGGAGAAAGAAGGGGGGCTCACTGGTTGCAAACGAACACACGGGGGACGTTGACGGGGAAGTTAGTGAAGGGGACTAGGGGGGGCAACTGTGGGGGGGCTAAATCGGAGAGGGACAACGACATTTTGCTAGAAAGCGGAGATGGGGGGGGGGGGGGGGGGAACTAAATCGCTTATGTAGTATACTTTCTTCCCTGGGTCTGGGAAAATAGGGGGAGGGTAGGGGGGAAAAAAAGTTGAGGACATGTGAAAGGATGAACCAATGACAGAAAAAGCACGACTTCAGGAGGAGGTGAAGTCCTTGTCCCACGTTCCAAGGGAAAAAGAAAGTCTTAAAAGGGAGACAGGAAAGCACGGTTAAAGGGTCGGAAAGCGGGGGAAAGGGGGGGGAATGGAGAAAACCGTGAGAGGGATGCTGTGATGCTCTAAACGAAATACTAGGACCGACGATGGCCATGTGGGGTTGGGGGGGGAGTGCAATAGGGGTCCCCCTTTTAATCTTAAAAAGAAAACAGGGGGGAAGTTACAGTTCTAAACCGTTGTCGAACAGAAAGGGGGGTCTTGACACACACTCAGAAAAACAAACGAGTGGGGAACGACAGGAAGGGGGGAAATTGTGGCCATCGCCAAACTGTCGAAAAAAAAAAAAAAAAAACTAGGGTTGAGGGTGGGGGGAATCCAGGCAGGGCGGTGCAAAATGTCGTGAAAAAGAAAGGAGCTGGGAAAAATTGTATTAGGTAAAGACAGTTGGGAAGGGGGAATGGCCAAAGGCCTTGGAATAGTGTCTGAAACACTAATCCAGTGTCAAATGCGCCAGGTTCAAGCAGCTTTGGTCAAACGTGGGCACTACACAGAAAAAAAAAAATCTAAGGGACGTTGATTGAAAAAGAGATTTGGGGGGAGGAAGCAAAAGGTCGGAAGGTGTGCAAATATGGGGCCGGGAACTTCCGATGGCACATCCACAAAGGCGGGAAAAAAAGATGTTAACTTAGAAAAAGAAAAAAACAAGGGGGGGGGGGTGAACGTAGGGCGGCTACGTTGGACTGGAACCGGCAGAAAGGGAAAACAACCTGTGGTCGGTTTGTGTGACCAGGTGGGGAGCGAATTCAGACCAGCCTCTGCAACTAACAAAACGGGGAAAGAATGATTTCTACAGGGAAAAACAAAAAACCAAAGGGTTTTAATGAAAAACGGTCGAAATGGAGGCAAAAGGAGTTGAAGGCCACAGTCAAACTCATAGTACGCACCGCTGGTAACCGACATAAAGAGTCCAACCTTACTCACAAAGTTGAAGAGTTGGTTAAAAAAAGGGTCACAACGAAAGAGCTGTAAGTGACAAGAAACCGCCTCCAATTGGATGGGGAAATCCCACCAGGGATTTTGGGGGAAACGTTGAAAGCCCAATCGTCCAGTTGCAGTAAAAAATGGATTTTAACGGGAACCTGCCAGGGGAAAGCTAAGGGGGGAAGCCTGCTAGAACACCTCTGCTTCAATTTCAAAAAGGGAAAACAACGGAACCACCATTTTGTAGGAAACCAAAACCAATAGGGGGGGGGAGTCGCACTAAGGAAACGATGAAAAAAATAAACCAACTTTTTGATACAGGGTTGAATGTCCTCCAAATGAAAAACACTCTCCAGACACTCGTCTTGGGCAAAGAAAAGGTTTTGGGGAAAACCTTATGTGGAGCCAAAAGGGAGGGAAGGGAACAGGGTCGGGAAGGGGGGGGGAACAGTACGGAACCAAAGGAAAGTCTGCGCTGCACACGAAGAGAAGACCTAGATTATCGGTCGGACGGAAGAAAAAAGAGCAAAAGGATCCTACGGTAAAAACAAGGACCAAAAAAATTAAATCAGCTTCTCAGTTACTCATCAATCTTTTGGGAGGGAAAGAAAGTACTTGAAAAAATGCACAAGAAAAACTCAGGGGGAGGACAGAAAAGAAACGTGCAGTTTGTTACCAGACTTCAAAAGTCCAAACAAAGGGGAAAAAGAACCTCACCATTAGTACAAACAAAAGGAACTTCCAGAACGGGAGAAAAGAGAGAATTAAAAGAATCGATTTAGTATGACACCCAAGGGAAGGTGGAAAAACGAAAATCAAAAGGGGGGACAAATGGGCGTAAAAAGGGACCGATGTAGCCAACGAGAAAAGGGGACTCACTATCCAAGACTAAATGTTAGAAAAAAAGGAGGAGATTAAAAGGAACAAAACTAGACTGCAACCAGGGGGAAAAGGGAAAACCCTTCAAAAAACTAAGAAAAGTTCATACTAATTGACCGGAGCCGGGAAAGAGGCACGGGACAAAAAACTTGGGAAACCAAAGGGGAAACACCTGAACCATCACTTCACTAAAGCCAAGCGCTGGGTGGGGCAACGAAATTCACCTCGAAATCAAGAACAAGGGGACAATGATAAAAACGGAAAGGAACTAGGAGCAGAAAGGGAGAACACACAAAAAAGGAAATGGAGCAAGATTCGGGAGCCCCGTTAAAAAGATTCGAAAAGGGGGGAAAAAAAAGTTTCCTCAACTTGGTAAAAGGAGAACTGGACCACAAGAAACCTAGGAAAATCGAGAGACGGAAGAAACCTGGCAGTAGACAATGGGGCAAACGAATGAGGAAGGGGGCACTTGGGTTCACAGACACAAAGGACCATTTCCCCGAAAGAAGAGGTTGTTCTTCAGTAGGGAAAAAAAAAACCGAAAAAAGAGGGACCAAAAACGGAAAGAAAAAAGCCCCCAGAATACAAACAATGAGCATCCTACTCTTCCTCTACCCAAATCTGAAGGACACAAAATAATCCGGGTCCAAAAAAAAAAAGAAGGGCACAAGGACCAAAGGAAGTCGTAATGAAGGTCCCTGAAAAACGTGGCGCCTCTTTAAAAGGGGACAATAGACACAGGAAAAACAAAAAAAAAAAACGGTTAGGGAAGGGAAAAAAGAAGAACAGTTTAATTTCAGCGAAACGAATGTTCGGCAAAATGGGGGGGAACGATTGGTCCTGAGTGAATGGCAGGGGAAGGGAAGGTATGGGGGGGGGGAATCGTTCCGGCCAATGGGGGGGGGGGAATCAACTGGAGGGGGGGAATTAAAGGTTTTTAAAAGAAAGTGGCTTAGGGAGTTGGCTTAGGTTGGTTGGGGAACGGCCTCAGTCAACAAGGCACCGGAAGGGAAAAAGGAACTAAGCACAGGAATGGCTGGGGGGAAGAAAACTGCCTGAATCAGTGTCGGGGGGGAATGGAAGCCTTCGATCTCGGCACACAGGGTGGGGGGGGGAGAAGAATACCCACTAAAGTGAAGTATAACCCTGGGCCAAACCCATAAAAAAGGTAACTAGTCAAAAGAAGAATACCTCGGGGTTGAAAATCTTATGTGGTTGCCTGGACGGCACCGAGGCGGGGAGTTTTGGTCAAGAAGGAAAAAAGTTTAAAAGTCAAGCGTTGAAGGTCGTTGGAAGACCGACATAAAAGGGTAAAGAATAGGGGCGGGTTTTACACCTGGGGGAAAAAGGTTTTCGGCGCTAACAAAGGAGTCCAAGCACAAAAATTACTGAGGGGGGAGCCGAGGGGAAAAAGAAGGGGGAAGGACACTGTTGAGGGCACCGAGGAGGTGCACCCAACGTTGGGAGAATTGAGTACAGGGACCAGCCACAGGGGGGGGAAATATTTCGTGGGACTATCGGGAAAAAGGGGGGGGGCAAAGACGGAGGAGGGGATGGGACAAGAACTACATCTAATCGCTAGAAGATCTCTGGAGCAAAAAAAGGGGACACATCCTCGAGGAAAGGGAAACAAAGGGAGGGGTCCGGACCTGGGGCCAGAAAAAACGGCCACTTGGGAAGGGCACGCTCATGGTATGTGGAAAACAAATAATAAGGGCGCGAAAAAGAAAGGCGAGTTCGTAACAGGAAAGAGTATGGGGGGCGTAAGACGCTGGGGGCGGTTCGGCTCCCGTTAGGGAAGCTGGGGAGACGAAATCTATTCTGATGCTGGAGGGAAAAAGAGGTAGGGGTTATACATGGGGGGGGGGGAAAAGAAAAAGGGGGGTTTACCCGGACGTCTTCGGCGGGGCCATATGAAAAACAAAGGAGAAAAGGGTCAAACAGGGGTCAAAGTTGCTGGGAACGACACGCAAAGAATTGAAAAAAAACAGGGACCCGGAGGGTGTTGGGGTATGGAACCCAAATCGCCACTTGAGAAAAAGGCCGTGGGGCGGCAAAGACATAGGAAAAGCTCAATAGGGGGGGGGACCACGAAAAAAATGGGACAATGTCAACAGACCAACGGGAGGGACCAAAAGGGGGGAATAAGTGTGGTACAGGTTAATAAAAAAAAAAGGCCCAAGGGTGGCGTTCGGGGCGTGGCCAATCAAACGGGGGGGGGACAGCTTGGACGCGGCACTGGAAGAACATTTCACATTGAGGTAAAATTGACGGCTCTCCAAGCAAAAAAAAGGTTAGGAATCAAGGAAGGGTGAGAGGGGGGGGCTAGCCGGGTGAGGGAAAGTGTGGTGCCGGAACGGGGGGCACAAAAGCCGTTCCGGCGTGAAAGGGGCTGTAGTAAAAGGAAAGGGACAAAAGGTGCTTACTAATACGGGGGGGGGGGGGGACAGGTCGGGGGGGGGGAAATCACTGGGGAAAAACCTGGAAATTTGGCAAGGTACCAAAAGGGGTCGGGGGGGAAATTTAGAACGTCAGTCAAAACACAACAACGATTGAGGAAAAAATATCCATTCCGAAAAACCCGAAAAAAGGGAATGAAAACTGGGAGCAAGGGGTCCAAAAGATCATCGCACGGAAACCCTGTTCTAGGAAAACATGGGGTACCTGAAAAGAAAAAGGAAAGGTCGGGGATTTGAAAGAGTGGCTGCCACCTACTTCCCCGAACCGAGCCGAAGCGAAGCCCCAAGAAATGGGGGGGAAATGCAGCGGGTCCTATGTGTTGGGGGGGCGGGGGGGGGCAATCGTCAAGGGCGTGGGTTGAAACGTGGGGGTAAAAAAAAAGAAGGGTTAACCTGCGAAAAAAGGGGGGGGGTGCGACGTGAGGAACGTAGGGCGGGGGCGCGATGGACAGGACAGCAGGGGGGGAGGGGAAGGTAGATCAAATATTGTCCTGGTTTGGAAAAAGGGTGGGTGGTTGGGTCCGTTGGGAAAAAAACCAAGCAGAGAGGGGGGATGGGGGGAAAAGAAGATGGTAAAAGAGTGGCATAGGGATTCAAAAAACAAAACGACGGATGTGGGGTTGTTTCGAAAAAAGGGTGTGGAGAAAAACGGTGAACAGCGGGGGCGCGACTGAGAGACCGTGGCGTTGGTGGGTGGTAGGAAAAAAAGTTGTGGGGTAAAAAAAAGGGGAATGTGGCGGCCCCAGGGCGAGGGGATGGGGGGGTGGCACGGTGGGGGGAAGTGTCGCGCATAAGGGGCAGGACGTTTAAGGGGGGAAAATGTCCTTGCACAGTAAAAAACCAAGTCAAGAACACAAAAGGCTTCGCTAGGTTAGAAGAAGAAAAAACGAATCCAAAAAAAAAAGAATCGCCGCTAAGTCAACAAACCGAAAAAGAAGTAAATAGACCCCTTAACAAACCTCGACCTCCGTTCACCGGGGTAAAAAGGAACTTTTCAAAAGGGCAAGGAAGGTAGGAGGAACGCGAAAAAAGCAACAAAGTTCCTTGACTAAGAGACGAAAAACAATCATTTCCAGACCTGAAATTAAATCACTGGGTGGGAGAGCGAGCTTCCAAAGGGGAGAAAAATCACGGAAAGAAAATTGTAATAAAAGCACAAAAAAGAGTCAGTGAGAAAAACAATGGGACGGGGGCCCAGAAATCGAAGGGAAAAGCAAAAGAAAAAGGGGCTGAAAAGACGGGGTACTAAATTCACGAGTAGCTTTAATCATAAGGGAAAACCAAAAGGGAAAAGGAGGGAGACCAGACAGGAAGACGAGGGAGGGAGAACGGACTAAATTTGATAGTCCCGGCATTACTCGAGTAACCCCATTAAAGCCCTACCAAGGGGAAAGGTGAAAATCGAAAAAAAAACAAGCAAAGGGGAGAGGGACTGGGAATAGAGAAGACACAGGAACCCTGCCCTTCCTTCAAACAGAATCTAGGTAACTCTGGCCCAATGGGAAAAAATATGCCGATCCAAGAGGGTCTGGGTGGGGAAGGGAAAGGGATGTGGCCCAAGAAAAACGGAGACTAAGTGTTAGATGAAAGCAGAAGAAGTAGATAACGAGCGAACCTTATCGAAAGAAAAATGACCAAGAGTTCGGCGAAAAGGGGAAAAAAAAGAGTGAAAGTGCAGGGTGGAGACGGGGACGAAAGCTAGCGTTTTTCCCACAGGGGAAAAAAAAACGCAAAGGCATGTGCCAAAAATGAACAAAGAAAGAGAAAATGGAAAGGACAGCCTGCGCACTAGCCCAAGGGAACAAGGCTTTTTGAACAGAAACGAAGAACCTCATGAAAAGCAAATGGGAAAAAAAAAGGATTAAAAAAAAAGGAGTTGTTACAACCGGGGAAAATCACTGTAATGCAAAAAACAACAACGAGGAGTGAAAAACAGGGGAAAGGAAAAGGAAAAGGATGGGGGGAACGCGGAGGGAAAAAAGAAGGGAGGAAAAGGAATGCGGGGGCCGTGAGGCCTGTGCGGCGAAGAGGTTATTGGAGGAGGGGGGTCGTGCCCTGAAGTCCAGGGGGGGGGCCGGGAGGGCTAAGAACTTCAGGGGGAAAAAGTGGGTTAAACTTTGAAAAGGGGGGGGGGGGGGGAAAAGGTAAGGCCGGAAAGAAAACTTGTAAGGGGGCTAAAAGGGGGAAAACTCAAAAAAACGTACATAAGGAAAGGAGTTTTCTAAAAAAAAAAAAATTAAGGGCCAGAAAGCAATCGTGGGGGTGTCCGCTTTCGATAGTCGTCGGACGGGCCCTCTAAAATGAAAAACAGTGGGGTGGCAACAGGCAACACAGGAAAAAGTCGGTTCCGGCTCACCGGGAGAAGATGTTGGGGTATCATATTTGGTTGCGCCACGGGAGAGGGCATAGAGCATGGGGGAAGGGGTGTTGTGGAAAGGGGCAGGAGTTGTCGGACGGAGTGTTGCCTTCTATCACCAGAGAAAAGAAAGTGGGGTGGCCTCTATAGTGCGGTGTTGGATTGGTGAAAAAAAAAAAAAAGGTTTTGGGGGTGACGGCCGACCGGAGTTAACTATCGACAGGACTCGGGAAAGAGGGGAAAGAGGGCACCTCAACCTGTGGGAAAGGGAAGGAATCGGTGGAATATTACGGGGCGAGGGGCGCCCAAAGTTTATTAGGGGGGCGTGGGGGGACTAAAACCAGTGAATCCCTGGAAAAAGAGAATGTAATGATTTTAGGGAATCTAAAGAGTCGACATAGGTGCCTGAGGCTCCCGTTTGATTAAAGTCATAGACGAAGGAAAAGGGGGGGACGACAGGGACATGATGAAACGGGAGCGGACCGCAGAGATTGACACGTTTGCCTCGAAAACAGGAAGACATGGGCATAACGTCTGGACTAAAGATGGAGGAAATAACGGAAAAGGATCAGCGAATTGGTGAAGGGGGGGTCTAAGAGCTTGTCAAGGGGACGCGCCCGGGGTTTCGGATCGGTAAGCGACTAAAAGGGGGTCCTAGACCCACGATTTGGAAAGGGTATTTTGAAAAAACTTTGGGGGGAAAAACAGTTGGGCGCGAAAAAAATTCTGCAGGGCCAACTGACAGGTGGGTGGATGCCCACAAATCACAGGGTGACTAAAAAACTGACTCCAAGAATAGTGGGGAGAAAGCCGGAGGGGGGTTCCATTTGCAGAGGAAACAAATCGTTGCCGGGGGGAAAAAGCTGCGAAAAAGATTTTGAAGGAGCAGGGGGGAACGAAGAAGGAAAGCATGGCAATTGGTAAAAAGGAACTCTTTGGGGGTGGGAAAGGGGAAGCCCAGACTGGGAGTTAATCAAGGGGAATCCGCTACCGGTGTGCAAGAACGTCACGGGGGGGACCTGTCCACAGTGAAATAAACTGCGCCTGTACGGAAAGATAGGACAGAAACAAAAAGAAGTAAAAGAAACCGAGTGGGATGGGTGTGCACAAGAAAAAATGAAGGGAGGGGACGAATCGGACGGTTCGGAAAGTTGTGAAAGATTTTTCCAAGAAAAGGCAAGCTGTAATTGCACTCAGGTCTCAGTGTGGACGAAAGAGGTGGGGGTCGCGATGGGAGGGAACTGGGGGGGGGGTGTTACGCGGTGGGGCGGCGTGGACGCAACGGGGATGTCTATGTTGGGACAATAAAAAAAAAAAAAAACGTGGTTTAAGGAGGGGGTTGTCGGCGGGGGGGGGAAGAGAGTAGAACTGACGGACAAAGAGGGCGGAGGAGGCGGAAAAGAAAATATTTTACGAAAGGAGAAAACGGCAGGTGTAATGGACTAGAGGAGCGCAGGGAACGATTTTCAAAACGCGAAAGGATGAACCAATGGGGAGGGGACAAAAAGGGGGGGGGGGAAAAAAAGTCTTTGGGAGGGCTCAAAAAAAAAAGGGTGAGTGAGGGACGGCGGACGGCAGGAAAAGGTGTATTTGTGAGGCAGCACGCGACCATTCAAGAGCGGCTCTTGAAAAAGAAAGTCGGGGCGGAAACAATGAACAAAAGGTGAAAAAAAACAACGCGGACCGATTTGGGCGGGGGCGGGCAATATCCAAGGCAACGTTGAAACAGAAATACTGTTGGCAGGCACGGAAAAAAGAAAAGCGCCAGAGACGATGGTACAGACCGTAAGGTAAAAGTTTCCCTTAGAAAATATCAACCACAAGAAAAAGGGGGGTGGTGTCACAGCATAGGTCCTGCGTCACAGAAACGAGGAGCGCTAGATGCAAAAAAAAAATTTTGGGAAAAACTGGCGGGGAGGGCCGCAAAAAGGGGAAAAAAAAAACCCTTCCGGAAAGTGGGCACCCAAGTGTACAGCGGAAGTGGTGAGACCAGAAAAAAAAACGTCAAGGCAACTGGCAACGGGGGAACGAGATAGACCGACCAGTAAAGACGGGTCTCAAACAAAAAAAAGAGCACTCCTTAGGAATCACGGACGAATTCCAAACAAGGACAGAAACGGAAAACCAGAGGGTCCTGAAAAGAAACAGCCTGCGCCCGGGGACGGCAAGTCTTTTGTAAAAGGACTGATCAAGAAAAACTGAAAGGGACGGAGTCGAGCGGAATACTGCCACGTTGACAGAAAGGGGAAAAAAAAACATTGGGGGGGTACAAGGACGCGAGACTGGAAGGAGGACTAAACTGAACGATTTAGGAAAAAAATGACAAACACTCGTCCGCCATCCACCTCGAAAAAAATGGCAACGGTGGGCAGACCAGGCAGAAAATATCTAAAGGGGGACTCAACTAGTCACTGCTCGGGGAAACGTAAAGAGAGGAAAAAAAAAAAATGCGGGGGGCGGCCAGTGGGAATTGTCTTTGGCTAGAGTGGTCCGAGGGGTTGGCGCGCGGGAGCAAAAAAAAGTTGTGCACAACGGAGCGGGGTGGTCGCCGAAAGGCTGTTTAAAAAACGCTGGGCTAGATAGCATCTGGGAAAGAGCAGTCGGAAGTCGTTAAAGAGAACGGAGCGAAGGGGCGAGGGCGGCGAGGTGTGCAGGGTGGCTGGTCAACCAACAAAACTGAAAAAAAGGCGGGGCCGACAGAACACATAGACAACGAGGGAATCCGTGTTGTGTCAAAAAAGATTGAGCGAGGAGAGAGGCAAAAACTGGGTACTGAAGTGTAGAGGAAAAAAAAGATGACGAAGAGAAAGGAAAGGAGCGCAGCCGAAAATGACCTGCTGACGCAGTATCGCCAAAACGGAACCGGGGGCCGAAGGTCCGCGGACGTTGATGACACTAATTGGCCAAAACTTAAAAAGCCCAAGAAAGAAGTACCTCAAAAACACGACTACGAAACAAGAGGCGGAACTTCTTCCCCAAATAAAGAATGCCGCAATGCAGCCACGGCAAACGTCAAAAAAAAAAAGAAATGAAGTGAGCCGAATAATTCGGGGAACAAAAAACCTCGTAAATCACGGTGGGGAAAGGCAAGGACTAAAAACCAACAAAAGACGAAGAAAAAAAAAAAAAAAAAAGGGGAAAAGGAGGAGGGAAAGGTTAAACAACGCAACGGACAGGGGGGGGGGGTTCGGCATCAGGAATTACCCATTGCACGGGAGGGAGTGGGGCGGCGAAAGATTTTATTTGGTATCGGGGCCGAAGTTGGGGGAGTGGGAAGGATACAGTTGCAGAAAAAGGGTTCGGAAGGAAGGATTTTGACCGAGGTTTTGTGGACAATTGAGAAAGGAAAAACTCAGTTGGGGGAAAAAAAAGGGCCCTGCCAAAGGAAAAGGGCCGTTTGGGGGGGGGTAAGGTCTGACGCATTGTGACTTTGGGGGGAAAAGAGGACTTCGAGACTAGTCAGGGGGGGGTGGGGTGTGGAAGCCTCTAACCACGGGGGAAAAGTTTCTTGCCATCCGAAAAATCTTTACACGCTCCCTACGAAAAAATCTTTAATCGGGGGGTTAAAGGAAAAGGGGGGATAGGGATGGAAAGTTGGAAAGGGTTTTTTTACGGGAGGATAAAAGCTTTTGAATTAAACGTTGGGGTGGGGGGGGAGGGGGGGGGGGGGGTGGGGGGGGGTGTGGGGGGGGGGGGGGGGGAGGGGGGGGGGGTGGGGGGGGGGGGGTGGGTGGGGGGGGGGGGGGGGGGGGGGGGGGGGGGGGGGGGGGGGGGGGGGGGGGGGGGGGGGGGGGTGGGTGGGGGGGGGGGGGGGGTGGGTGTGGGGGGGGGGGAGGGGGGGAGGGGGTGTGGGTGGGGGGGGGGGGGGGGGGGGGGGAGGGGGGGGGGGGGAGAGGGGGGGGGGGGGGGGGAGGGGGGGTTGGTTGGGGGGTGATGGGGGGGGGGGAAGAGGGTGAGTGTGGGGGGGTGGGGTAGGGGGGGGGGGTAGGGGGGGTGGGGGGGTGGTGAGGGGGCGGGAGGCGGGGGCGGGGGGGGGGGGGTGCCCGTCAGGACTCAGAAAAAGCAGAAGGCAGCAATCAAGATCGACGGGTTTCCCCGGTTAACAAGTTTCTGGGCCGAACGATCCAAAACGTCGAAAAAAGAACAGCAGAATGGTCACGCAAGGGGTCCTAACGGGAAAAGGGAATCGCAACGACGTTGCAGAAAAATTGGGGAAATGGCTAAGTCGCCCTTGGAGAATAGGGAGGTGTGAAACAGACTCGTAAAGCGGGTGGCAAAAAAATGGTTGAATTGGGATGAAGAAGGGGGGGGAGAAATCGCTTGACAAGTCTCCGTTTCTGATGCCTAGCCGAAGAAAAGGACGAGGCTGATGATGAGGTGCAAGGAAGGGGAGGGAAAACTGGTAAAAAAACCTCGACTCAGGAGTGTCACAGGTGCGACAAAGATGCTAGTCGTAAAAGGAACAACAGGGGGGGAAGTGTATTAATGACGGAAGGGGTTGACAGCGAAGCCCGTTTCACTGGGGGGGCAAACGGAACGATAAGGATAGGGGACGAGCAGCCGGTTGAAGGGGTTTTTAAACCTGCTAAGGGGAAAAGTGTTGAACCACTGTAACTGGGAACCTTCCCAACAAAGTGACAAAAAGTGGGGGGTGTCTGACAACGGGATCAGGGGGGTTGGGAGGTGGTGCGCGGGGGTCGAGACGAGAAGGGGACGGAACTCGCGGGAATGTGGGGGGGGGGTTTGGGGGGATTCCATTTTCCGGGGAGTGCCGCAGTGTCCAGAGGCATTGTCGTTTGCAGACGGTAAAAAAAAGGGAAGGGGAACGGATGGGCAGAAACGGGGAAGGGTCACAGCGCGTCGGGGGGGAACCTATGGGAGACAAAGGAAACGATGGATAAACCTTGAAAGGACAAGACGGGGAAATTAAGCCGGAACGCGAAGAAAACTGCAAGGTTCACAAGAAAGGACACAGCCCTTAAATGGGAATCGCAAAAAAAGAGACCGCGGATGGAAAAAAAACAAATGGAGTTGGGAGGGGGGGGGAGCTGCTTAGGAGGTGATAGCAGAACTATTTCAGCCGGCCAAGGGAAAAAAGGGCTAAGAAAGGCAATATGTGCGGACAGAAAAGGGGGGAAACAAGGCGCGGGGGGGGGAGTCTTTGACAAGGGGGGGTGAATACACCTGGTGAACTGGTGGGAACGGGAAATGGGGGGACGAATCTCTACGACAAACCACGGAAGGGGGGGGGGAAAAGAGAACGAAGTCAACAGAAAACCTAAACCCGAAAAAATTTGGGTAAGGCAAAGGGGAGCAGGCGGCCAAGATTTTAAACCCATACACCACAGGTAACTAGTACGCAAAGTCTTGTTACAAAAGAAATCTAAAGAAGGAAAGACAGGACACCTGTTGAATCGTTCTTGGCACCCGGGTAAAAAAAGAAACCGCTAGCAGGCAAAAGAAAAGCCAAACACAAATTTGTAAGAAATCGGGCCGGGGGTTTGAGGGGGCAAAGCGGGTTCAAGGCGCGGGACTAAAAAAGGGGAACGGGGGGAAATTGCTGCTGAAAAAAGACGGGGAACCCATGTAGACTATGGAAAACAGAAAAAAAAGTCAGGGGGGGGTTGGGGCCAAATGGGTTCATTGTAATTTCAAAATTGGAAGGAAAAAAAGAGCGAAGTGGGGACGTCCACACAGTGCAAAAATGTGGGGGCGATGCCAAAAACTAACGGCAAGTGGGTGCGAAAAAAAGGGGGATAGGGCAAAAAAAAAAAAAATTCGCGTCGGGAACGGGGAATGCAGCGAGAAGGTGTTGTGAAAGACCTGGTTGCGCAACCAACGTAAGAGAAAAACTGTCAAGGGAAAACTGCAAAACATGGGCGTCCCGGTAAACAAAAAAAAAAAAAATACTGCAAGTCTCAAACAAAACATCGCTTCGAAATCGAAATGTAGGAAAGTGGGGTAATAAAAAAAAAAAGGTCCAAAAATTGAAGAACCGGACCCAGCGTAAAAGTAAGAAACTGACATCGTCCGGGACGACTCGACTTTTGGGGTCCGCGGGACTTAGAAAAAACGCCCGGAGGGTAAATCAAAGGAAAAAGGTGTCTAAAAGAAGGGGGACACGGTCATCATTTCAAAAGGAAACTTTTTGACCTCGCAGATGCACGGGAGAAGACTCCTTACCAGAAAGAGAGGGGAGAAAATCACACAAAAGACGCATCCTCGACCGGCTTGACAATGAGCCGATGGAGAAACTATCTAAAAGGGCGGAAAAAAACACCGAAAGGGGGAGAAATTCAGCAACGGGAAAAACGGAAGAAAAAAACTCGGGTCGCAACCAAGTGCTGGCCATCTTCCTCCTCGCCCGGTCTGCGGAAGGAAGGCCGGCAGGGAGTAAACCTTGTGGAAAAAAAAACAAAAAAAAAAAAGGACATCTTCAAACAAAAGGAACAAATCAAATGTCGATAAAAAAAAGAAAAAGCTGACCTCACAAAACCTTGCCAGTAGGGACCCAAAGCATCACTAGGAATCTCCCGGCGAAACAAAGGGGCAACGTAAGAAAAAGGTGATCGGTTGAGCGAAAATCGGTATGTGCGCCAACGCGAAACAATTGACGTGGAGTGTACGAAAAGGTCCGGCAGACGTGGCGGTAGGCGAAGAGACAGGGGGTACCAGAAAGAGACGGGATCAAAAAAGACAGCAAAAAATCGGGAATGGGGTCCTGGTAAAAGCCCCGCCGACGTTGTGTCGGGAAAGTGGAAAGAAAATGGGCCCGGGAAAAAAAAAAAGCAGGGGGGGGAAAGCGGGCACAAAAAAAAAAAGGGGGGTCGAAAATGGGGGTGAAACGTGGAAGGCGGGAGGGCGGCAGAACGGTGCCGAATTGTAAGAAAAAAAAGGCCAAAAAGAGAAAAATGATTCACTGAATACAAAGAGGGACGTGTAAAACCGCCCGCGTAGGT
>Ga0179593_1671014_pt1 | contig 20035 bp, 18 predicted proteins | sample CZODoug2_1_08_16_FD_185931 | JGI IMG/M metagenome (GOLD analysis project Ga0179593, IMG submission 185931) | Vadose zone soil fungal communities from Angelo Coast Range Reserve, California, USA - CZODoug2_1_08_16fungal (PacBio error correction) | ecosystem: Environmental > Terrestrial > Soil >...
GAATTTTGGTCCCAAGGGAAAAAACCTGACAAAGCGGTCTTCCGCGTGTGGGACTCTCAGCACTCAGAAATGGCGGGGGGGAAATTGCCGGTGTGTCGACTAGGGGGGGGGGCCCCGAACTAGCTAATGAATGATCCCCAAATACGAGAGGATTCGTCAGGGGCTTCCAAAGGAAAGTAAAAACCGAGTTTAAACTCAGAGGAGGGGCCGAAAGGAAGGGGTTCAGAAGAAGGGCCGCTGATAGGGATCCGTCGGAAGCTAAGTGCTACGTGTTGCATACAAGATATCGGGGGATGGCATTCCATCCGGTAGACACCTTGGGGCACAAATGGGAAAGGGGGAAAATTCATGCACCGAGAAGAGAGGCTAGATGAGTGGGAGAGGGGTCTAACGAAAAAAGCGGGCACCACGGACGAAAAAGTCTACTCAAATGGGAATCTTGTTTTGGAGGGTCTTAACAGGAAGCTCGGGAAGCAAAAGAGAGTGATCCAAAATTAAGAACCTTAAAGAGGTGGGGAAGAAAGGAATGGTCCGTCTTGCTATTGGTGGGCGCCGAGCCGGAAAAGGCGTGGGTCCCGACTCAGAAAAGGGGGGATCAGAGGAAGTCGCCGTATTTGAAAACGGAGGAAGGCGTAGAAAGAATTAAAATGGAGCTCACAAAAAGGGATGGGAAGAGAAATGGAGGGTGCCCCCTACAGAGAGGAAGAAAAGTCAAAGGGAGGGAAGGGTCCGGTGAAAGCAGGATTTCCCCGCGAGGAAGAAGAACAATGCCGTCTCTGCCAATGCTGACCAGAACTCCTAGGCTGGGAAAACCGAGGGACAAAAAAAAAAAAGGTTCCTCAGGGGAGAGGAGAGGAGTCTGCAGGCGGGGACCACAACGTTCTATGGGCAAAAGCAAGAAAGTAGGGGAGGAAGGGTGAACGAGGGAGTTCTACTCTAAAGAACAAGAGGCTCAGGGGGCTCAGGGAACACGATTTCACCATCTTGGGGGAAACAACGGGGATAACTGCTGAAATCTCGGCGGGGAAGACGAGAGTTAGGATTTAGCGGATGTAGGAGACAAAAGAGATCAGAGCAGGAAGGAAGAAATCAGGGAAGTGCCTGGGTAGGAGTGTGAGGAAAAACGGCCGTGAGCGAAAGACTAAAGGATTGAGTTGCCACTCCTCGGCGGGGTGCGGAGAGGAAGCTGGGGTCCGCTTCCTAAGAAGAGAGTCTTGGGGGTCGGAGTCCTACATTAGGGGGAAAAGGTGAACCATAGATTACGATCAATCTCCCTGTCGCATGGAAGAAAGACACCACCAACAAGAGAAGGTCGAAGGTGGGAGCTGTTGTGTACTGAAAAAAGGAAGGTACCAGGGGGAAGTACCGGGGGGACGACACGAAACTCGGGGTGACTTGCTGTGAGATGGAAGGCGGGGATATCGGTTGCTATTCATGATATGCACAACTCGGAGCTATTGCTGGAACCGAGTCATTGGTTTTCTCTCCGCGGGAGGGGGCTCTATAGAAGATATGGAGGAAGGGGGTTAGGGTGGATTTGGAAGGCGTGGAAAAAAGAAGGGAAAATTCGCCCACTCAGTGGAAATACACGGGACCGGGATTATCTCACAAAGGACATTTACATCAAATCATCAAATGACCGCGTATTCCTGACGCAAGAAAGGGGGGGTCAAGGGCGTGGTCAGGAAATCACCTTAGGGGACAACACAACCTCGACGGCTTTCTATAAATCGGACCTTGCGAGAAGTGCGAGCAGAATGGCTACGCGGCTAGAAGAGGGAGGAAAAGAACAAATCAAACAAGGGCAGACGAAGTAGTTCGCATGGGGCTGCCCGAAAGATTCGGACTAATCTGGAGACTAAGAAGCGAAGTCTTTGGGACGGAGGGGTGGACGCAAATCGGGAAGAAAACGCAAAGCCGACGCGGAAGAGCGGGGAGGGGTTGGTGCGCAGAGCGGGAACATGGGTCTCGAAGGATGCGCAAGGAGGTAAAAAGAAGGCTAACTGGGCAAACCAAGCGCCCTGAGTCGAACCAAAAGGGGGACGTACGGTGGAGGGGAAAAGGGTCCGGACCGGAAATCCTGCCTGTATACAGGGTTGAGGGGGGAGGTCAGGGAGACTCTAGATGTGTCAGGGTGGCTTGACCTGCGATGGGTCTGTGAAAGGAAACAACCTTTAAAGAACGGGAATCGCACGGGGGTCTTATCAAGAACGGGAGGGTTAGTCGATAACAAGAAATGGAATGAAAAGGGGAACCTTTGATTCCCCCGACAGAAAAAAAGAGCCTGGTACCACCAGGACCTGAGTTCAAAAAGGGTCGCACACAGCTTTTTGCTGGGTAGGCGGTCATTCACCAAAGACCAAAGAAGGAAAGAGAGATAGACACAAACGTAGGATTGGAAAGGGTTCCAAAAAGAAAAGGGGCGTTTTGCACGGAGAAAAACACACGAACAAAACGAGGGGGAGTGAAGCCGGGAAACTCAGGTAAGAGAAGGCTGTTCGTTTTCGAGAACTTGGTGAACGAGGAAGTGGAGTTGGGTTCTTCCCTTCCCGAGTCCCTTCTGCCGTTTCTTCCAAGAAAGGTCTAACAAGGAAAAAAAGGGGGTCTTCAAGAGAGGAAGTCGGGGTCCCGCCCGGTGAAGGAAGACGACAGGTAAACACCACGTAGAAAAAAGAGTGAAGATTTCTTAAGTCAACGTACAAAGACTCAGTGAAGGGGGGGGATAAGTCCTTGAAATGGGGGAGAAGAACTATACTGAGGGGGGGAGTCCCGCCCCTCTGCGAAGTTGTGAGCGCTGACTCAACACACCCCAAAACGACAGATCGAAACCGACTAGAAAAACTGGGAGAAAAGAAATGAGAAGGTCAAACATAGAAGAGAAAAAAGGATCGGCGTCAAAGGAAAAAGATCTCAGGGGAAAACATCAAAAAAGCGATGACAATTCTTCCCGTCAAAGTGATTAGAAAAACTTGTAGACACAAAATAAGGTGCACTCTCCGGCGTCAAAGGGGAGCAGTCAAGGGTTAACAACGAGCGGTATGATAAAGGGGGGTGTCCTTAGGCAGGGAAGAAAAAACCAGGATCCTACGAGCACATTTCCCTTTTGTTGAGAAAGGACCTGAGGAAAGAAAGCAGGGGGAAGGGGGTCAAGCCAGGGGAAAGTAGAGGGTTAGCTCCTCCCGGAACGATAAAAAGAAGAGGCGAATTCCGGGATCCCAATTAGGTAACTAAAAACAGAAAAAAACATCAAGAAGAATCGGAGAGGACATCCTCTCTAGACGCTATAATTCGGCGGAAAACACCGTATTTATTCTGCGGGAAATGGACTAGAGAAGAGGGACGGGCATACCAAAAATCTCCCACCAAGAGATCGGTGTGTCGGACGACCGGGGGAGTTGGGGGTTGGGTTTTTGGGGAAAGTGGGGGAAGAGAGAGGGGGGGGGATAGGGGATGGCAGGGAGTGAGAAGGCGGGGAGGGAAAAAGAATGGGGGGCGGGGTAGGGGGGTTTAGATAGGTGGCGAGAATCGGGGGAATGGGGGGGGGAGGGAAATTTTGGATTAAGGGTAGGGGGGTGGAGAGGAAGGGGGAGAGAAGGGGGTGGGGAGGAGTGGGATTGGGGGGGAGATGGTTTTAGGTGGAAAGAAAGGGGGGAGGGGGGGGTGAGGGGCGGTTAGATGGAGGTACGAGGTGAAAGGGGGGGCTGTGGAGGGGAGAGCGGAAGGTGGTGGAGTTGTCGGGGAAAGAGGAAAAGAGTGGGTAGGAGAAAAGAGGTTGGGTGGGTGTGGTGAGGCGAATAGAGAGGGGGGGAGGGAAAAAATAGGAAGAGAAGAAAGTAGAGGTTAATAAGGTTATAGTTTTGGGGTAGAGGGGGGAGGCAGGAATGAATGTTAAGAAAGGGGGCTGGGGGAGAGGGGGGGTGCGCTGGGGAAAAGTGGGAGTGCAGTGCGGGGAGGTGGGAAAGGGTTTGGGAGGATGGGAAGTTGGAAGATGGGGGAAAAAGGGAGGGGGGACGGGGAAAAGGAAGGGTTGTCCTTCCTGGGTAGTCCTCCCCCCTGGGTCTGACGGTCTTTCGTGTGTTGCGCGGAAAAAAGTCGGCACCCCCTGACAATGCGATCTGACCTGGGGGGATGGCTCTCATACTGGGGGGGAAAACTTCAGAAATTCGTAGTAAGGGAATCCCCCCCCTCCTATTGGAGAACCTGCGTGCACGACCAGCCCGCAACCTCAGAGTTGGTTTTCACACAGCTCGTAGGTAGAACTCAAAGCCGGGTTAAAGCCTGGAACTAGGGAACTCTTCGCCGCGAAAGAAGGGGTTGAATAAAAAAGGGCCAGGCCCATCATCATCGCGTTAGCAAAGGCCGTTTCCAAAGGGAAACCTGGAAAGCGGAGAGGGTCATGAAGCCATAGTCGTAATCTTCGCTTGCCGTAGAAAAGGTAGAGCGCGAATCTCACCACAGGAGGGCCTCCGAGATATCGAGTGCCAAAAATTAGAGTCGAGGGCAAGGACATGCACCGAATGCCCCAGAGAAGGAAAAGAAGTGATGGTTTGACATCCCCTCGGGTCTTAAAGGGGAAACTGGGGACAGTATTGTTGGGAGAGGTCAGGGGGGGGCTATAGGGTCAAGACTATCACATGAGTAAAAAAGACGTCGAAGTAGGTTGAAGGGGACTCGGGTATGGATGCAGCTCCAAAAAAAAGAAGGAGAGTTTAAATAATCTGAGCCAAAGGAGCAGGAATCTTCAACTACGGCGAATTAAGTGGCTCAGAAATACTGGTCCCAAGCTATCCTTGCTGTGGAAACAAGGCAAATTTATCGACAGGGGAAAGCCAACTCTATGGGGTAGAAAAGGGCATTTTTCCTCACGAAAAGAAGGAGCTGGCGAATTTCTTCATGACCTGGGGACGAAACCATATTCCATTATTGCCGGAGGGACTCTACTTGGGGGGAGGAGACCGGTTTAGGGGGTTCTAACTCATAACCGAAGATTAAAGGTCCATGCGGATTCGGTTACTTCCCACGAGGCATGGGGGAAAACAAGGGTGACAGAGTTAATATTCTGTGGAACTCTTCGGATTATTTAGCAGTGAGTATACACGGAGGTGATGGAGCCGGAAGACGGAGTCATAGCATGTTTGTAAAGACTTAAAGAACTCCTAAGTTGGGTACTCTCTTATTGGAAAAAAAAAATAAGTTTTCTGTCGGTCCTGCTGGGGAAAAGATAAGAATCGATCGGAGGTGGTGGGGGGAAAGTCCTTAAGAGAGTTGGGGAAAAAACGTTTTAACCAGTATGATAAACGACAAGAAAAGGGGGTCGCAAGTGGGTCGGGATGCAAAAACCGACTGGGAGAAAAAGGAACGCCAACACGCAGGCTGAGAGGGGGGGACAGGGGTTCGAAGGCGAGGGGGGTAACCCCACAAGCACTTTGAGCCGGTTCTGTATCGGGGGGGGATAGGGTCCTTCGGAGAGCGGGGGGGAAGAATATTCGCACCCGGCTGTAGATAACGTTTCTTCTGCGAAAGCGTTCCTCGTGGGGACGAGGCGGACGGATGTACTAAAAAGGGAGCTCAGTAGAAGGAAAAGTGGGACTTTGGGGGGGGGGGGGAGAAAGGGGCTGCTGTATCCCTACCGGCGGAAGAAACGAGTGCAACTCGACCGGGAGGTAGAACGGGGGGGGCTACAAAAAGCAGAAGTCCTGCAGGAAGCAAACTAATGTTTATAAATTAACGGAAAACGTGATAGCTGTTGGCAGTCGGGAAAATATCCACTGCTTTGGGGGGGGAAAACACTCCCTCAAAAGTACAAAAGCGGCAGGCAACTGCCAAGGGAAATCCTGGTTGAAAGAATTTGAAGGTGCAGTCTCAGAGATTCAGAGAAGTGAGACCTCGAGAGGAGAAGGAGAAAAAAAATTCATCATAGTAAGGGGGGGCTACAATAACTAAAATCTTATTGGGAGGGGCCATCCCTTCCAATGAATTAAGAAGAGCTGAAGAACGGAGGACTTCGGGGGGGGGGGGGGAAACCGTATGGGTTCGCGTTCATCTGCCAGAAACCTGATGGAATAAGCGGGCGAGGAAGTGTTTCTTTCTTGGTGGAGGATCTGTTAAATTATTGCGCAAAAAAAGGGTTTGTCTGACTGACCCAAGGTTGGAAGGGAGAGGGCGAAGGGGAAAAAGGAGCGATCAAGAGAAAAGATTAGACCCAGGTGAGGAAGGGGGGGGTTTGGATCGAGAAGCAGAAGCACCGGTGGGGGGGGGCCGTTCTGGGGGGGGGAAGTCCTTGTTGCTGTGAGGAAAAGTACTACCTTAGATTGTACGGCTTAGATCAGCGAAGGGATGTTCCCTGGGCCGGGTAGAAACTTCACCTGTGTCTGGGAAATGAAAAACGGAGATCCCCTTTAAGTTCTCCCTCGCCCGTTGAGGGGTTCTCGAAAGATCAAGCCTTACCTGCACGCGTTTAAAAAAGGGTGAGCGACACCGAAACAGAACTTGTTCTGGAGCACAGAGATGACCGAGTGGCCGAAATCAATCCAAGCGGTTGGCGTCGGGGGGGACGTCCTTTTTGAGGAAAAAACGCCACGTGGCTAGAAAGGGGAGGAATCAAAACAACAACGAGGGGGAAAAGGTCTTTCCCAGAGAAGGGTTCTGGGGTGGACAGAAACACTAAACGCACGCCGAAAATGTGGGTGCTCCCAAGAGTAAGAAAGTTTGGAAAAAAAGGGTTCGGGGGTGTCGGGGAGATCACCGGGAAAAAAAACTATTGACTTGCAGGGGGCTCCCAAAGTCGATAACATCATCATACCCGTGATCCTTAGGGAAACTGGGGCAACAGGGACCGGTTGGTATTCACCGATCGCACGAGTCCCCTCCCGTGAAGGTACACACCTCATAACGGTGCTAACTAAAACGGATCAAAGACGGAGTTGTTAACGGTAGGGAGAGATCCAGAGATACGTCCCGTCGAATACAGGAGCTAGATCACTGAAAGTTCCTCTTAGCTCCCCGGGTGGCGGAAAGAACTCAAAAGAATCCATCCGGTTTAAAGATTCAGGGGGAATGCATCCAAGAAAGACAGGTTAGATGAGCAACCGCGGTGTAAAAAAATTGAAAGACCTCAAACAGAGTAGCAAGCGTTATAAGGGTTCATCTATCGGGAGGGGAAAAAAAGAAAACCTACGAAAGGGATTCGCCCCGGGAGCCAGATTAGAGAATCGAAGAGCTGAGAGCCAATAGCGAGAAAGAGCCTTACTAGAAAGTGGAGAAAAAAAGGTGAGTTCGTCCTGGTGAGGTGGCAAGACCGAAGGAGAGAATCATAACCGGGAGCCACACGAAGGAAAAAATTTGAGGAACTGAGCAAAGCGGGGAAGGGATGACCGTAAGAGGAATCTGGGTTATCTCAAGGCGAAATGACTGAGGGTCCCTGAGAGAGGATCCCTTCTTTTTCAGACAAGAAAAAACAAAAAAACATTCATGAGGCTTAGCGGGGGGGAAAAGATCAAAATGGAAATATAAACCCAAAGAAGTATTCGTAGACGACAATCTCTCGTAACGTGAGCGCTCGCGTCATTCCAGCGAAAAAATCCCAGCCCTGATCAGAGGAGGTGGTTCTGCGGTTTAACAGTGGCGGGGGGGGGGGTGGGGTACAAAGGATCTAAGCCGCCTCTGCACCAGGGGAGGGGACGCGTGTGTGCCGCCTGAGGACGAAAGGCCATTCCGGGCAATTTTCAAGGGTTCATTTGGGGAGGGGATGGGGTGCAACCGTCAACTTCAAGAATTACTCCAAAAAAGAAAGGCTTCAGAGGCTGCCAGCAGCCACTCCTCCAGCACCACGCCGACGGGATGTGGAAAAACGTAAAGAACTCCAACGGCCTTGCACACCGAAAATGCTATAGGAGAAAGAGGAGGGCGGCGAAGAAGTGCGGTGTGACAGAGAAGCCGCAGAAAAAGAGGCAGCATCGTGATGCGCCGAAGATGGAAAGACGGGAGACCGGGGTTGGATCGCCTAGTGGGAAGAAGAGACACCTCGGAAGAGGAATCGTAGAGCGTTGCTGAGACTCTCCCCCGGGCCATACGAATAAGCCGTGCAAGAAGAGGGAGAAAACTGGCAGCAGACATTTCAGCACGCGGGAAAGAAAGCGCGGAAACTTGTGTCACCTGCAGCAGTGGGTGTCCATCCCAGCGGTAATGCAGGGGGGAGAAATTTCGATTTGTGTCCAGTCCAGTATCTCTTGGGCACGATTCCAGGTGTGATCACCTCAGGAAAAAAGGTATTTTTACTCGACCTGCTCGACGTCGGAGGCCGGGAGGGGATCTCAGAAAAAACAAAAAAGGAGGAGAAGTAAGGCTCAATACTACAAGGCGCAGGAATCAGGGAGGGCTCTTTGAGCTCATAAAGGGAGCACGCTAAGAGCAAAAGAAACACAATACGGCAAGTGAGATCCCACCAGGCTCGATTTTCTTCCAACCCGCTGGCGGGTGGACGGAAAATCCGCTCCTGGCTGCGGAAAGCGGGGGGCGTTACGCATAGATCATTTCGTTTCACTTCTTAGAGACCGGGAGGGTGGTAGAGTCGGAAGGTAGAAACTCCTAAACTCAATGCCTAGAGTTCCTGGGCGCATGATTGAAAAAAAAAAAAAAGGCCAAATGGGTCAAACTAAACGGCTTTACATCGGGTGGGGGCCAAAGAAGCGCGGATTTTGATTGGGGGTGAGGCCCCACCGTCTGAAAACGTGAGGAGACTTCAAGAGAGAATCGACCGGGGTCCGGCTTGAAGTAGTGAGAATAAGAATGAGGGCACCACCAGGTAGTTTTCGGAAGAGAGGGAAAACCATAAACCTCCTGCCAGATCAGGGTTGGGTGGATTACATAACGTCGAGGTTGACCCGTTGAAGGATGAGTACTACACACCTGGAAGCAGAAGGAGGGGCATGGTCAGAGAACTGCCCCGGCGCAAAACACGGGCAAATAGGATTGGGGGGGAAAAAGCTGTGTTCGAGGGCAAAGGTACTCAGGGACGCGCAACCAACAGAGAGGGGTTCTTTTATTATGTGAGGGGAATGCGTAAGAAGACGGTACGAGCACTTCGGAATTTGGAACTACCTGAAAAAGTGCTTCTCGCCTACTTCGGAAGGGGGAAGCCGTCCAGGGAGGTGCTAGAACGCCAGCATCGCAGTCTGGGTCTCTTTTTCTTTTGAAAAAGGGGATCCCCGTCTCAACTCTATTTCAAGAAAGGGATATCTCCGGGAGATAACACGGGAAGGAATCCTGTCAGGGAAGCAACAAAAGGGCTAGGGGGAGAAAGTTCACTGCATTGGCTGAATGGAGGGGGAAAATTCTGGGGGTTAAAAACAATCCGGCATCCGTCGACACGGCGAAAAAGCCTCTCTGGGGTCGGTAAAAAAGGTTCAGGGAGAGTCAAGTGCTAAACCACCGGCTCTGGCCTCTTGGCGGGGAAGCTCTCCGCGCGAAGGCTCCTAAGTATCTTATTGGGAAGGCATGTAATCCTCTTCAAAGTAGGGGGAGCCGCTCTCCCGGGGGGGGTAGGAGAGTGTTGGCCGGAAAAAAGAGCAAGCGACATGGACGAGAAAGTGCTATATTAAGGGGGAGTGGGGGTCAGGAGATTTTAACATTGGGTGTGGGGGAAGGGGGGTGGGGGGGGTGCCGATGGGGAAAACGAAACGAGGATTCTCACGCCCAGCCAGCTAAAACCTCGAACCCCGGGACGAGGTGGGCGGACGGGTAACCGGCACCCGGTCTTGAGGTCGCATAAAATAGTGTACTGACACCGGGGCAACCGGAGTTCCCTGGGGGGTTAAAAAAAAAAAAATCGTTCACGGGAGTCTTCCAAGGGATAAAAAGTCGACATGGATGTGTCTGATAGGGGGCAGTAACCTGCCTGAAAAAATGGAAAACTTACCCCGGATCGCCACAAAGACTTGGCGGGGGCACCCCGAGCTAACCGGTGGGCCTGGAAAGAAGCCAAAGCGGGGTGAATTGGGTCTTCCTGTTACTCGCACACTAAATGCGGTAAGGGAATCAAACGAGGAGATTAAGAGACAGACTGGAAAACACACTTTTTCTGGGTTGGCGGAGAAAAACAACAGGAAGACATCCCTACAGCGTTTGCTTGAGCACGGGCCCGAGGGGAACCAAACACTTTGGGGACACGAAAGGGGAGGGGGTGAGTTTGCTTCAAGGTTCCAGCTAGTTAGGCAGGGGGGGGCACCATTGATAGACCAGAACGTCTGATCAGAAGGGGTTAGGACGAGGTCCCTCAAGTGACTCGAGGGGGGGGGGTCTTCAAGATCCGCAGTCCCGCCAGGGGCAAGACACTTCCCAGGGGAAACTCAACCGGACACCGGGGGAAGGACGTTCGTCCCGCTAGAAAAAATACGTCACATTTCGCTCTGGCGTAAAGGTAGGGCGTCTGAGACTGGGGTCCGCTAGGTAAAAGACGGAGCAGCCCCGAGATGACAATCCGTAATCTGATCGAGAGGGGTCACATCCCCCCATAGAAGCATCACCTAGGAAGGGCCATGCCTTTGAACTAGAAAGCTAACCCCTGCGTACAGAGGTCTTCGTAGAAATTGAAATCTGTTATCTGTCCTGGGCAGCATAACCATCCGAGGACGGGATTCAGTCTGCCAAGCGGTTAAAAAGTCTGTGAAGAAGGGAACACGGACTTGGAAAAGGAACCTACGGCTCGCAGAGAAAAGATTTGGACAGCCCGAGCCTAGGGGGGACATTCTATTGAGTTACTTTCCTTGCATAAGGGAGATCTACAGGATCGGGAAAAGTGGAGTTGTTTTGACTGTGGCCCTCTATTTCGGTGGAGGCATTATGTCTAAGTGAGGTGTAGCCATCCGCGGAGATATAAAACGCAAGGAGGTCGCCCGGATCCAACGTCTTGGGGAAAAGAAAGAGCCCACTCACCTCCAAGCATTGCTATATTAAATCCTACTCTTTCAGAGAAAACCCCGGGAGGTTCTTACATCAAAGGCGGATTATGCCTGAGGGGCGTAGATCGCTCCCTCTAGAAAATTCCCAGACAGCTCCCTCGAAGGGTCTTTTTTTCTCGGGGGACTACCGGGGTCAGTCCTGAGCACAGCTGAAAACAGTCTCGGCCGGTGGGGGGCCAAAAAGGTGAAAAGATCGGGAAAAGACATTTCGATCAGGATTCCGGTGGCGGTCCTCACAATGGGGGAACTACATCTCGTGTAGGGAACAAAGAAGTATCTAGTCAAGGAAGCGGCCCGAATACAGAGCTCCTCAAACCCGCGTAGGGGACTCAGCGATTCGACGCAAGGGGCAAACTCCAGGCTGAAGGAAGTAATATATCTGTAAAAGAGGGAAGTCAGGGGGGGTGCCTACCTCATAACTTCAAAAGAAAAAAGTTAGGGAAAGAACGATAGAGAAAATGTGTCCAAAGCTCGTGGGGCCCTAGAGACTAGCTGCTTTATCTCGGACCGAGAGGGACAAAACGGCCCCTGTAGGAGAAAGGGCAACATAAGGCACTGGAGGGGAGGCCAGGGAAAGGAAGACATTTCCTCTCCTCTCGCAAGAGGATCAGTGAGGTCACAAATTCCAACGGGGGAATGATTGGTCAGGACTGGGAGGAGATTGTTGGGGAGCAGAGCAGGGATGGGCCCCTCTCAGGGGCACCGCGCGTAGAGAGGTTAAGGCCGCCCTGTCGTAGGGACCAGGGGGAAAAGAAACAACAAGTAGGGAGGGAGGAAAGAGCGGAGGGAATGCGGCCCTACGACAAAGCGCAGACCAAATCGGGAGCTACGGGCTCTGTGACTCTCGAAGTGAGAATAGAAAAACGGAAAAAAGGAGAACAACCAACGAAGTTTCTCTCCGAGCCATGACAATCGTTTGGGAAAAGACGCTGGCAGGTACATCAAGCCGTAGGTCGGCACGGGAGGGAAAGGAAAAAGAAGGTTTACCACGAAAGAATGACCTTAATGTTCAGGAGCTACGACGTTGCCTGGATAGGAGAAAGGTAACTCATCTGAGGGGGGCCCGGCCGTTCAAAGGGGAAGAATGACTGTCCCCCGGGTTGGGAAAAGGGGCTCCTTTCTTTAAGAGGAGGGGAGGAGGATTATGGAGACGGGGGGGTGGTATCCAACCTCTAACTGCCAGGCCGGAATGAGACAGACTATTGATCCTTTTCCCGAGTCGCACCGGGCAAGTTTTGGAGACTAAAAAACTCGCTGGGCCTACCAGTGGGCTAGGGTTGGAGCGAGGGGAAAATGCGGCAGCCCAAGCAAGTAGGGGAAGGTTTGTTTAGTCAGTAGGCGGGAACAGTAGGGCTGACGGAAACACGTGAATCAGATCCATTTCGGGGCTTTCCTAACCTGCGGAAAAAAAAAAAATGGTCCGGTTCGAAAACCGGGACTAGTGTAACGAACCCCCCCCATTGCAGGATGGAGCGTGACGCTGGGAATGCGATAAAGGGAGGGGGGAAAAAAAAAGGGGGCTAAACCTCGGGTGGTTTGTTTTTACTTTCTAGGGAGGGTTGGTCTGAGACTCCCTTAGTCTGGTGCTCTTGTTCAATCTGCTGTGGATGTAAGATCATCGCTCGGGTATAAAAAGGGGTAGTCTTTGGAAAGCAAACCGGGACCCTCCCGAGAAAAACTCAGGGCAAAAAGAGACCGGGAGGTTCTCATCGGACTAAAAGATTGCAAGTGGAAGACCCAAGGACCTCATTTAGGAAAGTCGACCACCGGGCCGGGGCGGGCGAGCGGTCTCGAGAGAAAACTCCATTGGTCGGCACAATAAAAACAGTCTCAACGCCTGCTAAGTCGAATCTTGGCTGGTAAAAAAAGGGGGGGCGATTAAGCTCTGTCAGAAGTACTGTTCTCCCCGTCGAAGACTGGGGCGGGCCAGACTCAGTAGAGTGGTACTATTCCCGGAAATTTGGGGGGGTGGGGGAACCCTACCTCGAGCGCCTTCGACAAAAAAGAAATCGACGGCGTTTACGAGAGAAGGGGGTCACTGGGGGAAAAGGGGCCTTGCCTACTCTTCTGGTTCTTTCGGGGTGGTCAGAAAGAGTGACCAGATCAGGGGAGGAGTGCCGCCAGTCGGACGGAAAACAAGGAAAATGGGTCGAAGGGCGCAAAAATCTCCCGGAGGGAGGCGGTGACTGAGGTGCTCTGACGCAGGGTTGAAAAAGGGCACCGCGGGTAAAACCGTTTTTAATCCATTTCTCATCTATTCTGCGAAAGGGGGGAAAGCAAACGAACGTGGAAAATCGGTGAATACAACCTGAAACCGAAAGGGGGGCCCCTGGTCTGATCAAGAACTTTTCTCGAAGAAGGGGGGGGAAAGAAGACTGCACTTCTTGATCTCCCCAGAAAGACAAAGTGGGTAAAATCTGACTCTGAAGGGGGTAAAGGACCCACGCGGTGCTGTGTTGTTTGAAGTCTGTTTATCCGGCAAAGGTCTAGAAGGAGAATCTAAATTAAGAGAAAGAGAAGAGAAGGTCCAGCAAACTGTGCTTGGTGAAGACAAGAATTACTAAGCCAAGCGTGGGGGTTGCAGTTCCACTAGGTACATGGTCCAAAGAGAAATTTTCCTGTTAAAAGGGGAGAGCAACCGTGTAGGGATTGGGGCTTGGGGGTTTCACAGTAGACTAGAACACGGGAGAAACCGTGTGGAAACGAGGGGGGAAAGGGGAAAAAACCGAGTGGGAGGACCTATCCGAGGGACAGCGTCTCCCGTTCTAAATACGACGTAGACTGCACAGGAGAAATGACGGATGCAGGGAGTTCGGTCCAGAAACCCTCCTCACTCGGGCAGTACCCGGTGCCTAAGAGGAGGATTTAAAAATGAGCGAAGAAGGAAACGCATCCCCTCGAAACCGACAAGGCCTGGTTCAAGCCGACCGAAACAGCCAGCACCCATCGGAGCTCACCGTCGGAAAAACACTTGAAGCACGGATTAAGGGGACACCCGACGCCGAGTATCCGAGCGCGGCATGACTGGTCTGCGGGGGAAAAAGCATAAGCGAAAGGGATCGGAAAAAAAATCGAGGACGAGAAATGAGCTGTTGAAAACAAAAGCTCCCAGACGCGAGGTCGCCGAAGGACATATTGGAAAGGGGACACATGGTGGAGGGGGGGGGGGGTGAGCCGGCCGTGGTGGAAGGCGGGAAAACGAGGTGTGTAGAAAGGCGCAAACTTCCCGTGGTCATTAGACCAAAAGAAAGTGGTACTTCCCTTCCAGGATTTACAGGACCTGGGGGTATGAGACGGCTAATAAACGGTCTGGGCCCTCTTGCGCCTTGGAAAGACTTCGTGTTCCAACTCCTCCAAAGATCACCTACAACCTTCTGCGACTGAAAGGGGGAGCCTCCTCTCTTCTAAAAACCCGGTCCAGTCGAAGAAAACGAAGGTAGAACTCAGGTGCGAAGTCCCCTTCTATTCCCAGACGCATCCATGAAGAAATGGGGGAAAGGGGTTTGCGCCGTTACTAACAGTGTCACCAGAAGTCGACCACACCTTCTTGGTGCCGGGGCAGAAAATGCCGAAAAATCTGGGAAGTTATTTCTACTCATGGGTTCAGAAGCGAAGGCAGTAAAAAAAAAAAGAGGATAAAGGCGGGCGCCCGCCGAGACAGCACAACCGCGACTTGTAGGGGAAACTAGCGAGTTACAAAATCCAACTTCCGGGTGGGCCTAAAGGATCGATATGATCTCGTGAAAGCCAACGAAAGGTCGCACCACCAGATCCCATCATCATCAAGGGCAAGCCGAATGACCAGCTAACTGGGGGGGTGGTTACAAATCTGGCCTTCAATGAGACAGGAATGAAGCCCGGGCCGAGAGGAGAGCGGACCTTCCAGCACCAATGTCGAAGCACGGCGCTAGCAAGAGGATAGGGAAACGGTCCTGCAGACATTGGCCGCTGAATAAAGCGCGTCAAAGGGCACAAACGGGTTGGCCAGGGCAGGAATTTTCCTTTGGGGTGGGCGTACACTCAGGGGGAACAAAGAAAAAAAGGATGAGCGTCCACCGCGAGGGACGGTAGTGTGACTCACCTGACGCGGCCTTCGAAGAGGATTATCTAAGGATCAACACAAGAAGAATAGATAACCATGCGACTAACGACGGAGCGGAGAAAGACAAAGAAGGCTACGGCTCTGGTGGAACGCGAAGAGGACCCTCGAGAACGGCGCGCCAAAAAACTCAAAAATCCCCCACAGGCTGTTCCAACACCGCTGATCGGGGAACGCTCTGGCTCGCAGAGGGTACAGGAAAGTTTTAAATCGACAAAAAGCATGGGAACGGAAAGGGGACGCGGGGGACTCTGGGGTACACGAAGCGAAAAAAAAAAAATCGTCCTATTTCCGGAAAAGGAACCGCGATGCAAAGTGGAAAAAAACGGGAGACCTGGGGGGGACGACGCTGCTTATTATGACGGGATGTTCACCGGTCTTAACTTCGAATAGCAGGAAGAGGTGCGATCCAGGTGGAACGCGTGGAAAGCAACTTGGATTTCGAGGACTCAAAAAGTCTTAAGGTGTGCGGAGCAGCGTCCATTGGGGGGAACTAATGAGTAGACTTTTCGGTGGTGGGACGGAAGTACGAAGTAGGTGCCCGGGAACAGTATACCAAGAAGGACATATGAGGAAAGGGGACTGCATGGCGGGGCAGGAGGGAAAAAGGACCTGCCGACGCTGTTCCGATGTGGAGAAAGGGAAGCGTTAACCTCTCCCAAAAACCGCTGGAGATGGAGGTGGCCTATTTTAAAAAGAGAGAGGAACGGAGGTCATCTAAAAGGGGGGGGGGCGAAAAAGCGAAGGCTTCTGCGTCGACCAAGATTCTTTGACTAGCCGGTAGTCTAGCATCAGAGGATGTGTTGGCTGGAAGCGTTAACAAGGACCCCGCCTTAAAACTCGGGGCACCTCGAACGAATTCTCCGTGGGGGGATTAGCTCACCATGAAAGCAAGGGGGGGAAAAGAAGCACCCAGGAACTCTGAGGGCTCATCTGGAAACCTTGGCACTGCGGGTTCAGGGAGACGACCTGCTGCAAAGAGTATCACCCTCTAAAGAGGGCAAGAATCGAGGGGGCTGGTACACAGGGGAGTCTGAGAACTGCTCGTCAGGCGAGTGCGAAAAAAAGGAGACGCGGGTCCGTCTTTCTTCATCTCAAAAGAAGAACCTCTACGGAAGTCGTTCGCGGATGGGGATGCTGGCCCGAAGAATTCCCATTCCCCTCTGCGGGTTACGGGGGATTCAAAAAAAAGAAATCACCTAGAAAATGGAGAGGACTAAAGGGTTTGTCGGGTGGGAAAAAGATAGCGGCGGTAACCAAGGGGGTCGGGATCCGCCAATAATTCCTTCCGAGACAGGGCTGCCAGGTTGGTCAACAGGACGCGAAAGAGAACGAACACCTGTATTCTCAACAAAAGGTGAAGTCGGGTTTAGAGGGCAGGGAAACGGGCACCGTAATGTATCCTGGGTGGGAGTTCAACCATCAATCGGGTCGGTGTTACTTCACCGGAGGGAAAAGCGGAGGGGGGTGAAGACCAACCTCGAAAAAGCGACAGCACGTTCTTACACTACCGGGGGTTGCTGGCAAAACTCTATAGGGCCAGGAAAAAAAAAACGTACCTGACCCTTCAGGCAACGAATCCTGGGAACCCGGTGATGGCCAAAAGAGAAACGAACTGTTCTTGTGTCCCTATCTACAGGGATAAGGGAAGTCAAAGCTTTTTTGGGTATGCGTGAAAGTCGGGTTCTCTCCAAAAGTGTAGGAAAGAAAACTCAACAACAAAAGAGGGGGGAGGAGGAACTGATCTATATCTTCAGCACGGGCGTTTTGGGCCGGAAACCAGGCCCAGAAAAAACCACGCGGGTGTTGAACAAATGCCAATCGGTGACTGGGAGGAAAAGACGTGGAAGGGCGGGTCGACACCGGGTTGAAAAGGGGAAGTTACGGGGACGGGACCTGGCTACAGCAGTTAGGAAGACAGGAAAAGCCTGACGGGGAGCCCGTTGACCGAGGTGGAGGCACCCGATCCGGAGAGGAACCGCAAAAAAACGTTGCAACGTTACTGGGGGGGGCGAAACTTATCACCAGCTATCAAACGTACCGGGGGGGGGTGAGTCCTAGAATTCAGCACCCGGGGGGGAGAAAATAAACGCATTGATCGCTTAAGGACCGGCACGATCTACTTTTCGGCAAAATAGAAGCTAAAAACTTTTACGATCCTCTCACCCAACCGCCCACGAGCGTCATGAGAGGAAAAGCTTAGCATGAGAGACCAAAAGGAACACCCCGCGAAAGGAAAAATCAAAAGCCTGTCGAGGGATCTTCTGCAGGGGGGACAGCATAGCGAAACGGGAGGAAACGGGTCGCCGAGATGAGCGGTAAGAACAAAGCGAAGTCTCACGCCGCTAAGAAGAGACTTACTCTAAAAGGTGTACGCCACGATCGGAGCCAGAAAAAAAAGGTCGTGCGGACTTGGGACGTGCCCAGAGGAGGCCAAATGCTCGCCACGATGCCAGCAGGACTTAACCTATGGGATGCCCTTAAAGGAGGGGGAAAACGTGGGGGAGGGAAATCAAGGCATTCAAGACGAGGGGTCAACTGACCCAGAGGTCCAAACGAAGAGAAAACTAAAAACCTTGGGGGGGACATCGAAAATGCGTCATATACGAAGAAGAGGAGGATATAAACCCAGTATGGGCGAAAGGGAAAAACAATGCGAAGGAGGAAGGGGGCCAGTTCCAATCTCTAAGGGTCAAACTCTACATCAAAGAAAAGCGGCTGTTGTGCGGGGAGGGTTGTTTACCAAACAAACTATCCACCTGTGGGCAAATTGTTGGGGGGGGGGAAACCGCAAGTTCCATAGGAAACGAAAAAATGTCGTCGGGGGAAGGACGTTCGTGGGGATAAATAAAGTTTCAAATTCTACCTAAGGAATTAATTAAAACAACGATCTATTCTCGAGGATTGCTGAAAGCAGGACTCGATCAGGGAAAAACGCCGACTTGGTATGAAAAGAGTAGAGAAAACAAAAGGCCGGGTGAATGAACTTATCAGGGGAGGGATCTCGGGGACGGCCTCAAGAAGATTGGGGACTTGTGCATCCTCATCCCTAAGAAAGCAGGGGGAAGGGCCACGAAAATCACAGCCGGAGAATGGGGGGAGGAGGTAATCGGTAATGACATGATAACCCAAGAGGCCTTTCCGGGAATAGGGGCCTGAGAACGTAACGGAACTCCGTACCGCTAGCACGTGCAAAGAAAGTAGAGTCTATGGTCAACAGGCGGGAGCATGTAAAACGTGCGCCGCAAGAGGTCCCTTTGGGGGGCAAGCGCGGTTGCAGAACCAAATAGGGAGGGGGGGAAAAGGTTCGATGAAGTCAGTAGGGGGGGGGGCTCCGAGGAAGCTCGCGGACGAGAAGGGCAATTCACAAGCTCGCCATAGTAACGTTGAAACTCCGCCGTCAGGCATGGGATGGGATTCTAAACAAAAAAGGAGAAGATAGAAGACATGCGAAGGGAGGAAAAGAAGGAAGGAGGGCTCTGTTTGGAAAGAAAAGGGGCACGTCGCGGGCCGAAAAGAAGGGAAAAGTTCTAGCCAGGGGGGGCCATAAGCTTTCTTTCCACCGCGGGGGGGGCAGGGTCATCTTGAGGACACGTCTTGGATTCATCGACGAAGTTAAAAGAGGGGGGTACCAAGATGGAATAACAAGAGATAGAGGGACTATTCGAGGGTGACCTCTGATGGACGCTAGCGCTCTACGGCTTGAAAACCGAGGTAAAAAAGGCTGGTCCCACGAGCCATTTTGAAAAAAGACAGAGTCTCGGCGTGGCCACTAACTGCTTATTCGGGTCTGAAGGTACAATGGAAAAACTGAGAGATCCCCGACGAAGGCGTCTGGTTCCCGGCGGCGGACGAAGGTTGGTTCTACTACGCCTGGCCTGCGGTGTTCAGGTCCTGCTGGCACCGATGCCTCTAGAGCTTAGGTTGGGGGGGGGTTACGAATGAACTAGAGGGGGTAGTGCCCGGGGACAGGGCATATCTCCATTGTGGCATGGTGAGAGTCAAGCCCTCACAACAAGGAGCTGCGGGGTGGCGCTTTGTGTGTGGGCCTTGGAAAGTTAGGTACCAGAGAAAAGATAGCCGGGGAGGGGGAGCGAGATAGGACGGGGCGAGCATCTTAGCATTCTCTACCTGCGCGAAGCCAGGCGAAAGGGGGGGACCTACTTAGGGGTGGGATCGAAAAAGGTACTCGGTCAAGAATTCGCCGGAGAGAAAAGATGTAACAGCCTCAAGCCGGCTCAACTCTAGGGAACCTCGAACTGGTACTGAGAAAGGGAGCAGTCTCTCCAAATGGCCGACATCTAGTGGTATCATTCCGAAAGGGATAGGGTCATCTCCTAATACGGCACGGAAAGGAAAAGAAGCAACGGGCCTTCTCAACTAGAGGAATTTCGGGAGGACAGCAGATAGAACGGAAGAATTTCGATCAGCGCATGCTTAAGAAAAGAAAGCATCTTCGACCGGCGGATTAAGTCAGGGATTGGTATTATGTAAAGCTCAATAATCTACTCCGAAGGGAGATAATTTGTACCTCAGCGAAGGAACGGCGGGGAGAAGCGGGGATCTGTGGGCGAAAAGAGGGAGAGGGGAGGGGGCGGGGTGCTCTTCTCGTGACAAGTTAGTCCGATTTCTGGGCTCACCTTAGCAGGCCAGATCGGGAAAAGTTCCAGAACGCAATCAAGAAGGAGTCAAGACCCTCGGCGGGGAGTCGGGACGCACAGACCTTCACGATGTATGGTGCTCCTTGAGTGAATCGGAAAGTCTCGCGGAGTGTGGGGGGCTGGAACCCGCGTGAAGGGAAGGGAAGCCAACCTCGTTCACCTGGATTCATTTAGAAGTCTGAACAAGACGGGTCTGTTCTAGAAAGGAAAAGCCTTAACTTCAAGAAGAAAAAGAGAACGCGAAAACAGGTTCTAAGGGGGCCCACCTAGAAGACTAGTGCAACACTCGGTGTTCGTCTGTGAAGCGGCAGGGTGGG
>Ga0179593_1758910_pt1 | contig 20034 bp, 20 predicted proteins | sample CZODoug2_1_08_16_FD_185931 | JGI IMG/M metagenome (GOLD analysis project Ga0179593, IMG submission 185931) | Vadose zone soil fungal communities from Angelo Coast Range Reserve, California, USA - CZODoug2_1_08_16fungal (PacBio error correction) | ecosystem: Environmental > Terrestrial > Soil >...
CAAAAATCTAACGGGAAAGATCGCAGCCGAAGTGTTACAGGAACGGGGTCCTTGATCGGCCGTCTCGGGAAGCTGCCAATGAGAAAAGTAAGGGGGTGAAAAGTCCCAACTGGGTTGGAAGGGGGGATGCTTATTTTGAGGACGGTAAAACGTCTGGCCTACTAAGGCTCTTCTTCCCTTCCTCGAAAACACGAAAGAAGGGACCTTCGGAAATAACCGGGGGGGATCCTAAGGGGACAAAACAAAGGTGGAAGGGGGGGACCCACATTCTTAAGTTTCAATCCATTTGTCCCTCGGGTCCCTCCTGAAGGGCGCCGTTATTTTAAAGGGTACTCGGGTCCATAAAGGGGGTTGGAGGTCCATGGAGATCTACAACAGAAGAAAAAACTCATCCTTGGGGGCACATTGCGGAAAAAAATGCGGTCTTACAAAAAAAAGAAGAAGGCAAAATTGAGGCAAGTTCCTCTCTTTCTAGATTTTCTGACAGGGGCGCCCACCGCGAGGTACCGGTGAGCGTTCCCCAAAAGGGGGGAAAAGAGTCCGACAAGGGGAGAAAGAAGGCAATACTCCCAGAGCGGTAAAAAGGGATAGGCCTCCGAAAGCGAACTGCTTGCGTGAAGATCCCGTCTAGAAAAAGGGGAGGTGAAAGATGGATAGAGAGCAAAGCAAAAAAAAGGAAAATCCCTCGAGGGTGCGGTTTCAGAAGGGGCATTAGAATCCTAAAGGAATCTGTTGGTGCCATGCAGGGAGCTATCTCTTTCACCTTTGGGTTATGACTTAAGGACAAGGACACGACGATAAGAAGTCCTACTACTAAAGGGGGGAGAGAAGCCTCGAAAAGGGTCCCTGGACGACCCTGGAGGAATTTCTTCCATAAGACTGGGGAAGGCGAGGAGGGTCAATTGGGTTAAGGACACAAAGAAAGCCAGTGGGCCTGTTACGAAGGAGAAAGGCCTTGGGATCATATCAAGGGGACCCTTATAAATATCGCTGAGGCAGAGGAGAGAAAGGGAAAAAATCCGTTGTGGGGGTCAGTCAAAAGATAAAAAAAGACACCAAAAAGGAGTCGGTGCAGCCAGCCGAAGGGGATTCTCATAAGGGGGAAGAAAGGGGGAGAAGCTTTGTATAAAGGAAAAGCTCTCCAGAGGAAAGGAAAATATAGAGAAATAATATAAAGCGAAGCCACACAAAAAAACCGGCAATGAGATGTGTTCGCAAACGTGAGAAAATGTCGTTGTGGACGTGGGGTTTTGACATGCGAAATCATAAAGATTGGAGACGCGCTCTGCAATAAAATGGAGGGATCCCATCGAAAAAAGTACTAGGAGAACGTTCGTTTTGAAAAAATTCACCGGTGGGGGGCCGAACAAAAGAAATCGGAGAGCCTCGGCAACAGGAATAAATGACAAAGGTCTTCACAATTCTTGGCCTCCTATCCTGTAGGAACATCTCCCTTTGAAGTTGAGAGGGGAGCGAAGAAACGATGCATAACCGGAAAAATACGCGTCCGCCAATGGGCAGTCCGTACGAGCTCCGAGAAGTCGAGAAGAAAAGGGCGTTCCAAAAATAGAGCGGGCGAAGGGCGTTTGCTAAGGTTTGCCTTGAAGTTTCCATGTCCGAGAAAGAAGAAGAAGCGGTCTCGACTACGCCAGGGGTCGAGATTGCGATAAGAAGCTTTCGCCAGTCGTATAGTGTAGCGAGTCTCTCATGAGGCGCTAGAGAAAGCCACAGCTAGACCCCGGGCTTCAGACTCGAAAGGGAACTTGGTTCATGATAAAGCTGGGGGGGGAGATAAAGCTGGGGAAAGCACAGGGAAGCTTCCTCATTTGAACCGGAAAAGTATTCTTTGGGGGGCATAACTACCGGGGGGGGGTTTGGAAAAAACAAGAAAAGAGGAAACCTTCCACAAAGTCATAACAGACCCTCTGTCCCAACAGTGAAAGAGAGTGTCCAGCTGCAAAGGGAACAGGGTACAGCCGGAACGGGAGTGAAATCCGTTGAGAATGTTTTCTGACAGTCCCCACACGAAAAATGGGGAACAATACAGGCCTGGTTCGTCGGAAAACGTTCAGAGACTATTCCTCCCGAGGCCTACGTTTAAAACAAGACCAGGCCAGGAGAAAAAACATTACCCGAAAGATCAACTTGTGGGGTGCTGAACTGAGAAGAACCTGCCGATTAGAAAAGCCGTCAATGATGCGACCAGAGTTACACTTTTTCTGCGTGGGGGGGACGTGACATGGAAACGTCCTGGGAAGACTGAAAACCAGAGGTCACCGAAAAGATCGCCCTGTGTTTAAAAGGGAGAATCTTCAATACGCCACTCTCGGCCGCAGGGAAACAGCGGCAAAGGGGCCGTATCAAAAAAACAGATCACCTGTGTTCGCGTCTGGTCTCCTGCGCCTTATTCCGTCTGAATCGAGCGGGGGGAAGTTCCAAACGCAGCCGGAAAAGACCTCAGGTTTTATTTATTGGCTTCAAAAATAATCTAGACCTCTCTGGAGAGGAAAGGGGTAGCGGAGAGCCGAAAGGGACTGCAAGACTTGTCACAAACGGAGTTGTCTAAGATCCTTTAAGAAAAAACGCGCTTGGGGGACCGAAGGGGAAAAACTCTCACAAAAAGACAAACGCTCTCATTCTTGGGGTTTTGTCGACTTTGTCGCGCCTTTCTGCGAGAACAAGAATTTCAGAAAAGGAACGAAAAAGAGGGCATAGTACCATAGGGCCGAAGGCGGATACGTTCCAATACCTGCCCTCTGCAAAAAATCCAGCCGCACAAGAGAAGTTAAAAACACAAAGTCAAAAAAGTGGTTTAAAAAGTCTTTCGGCCGACTCAAACTTGCGGATTTCGGTTCCTCGAAGGGATTTCGGTGAATTGGCTACGAAGGCTCCTAAACAAAAAGGGGAGGAAAAAAAGATCAAAGTCTGAGTAGGACATTCGAAGGAGAGGAAACAGAAAAAAAAAAGTGTCCGCCAGGAGGGAAACAAAAAAAAAGTGCTGCCACCTTTCTTTCATGAGTTTAGGGGATGGATTTGGAAAAAAGGGAGGGGCACGTGCAAGCAAAAGTGCTTAAATTACAAGCATGGGGAAAAAGTAAGGAGGGTGCAACTCCTCTCTTCAATCCTGGGAGTCTCATAACTTCTCTACGTATATTCGACCCCAAAAAGGGCCGTGGTTGGGGGGAGACCCGAGGGAGAAGGGATGAGAAAAAAAGGGGGGAACCAAGCGGGGGTAGTTGGTTCCTACCGGAGCGTGAAAGATTATAAGGGTTGGGGACCAAGACGGGGGAAGTCCCCCGAAGATCAATGGGATCCCAAGCTTTCTAGAGAGGTTCTGTCCATTGAAGCCAATAACCAAAAAAGGGTCCTCGGTCGGAGGCCTTGGGGGGAAAGGTTTAAGGGGATGATCAAAAAAAGACGAGGATAACGCCTCTCCATTCAAAAAGTCGTCCTGCAGGGGGGGTGGGATAAAGTATCGGCGGCCATGGGGGATTCGGAATTTAGACCTCAGTCGAAACACATGAGATCTCTTTGAAAAGGGTAGCTTCCTGTCGTACAAGGACGGGGGAAGGTCCAAGAGCTGTGTCTCGGGATGGCCGAGAGGGGATTAATCTTCAATGGACGTGTTTCACGGCCAAGGGATGTTGTTGGGGGAAAAGCTCCGCGGGGCGGTCGGCCTACGATCTTCAAAGATGCTGCCCCTGAGAGACAGACAGCAGCGGAAAGAAAGGGAAGTGGGAACGGAGGGGGTTTGGGAAGCACACCTTCCTCCCCAAAACTGTTTAAATTGGGCAGGACAGGCAGGGGGGTCCCTCGACCCCCCCCGGAAGGACGAGGGAAAAAACGGGGGACGCGGTCAATTTTCCTGGCTATTCACTATAGCGGGCGTCAACCGGCTATGCAAATCCTTGAAGGAAACCGAAAAACGTCTTACCAAAGAGTCATAGCCCACAGGGCAATCAGAAACAGGGGAACGAAATTCTCTGAAGAGAAACCTATGATCAATCCACGGGGGCAGAGACCGCGGATGAAGGAGCTCTCGTAAAAGACGATGGCGAAGCGATGCGATGAATCGCTCAAAAGGGAAAGAAAAAAACAGAGTAGAAAGGGAGGGGAGACCGAGAGCAGGAAAAGATGCCTGGAACCCCGTATCAAAAAAATACCTCCCGCGATCTGGGGGAGGTGCGAGGGGAATGAGAATCAGGGAAGGTAGCTTGGGGACTTCCATGCATTGAAAATCTGATCTCGGGAGGTTATGTCCAGAGTGGACCTCGTCGTAAAATAAGCAAAGGAGCTAAAATGGATTAATGGGAAGTATGACTAAAGAATTTGTCTGGGACGAAGAGGGGGAATTTCTTCCAAAAAACGGGGGGGAAGAGGGGGTCGAAGTGGGGAAAAAAGGTTGAAAAGATCTGATACGAAGCCGGCCGTGGTATCAGATGAGGCGGTTAACCTGATAGAAGGTTACTTGCAGAGCGAGACAAGAAAATGAGTTTGGAGTTGAAGAAGGAACCCAACCTAAACCAGGGAGAATCGGTTTGCGAAAATCCGCGCCGTTGCTACACGGGGGCGTCGGGTGGGGGGACGAGGTTGTATAAGGGGCCATCGGAAACAAGCGCCGAGAACTTATCCAAATCTTAAGAACGGACCTCCTTCAAGAGGCACTGCGGCGGCTGGTTGGGAAGGGGGGGAGTCAGAAGAAAGGAGGGGGGTTCTTGGGGGGTGACATCAAGGAATGTCCATAAAACTATTTCTGAAAACCTCCTCGCTCCGTGGGACGCGATATTGGTCAAAAGCACCTTGAAGCTTACACGCATAGAGAAAGGATGAAATGGTCAACCGGGGTGAGGGAGAAAAACACTTACTCGACGGAAGCCCTCGTGCTGGAAGAAATAAGAAAAAGGTACGTTACTAGACTAAGGAGGGTTCCACATCTCCCTTTGAAGTTAGATTAGGGAGGGAAAAGTACGGAGGTGGGCCTTAGAGCGGTGGAAAACCAAACTTGCCCACCGCGTCGAGCCAGGGCCTTGAAGGAAAGAAACTCGGCGTATAAAAGTCACTTCCCCCTCAAGGAACCAATTCTCTGGAGGGAAGGTTTGGGCCGTTGGAAAAGGCTGGCATCACAGGTCCGAGGGAAACCTATCTTGTCTCGAATAATACTCACGCTGCGACTGTCGATGACGAAAAAAAGAGCCTGGATCTGCCAGGAATCGAAGAAGTCCTAAACCCGAAGTAGCTCCGCCTCGAAAGTCACTGTTACAGCTGGACGCCAGAGGGAAGGCAGCCTCGAACAATAGAGGTAAGTGCATGGTTGAAAAAAAGGGGATAGAACGCCCTTTTGGTAAGACGCACAGCTGGCTGGCCTCATTGGGGGAAGGAAGGGAGAGTTTGAAAACTACCGGGGGAGGGGACGAAGGGGAAAAGACCATAAATCCCAAGCATGTAAACAACCCCGTGAAAATAACAGGAAAAGCCTGCCGGCACTCCGGAAAATGATTTCTTAGACTGTTCATTCCTTTTGTGCACAGTCCCCCAAACCCTCCGCGCGCTTGTCCCCCTTTTAAAAGGTTCTTTCCGAGGGCAGGTGAACAAAAAAATGTCGCTTCAGTTGAAACGAAAAAGTGTGTACAGCAAGAAACCTCCATTCATAAAGACACTATACCACAAAAGATCCAACATGGGGTCAGGTGTCAAACGGGGAAGGGGACCGATGATAAAACCGATGCTATTCACGGGATCTTCTTGGAGGTGCCAGCGAAGGGAGAAAGGGACTTGAAGGGAGCGTGACCAATCTAACGAAAAAATGGTTCGACTTATGAATTCAATCACAAAACACTCTCGCCGCCGGATGAACCAACCGCGTAAATTAAACAGGTTTCGCCAATCTCACCTGTGGGGGAGCGGCTGTTCCTAGAGAGCGTATTTCATAAAAATTAAAAGTGAATCATCACCACGATCAATCGGTGGCGGGTGGGATTCAAACATGCACACGGAGAGACCAATCGGGGGATGAGGCGGAAAGGGAACGTCGGGACGGCCTTCGTGGCCCAAACCGCAGATGTGGCGCCAGAAGAAGTAGAACTCGCTCGGTGACCAAGACTAATAAATCCCAACTAAACATCGTGTCGAACACCTAAACCGGGAGGCATAGTGGGGGGCTTAAGAAGGGAAGAGGAAGCTCAGGAAAAAGCAGCGCTTATTTAAAGAAAAAAGACACATCTTCAGGAAGCGGTAATAAGCGTGCCTCAAAGCGGAAAAATTAAAAAGGAAAGGGGGGAAACAAATCAGGCAAAACGCTATTAAACGAAACCGCCAGGCTCTTATTTGGGGGTAACGATTTCGGAAAATGGCTAAAAATTGCTGTGTGTGCAGGATGATTTCTGGCGAAATGAAGTACTCAACTTTTATCGTAGAAACAAAAAGGGGAGGAAAAGGGAAAAGAAAGGAGGTAGAGGAAGGGAAAATAAAAGTTCACCGAAGGTTTCGCCAGACGAAAGAAAGAGAAAACGAGCAAACTATGATGAGGGGCTGTAATCGCGAAGTTAAGTAGGGGCCGCGGTGTGCTGGACCCTAGGGTACATCGCAAGATCGTGGATGAGAAAAAAAAGCCTCTCATCCTGACGCGCAAACTTCTCTACCCTAAGTAATTCTACCAAAAAAAGAAATGCGCGAGGGGTTGTAGTTGTTAAAATTGGGAGAGTGGCGTCCTGTCGTTATGGGGGTTCTACATGGCATTTCTCCACACGAGAGTTTAAAAAATAAAAAAGAGTGAAAAACAGGAAAATTCTAGAAAAAAAAGAAAATGTACTTAGGGGAAATCCAATAACCTAAACCTCGGGTGTGCGAGGCATAGGCGTTGGGGAAAAAAAGCTAGGAGGAAAATAAGCGGATTATCCGCAAAAAGTGTCAAGGAAGAAATTGATAAGCAGAAAAATGCTTTTACGGATGGGTTGGGAGGGGGAATAGTGGGATGAACGAGGGCGAAAAACACATGAAAAGGGGGGAGACTTACGGACCGTCGTCCACATCTATGGGACGTTAAGATCGCATGGAAAAAACCCCTCAGACAAAAGGGGGAAATCGGGTTATAGGAAAAGAGGATCGGCAAGGGGGTTGCAATGCAAACTGATAAAGTTGCTCGCGGGGGATCGTGCGAAAAAAGGGGAATGGGCTTGGGCGGCTACAGAAAATCACTTCACTGGAAAAAGCCGCTTCGAAATAGGGGGTCGCCTATGAACGCGAAAAGGTGGGGAATAAAAAGTAGTCACTGTCAATGGGAGGGGGGAAATAGCGCGTCGGTTTCACAAGGCAAGCTTGGGAGGTATTGGAAAGAAAAAGGGCGAAGTTTAGGAAGATTGGAAAAAAAAAGAAAGCAACGCATCCTTGTCATGTCCAGGACAGCCAGACGGCCGTATACAAAAGGCACGAAGTTCTATAAGCTGGGAAAAGAAGGAAAAAACCGAGGCTGCCGATTAAGGAAAGCACCTGTGCTAAGCTATCGTCGGGGAGCTTTCCGAAAGAGGAATGAGAAAAGAACCCGCATACGAAGCGAAGCTTACAGGCAGGGTCTCTCTCAGACTCGACCAGTCTAAGAGGAGGGGAGAGGAAAATCCCGACGATAGGGGGGGGATTACATTTAAAACACTTAAAAAGAACCTCCCCGGCTTTTCGAAGGAGGGGGACGTGCATTTCAAGGGAGGAAGGGAAGAGGAAGCGTTGCTATGTGGCCGAGGCTCTGGCAAGTTGGGGGGAGCCACCTCTCTTAAGGACTAAAAGACGAGAAGCGGTAAAGACGAGAAGGATGAGTCACGCGTACTATACCCCTAAAGGGGGGCTGGACGACCCGAAGGGGAATTTCTCAAGAAATGTTGAAACCCGGTCCAGGGGGGGGTGGAGGAAAGTTGAAAACTAAAGCCTTATTCCTATCTCCGAATGGGGTATCAGATCAAGTGCTTGAAGATAATAATCTTCGAGTGGGGGAATCGACTTCTGTCAAGTGATTGGGGGAAAGTCCACAACGAAGCCGGAGGATCGGGAAAACCCGCGCCGGTTCTTCTCATAAAGGTGGTCTTCTGTGTCGAAAAAGGGGATAATGAGGTGAAAGAAACGACAAAAAAAAGGGAGGAAAAAGAGGGGGGGAATCCGATCAAAACGCAGTGCAAAAGGAGCCCCGTCCTCTCTTGTTAACCGTTCATAGAACTGTGCCTGGGTCTTTTTGATGGGGGGGACAGGCCGAAAATCAGGGCTTTCAAAAGCAATGTCAAGTAAATATCATGGGACCATCCCTTTATCTTAGAGGGCTCTATCGTAAGAGCTTCCACTTGAGGGCCAAAACAGGGGGGGGGGTAGGAGACCGGAGAAAAATGGAAGAGGGCGGAAGATTCCGTGTCTAGTCTAAGGAATTAACATCTCCCAAGAGTTTATAGTAGGACGCCGGATTATAGGAAACTTGGACCCTTGACCCGAGATACATCCTCAATTCCGGGCCGTTTACAAGAGATCGCTCCGGGGGATAGAAGCGAACGCGGGCCAAAGGCGAAAACAATGACTGGGTAGTTTCTCAAGGTTGCCTTCGGGCAAAAAAGTTTTAAAAGGGAAGGGACACAAACCAGAGACTTGAAAGCAATTAAAAGGGGAAAATGAACAGATCGATCCTCTCAATATGGGATTCTTTCGACTTAGGCCTTCGAGAAATCATCCGAGGCGAACAATCTGCGGAAAAAGGAGGCTCCCGTGGGACAGCAGACAAGATCATTTAAAGGTGGGCCGTTTAGGGCCCAGGGGGGGGGAGGGGAGTCGCCTTTGTGAAAAAAACCGATGGCTGCAGCTTCAAAAATTTTACGTTACGAACGTGTTTTTTTTGCAAGGGAATAAGCTTCTCAAAGGAATCCTTCCAGCCAGGAGGAAGTAAGAAAGCGTCAAAGAATCATCTGAGGGGAAAAAGATGTACACGCCGGAAGGATTGATTTAATGTTGTAAACAAGTCCCCCCACACGCGGAGAGTTGTCCCCAATAGGAAAAGGGGGGTAAAAAGGGTCGTTAGGGTAAGACTAGGGAAAATGCCGGGGACACACCGGATAATCACGAATCAAAAAAAATACCAACATCGTTATCAGGTTTGCCGAAAGAAAAGGGGACTCCCATGAGATCCCAATCCTATCAATCTACCCCGATATTCCCTTTTCGGCGGGGGGTCCTTTAAAAGGGACTCGGATTAGCCTTTAGTTAAGCCCGAGAAATCGTCGCCCTGTTTCGACTGGTTCAAAAGACGCACGGGAAGGCCCGAACCAGCCTTTCAAAAGTATCCAACGTTGCGAATCTAAAGGGGCTCCGGGGAAATTGTCGCCGCGCGAGTTCCGTCTGAATCTCGAAAAACACTGCCTATGAGGCAATCAAAACAAAAGAGGTTTCTGGAGGAAACATGCAAAAAAAAAAGAACCGTCTCTGTGGGGAAAAGCTGCGGAGAAAGGGGGCCTGCGGACTTGGGAAAAAAGAATGCATGGGTCCACGAAATCTTGGCAAAAAAACAGAACCCGAGAGGGGTTCCGCAGCCTATAAACTAAAATCCAAACACGGAAAGAAACCCGAGAAAGACTATTCGGGGGGTTGTCTAATAAAGTAAGCTGTCCGGGAGGTTTCGCGCCGCAAAAAAAGTGCAGAGGGAAGGTTGTCACCCTGCGAAGACAGAAGTATCAATAACCGCACCCGAAGACTTGCCCATAACCGGGAAAGGAGAAAGAAACCGCGAGAACAAATCAGAGGGAAGTTGGTCTTTCTTATCCCGGAGTGCGACACTTGACTTTTTTTCCGGGAAGTTCTGTCTATACGACGACGGGAGAGGAACAAAAAGAGGAGAAAAAGAAAAAAATGATTCGCTACTGTCGACAGAAAGAACCGAAAAAAAAAAGCACAGAGAGAAAAAGCAAAGGAGGGCTTGATCGCGGTTAAAAGGGCTTTGGAAGAAAGGATGGGCACCAAGACGGGGATCAACGGATGAAGCAGGAAGGGAGCGGAAGTCTGCATCCAATGAGCGGCGCAAACGGAGAAGGAGTAATTCGAAAAAGAAAATTGCGAGGGTTGAGGGGGATACCCGTGGAAGGGGGGGATCTGCAGGGTTGGTGGGAGACCTTATCTGAAAGAACACTATTCTCTTGGGGGGACAATGAAAGTGCAGAGGCCCCTAGCGTCCGAAGAAAATCAGGTAAACTAGGGGGCATCTTTAATCAAGAACCGAAACTCGATTGCCTTGCGTTGGGGAGGGAGGCCGGGGAATTAAAAAAAAAAAGCAGTCGAGGGACCGCGCCCCAAAGGGATATTCATGAACGTTGGAGGAAAAAGGCGGGAAAAGAAAAGGTCACGGAGATTTCTCTTTGGGGGAAACGATTCTCAAGGACACAGGCGACGATGAACGGTTAAGGAAGTAACGAAGGTAGAGGAAGATAGGGATGGCAATTCCCCCCAAAGAAAATCAAAATTTACTGGGTCGCTTTCTCGAGGCCGAGAGGGGGGGGGAGAATGAGAGGGAGTCCAAAAGGGGGGGTGGGGCGGTATCCTTTCTTCCCTGGTTCTTGTCCGGAAACGTCGTCCAACGTCTACCGTAGCGCCAAAAGCTTTCAAGGCACCGAGGTTGACACGCATCGTGTTGTTGATGGACAACATTCTCAACCGTAATAAAGGAAGAAGTTCGTTCAGAAGAGGGGGGACAAACTCGTGTAAAAAAGAGAAGACGGGGGGAGGGGGGGGTGACGCTGTAGGGAGTGGGTGGGTAAAGATGGAGCATCTTCTTCAAGCACACCAAAAGTATGCCAAACGCATCCCTTAAAATGCGGGCAAGAAAGGGGGATGAAAAAAAGGATCCAAATCATGACGGAAAATACTTGCTGCATAGGGGAAGTCACCGAGACCAGCCCGCAAAAAAAAAACACAGGACCAGGGAGAGCCGAAGATGGGGGACTTGGGGTATATAAAATATGGCTAATCTTTCCTAGGATGGGGGATCGCTCAGCGACTCGACAAGAAAAAATCAGGAAGGAAATGCGAACTGAGGAGGTTACATGGAAATAGGGCGATGCAACCGGCGAAAAGACCGCAAGAGATGTGTTCGGAAAAAGGGGGTCCGTTGGGAGGGGGATTCTGACTGCCGGGGGGAGCGTTGGAGGGAGGGAACATTCAGCGTGGAGGGTTATCCCCCTTCGATCGTTCCGAAAATACGCCGCCGTTCAAAATAAACTCAGGGGAATGAGTGTAAAAGTTCAGGAACCCGATAGTGGTACTTGCTAAAAAGACTGTTTCCGAGGGAAACCGGTCGAGTCATTGGGGGGGAAACAATCCAACGGGGAAGATAAAAAGAAGAATTCACGAAGGAAGTCTTTTACCCTAGAGTCAGCTTGCAAAGGGGGCAGAAGCGGGGATGTAGAAGGGGGGAAAAGGTACCAAACATTCGTGTTTTCTACACCAAGAAGAACTGTTCTTCTCATGAGTGCCTGCGGTCGGAGAGGAGTGTCCAAAAATCAAAAAAAAAAGTTATTAAGGGACACATAAGGAAAAAGCAAACCCAGGAAGAAGCCACCTTCTCTGAGGTCGCAAACCAGGAAAAGAGAACTGGAGTGGGGGGTTTGGGACTGCCCGAAATAAAACGATTTTCTTTGAGCCGCGCTCTGCAAGAGGAGGAGATTTATAACAAGACAGGGATCTAAAGAAAACGGCCGGAAGAAAATTCCCTTGGGGTCAAACGTACCGCACAAATGACTCCTACCAACGCAGGCAAACAAGGAGGGAAGAAATTCCAAAATAAAGTTGGGAAATCTGAGTGACCGACAAGGAGGGAAATAGGGGTTTTGAGGGACCCTGCTAGGGACGCGAATGGCAGTGGGTGGGGGAAAAGGGTCGGAAGAAATCTGTCACAACCTCCCGTCTCTCCTCCTTCGGCGAGGGAAGAAACGAAAAATCGATCGGGAGGTTTCCTTTGCCTTCTCAATTCCCATGTGTATGGGAGAGGGAAGATAACTAACTCACTCACGCTATTCCTCTCTCTGGGATATCCATCGGAGAATTCGCCCCAGAACGGAGGACTGAGGGACCGGAGAAGGCACTCTGCAAACTATGAGCTTTGAGGAAGGTGAGACTTCAAACCTTCTACTCTGAGAAGGACTTGTACGTTTTCGGAAAACTAAGGATAGAAAGACTGTAGAGAAGTCTGGGACAATTTTTACCTTTCAAGTTTGGCATCACTAGCCGGGGGTTGCTGAAAAGCCTGAAAAGAGGAAAGCAGGCAGTCGTCATAGGTCAAAAGAGAACGGTACCAAGCACCAGGGCTTGTACCCGACGAGGGGGGGGAGGAGTCCCTGAACGTAAAGTGACTCCGGGGAAATTGTTGGGGGAAAACACAAACACAAAGGGGGGTCCCCCAAGTTGGGTGCCGAAGCGGCGGGGGGAAAAGGTGACAGACGAGAGGGCCTAAGGAAACGCAATTAGAAGAGTACCAGAAAAAAAAATCTTTATAGTTTGCCTTGAACCGTTTCTTAAGGAGGAGGCGTCATCCCGAAACCCGGAGAGTAGATCGGGCGGGGGTCCCCTGGGAAATCTTAAGGAATTGGACATAGATGAGAAGCAGGTTACCGGAAAGACGGAAGGACAGGACGACTTATCAAATAGGAAATCGGAAAATCGAGCCGCCCGAGAACCACCTTTCACCAGGGGAGAAAGCCTTATCCAACCAGGGCGAAACCGAGTAAATGCATATTAGGAAAACGAATGCCAACGGAATATGCCATCCTCACTCAAGAGAGGTTTAGGGGGTAGTCGAAAAAAAAAATCGCTATCCCGAGAAGATGGCGAAGGAAGCAACCCGCCTGCTGCACTTTGGCGTCTTGGAAAAAACAAAAACGCGAAAGGGGGCACCATAAACAAGAAGGGATTGGAACGACCGATTCCTCTCCCCAAAGGATCCTTACGCCATCGTTTAGACGAAAAAAAAAACAGTGAGACTGTAAAAGGTTCCCCCGTTGAGAGCTCACCATTATTTCAGAGGGAGGGGTCCCCTGCTCATAAAATCTTCAGGAGAGGAAGAGTCTGGAACCCAGGCCAAAGAACAGGTTCGCCCTTACAAATCCCAAGCGAAAGAGATTAAAATCCCCCAGGAGCGGGCGGAATTCATTTGGTCATTATGGGAAATTCTTTGCAAAGGGTTCGTTCTGGTGTTCTAATTAAGGATTACTCAGACTATCTACTCGGAAAAAAGGGGGGGGAGAAGAGGAGAAATGGTATTAGATACTATTCTAAAAAAACCGAAAATAAGTGTACCCTGCGGAAGAGAGGAAACTCACAAAGGGCCTATGGTCTGAAGGGGGGGGGTTAATCTCTTTTTCATTGCTTTAGGCGGAAGGTATTGGGGGAGTAGCGCAATAGGGGCACCAGCGAATGCAATGGGGTGTCTTCTCCTTTACCATAAGCTCTTGCATCCTTGTGAACAGAACGGCGGAGGGAGGAGGGAGACCCCAAAAAAAAGGTTGGGAGGGGGGGTTAACGTTTTGGATCTTTAGGGAATCGTCTTTAACCAAGAAGGGGAAGTTGGCTGGAAAAGAAGATAGAAACTAGTGGTACCACTAAAGGAAGGGCCCACCAATCTTACTATCCCTCGATCAGAGACTATCTTCTTCAGGGGAAGCAAAGAAAAACGAAAAAACGGTATGAAGCAGAGGAAATTGTAGGATTCAGACTTAAATCAGCGAGGCTAATTAACCTCCGCAAAAGTGGAGATTCGCCTGAAGGGGGGAGTAAGGATCTAAGCGGGTGAAGTCATCGAGAGGATAAGACGTGTGTGATATTCCTCAGTAAAACAGGTCGACGAAAGCCTTCCGTAACGCTTAGAGGAAATGGAAGAAGGCCCCCAAGAAAAGGGGACGGTTTCGGGGAAAAGGGGGGATTTAGATCTGAAGAAGGAAAATAAAATGTTCAAGGCCAAAAAGGGAGGGGGGGGAGCTGGGAGAGGAGGCTGAAGTGCTAAAACAGAGACTATCTTAAAGTACTTCCCGAGAAGAAACGCGATGAAAAAAAAGGGAAGAAAAACGGGGGGAAGGGGGACGGGGGGGGGTCTACAAGGAGAATGATTCCTTGCCAAGTACATCAGTTGGACCCTCGTCGGGTCCCAAAAATGGACGCCCGTTATTTACAGCCGGTCAGGGCTGTAAAGTTGAGGCCGCCTGAGAAGAAAACCAAACCTGTGGAAATTTCCAAACGCAAGTGAAGGGTCAATTCGGGAAAGGAGGGGTACCAGAGCTGGGTGGCTTTGGCAGAAAAAGGTCTTGAGTGACATAGTCGTGAATTCAACCAACGCCAAGCCGAGCCCAGTGAGCTTTCCGGGGGAAGGCCGACGGAGAAGCAAAAGGCGAAGAAAAAAAGGAGAATGGAATCCAAGAAGAACTCGCCCATCAAGGGATGCGTATCTCCCCGTAGATGCGGGGGCAGTAAAGGCACCCCTGAAAGAAAAATCCGACGCGATCTTGGGCGGTGGAGGGGGGCCGGGGGTTCAGAAAAGGCCGAGGGGAGGGAAAATACGACGGAAAAGGAATGCTACTCTTAAGCGTCAAATTGGTTTTTAAACCTATGTAAGAGGAGGCAAGAGTAGTTTCAGTTGGGTACAGAGTCACTATACACGGGGCCTGTACGCCCCGGAGTTACCTTCCAAGGGGACTCAAGAGGGAAAAGTTGGGCAAACGAATTAACGGCCGTTTTGTATCCATATCAAGGGCTGACCCAGAAAATATCGAAAGGGAGGGCAGAAGTCGGGAGTGGGGTTGAGGGCATGTCAAAGACAAAAAAGTGAGGGGAGGATCGGTTGCGAACAACAAAAAAACGCCGGTGCTGAAAGGGCCGGGGCGGCGGTTCGGAGGGAGGAATGCAAAAGAGTACAAAAGGAAAGGATGCAGAAAGGAAAACTCGGACGAAAGCAAGGCAAAGAGAATACCGAGGTGTCGCAACCGATTCAACGGCGTGGGGATGGGTGGGGCCGGTTGCTGGCCTCGAAGAGGGGGGGCAAGTAACCGGAAGGGACGATCAAAAAGCGGTCGCAGGAAGCCACTTTCTTGGGGGGCCACCATTCAACCGGGGGGGTCGAACACAATGACTAGGAAAAAAGAAATCTGAAAAAAAGGTAAACCAAGGAAACTTCGTGGGAGAGGGAAAGTGACAGAAGCCCTTTTACCATTGCTTTTGGTAGGACCATGGTGTACGGGGAAGGAAGGAAAGAGGGTGCACCGTCGAGAGGGCCTTCCTTATTAAGAGCTCTAAAACGTCGGCGTAGAGTGAGGGACACGGAAAAAAGAAAAAAGAGGAAGGGGGCAGTTTGCACGGGGCAAAGGAAGCCATTTTCCATGTCCGCACAAAAAACACTATCTGTCAAAAAAAACGACAGAGCAAAGATTGAATCGGGGGGTCAAAGCACAATAGGGAAGGGACACCTCTTCGTATTCAGTAGGAGAAGTCAGCCTAGAGCACTCCGGAGGAGAAAGGGCACGAGCGGGTAGCAGTGCACTGGAAGAGGATCAGAGGGTTCACCGGAAGTTTCACTGAAGAAAGCGTTGATAGAGGTCCGCCTTTTTGGGAAAGGCACGGGAAGGGGCCGGGGGGGGGGGGGCGTTGGGGGGGGGGAGAAAATAGCGGTTTTGTTTGTCTGGCTGGGCTCCACTAGGAAAGAGAAGCCAGGGAAAAAGGCACCAAAGGAAAAGGAAAAGACAGAGGAAGGGACTCGGACTGTGTGAGGAATTAGTAGACTGTGTCTCCCAGTCCAAACACACGCGCTGGACCCATAGGACGAAAGGGGCGAGGAGGAGAGGAGGGGGGTTTAGAAGAACAACATAATAACCTAAAGATCCAAAAGGTATCAGTTTTGCCAACACGGGACGTTTTGAAAGGGAGATACATCTCTCACTAAAAAAAAAGGCTTGACTTAGCTGCAGGTTTGGGCCTTTCCATGATGCCCGTCCTTGATGCCGACGGAAGACGTTACCGGGGAGGGGGTAACCGAGAGAGAAAGGGGGGTGTCGAAAAGAGGTCAAATGAAAAGGGACTGAACAGAAACGTCCCTTGTTCCTTATCAAGTCAGGCCGGACAAGGGGTCGAAAGGGAAGAGCCAAGGAATGGAAGTCCGGCGAGGGGAAAACGGCATGTCACGCCAACTAGCACTCTAGGGGGGGTCGGGTTAGCAAAAATGCCGAAGCTCGCAAGAGGGTGAAAAAGGGAGGGGAGACCCATGAAAGGGAAGGAGACCTTTTACAAAAGAGGTTGGTCTGATCCCGGTAGAATCAACCGAGCTGGTTTGGGAAGGAAAGAACCAAACGCAAGGGGCGAAAAAAAAACTCTCTCATTGAGGGTTGGGTTGAAGGGAAAGATGGAGAAAGACCTCAAAGGAACCAGGAGGGGGGAAACAATCATCCACTAGTGAGGAAAGGCCACGAGTACAGGCACGATGGAAAGAGGAAGGTCCAGCAAAAAGAACAACGAAATATTCATTTTTGTGTGGTCGTTCTTTAATGAACGATATGAGACACGAGGAAAAGGGGTCGGGAGAAAAGGAAAGAGGAGTTGGGGAAAAAAGAAAAAAAAAACCCTTGGGGGGGGGGGGGGGGGGAAAAGAGAGAGAAGGATAAGCAGACAGGACCAAAGAAAAAGGGGAAAGTGAGGGCTTCACGCCCGAGCCCCCCCAGACACTATTATGTAGGAGGATTTAATCCTCGGGGAAGAGGGGGAGGGGGAAGCAGGAGGTGGGAACGCGCCGGTTTGTCGGAAAAAAGTCTCATTTCCTGAAGGGTGTATTAAGCAAGACCCTCAGCGCTGCAGGGAAAAACCTAACGGAAAAGGACTGACCCCAAAAAAAGACAGCAAGTGTTGGGGGGAAAAAGGGTCGTTTTGGGAGTGGGAGGTGGAGCTCTAGGGCGGGAAAAAGGGGGGGAAGGTGGAAGTAGAAACAGGCGAGGTGCCCCCATCAAAAGTGCCGCAGTCAAATAAGCCACGTCGATCCCCGGGCGGAGAGGTTAACGACAACCAGGGGGATAGGAAGGGGAAGGAAAGTGGAAATTTCTAGGGACTGAAATAAGCGCGGATTAACAGCCGCAAAAAGGTGAAAAAAAACCTGGAAGTGAAGCATATTGGGGGGGAGATAAGTGTCCTTTGTGAGACGATTCTCAGTCGAACAATCTCGTGAAATCCGATGAAAAAAGAAGGGGAGAGAGGAAAGGCCGGGCAAGTGGAAAAATGAAAGCTCTGGGAGAAGTAGGGATTCCGTAGAGGCGGAATCGGCAAGGAAAAGAAACGTCCTCATGCCCAAATAAAGAGGGTGATAAGTTCAGGGGGGGAGAAGCAGGGGTGCGTAAACTTCGTTCCTACGATAGAGTACTTCCCTTCCGAAAGACCGCCGAGAGGGGGGTCTCAGAAGAGAAGAAGAGGGGGCGTGTGGACAAGGACGGTCAAGGTGACGTTCCGTCAGTGGGGTCCCGAGGACAAGCAGGCCAGGACCCAGGGGACGGGGGAGGGATCCTAATCATCGGAAAAAAAGCTAGGTTCACAAAACCCATGAAGGTCACAAATTCGGCAAAGACCTGCCTGCGGAAAGAAAAAAGGCGACGGGTGAGTGGCCAAACGCTGGAGGAAAAGTTGAAAAGGATCTGAAGGAGCTCACCGAGAGGCCCATTGAGCAAACAGAGTTCGAGCGATCCGGATTAAGAAGAAGGCCTAACGATGTATCAAAATCTATGGGGAAAAGTAGGCTGGAAAGGTCGAGACCTCTGTTTTTAATGACATTGAAAGAGGGAAACGAGGAAAAAAAAAAAAACTAAAAAGAAAGGGAAACGAGTTCAGGGACGGGCAGGGGAGACTGAAGGGAGTGAGATCGGTGTAATAAGGACAAGCAAGCGACGAGAGGGACACCAAAAGGAGTAGTAGCTGAGACAAAGACGATAATCCTTTGGAAACTACTACTCAAAATTTCAAAGGGAGAGGGAATGTCACGAGGAAGAAAAGAATTGTCAGGTGGCATGGAAGGAAGTGGCCCCTATGTAAAAAATTGTGTTTCTACACCAAAAAGGTGAAAACGAAATTGGAAACGGATTAACGATTCGCGAAAAGATCAAAGGGAAAGGAGAGGGCGGGGAGAGGGCGGTCAAATGGAGTTGGCAGTGAAAGATCACAGACACACCGCCTGCAAAGAAAAATCGGTTTTTGCAAAAAAAAGGGGCGGCTCATGGGGGAGCGTTGGAAAGGGGGGGGAGATGGAGGAACACAAACAAAAAAAAGGGGAACGGAGGGGAAAACTCCTTATCCACATGGCGGACGCAAAAACCCCCAGGAAGGAAAAAGGGGGAGGAGGTGTAGAAGAGAAAAGGGCTTTTGTGTCTTTGAGGGGTGGACATGAAGAAAGAAAAAGAAAGGTTGATGAAAGAAGCGCGGGAAAGCTAAGTAGCCCGGGGAGCCAACCATTCGGAAGTCAAATGATCTTCCCCTTTCGGGAACACACAAAATGGTGTGACACGAACAAAGAAAACAAGGCGAGTCGCCCATGCCAGCTCAAAAGACACTTCGTGGAAGAGTCCTACGGTGAATTCAAATAGGATTAGAGGGGGGACCCTTGAGGGGAGGGGGAAATTGCCGGGGGAATATAACCCCACTTTCCCAACCTCCGCTCAGAGAAGGAGGAAAAAAAGCTCCGCGGCGAGAACGGACCCCTCGAACGACCCAGAATCGCGGGGGGGTCAGGGGGCTAACCGGGGGGCCTGAGGAGTGTCCGAATTTCTCGAGAGATCGCGAATCGACTGTAGAGTCCCCCCAAAAAACACCAACACAAACAGAAGAGATGATCGGAGAGGGGAAAAAGCTTAAGCCTTCAGGGAATAGGAGCGAAAGATTTTAAAGCTCACCGGGACGATACTGCTGGCGCAGGGGTGAAATTAGAGGAAGAAGAGGAGATAAAAAAAGGTCATATACTCCGTCGCCTTTTGTAAGAGACTCACGCAGATGGAACATAAAAGAAGGTGCCTGAAAGAGGGGGGGCAATCCCCTAAGGGGGATAGAAAGGGAATCCTTCCATCCCGGTCGTCCATAAGGCGGCAACCAGTAAAAAGAAGCGGAGAAACTCCGGTAGGGAAAGGACTCGCTTGGGCCCCCCTGGGGTTTTTGTCTCTCCCCACACTAAGTTGAAAAAGGGTCAGAAGGGGTCTTTCCTAAGCGCACGATGTCGCCGGCAGGGAAAGCAGTAGGGCCGAAGGTAGAAAAGAACAGAAAGGAAGCACGAGCGAAAAAAATGGGTGTGGGGGGAGTGAAACCCTGACGGGAGACTTGCCGACGCCCCTCTGAGAGAGAAAGCGAACAGAGAAGGGGAATGTTTGAACTTGCCAGCGTAGTAAAATTGTCATAGATTACTACTTGAGGGTACGAAGGAATTCACAGGGAGGACGAAAGGTTTGTAAAGGCTAAATCAAAAAAAGCCATAAAACCATCGGAAGTAAGATCCTTATCCAACGGGAATGCAGAAACGTGGTCGCGGGGAAAAAGGGAGGCTTTTTAAGAACTCAATTCCAAGGTTGATCAGGGTAAAAACGAGCACGCGGAGGGTTTCTTGAAACATGCCGGGAAGAGAAACGCGGGTAAAAGGGGGAAAAAGAGGGTTGGGGCGTCCCTTTTATTCTTGGTAGAAAGCCGAATCGGGGGAAACCGCAAAAAAACTCCAGAGGTTTTAAAAACAGTCTCTCATCAAATCCCAACTCCCTCGAAAATCACCAAACGAGAGCAGGAGGGGGGGGGGGGGGGGATGTTCGTTAAAGGGGCGCCCAGTATGTCGAAAAGCGGAGGGTTTAAGGCTCATCAAGCTAGGCGGAAATAAGAGGTAATTCAAAACCGAACGCTAGGAGTTGCCAACCTTCGGAAAAAAAGAGAGCAAAGAATTAAAGAAATGCGCACGAAAAAAGGGGCGCTTACATTGGGTTCTCTTTCTTAAAACGAGGGCAAAGAAAAAAGGTGAAAAAGAGAGGGAAGGGAATCACTCGA